>WNGL01028875.1_pt1 | contig 11113 bp, 13 predicted proteins | sample 5400591 | NCBI WGS metagenome assembly WNGL01 (sample SAMN13153377, study PRJNA577476) | soil metagenome | isolation source: 80 cm soil or saprolite under Garry oak tree replicate 1 | place: USA:California | collected 2016-06-15
TATGCGATGCCAAGCGCAAGATCGAGGTGCTGGTGCGCGCTGACGGCGCGATCGCATTGGGCGAGACGGTCGGCTCCATCCACCGCATCGGCGCGCTGGCGCAAGGCTTGGAGGCGTGCAATGGCTGGGCCTTCTGGCACGTCAACACGGCCAAGGGGCTCCTCTCGATCGATGTTCTGCGCGCGCAAATCAGGGCGCAAATACAGGCGTAGCGCCTGCCCGAGGGCGCTCACCCGCCCGGCGCGCCTTGCGTGTTGACGAAGAGCGAATAGACCGAGTGGCTTGCGGCCATGAACAGCCGGTTGCGCTTGACGCCGCCGAAGCAAACATTGGCTGAGCGCTCCGGCAACCCGATGAACCCGATCGCTTTCCCGCTCGGATCGAAAATTTTCACCCCATCTTGTTGCGCGTTACCCATGCCCCAGCCGCACCACAAATTCCCATCGACGTCGCAGCGGAGGCCGTCGGGCGTGCCGCCCGGCTCGGCAGTGATGAAGGCGCGGCTGTTGCCGATCTTGTCATCGTTAACCTCGTACACGCGGATCACTCGCGGGGTTAGGCCAGCTTCGACAATGTAGAGCTTCTTCTCGTCGGGCGAGAAGCAAAGCCCGTTCGGCCGGTTGATGTCGCCGGCAACCACCGTCGCGCGACCCGACTTCGGGTCGAGCCGATAGACGTTGGTCGGCAGTTCGGGGGTGGCCACGTGACCCTCGTAGTTGCCGAGGATGCCGAACGGCGGATCGGTGAACCAGATCGAATCGTCGGATTTGACCACGATGTCGTTCGGCGCGTTGAGCGGCTTGCCGTCGAACTTGTCGATCAGCGCGGTGATGTTGCCGTCGTACTCGGTCCGCGTCACCCGGCGGCTGTCATGTTCGCAGGTGACGAGGCGGCCCTGCCGATCGCGGGTGTTGCCGTTGGAGTAATTCGATGGACTGCGATAAACGCTGGTGCGTCCGGTCGTCTCGTCCCAGCGCATGATCCGGTTGTTGGGAATGTCGCTCCAGAGCAGGCAACGCGCATCGCCGAAATAGACCGGCCCTTCGCACCAGCGCATACCGGTGGCGAGCCGCTCCACGCCCGCCTGGGCGATGCGATATTTGGCAAAGCTCGGGTCGAGAATCTGGATCGCAGGGTCGGGATAGCGCTCGCTTGGCTCCCAGCCACCGAGTGCCGTGCGCGTAAATGTCGTCGCCGCGGTTGCACCGGCGGCGGCAGTCAGATTGCGTCGCGTGAATTCCATGGCAGGCCCTCCCGCACTTCCGATCTCGGCGGATCGTGCGGCACTATCCTAACGCATGCGCCAGCACTTTGCGCATAAGGTTCGGCAGTGCTTCATCGGCAAGATCAGCGCGCCTGACCCAGCGGGCGCCGGGCGGCGCCGTCGCGTCGGGGGCAAGCTCGGCGAGATAGACGAAGAGCTCCAGCGGGAAATGCGTGAAGGTGTGTGTGACGACGCCGGCGAGCCGCCGCCATCTCGGCTGCGCGCGTCCGAGACGCGGCGCGAGCTCCAGACCGCCGTCGAAATCATGCGTCCACTGCGTCGTCGGAACCTCGGTCATGCCGCCGAGCAATCCCTTCGGTGGACGCGAGCGCACGAGCACGAAGCCGTCGCTACGAAGGACAACAAAGGCAGCGCCGCGGCGCAGCCGTCCCTCCCTCTTCGGCGCCTTCAACGGAAACGCCTCCGGGTCGCCGCGCCGGCGCGCGGCGCACGCGCTCCTCCAGGGGCACAGCGCACAAGTCGGTGTCTTCGGCGTGCAGATGGTCGCGCCGAGGTCCATCAGCGCTTGCGCGAAATCGCCCGCGCGCTCGACCGGCACGAGGCATTCGGCAAGCCGCCGAATGTTCTGCTTGGCGGCGGGCAGTTCGTCTTCAACCGCGTAAAGCCGTGCCACCACCCGTTCCACATTGCCGTCGACCGCCGCAACCCGGGTATCGAACGCGATCGCCGCGATCGCCGCGGCGGTATAGGGCCCGACGCCGGGCAGGTCGGCGAGCGCCGCCTCGCTCTGTGGAAAAGATCCACCGTGATGCGCGACCACCGCCTTGGCGCAGGCATGCAAATGCCGCGCGCGCGCGTAATAGCCGAGCCCGGCCCACAGCTTGAGCACGTCCTCGAGCGGGGCCGCGGCGAGCGCGCGCACGTTCGACCAGCGCGCGGTAAAGCGCGCGAAATACGGCGCGACCGCCTTCGTCGTGGTCTGCTGCAGCATGATCTCGGAGAGCCAAACCCGATACGGGTCGGGCCGCTCGCCCGGCACGGCGCGCCAAGGCAGCGCGCGACGGTGGCGGTCGTACCAGGCCAAGAGATCGGCCGCGCGCGCATGGCGAGGCGGTGCGACACGCTTTCGTCGCGCGGTCCCAACTGCTAGCGTCATGACGGAGCGATGTGGCAGAGCCTTGCAGCGTGAACAAGCCCGGCAAATCCTTCCCGCGACCGCTGGCGGAAGTTGTCCACCGAACGCTCGCCGCAGCGTTCGCCAAGCAAGGTTTTGCCTCCACCGAGCTCGTCACTCGCTGGCCCGACATCGTCGGCGCGGAGATCGCGGACCATTCGGAGCCGGAAAAGATTCAGTGGCCGCGGCCTTCCGCGTCGGACGGCCCAGAACCAGGCGTCCTCGTGCTCCGGGTGGAAGGACCGGCGGCGATCGAGATTCAGCATCTGTCCGGCGTGGTACTCGAGCGGGTGAACCGCTTCTTCGGCTGGCGTGCGGTCGGCGCGTTGCGGCTGCGGCAAGCCCCGCTAACCCGTCGCAAACAGACGCCACCGCGCCCCATCGATAACGACGCTGCGGCGCGCGTCGCGGCGCATCTCGGCGAGATCACTGACGAAAAGCTGCGCGCTGCGCTCGGCCGGCTGGGAGCGGCCGTCAAGGAGTCGTGAGAAGACGGCCTTGGCATGGCGGCCGGCGCTTGCCACATTCCGGTTGGGAAAATCGAGCTCGGCTCGGGCGAAAGCCGGCTAACCAGGATGTCACATGACCACGCAACCCGAAGCCAGCCTCGCCGTCACCCGCCGCTATGTGCTCATCGGCGCGACCGCCCTCGTCGCGGTCCTTGCTGCGGGCGGGGTCGGCCATGAGTTCTGGAACTCTCCCGATACAGCCGCGGCGCAGTCGGGTCCCAGCGGAGAAGTATCCATGGCCGACCTGCTCGTGCCGGGTCCGCTCGGCGATGAGATCCAGGGCCAGGCGGATGCTCCGGTCACCATCGTCGAATATGCCTCGATGACCTGCCCCCACTGCAGCCATTTTCACGAGACCACCTACCCCGAGATGAAGAAGAAATACATCGATACCGGCAAGATGCGCTTCGTCTTCCGGGAATTTCCGCTCGATCCGCTCGCCCTCGCCGCCTCGATGCTCGCGCGCTGCGCCGGCAAGGACAAATATTTCCCGCTGATCGACGCCTTCTTCGCGCAGCAGAAGGATTGGGTGGTGCAGAAGCCGCTGCAGCCGATGTTCGCGATCGCCAAGCAGGCCGGCTTCACCCAGCAAACCTTCGATCAATGCCTTGCGAATCACCAGATGGAGCAGAGCATCGTGGAAGAGCGCACGCGCGCTACGCAGAAGTTCAACGTCAATTCCACACCGACCTTTTTCATCAATGGAAAGACATTTCGCGGCGCCCTCACGCCCGAGGAGCTGGACAAGCAGATCGCTGCGTATCTCAAGGGCTGATAACGCTTTTTTAACCACTTTACCGGCTGTTAGAGCAGGGCCGGTCATCCGGGCTCTCCCGGCAATGCCCCGCCGCGCCAGTGCGGGCGGGATAACGCGTTCTTTCTGTTGCGGAATCGCGCTCGGCGATTCATTGTCCGGTCGATGCGGCGATCCTCCATCCACCGCTCGACCCACCCCATGGGCCCGAGGCCTCACCCATTCGGCCGCCGGGCGGTTAGGACGGCGTCGGTATGAAATTTACGCGGCTGCGCCTGCTCGGCTTTAAGTCTTTCGTCGAGCCGACCGATTTCTTGATCGAGCCCGGGCTCACCGGCGTGGTCGGGCCAAACGGCTGTGGCAAGTCGAACCTGGTCGAAGCGCTGCGCTGGGTGATGGGGGAAACCTCGCACAAATCACTGCGCGCCGCCGACATGGACGACGTGATCTTTTCCGGCACCACCAATCGACCGGGACGCAACAACGCGGAGGTCGCGATCCAGATCGACAATGCTGCGCGCAAGGCGCCCGCGCAATTCAACGAGCACGACACCCTCGACATCTCGCGCCGGATCGAGCGCGACGCGGGGTCCACCTACCGCATCAACGGCCGCGAGGTACGCGCCCGCGACGTGCACATCCTCTTCGCCGACGCCTCGACCGGTTCACGCTCTCCCTCGATGGTGCATCAGGGCCGCATCGGCGAGATCATCCAGGCCAAGCCCGAGCAGCGCCGGCGGGTCCTCGAAGAGGCGGCCGGTATATCGGGGCTGCATGCGCGGCGGCACGAGGCGGAGCTGCGGCTGCGCGCGGCAGAGCAGAATCTCGCCCGGCTCGAGGACGTCATCAATCAGCTTGCCGGACAGATCGACTCGCTCAAAAAGCAGGCGCGGCAAGCGATCCGTTACCGCACCGTCGCGGAGCAGGTGCGCAGAGCCGAGGCAATGCTCTTGCACTTACGCTGGGTCGCCGCCAATGCGGAACTTGCGGAGGCGGAACACGCCAAAAACGTGGCGGTGCGTGTCGTCGCCGAGCGCACCGGGAAACAGGCCGAGGCATCCAAGCGCCAAGCGCTCGCGGCCGCCGCGCTGCCCGCCTTACGCGAGGCCGAGGCTCGCGCCGCCGCCGCCTTGCAGCGGATAACCATGGCGCGGGAGGCGCTTGATCGCGAGGAGGCGCGCGCCACCGAGCGCATGGCCGAGCTCGACCGCAGGCTCGTTCAACTTGCCGACGACATCGAGCGTGAACGGCGGCTCGCCGCCGACGTGCGATCAGCGTTGGCGCGGCTTGCCGCCGAGGAGGAGACGCTCGACCGCGAGGCCAAAGTCAATGACGAGCGCCGCGCAGGCGCCGACAAGCGGGTCGCGGAAGCGGATGCCGTGCTGGCGCGCTCCGAGAAAGCCGCCGACGAGCTCACCGCCACGCTCGCCGACCTGACCGCACGGCGCAACGCGCTTGAGAATGCCGTGCGCGAGCACGGCGAGCGCGCGACGCGCCTGGCCGACGAAATCGCCGCAGTCGAAGCGGAGTTCGCAGAGATCTCCGCCGCGGAGCGCGCGGATTTAGCGCCGCTGTCCGCGGCAGCGGAAGCCGCGCAAGCGGCGGCCGCCGATGCGGAAACCGCGGCCGTGCGCGCGGAGGCCGCGCATTCCGCCGCGCGCCAAGCGCTCGACGCTGCGCGAGGGCCGCTGGGCGAGGCTGAGCGGCGCACGCAGCGGCTCGAGACCGAAGCGAGGACGCTTGCGAAGCTGTTGCACGTCGATACTAAGAAGCTTTGGCCGCCGGCGCTCGATCAAGTCACCGTCGACAAAGGCTACGAGGCCGCGCTCGGCGCAGCGCTCGGGGATGATCTCGAGGCGCCGATCGACCCGTCGGCGCCCATGCGCTGGGCGGGTGCCAGCACCGATGCGAGCGATCCGGCGCTGCCGGATGGAGTCAAACCGCTCGGCGATCACGTCAATGCGCCGCAGCAACTGAGGCGCCGTCTTGCGCAGATCGGCGTGATCAACCGCGAAGCGGCTGCGCGCCTTGTCCCGCTGCTCAAGCCGGGGCAGCGGCTCGTCTCGCGCGAGGGCGACCTCTGGCGCTGGGACGGCTTCTCGGTCGCAGCCGACGCGCCTGCCGGCACCGCGCGGCGCCTCGCCGGCAAGAACCGCCTCGCCGATATCGAGGCCGAGTTCGAGACGGTGCGCCGCGAGGTCGAGAACAAACAGGCGGCGGTTACGGCCGCCGAGACCGAAACCGCCTCCGCGGCAACGGCCGAAGCCGACGCGCGCGCGCGCTGGCGGGCGCTGCAGCGCTCACGGCGCTGCCGCCGGCGGCGAGCATCGAGACGCAACTTGCCGCAGCGCGCAGCGACATCGAGGGGAAACGGACGCGACTTGCCGAACTGCGCGCGGACGCGCAGGCGCTCGCGCGCGAAGCGGAGATTTCCGCGCGGCGGCTCGCCGCCATCAGCGCGGACCGCGAAGCCTGGAGCGCGCGTAAGGACGGCGCCGCCGCGCAGATCGAAACGCTGCAAGCGCGCGTCGAAGAAGCCAAGGCCGAGCGCGCAAGCCTTGCAGAGGCCCCACGCATGTTCGAGGACAAGCGCCGCGCGCTCATCGGCGAGATCGAAACCGCGCAAGAGTCGCGCCGCGCCGCGGCCGATCAGCTCGCGCAAGGCGAGAGTGTGCTCGCTGAGGCCGACCGCGCGCAACGCGGGGCGCTCGAAGCGGTGGGCGCCGCGCGTGAGGAGGCGGCGCGGGCCGAAGAGCGCTTCGAAGGCGGCAAGCGTCGGCTCGGCGACGTGGCCCGCGAGATTCACGACATGCTCGAGATCGAGCCCGCCGAGGTCGCAAGCCTTGCCGGGATCGCGCCCGACAAGCCGCTGCCGGACGTCGCGGAGGTCGAAGCCAAGATCGAACGTCTGCGCCGCGAGCGCGAGCGGCTCGGTGCCGTCAATCTGCGCGCGGAGGAGGAGCTGCGCGAGGTCGAGACGCAGCACGGCTCGCTCGCGAGCGAGCGCGACGACCTCGTCGAGGCAATCAAGCGGCTGCGGCAGGGCATCCAGAACCTCAACCGCGAAGCGCGCGAGCGGCTGCTTGCCTCCTTCGAGCTGGTCAGCAAGCACTTCAAGCACTTGTTCACTGAACTGTTCGGCGGCGGCACGGCGGAGCTGCAGCTCGTGGAGCACGAGGATCCGTTGGAAGCAGGCCTCGAAATTGTCGCCAAGCCGCCGGGTAAGAAGCCGGCGACGCTGTCACTGCTTTCGGGCGGCGAGCAGGCGCTCACAGCGCTCGCACTCATCTTCGCGGTGTTCTTGACCAACCCGGCGCCAATCTGTGTGCTGGACGAGGTCGACGCGCCGCTCGATGATCATAATATCGAGCGCTTCTGCGACCTGCTCGACGAGATGACCCGCTCGACCGATACGCGCTTCGTGATCATCACGCACAATCCGATCACCATGGCGCGGATGAACCGCCTCTACGGTGTCACCATGGCCGAACGCGGCGTGTCGCAGCTCGTCTCCGTCGACCTGGAAGGCGCGGTCAAGCTGCGCGAGGCGGTGTGATCCGTCAGGTGCCCTAGGCGGCACAGCACGCGGAAGATGCGTGCAAAGCCGCTGATGGCGCCGCCACTCGCCGTCCGCCCCTTTCCCGTAGCACTGGTCGGCGACGCGGCCGCGGCGCTAACCTGCGGTCCGAATGGCAGGATCAAAGCGGCAAGCCGGATGAAATCTCCGCAAGTTCAAAAGTGCCTCGAGAAGGCCGCCTACTGCGAACACATGGCCCGGATCGTCTCCGACGCGGATGCAAGACTGCAGTTCGCGGAAGTGGCCAAGCAGTGGCAGCACCTGGCCAAGCAAACCGAGGAATTGGAATCCGAGCAGGCAGCGTTGCCGCAAACAAAGGGGCCGCGGAGCGCTAGCTAGCGTGGTCCGCGGGTCAGCGCTCAATTTTTCCGTCAGCGGCGCGGAGCGGGACTGCGGCGGCGCTCGAGAGTGCGGCTCACCGGATAAGGGACGTACCGCCCGGCGCGAGGGGGAGACAGAGGCGCCGGCGTGCCGTGCTCGTCGACGATGTCGAGGAACGCGTACCGATTTGCCACCGTAATCCAGGAATCGCGCATCCTGACGTAGAACTCGCGCTCGTCCTTCAGGTCGGCCTCCTGCGCGAGCCTCGCGCATTGGGCCGCCATCCGCCATGCGTGGTCGGACTTGGATCGCATCGACTTGCCTTCATTGCCCGCAACCCTAGCTGGTAATGATATGCCTGTTGTGGTCGCCGTCTGTCCGATGACTGACTCAGCGGGAACTATTTTTGTTGCTTGCGTACTGGCCCCCTACTTGGAACGAAATATAGACTTGCGGCTTGCCCGATGAACCGGAGACGAGACTATGCCGCGCTATTTTTTCCATCTCAGCTTCGGCCAACGCATGGTGCCCGACGAGGACGGCTTCGAGCTGCCGAGCCGGTCAGCCGCCTGCACGGAGGCGTTGGCGGTGGTGTGCGAGCTGACCAATCCCGAACTCAGCGGCGGTTCACGCCGGTGGGCGAGCTGGTTCCTTGAAGTGGCGGACGAAAACGGCGGCTTCTTCCGCACCCCCATCGGCCACCCGGCGCTCGAGGTCGTGACCCCGGAGGCGCCACGCGCCGAACCGCGCGAGGCTGTTTGGCTGACCGCACAGCACCCTAGTGACCTCGCCGCGAAGGGCCGCGTCGCCGAGATCATTCGGGAGATGTTGGCGCGACAGCAGCGCACGGCCGAACTGCTCGAAGCCAACAAGCGGCTCCGGCTCGAGCTTTCATCCATCTTGCTCGGCAGCGAAGGCGTCCGGATCCGAGCCAACCGCCTGGTTTCGCTCGCCCGGGCCGCCCGCGGCCGATATTGAGCTCCGCCCCCTCCTTCCAGGGGCGTTCTTCGATCGACGATCCTCTTGGGCCATCCCGGGGCGCGCAACCTGCCTGGCGTGCGCAAGGAAGCGGCCTTCCAACCATCGCCACTGACTAGCGATTCCGCGCTCGCCCGCTGCGCACAAAATTGGGTTCGGATCACAATGCGATGAACTCAGAAAGACCTTCTCACGGCTTTGCTGACTCGCGGGCATGGGAGATGATAAGCTCTCGCAGACGGGCGGAACTTTTTGCACCTAACCTCATTGAAGAAGCACCTAACCTCATTGAAGAAACAAACCGTTCTTAGAAGGCAATTTCATATAGCCTGATTGGCGCGTCGCCCGTGATGAGGAGTGACACGACGATGCCGTATGGCACCCCCCCTGTTGCCCGGCAGCTCGAGCACGGCCGATTCAACCGTTTCCTGGCGACATTGCCGCCGCATGATTTTGCGCTGTTGGCGCCGCACCTGCGCACGCTCCCCCTCGAGCGCAGCGTAATGCTGCAGGACGTCGGCGAGGAGATCGAGCACGTTTATTTCCCGCATACCGGTATGGTGTCGCTGGTCGCGGTCATGCAGAGCGGCGCGACGGTCGAAACGGCAACTATCGGGCGTTGGGGCGTCATTGGCGCGAGCGCCGCGCTGGGAGCAAAGTCGGCGGTCGCCCGCGCGGTCGTGCAGTTGCCGGGGACGGCGGCGTGGATCTCGGCCGCGCACTTTCACGCGGCTGCCGGGCAAAGCGCGGCAATCCGCGGCCTCGTTGTGCGCTACAACGACATCTTGCTGGGGCAAATCCAGCAGTCGGTCGCGTGCAACGCGCTGCATGCCATGGAGGCGAGACTTTGCCGGTGGCTGTTACAGACGCACGATTGCATCGATGGCAACGCCATCCCGCTCACGCAGGAGTTTTTAGGCCAGATGCTCGGCGTTCGCCGCACCACCGTGACCATCGCCGCCCGCCTTCTGCAGGGGGCGGGTCTCATCCGGTACCGGCGCGGACTGATCCACATCCTCGACCGCCAGGCGCTGGAAGAAATCGCCTGCGAATGCTACGCGGCCACGCGCAGCAAGGCAGAGAAGCTGTTTCCGTCCCCCCTTCCCCGATAGCGGGCCACAAACTTCCGCGATTTGCTTTCGAAACCGACGGCGAGTGAACCAATTGGTCGGCTGAACCTCAGCCGCGGCCAAGCGCGCAACGCGAGAGTCGGGACCCTTACCTTCCGTGGACCTCCACTTTCGTGAGGACGACTCGAGAAGGTTCCATCGGCATAGCCGGTTATGCATTGGGGAACGGCGCCCCCACCCGCCCGGTTGTTCCCGACATGGAACAAACAACGCAATTCCTGCGGTTTGCGGAGGAATGCCGCCGCTTGGCTCGCGAGGCCAAGAGCGAGCAGCACCGCAAACTCTTGGAGGAAATGGCGCAGGCCTGGGAGAAAGTCGCCAAGGAGGCCGATCCGAAGAGCTCTCATTTATCGAGCTGATCGGATGTTTCCCGTTCGTCGTGGCGCTGTGCCAAGCGCAGCCACACTTGCGCCATTTGCAACAAGGCGGCCCGCCCCTTGGGATCTTGGAGCGTGTTCGCCATCTCCAAACAGTGCGTGGCGTGACGCCGATACTCGTCTGATCGCCCCATCGGGCCCCCGTGCTGATTTCCAGCAACGCGCGGAGCGGCTCGCGTGTTCCGACTGGCTAGAAGGACGGCCAGCGAAGGCTTGATGAGGCTTGCGTCGCCGAGCGAGCAGACGGGATGGCCGCGCGGTGTGAGGATTGCCACTTGGGACATCGGACGGAGGGCGCCCGTCCTCGGCGTTCGGATATCGAACCCCGCCAGAGTGGCCTCTGGCGGGGTTCTCCATACTCCTCGTTGGACCTGCGCTTTGGAAGGCGACCAGATCAACTCGCCTTGGCGAGAGTGCTTTGCGGCACGATCGCTGCGCGCTCGCGGGGGTGCAGCAACCGCATGGCCCTGACCACCTCACGCCGCTCGAGAATGCCCACCAGCTTCGCGATGGTCAGTTCGGTATTGCGATCGGCAGAATTCAGATACGCAGCGAGCTCGGCTTGTGCCGCGCGGATTGCCTGGAGAATCGTTGGAAGCTCATCGTTCATACGCACTTACCTCGTCTTTCCGGAGGAATAGAACGCGCGGAAGCCCATTTGGTTTCGGCCATGGAATCATCGGCCTTGCGCCGGTCCGCCCATTGCGCGGGAAAGACAATCGGGCACTATATAAAATCGGCAGACCGCCCGGCACTTGAGAAGCCGCAGGGAATTGACGGGCGCGAGGGAACTTAAATCGTCGGTCCGGATTAACGCTACCGGTCTTCGGCGATTTCGCTCGCCGAAGGACAGTTGGGGGCAGGTTCGACGGTTGGAAGGCGCGAATGCGGGAACAGATCGGATATTGCTGGCAGAAGGCCGCGGAGTATGCGGCTCGCGCCGAGGAGGCTTCCGACAAAGAGACGCGCGAGCTTTTCATCCGCTTTCGCAATCAGTGGACCAACGCCGCCAGAAGGCATGAATCCTCGCCTGCGCCCGATGTGGCGAACGCCACGCCGTCCTGGCCG
>WNGL01021370.1_pt1 | contig 11112 bp, 13 predicted proteins | sample 5400591 | NCBI WGS metagenome assembly WNGL01 (sample SAMN13153377, study PRJNA577476) | soil metagenome | isolation source: 80 cm soil or saprolite under Garry oak tree replicate 1 | place: USA:California | collected 2016-06-15
TCATGCCGGAACTGAGAGACGTTCTCTTGCCGTTGTTGGCAAAGACGGAAGGAGATCGAGGCAGACTTCTGCTCCGCGAGGGCTTCGAGGGCCTCATTGTGGATTCGAAGCTGTACAGAGACAAGCTTAATGGAAGAGGCGCTGTAGCTTGTGCCGTGGTTTGAGAATGAAACCGATGAACACGATGGCCAAGGCGTTTGTTTTCCTAATCTGGTTCAGTGCATCAGCAGTCTGGGCCGCGGAGCCAACAAGCGTCCGCGAATTCTCCGAGCGATGCGCGGCATCCTACGCCTCGGCATTCGAGGTCCCTGTAGAGCTCGTGGACGCAGTCATCCAGGTGGAATCAGGTTGGAACCCTTATGCGGTTTCCAGGAAGGGCGCTGCGGGTCTCATGCAGCTTATGCCTGCGACGGCAAGCCGGTTCGGAGTGCCTGATCGATTCAACATCGAAGAGAACATTCGAGGCGGAGTTGCTTATCTCGCTTGGTTAATCCGGCTGTTCAATGGCGATTTACGACTGGTCGTTGCCGCCTATCAAGTGGGTGAGTCTCAGATCCTTTCGCGGGGCCTAGCATACTCTTCTCGGGAGGTTTTTCTCTACGTGAGTCGCGTCGCGCAGTTGTACCGCGCCCTACGACGCGAGACTGCCCGGAGACTCGCAGCACAAAGCATTGCAACCGGACCTAGAGGTGGACAATGAAGATGCTTCGCGGACTTTGGCCTTTGTGTTTCTTTCTTGGGGCGGGTGTGGCGCTCGCGCAAATCCCCAAGGTCGAGCCGCGGATCGTTACCGAGACGGACCTCGAAGGGAAAGTCACGGTTGTCGAGGTGGCCGCCCGGTATGTCACCACTATCCGCTTGCCAGAGGTCGTGAACGCGGTCGTCGTGGGAGATTCTTCCGCGTTTCAAGTCGAGCATTCGGAACACGAGCCGAGACTCGTCTTCGTAAAGGCTCTCTCAACCAAGGCATCTGAGACGAACCTTCTGATTTCGACGGCGGGCGGACACGAAGTCAGCTTGCTGTTGATTAGCCGGGGAGAGAGCAATTCTCCAGATCGGACTCATGTTGATTTCCTGTTGAAATACGAGGCTTCCAGGGGATTTTTCGTCGCGTCCTCAGCGTTCCCTTTCGCATTGGTTGGAGCGACGGTCCCGTTGGCGGAGGCCCGTGGGATCGAAGGTCGAGAAATCAAAAAGCTCTCGAAGCCAGGAGACGGGGCGAGTTCGGCTTTTTCGGCTGTTGGAGATCCTCTGTCAAGTCGTAGTGATTCATCAGCGGAGGACATTCAAAGTCGCGGCCTTGACCAGTTTCTCGAACAGCAAGAGCGCGCACCGTTGCCGTTCCTGTACGGACAACGCGTAGGCGAAGAAACGGAGAGTGGTGACCGAGTCCGTGCCGGTGTCAGCCGGGTAATTGATGGAGGTCAGCAAGTGGTCGTCTTGTTCTCGGTCGTAAATCCGACCAAGCACGCGATCTTGTTGATGCCGCCACAGGTGCAACTCGGGGGAAGGACAACGTCGGGAAAGCTGATCCGGCACGAAAAATGGTCAACGGCCGAGCAGTTACAGGTGCTGGATTTTCGGTTGAACAGGCGCCGGTTGGGACCTTCCGAACGCGCCGACGGTGTCGTAGTGTTTGAGCGTCCACCATACAAGCAATCCAACGAGATGCTCTTGTTGCAGGTGGCGGAGTCAGGGGCTGTGGACCGCCCCGCCTTGGCGCCAATTGGGTTCGGGGTGAGCAGTTCGCGGGAGGACCAACATGGCAGAGGAAAATGAGAAAAAGACCACGGGAGCTCCAGAGGCCGGCCCTGCAGACGAGCCTCTAATCGATGAAACTAAAGTTTCCTCTCGTCCCGGATGGCGTGAAATCTTTCGTCAAGCCTTCGACAAGGCCCGACGGGAACATCAAGTTACGAATCGGCGCGAACTGGGGCGCGACCGGAGTCGTTCCCTCTTTCTGCTCGCAGGAGCTGCCATTGCGGTACTCCTCGTGTTCCTAGGTGTGTTTTCCTCCTCTAACACGGCGAGGAAATCGACGGACGCGAGACGGGCGGGAGCGGCGGACTTGGGGCGTAGGGAGACTCCAGGCCAACAGGCAACCGGGCAAACGGGATCGGTGACGCCTCTGCTGAACGCGCAAACGGGCCAACCAGACGCAGCAGGCAGCCAAGGTGTTACTCCTGAAGATGTGGGCAGAACGGCGCGACCTACGCAGCCGGTTATCGGAGTGCATCCAAAGTCTTCAACCACGCCAGTCCCTAAGAATGTGGGGCCGTACGCGCTGGGAAAGATTGATTTTTCGGATACCGGAGGGATCCAAACAGCGCCCGCCTCTTCCAATTCATCAGTGCAGTCGGCGTCAGATGACCTTCGTAAGCCGTCACTGGTGTTCGTTCGAAATGTGCAAAGCAATCCCGCAAGTGTCGGCGCGAGAGTAGCTACGACCGCGCTGGAGGAAAATCCGGTCATGCTACGCCGGTTGTGGCGGCCATCGAGTGCAACTATGAAAAGGATGGACAGATTGTTGTGCCTGCAGGCGCAAAAGCGCTCGGAACCCTTCAACAAGCCGACCGCTCAGGATACGTGGCGATCCGGTTCGACACGATCCAAATGCCAGACGGAACCACGGAAAAGATTGACGCCGCAGCAATGAGCCTTACTTACGGCCCCCTTAAAGGCATTATCAGCGGAAGAAGGACGGGCACCCGTTTCCTTATGCGAACCTTCGCAGGCCTCGGGACCGTAGCGACATACCTGGTGGGGGCGGGAGGTAGCAACGGTTTCAACGGGCCGCTTTCGGAGAGCGCCCTTCTACGCGACCGCATCGCAACAAACATCGGAATTGCGGGAGACCAGGAACTGAACGGCCTGGCCTTCAACCAAAACATCGTTGTCACCGTGCCAGGAAACACAAGGTTTTACATCGTAGTTGAAAAAAGCACAACATCGGGTGGAGGACAGGGAGGACAGCTGCGACCAACGGCAATCCAGCAGATGAATAATGCACCCCTCCCTACGTCAGACGAACTCCGCCAGCTCTTGCAGCTCAAGCGGGAGCTGAGCGAAATGGTTCAGCAAGCGGGCACGCAAAACACTGCGCCGCAGGTGCCACAGCAGTAGCGAGGTTGATCGGGGAATGGAACCCAATTGGAAACCGCTCGTAGATAAGCTCGGCGAGGAGCGTTGCGTCGGTTTCACGTTCATGGGGCGAGTGAACGGGATCAACCTGTACAAGCATGGCATCGCCCGGAAGTATTTGAACCTCGATGATTCGGGACAGTGTTACGTGTGCCGCGAGAAATGGCGCTTCGAGAAAGCCGATTTTGACGCCCAACTCGGGAAGCTGGAAGCGGTTCTCGCGCAACTCGGGGAGACTTTGAAAAGCGTCTATGATGAGTCATATATCGAGCAAAAGAAAAAGGCTTTGCAAAAGGCCGGCATTCCGTACGAGCGCTGCGAGATTCAGCCAAAGGACTTCTCTCTAAACTAGGGCCTCCTCAATCCCAGCGTAGGATTCTCTCCCGGGAACCATCGTTGTCTTGCGTACGTGTTTGGTGTCGACAACGCTCCACACCAATTACGTTCTTTTTCGATGCTCCATGATGCCTCGTTGATCGGTCCTCACTTTTTTGACAAACGCGAGAACTGGTTTTAGTTTTCCCCGCGCTTCAGCGTTCCTCTTCGATCTGTTGAATCTTTTAGAGGCGGCGAAGCAGAAAGGGGACTGAAATCCATGAAGGCGAAGGCGGGCGAGACATGGAAGCGAGGACTGGCTGTGTCAGCGATCTGCTTCATTCTAGGAAGTCAGATCGTCTGGGCGCAGAGTCTCGGCCCTCAGCCGCAGTTTAACGTTGCGGTACAGGGCCAAACGGGCGCGCAGCCGGAAGGCGCCTTCCTGAACTTCATCAACTGGGTTGGCAACGTCATCGCCCCTGTGGGGGCCGGAGGCGCTGTCGTCGGCGCAGTTGTCTCTTGGCTGCACGGGCGCGGTGTCGGCCGGTGGCTCGCAGCAGCAGCTGGATTGCTGGCAGTTTCAGGGATCACCCGGTTGATCGAGTTCTGGATCACGAATGGAACCGGAGGCGTGACGTAAAACCGAGGCGGCACGCATCCACGGCGGGGCTGGCGGGCAGTTCTGGAAAGGAGAGAAAAGAACCCGGCTGCCTGCCCACCCCGCTTAGGTCTCACTTTGAACCGCTTTGCCGAAGAGAAAGGAAAGACGGAGCAATGGTTGTCCCGCAACTCTTGAACGACATCATCCAAGTCCTCTTACAGCTTGCGCCCGCTGCTTCCCTGGTTGCGCTGGTTCTTGCGGGAATCAGCTTGAGGCGTGAGGGTGGAACTACGTTCCTAATTGGTGGTGGGTTCACGAAATGGATGTTTTGGGTCGTCGTGTTTGTGACACTCGTGCCTCTCGTCGGATGGTTCAGCTCATTCGGTGTCGCAGCTCCGTTGCCCTCTGGAGGGATTGGAACCTCCTGGCTGAGTTCATTTCAGTCGGACGTGTCCAGCTTTGTTACGAATTTTGTAGTCGGTCGGATGACAACCACCCTCGCGGCATATTTCGTACTGCGGGCAATTCTTGACACTGCCTCGGGCGGGCACCCCCTGCCATCCATCCTTGCGGCGATGTTCTTGCTCGGCACGCAAACAACATATTCCCTCATTCAGAGCTACAACACCGGGTCGCAGTTTGCCGCCGCTGACGTTCTGGACAGCCTGTGGAATTACTTGGCTGGGACCATCATGCCGATCGCAGCGGGACTCGCGATTGTTGGCGCCATCATCAATTTTGCCACGCGCCGCCCGGCCATGCGCCTGGTGGCTGTCGCCCTGGCAATGCTATGCGTTACAGGAATCTGGAAACTGGTGCTTTCGATGGAGGCGTAGGAACTTCGATGTCGTTCACCAACGGAATTCTGAACCTGACGAATTGGGCAGGAAACGTGATTCTGCCGACGCTGGCTGGCTTGTTCTTTGCGATCGCCATCTTGCGCTTTGCGCGTTCGGAGGGTTATGCGTGCCCGATGTATGGAGGACTCTTGTGCCTTATGGCCTCTGGCTTGTTGCGAGCGATGGAAACGTTCGCCTCGCAGAGGGCTTGGAATGATCCGGACGTTTACTGGATTTCACTGGTGAGTCTGGTGGACTGGATTTGCAATGTGCTGATGCCCATCTATGCAGGGTTGCAGGTGACGGCTGGGGCGCTGCGCATGGGCATCGTCACGCGGATCCATCCCACGGAAGGATGGATGAGGCACTTCGTAGCGGCCGGCCTCTGTTTGCTCCTATCCGGACTTGTTCGGATGGCGGAGTTCTTTGTTTTGAAGGGGACCGGAGGAGTCACCTGAGGGGAGAAGACGAATGTCGCTTGAGGTAACACCTGCGTACCGCAATCTCCGGACGAGAGTCACGTTTTTCGGCCTCGAAGCCGAAGATTTGTTCGCGATTCTCGCCCTGGCGGTCGTCGCGAACATTCTCGGAAGGTTTCTTCACCGGGAGATGTTCGGATTGCCGATGAACATGGTCCTGCAATACGTCGTGCCCGTGCTCAGCATCCCGGCACTGATGCTGTTCAAGTACGGCAAACAGCGCGGTTACCTCCAGGACTGGGTCATGTTCCACGCAAAGCCGCACGTCTACTCCGCCCTGGAGCGGGACCGGGAACTCACTCGGGAATACCTGCGGTTGGGAGATTAGGAATGCCGCTGACGGTCGAACGATACGAACAATCGGTGAGCGCACCTCCGTTGTGCGAGCAACTGCGCATCCGGGACCTGCTTGAAGACGTTGCGGTGCAAATCGATGGGTCATTGGTGGCGGGTTATGAGGTTGGGGGCATTCAATCGTATTACGCGAGCGATGAAGGAAGGAATCGCCTCAAGGGGTTGCTCGAAGCCCTCGTGAGATCGTTGCCCGAACGATCCATGCGGATACAAGTGCGGTTTGAAATTTCGGAGGGAACGGGCGATTTGATATCCCGCTACATCCGGGAGCGCCGGAACGAGAGTCAGGTGCTCGGCGAACTCGATCGGCTGCATATCGAGCTGTGGCGGAGCCGGGAGGCCGCTGGCTTCTACCTGCAACATTTTCTCCATCTGTACTTCATCTGGAACCCCCGGATTCACCATGAGTCGCCGGACTTTGAGTGGAAACGAAAAATGAAATCGAGTGGAGGCTTGAGCCTTTCGGCCGCGAAGTGTATCGAACGCTCGCGAGGGGATCATGAGGAGCTTCTCTCCGAATTCAACAGCCTCCTGGCTGGCGTGGAAGCGACGCTTCAAGCGACGGGGATGTCAATTCGACGGATGACTCATCAGGACGTCTTTCTTGAGATCAAGCGCGCGCTCCATCCCCTTGGGAATGACACCCTGCCGTACCGTGCGGCGAGCGAGTCACTCTGGTACGAGAGTGCGCGAAGCCAGGCTGCGAATGTGAACATCGAGGATGAACAAGATGACTTCCTGAGGATCGCTGGCCTACTTTATTCCTGGATTAGCCTGAAAGACCTGCCGGACGCCACTTTCCCAGGGGTCTTGCGTGAACTTGTCGTCATGGATTTCCCGCTCGTGATCAATGCCGAAGTCACCCTTCCGGACCAAAGCAAATCGATCAAGCAATACAAGGGACGCCTCCGAAAGATGCTGGCCGCCCAGAAGGATTTCCACGGAGGTTTTCGCATCAACGTCGACGCGCAAGTGGCAGAGCACCAGCTCATTAGGGTCCTGCAGGATTTGATTTCGAGTTCACTGAAAGCCTGCCAAATGAGCTTGATCGTGACAACGCGCACCTCGGGGCGCAGTCGAAACCGCATGGAACGCGAAGAGGCCGAGCGCATCCTGGCGGACCGGCGCCAGCGTGTGTTGCACGCGATTGCGAGGATGAACGGCGGCCGCGGGATTCCGGAGACTCTCGCGCAGAAGCGTCTCTTCTTTACGGGCCTCCCCGCCATGGGAGGGGAGAATCGCCGAGAACTCGATCTGCTCACGCTCAATGCCGCCGATCTATTGCCCGTGGAAATGCCATGGAGGGGGACCCCGCATTCACCACTCATGCTTTTTGAAACGCCCTATCGGCAACTGGTTCCGTTCTCGCCGTTCGACGCAAGCATCGGCGACGCGAACATGCTCATCATGGCGAAGAGCGGCGGCGGCAAGACCTTTATGGCGCAGCTCTTCCTGCTCATGATGGCGCGCGCCAACCCGCAAATCTCCATTATCGAACGGGGTGATTCCTACCAGCCGCTGGTGGAATTGATGGGCGGGCGGGTCATCGACGTGAAGCTGGATGGCGCCGAGACGCTCAATCCTTGGGACCTGCCACCGGGAGAAACAACGCCGAGCAAGGAAAAGACCGCATTTCTTAAGAATCTCACGCGTCACATGATCGGCGACAGTCCGGGCTCGGATAACTCGCTCGTCGACAACCTGCTCAGCGACGCAATCGGCCGGACCTACAAGCGCTGTGCCATCCGTTACTCCAATCCAACTCCCACGTTCAACGATCTCCGGGAGGAATTGGCGCAATGGCGTGACGAAGAACGCATGCAGCGCACGATCGACGAGGCCCGCTTGGCGGCGATCAAGTTGCGCGGATGGACGGGGGAAAAAGGGATTTACGCCAAGCTGTTCGACACGCACACGACGATGCGGCTCGACAGCAACTGGCTTTTCTTCAACGTCGAAGGATTGAGTTCGGACCCCAAGCTCGAAACCGCCATGAGCATGCTGATCGCGAATGCCGTGGCATCTCGGTCGGGCGGAAAGACCGGGCAGCCGAGCATTACTGTTCTTGATGAGTGCTGGTTCCTCTTGGATTCCTCAACACTCGCTCCTGAAGTGGTTCAACTCTTCCGGACAGCACGGAAAAGGAATGCCAGCGTTTGGGGAATCAGCCAGACGGTAGAGGACTTTGTCGGAACTGAGTTCCAGCCCCGGGAGCATGGTCCGGGCATCCTCAAAAACGCGAGCACCAAGATCATTGGACAACAGCCGGGGGACATGAGCCCGCTCGTGAATCACCTGTATCTGAATCCGGTGGCGCTGAACGAGGTGAAGCGGTTCAGCGCGCCGCGCAAAGGAGAGAGCGCCGACGCACTCTTGGTCCTTGGGGAAAAAGCCGAGACGACGCAAACGATCCGGATCGTACCGACGACGGTGGACTACTGGGTCTGCACGACGTTTCCCCGAGAGAGAAGGTATAGGGCCTGGGTCCTCAAAAAGCTTGCCGACCGGCCACTGCTCGACGCCTATTCGGAATTGGCGCGAAAGTTTCCTCACGGATTGGCCGAGGTTCCACCACTGCCGGAAGAGATCTCCGGTGCGGTGACAGGAGAAACGCAGTCATGAAACGGCTCCTTGCCGCGATGGCCCCTCGATGGCAGCGGCTTCTCGAATTCGCTGCCTGGGGAGCGCTCATCGTCGTGATTTTTGCGAGTGCGCCGTTCCTGTTCGACCTGGTAGGTCGTGGCATCGGGTGGATTATCGGGTTGTTTCCGCGCCCGGAGGAGTTATGGAAGGAGTGTCCATGGTGTTTATGACAAACGTGCTGTCTGGCTTTTTCTTTGTCGCTTTTTCTTACTGGTTGGTGACTGCAAGAACACGGCGACAAGTGCTTGCCGCCGTCTTGGCGGGTGTCCTTGTCGTGGCGCTTGTCGGTCCACCGCAAGCACAGGCGCAAGGGAGCCTCGTGGCGGCAATTCAGTCGGTGCTGAACGTAATCAACGGCCTGATCAAAACGGCGTTGAACTCGATCAATTCGGTCCGAACCGCACTCAGCAATTTCTACCAGCAGGCAACCTGGCCCGTCGCTTTGATCAACCAGGCGAAGGCTACGGTGACCCAGATGATCGGCCAATACAGAAGCGCGATGCAGAACATCTTCACCATCAACCTAAGGAGCGCCACGCTGCCCAATCCGGTCGGCCTCGAGAGCGCTATGCGCAATCACCAAACCAATGATTTCCCAACTCTTACCTCTTCGTTTGGAATCACTTATGGGGGTGTTCCAACCACAACGGAGGCCAGCCCGGCAGATCGAACCATGATGGACATGGACGATGCCCTAGCGGTCGACAACTTGAAAACCTTGAAGGAGAGCGATGCCGCGGGCGACCTAACCCTACAGGCAGCTGACAACATCGAGAATGCTGCCAGCCAGGCAGCTCCTGGTTCGGCACCTTTTCTGACCGCGACCGCAGTAGTAGCCAGCATCGAGAGCCAGGCTCTCACACAGAAAATGCTTGCGGCGGAATTGCGCCAGGAAGCCGCCCGGCTGGCCCACGAGAACGCCCTGCGCAAACGCGGAGCCAACATGACCGGAGATGTGAACACACAGATTCTGAATTTGCTGCAGCGAAAGTAGGGAAGGAGAAAATCGATGAGGAAGCGAAAGTAGGGAAGGAGAAAATCGATGAGGAATGCCATCCAGAATGTGATGCGAGGTTTGATGTGGGCTTGGGGTCACAAGATCCGTACTGTTTTTCTGTTGGTGGCCTTTACTCTCCTTGCGCCAAACCCCATTAGGAGCCAGTTTGTGGACCCGTGCTGCGCGATCCTTGCGACCGGTCTGACCACAATCAGCAGCGCCCTGAGCAATATCATCGGAGGCGGGCTTAACAGCATTCTCTCCGTCGAGAAAAGCATCTCGACCTTTGAGCAATCCGTAGTCTGGCCTCAAAATCTGATCAATCAGGCCCGTTCGCTGGTAGGGAACGTCCAGGGAATTTTCAACCAGATCCAGGGAGTTATGCGCATTCCAGTGAACAGTGCAACTTTGCCGGCCACCCAACAGTTCGAGCAAAACTTGCTTTCCCGTGATCCGAACCAGATCGGCCAGACCGGCGCACAATACACGGTCGTTTACGGCGGAGTGCCGAACGCGACCACAGCTTCACCGCAAACACGCGACATGATCGATATGACGGATGCTGCCGCGCAGGCCGCACTGAAGAGGGCCATTGAAATCGATTCTCTGGCAGATCTGGAACTGCAGGCGGCCGGCCAGATCAACCAAAGTATCCAGACGGCCGCACCCGGGAGCGCACCGATCATCGAAGCGCAGGCAGATGCATGGCTGGTTCGCGCCAATGCGTACACACAGTCCGCGACAGCGGACCTGATGCGCGTGCGTGCCATCGATCTGGCCAATGCGAGCGCGAATGTGAAAAATGGCGCTGCCAATGCAGCGGCAGTGCAGCAGCAGATTTACAACCTCCTGAAGAGGCAATGAGCCGTGTTTTACTTTCAACAACTCCTCCAAACGGCGCTGAATGGGATCGACACGGCGAACGTTACGGGCGCTGTACTAGGTCTCGCCGGGACGATCCTTCTCTTGAGTTTCCTTTACAGCGCGTACCAGGCATTCGCCTCGGGTGGAGATGTCCGGATGCTGGCGATTTCGGGAATCAAGTATCTGATTCTGGGACTGGTATTCGCCAACTATGGCACGGTGTTTCGCGACGTCAACGGAATGTTCAATTCGGTTGGTAACTTCATTTACAACTCGACGGGCGTCGGGGATCTCTTCGCGAATTGGATGAACCAGTTGGCCCAGTATTGGCAGACGAATGGAAGCACATCTCTATGGAATCTTGTGACCGGCCTGGCTTCCGGAGTTATCAGCCTGATCTTGATCCTCAGCGCGTTTGTCCTATTTCCAGTTTGCTATCTCATCTTCACCGTATTTTATGCGATGTATGGCTCGGTGCTCTACGTAACGGGTCCTTTCGTCTTGGCGCTGTTGCCCGCGCGTGGCCTCGGCCAGTTGTCACGCACCTACCTGGTGAACCTCATGACGTTCCAGGCTTGGGGGCTCATTTACGCGATCCTCCAGGTCCTCATGTCTGCGGTGAATCTCTCAAGCATAAACGCCGTCCTCAATGCAAATGGAGTTCTGAACAGCTTCGTTGGTTCGAGCCAAATGATACTCCTGGCCCTGACCGCAAGTATTTTCTCGCTATCGATTGCTTTGATTCCGTTCATTGCCAGCCGTATTGTCCGTGGTGACGTGGGCAGCACGATGATGACTGTCGTCAGCGCTATCACGACGACTGCCAGCACCGTCGCCGGTTTGGCGGCTGGATCCTTCAGCGGTTTGGGTGAGGGTGCG
>WNGL01009740.1_pt1 | contig 11111 bp, 9 predicted proteins | sample 5400591 | NCBI WGS metagenome assembly WNGL01 (sample SAMN13153377, study PRJNA577476) | soil metagenome | isolation source: 80 cm soil or saprolite under Garry oak tree replicate 1 | place: USA:California | collected 2016-06-15
GGGTTCTCCGGCGGCTCGACCTTCTTGCCCTCGCGCGCCAAGAGTACCGCGGCGACGTCGTCGGCATCGGCGGGTTTCGAGAGATAATCGACCGCCCCGAGTTTGACCGCATTGACGGCGGTCGCGATGTTGCCGTAGCCGGTGAGCACAATGCCGCGCGCCTCGGGCCGGCGCTGCTTGAGCGCCGAGATGACCTCGAGCCCGTTGCCGTCGGCGAGCCGCATGTCGACGACCGCGAACGCCGGTGCCGTCCGTTCCACCTGTACGAGCCCGTCCGCCACGGTATCCGCGGTGGTGACGGTGAAGCCCCGCTGCTCCATGGCGCGGGCCAGCCGCTGCAGGAACGATTTGTCGTCCTCGACGATCAACAGCGATCGGTCGCCCGGCACTTCGACGGTCGCAATGTCGGTCATGGCGCTATTCTCCCGGCAACGCGCCTCCCGCGGCGGCTTGCGGCCGGCCGGAATGGCGCCCCAAGTATCTAGGTAGTCAGTCGGGCCGCCGCCTCAAGGGGCCGCCGCGGGGATCCCCGGGCCCGGGCGCTCGTAATCCTCGCGGCGCCAGCGCACTCGGACGCTCGCGCCGTGCTCCGGCGCGGCACGATTGGCGAAGGTGAGCGCGGCTCCGGTGCGCTCGAGCAGGGTCTTGGCGATGAACACGCCGAGTCCGAGGCCGCTGATTTCGCCTTCGCCGCCCGGCGGCCGGCCGCGACTGGTCAGATAAGGCTCGCCGATGCGGTCGAGAATCTCCGGGGCGAAGCCGGGCCCGTCGTCGGCAATGGCGATCACCACCTCGCCGTCGCTCCAGCGCGCCGCGACCTCGACCCGCTCGCGCGCGAAATCGACGGCGTTCTCCACGAGATTGCCGAGCCCGTAGATGATCGCCGGATTGTGCTCGCCGACCGGCTCGGCGGCGCGGTCGGCGGGCAGCGCCACGTCGATCGCGACGCCGAAATTGCGGTGGGGGGCGACCACCTCCTCGATCAGCGCCGAAAGCTTGGAGCGGTCGAACGGCTCGCTGGAGGCGGAGAGCTGGGTCAATTTCGCGAGAATCTCGCGGCAGCGCTGGGCCTGCTCGCGCAGCAGCTTGACGTCTTCGCTGTGCGGCGAGGTCGGCTCGAGCGCGCGCTCGAGCTCGCGCACCACCACCGCGATGGTGGAGAGCGGGGTGCCGAGCTCGTGCGCGGCCGCCGCCGCGAGCCCGTCGAGCTGCGAGAGATGCTGCTCGCGCGCCAGCACCAGCTCGGTGGCGGCGAGCGCGTCGGTCAGGAGCCGCGCCTCCTCGGCGATCTGCCAGGAATAGGCGCCGATCACCCCGAGCGCGACCAGGAGCGAGAACCACACGCCGAGCAGATAGATCGGCGGCAGCTCCAGCGGCTCGTCGCTCACCCACGGCAGCGGCAGGTGGAAGAACACGAGCGCGGTTGCGCACAGCGCCGCCAAAGCGCCGAGCATCAGCGTCATGCGCGGCGGCAGCGCCGTCGCCGAGATCAGCACCGGGCCGAGAAAGAGGAACACGAAGGGGTTCTCGACCCCGCCGGTCAGGAACAGCAACAGCGCGAGCTGGATGATGTCGAATGCCAGCAGCCAGGCCGCGCGGTCGGGCTCGAGCCGCTGAATCGGCCGGAACCGCAGCCGCAGGACGAGGTTGAGCGCCGCGCTGCAGGCGATCACCAGCAGGCATGCGGTCAGCGGCAGGTTGAAATCGAAGACGTAGTGAACGACCAGCACCGCCACGGTCTGGCCGATCGCCGCGAGCCAGCGCAGGCGCACCAGCGTGTCGAGACGCACGTTGCGCCGCGGATGCAGCGGATGCTGGGCTTCCATCGGCGCACTCTATCGGCTCTCCGGCCGCGCTCAATGCTCGGGGCGTGCGCGGATCGGGCGGGCTTGCGCCCTGCGCACGCAGAGGCCAATTGTGCGGGATCGTGCCAATCCCGTCTCCCCAGGCCGCGGAACCCGCCATCGCCGTCGAGCGCCTCGCCAAGATCTACAAGAGCGGGGTTGCGGTCGACGGCATCTCGTTTGCGCTGGCGCAGGGCTCGATCACCGGCCTGCTCGGCGGCAACGGCGCCGGCAAGACCACCACCATCGCCATGATCCTCGGGCTGATCATCCCGACCGCGGGAACCGCGCGCGTGCTCGGCGCCGAGATGCCGCGCCAGCGCTATCGCGTGCTCGGCCGCATGAATTTCGAGAGCCCCTATGTCGATATGCCGGCGCGGCTCACCACGCGCCAGAACCTCACCGTGTTCGCCATGCTGTACGGGGTGGAGGACGCGGCCGCGCGGGTCAAAGCGCTCGCCGAGCAGCTCGATCTCGTCGAGCTGCTGGATCGGCCGACCGGCAAGCTTTCCGCCGGCCAGAAGACCCGCGTGTCGCTCGCCAAGGCCCTGGTCAACCGCCCGGAGATCCTGCTGCTCGACGAGCCGACCGCTTCCCTCGACCCCGACACCGCGGACTGGGTGCGCGCGCGCATCGCGGCCTACCGCCGCGAGCGCGGCGCCACCATCCTGCTCGCCTCCCACAACATGGCCGAAGTCGAGCGGCTGTGCGAGCGCGTCATCATCATGAAGAAGGGCCGCATCGAGGACGACGACGCGCCGGAAGCGCTGCTCGCACGCTACGGCCGGCACACGCTCGAGGAAGTGTTCCTCGACGTCGCCCGCGGCCGCGCGCAAACCAGCCAGGCCGCGCAATGAGCCAATATTCCGAGCCGCTCGCGGTCTCGCCGCGCCGCATCGCCGCGATGGTGCTGCGCTATTGCTACCTGCTGCGCTCGTCGTGGCCGCGGCTGCTCGAGCTGATCTATTGGCCCGCGGTGCAGATGCTGATGTGGGGCTTCCTGCAGCTCTATATCGCGGGCAACGCCGGCTTTTTCGCCCGCGCCGGCGGCACCTTCATCGGCGCGGTGCTGCTGTGGGACATCCTGTTCCGCGGCCAGCTCGGATTCTCCATCTCGTTCCTCGAGGAGATGTGGGCGCGCAATCTCGCCAACCTGATGATCAGCCCGCTGCGCCCGATCGAGTTCGTCAGCGCGCTGATGATCATGAGCGTGATCCGGCTGGCGATCGGAATGGTCCCGGTGTCGTTGCTCGCCATGGCGTTCTTCGGCTTCAATCTTTACGGGCTCGGCCTGGCGCTCGCCGCCTTCTTCGTCAATCTGATCCTGACGAGCTGGGCGATCGGCATCCTGGTCTCGGGCCTCGTGCTGCGGAACGGGCTGGGAGCCGAGAGCCTCGCCTGGACCGTCATGTTCCTGCTGCTGCCGCTCACCTGCGTCTACTATCCCGTGACGATTCTGCCGCACTGGCTGCAGGTCGTGGCCTGGGCGCTGCCGCCGACCTATGTGTTCGAAGGCATGCGCGAATTGCTGATCAACCATGCCTTTCGCGCCGACCTCATGGTGCACGCGCTCGCCATCAACGCGGTGCTCTTCGTTGTGGCCGTCGTGGGCTTCATCGCGTTGCTCGACAGCGCGCGGCGGCAGGGCTCGCTGATGCAAACCGGCGAATAGGGAACCGAACCGAGCGCCCGTTCGTAGTGCGCAGGGGATCGTCGATCTCGCGCATGCGAAATGGAGTATTTAGATGTACATTGAAGATGAGATTCGTCGTGTGGAGGGAATTGCGGAGAACACTGTTTCCTCGGTTGACGCAATGAAGAAAAAAGAACAGGGTGCTGCGCTGCAGCAAAAGGGGCGGGGGCCTCAGCACATGCCCATCGGTGAATTCGGCGGCGCACCGGCGCTGCCGGTCCAGGCCGGCCCGATTCTGTCGACGCCGATGTATTGGTTCTACGAGATGAGCCACGCTGCGCTCAATCCGTCGCGCGCGTTCGCGGATGCGACAAAGCTCTATTTCAAGAGCCCGATCAATCCGCTGTCCTACACCACGTTCGGCAAGTCGGTGGCGGCGGCGTGCGAATTGTTCGAGCGCTCGACGCGTCGCTACGGCCAGCCGGAATGGGCCATCGATACGGCCGCGGTCGGCGGCGAGCGGATTCCCGTTCACATCAAGACGATCTGGGAGCGTCCGTTTTGCCGGCTGTTGCATTTCGAGCGGATCTTCACGCGACCGCCGCGACGCCCGCAGCCGCGCGTGCTGCTGGTGGCGCCGATGTCGGGGCATTATCCCACGCTGTTGCGCGGCACGGTCGAGGCCTTCCTGCCCACCCACGACGTCTACATCACCGAATGGGTCGACGCGCGCATGGTGCCGCTGACCGAGGGCCCCTTCGATCTCGACGATTACATCGATTACATCATTTCCATCCTGCATGTGCTGCGCGGCGACGTGCACGTGATCGGCGTGTGCCAGCCTTCGGTGCCCGTGCTCGCGGCGGTCGCGCGCATGGAGGCGGAAGCCGACCCTTACGTGCCGCATTCCATGGTGCTCATGGGCGGCCCGATCGATACCCGCGCCAATCCCACCGCGGTCAACCGCCTCGCCCAGCAGCGCGGGATCGATTGGTTCCGGCGCAACGTCATCACCAAGGTGCCGTTCCCGCATCCGGGCTTGATGCGCGACGTCTATCCGGGGTTCCTGCAGCTCAACGGCTTCATGACCATGAACCTCGACCGGCACATCGAGGCGCACAAGGACCTGTTCATGCACCTGGTGCGCGGCGACGGCGATTCCGCGCAGAAGCACCGCGAGTTCTACGATGAATATCTGGCGGTGATGGATCTCGCCGCGGAGTTCTACCTGCAGACGGTGGATTCCGTGTTCGTCCGTCACGCGCTGCCGAAGGGCGAGTTCACCCATCGCGGCGTACGCGTCGATCCGGGCGAGATCCGGCGCGTCGCCTTGATGACGGTCGAAGGCGAGAACGACGATATTTCCGGAGTCGGCCAGACCGAGGCGGCGCACCGCCTATGCGTCAATCTCCCGGCCGATCACAAGGCGCATTATCTCCAGCCCGGCGTCGGCCATTACGGCGTGTTCAACGGATCGCGATTCCGTGCCGAAATCGCGCCCCGCATCGCGGATTTCATCCTCTCGCACGACGGCGCCGCCGTGCGCCGGATGTGGCGCAAGGTTGCCGCGCGTGCCTGATTTCGTCGACCCGCCTCCGGCCCAGCCCCAACGCCCGCCCTGCCCCTGATTCGTGGTGCCCGGCGGTGCGCGCACCTCGCGCAAGCAAGTAGTGAATCGATATTCTGGCTTTGAAGGCCCAAGGCCTTGTAGCGCTCCGGGTCCGCCGGCCCATGGCGTTGCGGTCCTAAGGATTTGACTACAAAGGGGCTGTACGGCGGCACGGATGTGGCACTATGGCGCGTCCCTTCCGCCTGGACCTCGACCGCAATGCCGCTCCGCGCCCTGCTCTACCGCCGGCCGACCGAACCGCAGGCGATCGAAGTCGTCTTCGATCGAGCGATCTATCTCATTCGGCTGCGGCGGCATCGGCAAGCGCGCCGCTATACGCTGCGCATCCAGGCGGCGACGCGCGAAGTCATTCTCACCATGCCGCCGCGCGGCAGCCTGAAAGAAGCGCGCGCGTTCGCCGACAAGCACGGCGGCTGGATCGCGGCGCGACTCAAACGGCTTCCGGAAGCCGCGCCGTTCGCGCACGGCTCCGAGGTGCCGCTGCGCGGTCTTCGCCATCGCATCGTGCACCGCCCGCACACGCGCGGCACGGCGTGGACGGAACGGGACGGCAACGGCGGCCGCCTGATCTGCGTGGCAGGCGAGGGGCCGCACCTCGCGCGCCGCGTCGGCGATTTCCTCAAGCGCGAGGCCAAGCGCGATCTCGAGGTCGCCAGCCGGGATTATGCGGGCCAGATCGGCGTGGCGATCAAGCGCATTTCGGTGCGCGACCAGAACAGCCGGTGGGGCTCGTGCTCGACCACCGGCGTGCTGTCGTTCTCCTGGCGGCTGATCCTGGCGCCGCCGTTCGTGCTGCAATATCTCGCCGCCCACGAGGTCGCGCACCTGGTCGAGATGAACCATTCCCGCCGCTTCTGGCGGCTGCTGAAACGGCTCTGCCCCGACATGCACCGCGCCAAGGTCTGGCTCGACGTGCACGGCACCGACCTGCATCGCTACGGCGAGACGGAAAACGGCGCGCATCTGCCGCGCAGCCTGCGGAGCCGGGTGTTCAACAATCGCGATTTCTAAAGCCGGACACCGGAAACACAGACGAGGGACGACAGACGGCGGACGACGGATCAAGACGCAACTGCCCTCCTCCAATCCGTCCTCTGCCGTCTGTTCTCCGTCGTCTGATCAGCGCCCGAACAGGCGGTCGAGCAGCCAGCCATCCATGGTCGAAGGCGGCGGACGACCCTGCTGGCGGGCGAGCGCCTGCGGGCCCCATGGAATCCCGCCCGGCGGCACCGGCGCCGGCTCGAGCGCGGATCCGGATGCACCCGGCAGATCGACGACCGCCACGCCCTGATGCGCGGTTCGCATGAACCGGTTCCAGATCTCGACCGGCAGGCTGCCTCCCGTCGTGTGGTGCGTCGGCGAATTGTCGTCGTTGCCGAGCCACACGCCGGCAACGAGATGCCCGGTGTAGCCGATGAACCAGGCGTCGCGAAAATCCTGGCTGGTGCCGGTCTTGCCCGCCGCCGGCCAGCCGGGGAGCTGGCCGCGGCGCGCCGTGCCGCTGACGAGCGTCTCCGCCATCATGGCGTTCATCATGCCGACGTAGCGCTCCTCGACCACGCGCCCGAGGCTCACATCGGCGCTCTCGTAGAGCGGCCTGCCCTCGCGCGTGCGCACGCGCTCGACGACATGCGGAACGACGGCGACGCCGCCGTTCGCGAACGGCGCAAACGCGGCCACCATCTCGATGAGCGAGACCTCGGAGGTGCCGAGCGCGATCGACGGATTGGGATCGAGCTTGGAGGCGATACCGAGGCGGTGCGCGGTGCGCACCACGGATTGCGGGCCGAGTTCGAGGGTGAGCCGGACCGCCACCGTGTTGAGCGATTGCGAGAGCGCCCGCGTCAGCGTCACCGGACCGAAATATTCGTGATTGTAGTTCTCCGGCCGCCAGCCTTTGACGTCGAGCGGGCGGTCCTCGCGCACACTATCGGGGGTGAGCCCGCGCTCGAGCGCGGTCAGATACACGAACGGCTTGAAGGCCGAGCCCGGCTGGCGCTTGGCCGCCACGGCGCGGTTGAACTGGCTCTCGGTGTAATTGCGGCCGCCGACCAGCGCGCGCACCGCGCCGTCCGGCGTCATCGCCAGCACCGCGCCCTGGCCGACCGCGAATTTCTCGCCCTTTTGCGCGAGCTCGTCGACCAGCGCCTTTTCGGCCGCGCCCTGCAGCCGGGAGTCGATCGTGGTCTCGACCACGATGTCCTCGTCGACCCGGCCGACGAGGTCGTTGAGCACGTCCATGATCCAGTCGGCGACGTAGTTGCCGGAGCCGCCGGGCGTCTGCTTGACGATGCGCGGCGAGTGCGAGATCGCGAGCTGCGCCATGCGCTCGGTGATGAAGCCCGCATCCGCCATCGCCACCAGCACCACCTGGGCGCGGCGCTCGGCGCCGTCGGGATTGCGCGTCGGGGCGAGGCGCGAGGGGGATTTCACGAGGCCGGCGAGCAGCGCCGCCTCCGCGACCGTCACCTGCCGGGCCGACTTGCCGAAATAACGCTGCGCCGCGGCCTCGACGCCATACGCGCCGGCGCCGAAATAGACCCGGTTGAGGTAGAGCTCGAGGATCTGCTGCTTGGAAAACTTGCGCTCGAGCCAGAACGCCAGCACGACTTCCTGGAGCTTGCGCGTGATGGTGCGCTCCTGGGTGAGGAACAGGTTTTTCGCAAGCTGCTGGGTCAGCGTCGAGCCGCCCTGCGACACCCCGCGGTGCAGCAGGTTCATGCCGAGCGCGCGGACGATGCCGAGGGGATCGACCCCGTAGTGGGAAAGGAAGCGGCGATCCTCGATGGCGATGAAGGCTTGCGGCAGGTAGGCCGGCAATTCCTTGAGCGGCAGCGGCGGGCCGCTGGTGTCGCCGCGGGTCGCGAGCACGCGGCCCGCAAGGTCGACGATCTCGATCGCGGGCGGGCGTTTGGGCACTTCGAGCGACTGGATCGGCGGCAGATGCGCGCCCACCCAGGCGATCGCCGCAATCGCGGCGATGAAGGCCCACAGCGCGAGCACGACGGCCCAATAGAGGAGGCGCGTGAAACCGCGCCGACGCCCGCCCCGGCTGCCGCCGCGCTGCCATTGCGTAGCCTCGCGGACGCTGTCTTCGCCGCGGCCGCGCGCGCGTTTGCGCTCGCTCTTGCCGGCCGACCGGCGCTCGCCGCGCACGCGCGGGGCACGGGTCGGCTCGGCGGCCTCGCCCGCCGCCGCGGCGATGCGCTGGGGATCGGGCTTGCGGCGCGCTCGCTCTCGACGTCCCGGCGCCATTACCCCTGCCGCGTTTCGCCCCGCAACGCGGGGCTTCTCGCAGACGCTAAGGCGCGCGGTTTAAAGCGGGGTTAACCAAGCCGGACGGCGGAGGACGGGCACGATCGGGCCCAATTACTCCATCTCTTACAGGGGGAATTTTGTGGCCCAAATCATCGCCATTCCCCAGATGACCCACAAAGGGGGAAGGTGGACGACGGCATAGACGAAATATGCAAGCCTTGCTGTCTCCACCGCGAATAGGGCTGCGTGCCAGATCACGCCGGCGAAATACGCGGCCAACAACGGGTAGATTTGCCACCAATCCTCGCGCTCGCCAGGGATCACCAGATTGCATATTTCAACCCATCCGAGAATTACAGGGATGAGCAGTACCGGGCCAATGCGAAAAATCTTTCGCAAGGGAAAACTGATTGGGCTCTGAAGGGTCACGGGACGGAGTACTCGCTCTCCTTTCGTTTCCAGACGATTCGCCTGCACGTCGAATCTACATCTGGCATCCGGACGCGCCCACAGCCTTTAGGTATGCGCTGAACACTGGTTTGAGGTATGCGCTGAACACTGGTTTGGAACGGCTCAACAAAACGGTGCCCATATTAGCCCACACGCTGGTCGTAATAAAAGTCATGCAATCGGCAAAAACAGAAAGCCCGGTGCCATTACATACAGGCCACATCCAAGCGCAGCGATCGCGAGCGACCCAATAATCCGCACGAGCACGTTTCTCGTATCCGATCTCATTGGAGCCTGGAACGCGCCTTTCTCGCATTCGCGGTGAAGAGGTATTTTACAACCACCGGCTGAAACAGGCGAGATGCTATTGACGATTGGCCGTCCCCGAGGCACTGAATCGGAATTTGGCGGTGGTCTCAGTCTGGCGCCATATGCCGGCTTGCATCAAAATGGGGGGATGAAATGATGGCTTCATACGGAGTCGCCGCTTTGATCATTTCGCTGGGCTTGGCGGGCTGCCAATCCACAGCGGCGCCGGGTCCCGAGGGCACAGCCGCATCGGGCGTAGAACCTGCGCCGTCAAATTATCGTCAGCTAATCATTCAAGAGATGAAGAGCTTGCCGGATTTCGCGAGGGGCATTCGAGAACCGGAGATTTCCAATCCAGGCGTCGGCTGGGGCGGCCTGTGGAATGGTAGCACAACGGCTACGGTCTGCATTCGTTACAAGACGCAAGGCGCACTGCTGCTCGGCTACAGTCGGGTGGATAGAGCATTCTTTTTCGCGAACGGCAAAGTGGCCAACAACGGGCCGGTGAATGCGCCCGTTCAGTATATGGTTGCCTGTGGTGGAGAACGCAGGTACACACCATTCCCCGAAATTGAACATAACGTATAACGGCAGAGTATATCTTACGCCGAATCTGCTTCGCTGGTTCGATTACTTCGGTGTCAGCGCAAGTCCTCTCAACCACTGTTCTCTCTCAGCAGGATAATCCGGATAGAACTTGACGACCACCTGAACGGTCTTGAGGCTGTTCTTTTGCATACCGATCCAAGATTTGTTTGGTACGGTGATTTGCAATTTATCGGAGTAAACCCATTCCATAATCGGCAATTGATTGACGCCCGCGTCAAAAGCAAGCACAGCGTTTCCTAATTCCGGCTTCTCGCCCGCCTCTAGAAGTGAGACTACGTTCGTCACCGACGTTGAGGCAATTCCCACTCCACTGCAGACCTCTTGGTCTATCACGGCTGTCCAGGCCGTGTCCGGGGAGCGCAAGACAGAGAGTGTCGTTTGATGACATCCAGGGTCCGATGGCGATGGAATCCACCCGAATCTTAATCCCACTTGCATAGAGACTGCTAGAGGCCAGACCAGGAGCGAGCCAACGAAGCTCTCAATGCTCATGGTCGTAAATTGATAGGTGGTATATCCTTCTTCTTCCCAACGGCGATATTCATTAACCGTATCTACGGTCCAGATCAGTGCCGTACAGAGTAGCCATACGATACCTACCCTTCGAAGCCATTGCCCCCTCTCCCGCGTGCGTTTATGGGGCCGTGTAGTGACCGCAATGACTGCTACGATGAGCGCGGCGCCTAGGAAAGTAATCATCATTTTGTTTGCAGTCCACTATCCTCCGCTACCCCGCGGCCCGCACCGCGCGCGGGAGCTCCGGCGCCGGCCGCAACAGCTGGATCAGCGCGCGCTTGATCGCCGCCTGGCGCGGCGGCGAATCGATCTTGGCGCCGATCAGGTCGGTGACGTAGAACACGTCGACCACCCGCTCGCCGAACGTCGCCACGTGGGCGGAGGCGATGTTGAGCCCGAGCCGGGAGATGGTCGAGGTCAGCTCGTAGAGCAGGCCCGGGCGGTCGAGCCCGATCACCTCGAGCACGGTGTAGCGGTTCGACCATTGATTGTTGATCTGGACTTCCGGCTCGATCGCGAACGCCTTGATGCGTCCCTTCGGCGGCGCGCGCTTGGCGATCACGTCGGGCAGCCTGACCTCGCCGTGCAGCGCCTTCTCGATGCCCTGGGCGACGCGGCCCGCGCGGCGGATCTCGTCCTCGTCGCGATCGAACTCGCGCGAGAGCGAGATGGTGTCGAGCGCAAGCCCGTCGGTGGTGGTGTAGATCTGCGCGTCGACGATGTTGGCGCCGGCATTGGCGCAGGCGCCGGCGATGATCGAGAGCAGCCGCGGATGATCGGGCGCGAGCACGGTGAGCTCGGTCACGCCGCGGCTCGCATCGAACTGCACTTCGGTCGCCAGCGTCTTGCCGGCGCGCTCGGC
>WNGL01016346.1_pt1 | contig 11111 bp, 8 predicted proteins | sample 5400591 | NCBI WGS metagenome assembly WNGL01 (sample SAMN13153377, study PRJNA577476) | soil metagenome | isolation source: 80 cm soil or saprolite under Garry oak tree replicate 1 | place: USA:California | collected 2016-06-15
TATCATCATCAAAAAAACAGATGGGAGAGCAAACCATGCGTTGCCCCTATTGTGGTCGCAATTCAGAACGAGCAACCTACTGTACATATTGTGGGCGTGATTTAAGAATTCCGCCCCAGCAGCAACCTCCGCCGGGCTATCCTACGTCAGCGCCGCGCCAGCAGCCGCCGTATCAACCACCACGCCAGGGAACACAGGCGACCGGATATCCGCCGCCACCACAGGCGCGACGTACCAGGCAGCCAGAAGCGCCACCCCCGCCGCCACCGCCTGTGCCGGAACCGCCGCCTCCCGATGCTCCTGCTCCTTTCCCTCCACACACTATGGAACATCTTCACGCGCTTGAAGCGGGAGCATTGGCCTATACAGTAATGGATACCACAGCCGATGGCAAACGAAAAAAAACGGTGGGCATAACCTATCCAAAGAGTGTTGCCTGGCAGCAGGTTGCCACACTGCTTAAGGCATTCAAAGAGTTGCAAGAAACGTCTTTTGAATCGATTATCATCCAGGGTCACTTGCCGAATGACCCTGGTCTCTATGCTTTTACGAACGGTCAGCTCATCTTCGATCGCGATGTACTTCTGGGAAGCCAGACCATGAACCGCTACCAGATCGAGACTGGCAACGGACTTGAAATTGACTCTGTGCGTATCGTGCTGTCAGAGTAGCACTGTAGCCCTGTTTTATCGAGGGGCGAGCGCAGCGAGGAAACCGCATGCAGGCTGTAGAACTCATTCGTAAGAAGCGCGATGGTCATACGCTCAGCACCGGGGAGATCAACTGGTTCATCGCCGAGTATATGCGCGAGCAAATCCCCGATTACCAGATGTCGTCCTGGCTCATGGCAGTCTACTGGCGCGGCATGGATGCGCGCGAAACCAGCGATTTAACGCTGGCCATGGCGCATTCCGGTGAAGAGCTACATGTGCGCGATGTCATCTCGCCGGTCGTAGATAAACACAGCACAGGCGGCGTGGGTGACAAAGTGACCCTGGCAGTAGCTCCGCTGGTGGCCGCGGGTGGAGTTGCGGTAGGGAAAATGACTGGACGAGGACTTGGTCACACAGGAGGCACCGTCGATAAGCTGGAGTCTGTCACCGGATTTCGCGCCACGCTAACTCGCGAAGAGTTCATGCGCATACTTACACAGCACTCCCTTGTTCTGGCAGGACAATCTCACGATCTGGCCCCGGCTGATGGAAAAATGTACGCGCTGCGCGACGTTACCGGCACTATTGAGAGCATTCCCCTTATTGCAGCCAGCATCATGAGCAAAAAGCTGGCTATTGGGGCATCACACCTGCTACTGGATGTCAAGGTTGGCTCCGGCGCGTTTATGAAGACGGTAGAGCAGGCGCGGCGCCTGGCGGAGACGATGGTTGATATTGGACGATTGGCAGGCCTGCATGCCGTCGCCGCCATCACCTCTATGGATCAGCCTCTGGGCCACGCTATCGGCAACGCGTTGGAAATGGCCGAAGCTATCGCTATCCTTCACGGCAATGGCCCGCGCGATGTCTCGGATCTCTGTTACCACGAAGCCGCGGAATTACTGGTCATGACGGGCAGCGCGGGCAGTTTCTCCGAGGCAGAGCAACGCGTAGAGCGCGCTGTACGTACAGGAGCTGCCGTTGCAAAGCTGGCCGAGGTCATCGCGGCTCAAGGCGGCAACGCCCAGCAGATCGAACAACCACATCTTTTGCCCTCCGCTCCAGTGCGTTCAATGCTGCTGGCGCCGCGCAGTGGCTATATTGCCTGCATACAATCGGAACAAATCGGCCTGGCAAGTATGCGCCTGGGCGCAGGACGCTTCAAAAAAGGCGAGCAGATCGATCATCGTACCGGTCTGATTTTGCAGGCAAAGGTAGGTGAATACCGCAGCGCCGGTGAGCCCCTGGTAGAGATTCACGCTCGCACCGATGCCGAGGCCGCATCTTTACACGAAACATTGCTGGACTGTTACACCTGGAGCGATGCCCCGGTAACGGCCGGTCCCCTGGTCTACGATACTATCCGTCCATGAAATGAATATGTAGAATGCGGATGTATCCAGCGCGCGGGCCGCTTAATGATGGTTGATGAAATAGGCAACAATCACCACCAGAATAATAACGGCCACCACCGCAATCAAAAAATACGTGTTCCTACGGCCCAAAGAAATGGTGCGCGGCCCGGTCGCCGCCACCTTCTTCGCCTCTTGTTTGCGTTCTTCGATGCGTCTTTTCCTCTTCTCAAGACGCTTTTGTCGTGGGTCTTTCACACCGGAAGTCTGACCCGGTCCAGCGCCCAGGTGTTCCATACGACGGCGCATAGTACGATTGTAGCTGTCGGCCTGTTGCTGCTGAGGATTCGTTGCGGTGATCTCTTTTGGCTGGGTGGATTTCGCGCCCTGGATGGCAGTACCGCCAACTCGAGGCTGGCTACTTTTTGCGCCTTGCTTGCCCTTCGTTGGCGCCGCGCCGGCCTTTTTTTCCGGATCTTGTGATCCTTGTTTATTTACCTTCGCCATGATTAAGTCCTTCCTGCTCTGTCTTCTCCAGAAATGCCCGCGCAATTTTTGTCGCTTCTTCCTTGTCCTCGGGCGAAAGCACACCATCAATAACCAGTTCCAGTAGATGATCTTTCAACGGGCGCAGCCAAGGACCGGGACCGTGACTAAAGAGGGTCATCAATTCATTGCCATCCAGCGGGCTTTTCAACGGCACACGCTCAGCCTCCTCTTTGAGCCTCTGGCAGCGTTCGGTAAGTTCTGACACACGAGCCGCGGCGCGCGCGATCTTGTCTGCGCGATAGCTTGTAATGTCTGCGCGAGAAAGATCAAGCAAATCGGGCAGGACATCTCCGCTATCCAGCATGAGACGCCGCACGGCTCCGTCGGTCCAGTCACTGGTATAGGCGTTTGCGCGCATATGCAGCCGCACTATCCTTGAGATATTCTCAATAAAATCCCGATCAAAATGCAGCCGTTTGAGGATATCCCGCGCCATGTACGCCCCCACATCCTCGTGTCCAAAAAAATGAATTTTATTATCCTCAACGCTGCGGGTGCGCGGTTTGGCAATATCATGCAATAGCGCGCTCCAACGAGTTGCTAAACGGGGAGAAGATCGTTCCACTACGCGCAAAACATGCGCGTACACATCTTTAGAGGAGATGGAACGCGTCTGCTGCTGGCTGACGCCGCGCAGCTCCAATACTTCCGGCGCGATCCATTCCATCAAGCCCAGTTCCGCGAGCAGGTCAAGCCCCTTCGCCGGATGGGGGGAGACGAGTAGTTTGTTCATCTCATCGCGAATGCGTTCGCGGCTAATCTTCTGCAGTTTTGGCGCCTGGCGTAAGATAGAACGCCGTGTTTCTGGCTCGATAGTGAAATCCAGTTGAGAAGCGAAACGTACTGCCCGCAGCAGGCGCAGCGGGTCTTCATCAAAGCGCTTGTCTGGCTCATTGCCCACCGCGCGTAAAATATGGGCTTCCAGGTCCTGTCGTCCTTCAAATAGATCGATGATATGTCCATTAAGAGGATCACGCGCCAGCGCGTTGATAGTAAAATCACGTCTCAGCAGATCATCTTCTAATTTTGTGCCAAAGCACACTTCTGGTTTCCGCGACTCCGGATTATAACGTTCGGAACGAAAGGTGGTTATCTCGATAATATCGCTGCCATAATGCAGGCGCACAGTTCCAAAACGCTCGCCCACCAGCACTATCGCGCTGGGGCGTGTCGGCGCGACCAGGCGTTTGATCTCCTCGGGCTGCGCGTCCGTAGCTAGGTCGGCGTCATTGGATTGCTCTCTGTGCAGCAGCACGTCCCGCACGGTGCCGCCTACCATATACAGTTGTTTATGCTGGGTGTGAAATGCTTCCGCCAGCGTAATGATGATATCTAGCATGTGGTACTTACTATATCCGCTGCAGGTGTAGAGCGCTGTGCAATACAACATATCCCTGCTTTTCCTCTTACGTAATGGCAGTATTGTATCATGGCTCAATCGTGTTGGCTAGGCATCTTGAAAGGATTTTTATGGATGAATTTTGACCAGAATACAAACAAATGTACTAATTCATGCTAAAAGACCTTGACTTAGAACATATATTCTAGTATGATTATTGAAAGCTTGTTCTAACATTTTCTAGAACGGAGGATACAGCCATGGGTGCCACGCAGGCAAGAAAGCAGCCTAAACAGGTGGATTATGATGTCGGGGATGATGACGACCTGTACACAACAAGCAGTCCCAGTAGCGCGCGTAGATACCGGCAGCCAATAGAACACGATACGTTAGACGACCCATTGCTTCAGAGGGGCGCAGTGATTCGTCGTCGCTCGAGGGGCCTTACAAACGCAGGCAGCACAACAAGAGCTATTGCTATACCTGCAGCAGAGGTAGAATGGAGACCACGGCGCATTCCTCTACTGGCTATCCTCATGGGAATGCTCGTAATGGCCCTCCTTGTCTTTGGTTTAACGAACCTTAGCTCGTGGTGGCGCATACATCTCGACGATATGCAGTATGGCCGACCCCGCACATACCAGCTTGATGCAGTGGTCGGACACTACGATAGCCCCTCCAATCCAACCCATTTTATCTTTATGAACCTGAATCGCCATATTCAGATAATTGAGTTACCAGGGGGCGATACAGCGCACGCCCGCATCTATCCAGGCCCCGTCTTATTTGGTGATGGCCAGGATCTCACACCTGTAACCGCCGAAATACGTGATGTCAACGGCGATGGCAAACCTGACATCATAGTGCACATCCAGGATCAGCAGCTCGTCTTTATTAATGATGGCACACAGTTCCGTCCACTACGGCCAGGTGAACATGTCAACATATCATTGCCCTGACAACAGATAAGCCTCCAGGATCAATAAATCCTGGAGGCTTCCTCATCTCCACATGACTATCAATGCCTCGGGCAAATAACAATGCCACCTTTGTCCTGCAAACAAATTGCCGAACGCGTAGGGACCCAATTTATCGCGTCCCAATGCAAAGGTGACTTCCCCCCCTACTACTACTTGCCGAGTCTCTCGGTCTCAACGCCCCCACGTTCCCCCATTCACCACGCTCTCCCTCTCCACCATAGGACTAACTATACCCTAAGATCCTGACGAACTCATGAAAAAACATAGCCCGCATATGACAAAATATTCATAAAGGTTCGCAGCAACTTCCAACAATGCATTACACTTTATTCATCTTGCGCCAATTCCGCACGAATCCCTCAAACGCCGCCTATGTTTGAGGATGGGCGCAAGCACTCTATATTAATGGGAAATCGTAAGAAATATTGTGATCGTCCCGTGATGGCAAATAACGTTCCAGTGTTGTATACTATCAATGTGGAGGGGATGGAAGAGGGGATGGGTAAAGAAAGGAGCGTGGATAAGTAGCATGATGGCAGATCTGGTGGGCTGCAGCGCGTGGGCAAGGACGCAATAGCGAAAAAGGCAGGATGACTTCTCACTCTGATGAGAGCACTGCGAGTAGTCTCGAAATGATAAGTTCCTTGTTTCAGTAAGCGCTGTGGCCCTATTTTTATTTATTTCTTCCCAATACTTCGTTAGTTACGACCCCATTGGCTCATTAAAGCTCTAACCTCTAGCAAAGTTTTATTGAATCCTGCTGGTTGAGGGATGGCCATAACTGTTGTGGTTCTCCGGTATCGTCATCCCAAAAAGACAGGTACAGGCACTGGTTGCCCTGCAGGCTCTGAATTACCTTTGCCTGATGCAGCAGGCCTGGCAGCGTTTCATAATAGAGATACGACTCAATGCCATGATTATCCTTGTAATGGATGTAGGGGTTATCTAGAGCTTGAGAACGGTCGTCGATGATGCTGCCACCTATCCCATTTTGCACGTCACGGACCAGCTTTATGGCTTCCGGATATTCACACGTTTGGTTTGACCATCCATTATCTAACTTCCATATCCTGCAGTACGTCGGCAATTCCCACTCAACCGCCAGTTGATGGATCTTTTGCAGGTAGCTATATATTTGTTGGAGCCAGCCAGTGTCCACAATAGGTGTTGGGTAAGTGTAAAGCGAGTCGTGATCTAAGGCCATGATCACCACAAAATCAACTGCTCCAGCCACTAAACTCTGCCAATTCTGCCAGGTCGTACTCAGGTCTTTTGTCTTCGCGATGAGAGTTGTCCCAAGGAGGAACTGGGGATGTTCGTTGTGGAGCATCTCGCGAAGATTGGTATTGTATGCCGTAAATGCTGCCGGGTTCTGGTTATCTCCCACCTCGATGTCGTTCACAAGACCATCATAGTGGTAGCGATCCAACTGCTGGATAATGGGTTGCAGAACGCGAGCATCTTGCGCAGCTCTTTGTGTATAGGAAATGACGTCATCCTTCGTCCAGGCGCCTGGACTTAAGTCAATGCCTAAAACCCCGTATACTTTGGCGTGGTTTTGATGAGCAACTTGAAGCACATGCTCTACACATTGCTCTTTGTCAGGCTGCCCTTGCTGGCTATAGTTCCACAAGCTTCCATCGGATGGTTGCAGCCAGAAATGTCCATATAGATACACATCTCTGGGCTTTTCCTCTCCCTTTCCATCCCTGTAAGTAGGATGAGCCTGATACGCTGCCCAACCAGACTGGCAATTATGTATCCAGGCAGCTCCTCCATTGAGGTTAGTTGGAGCCAAATGAGAAGAAAGAGCAACAGTTGGTGTGACATCAGGATCGTAGAGAATAAAAGTACCACTTCCGCCACATGCTGACAGGAATAAGGTAAGAAGCAGTAGGAAACTCATACTGCCTGGCCTTGTGGAATGTAGCAGCATCTCTCACTCTTTCTTTACTGTAGTCCATTCTCCTCACTCTTCTTGGGAGGCTCTCTATTGTATCACTTAATTTGACCACATTCACACACATCCAAAAGAAAAGTCAGATTACCAGATTACCATCACCACTACAACCCACGCTACAATCGTGATATCATCAAGCAAAGCACGATCAACCTGAAGGAACACACATGACACTCCAACCTCAACAATTAAACGACACAATACATATCTCACCCACTAAGCACATCTTGATACTCAATTCAGCGGCTGACCCCTTCGTGTCCATCGCAGCACAACAACTAACCAGCGGCGCCATTACCCTCGCCGAGGACAACATCGCCTCTCTACACGAGGCAGAACGCAGGATACAGCCCACCACCAAACTTCGCCACGTTGCCTTTCACGAGTATACTCAAAAAGAGCTACCAGCGACCATGGATATCGCCATCATGAACCTGCTCTATCAACCCTCCAAAGCATGGATGACTTACGGGCTGCAAGTGGCCGCCTACGCCCTGAAATCCGAAGCGCGTCTCTACGTCGCAGGCGCTAAGGATCGGGGCATACTCTCTATCGCGAAACAAATGCAGGAAATCTTTGGCAACGTCGAAACTCTCCTCATCAGCAAAGGGCAGCGCGTGGTGTGCTCTTGTCAAAGTAGACCCTCGATTTATGGAGGGGCGAGCGATGCGCAGGAAGATGATTTTGGTAGTTTGACGGGCCAAAATAAAATGGAGCAATTTTCTCTCTATCCGCTCCAGATTAGAGAGCAAGGAGGCAATGCGCCTGCTGCAACCACTCTTCTTAACGTGTTACATGGCTCCTCAGTTTTTGCCCAGGGAAAACTGGATGAGGGCACCCGCCTGCTGATAGAAGCCCTGGAGGTTCAATCAACGGACGAAGCGCTAGATATTGGTTGTGGCGCTGGCTACATCGGACTCAATATCGCTCGACTCGCCAGCAATGGATTTGTCACCATGGTTGATGCTAGCCTCGTCTCAGTAGCTCTTGCCCGCCACAACATAGCAGAAAGCGGCCTGAGGAACATCAGTGTCTTAGCAGGTGATGGCGCGCAGGCTGTACTTTCACAGCGTTTTGACCTGGTCGTGACCAATCCCCCATTTCATCAAGGCGGCATCCAGACAACCGAAATCGCTGAGCGTTTTATGCGCGAAGGCTCGCAGGTCTTGCGCCCCGGCGGCCGCTTTTACCTCGTCGCAAATCGCTTTTTGAAATACGAGCCAACACTCAGAGCGCACTTCAAAAAAATCAACGAGGTTGGCGGCAATACTCGCTTCAAGGTCCTCCGCGCATCGAATTAATCTGGGCATACTGGCAACATGCTTAATGGTGCATTCAGGAAATTCGTGGATGAGAAGCGGGCCGATAAATCGGCGATGTGCACGATAAATCGGCACCTACGGTTTCCCCAGGAATGAGCGAATTCACCACTTCCCCAGGAATGAGCGAATTCATCACTTAAGGCTGGTTAAAAAAACTTTCCGTGTTGGCTGGCTTGACACAACGTTATTTCTTTACGGCACCTTAACAACAATTCTTGTATAATATGTAGGGGTCACCCTCACGGTCGCCCTGTAAGCAACAGAAAGGAACGCTCATGGTCGAGCAACTTCCCGGCGATCAGGGAGGGTTGAGAGAGCTATTTGTCGATGCCGAAGGGATAAAGCTGCATTGTCTCGAATGGGATCCAGACCTACCAGTAGGGGACACGTTTATCGTGCCCCGCCGGGCGGGGAATGGCGATGAGATTCCACTGGTGATGTTGCATGGTTTAGAGGCTACAGCCGATACCTGGCGTCTGCTAGCTCCATATATGTGTGGTAATCACCAGGTTGTAGCTTTTGATCAGCGCGGGCATGGACTGAGCGATCAACCCGACGATGGCTATGACCTGGTGACAGTAGCAGAGGATGTGGTGCATGGCATGGCGGCTTTAGGTTTAGGCAAAGTTGCCCTTGTTGGACACGGCTGGGGAGCGAGGGTTGCCCTTGTGCTGGCCGCGCGACATCCCGCCCTTGTTAGTCACCTTGTGCTGGTCGACTGTCCGCACGTCGAACCAAAACACTGGCCCGGCATGACCCGCGAACGTTTCCTACGAGAGACATTGCCAGCCGAAATGTTTGCTTCGCGCACTGCTTTTCTGGATGCAATGCGCCAGGAAATGACCAATTTCTGGTCTCCCGAGGTAGAGGCCATTCTCCTTTCCAGCATACGAGAGCTGCCTGATGGAAAAGTTGAAGAGCGCTTGAAACTGGCACATCAGCGCATGATCCGGCAGTCGTTATGGGAGGACCGCGCCTTATCATATTATAGTAAAGTGGCCTGCCCCGTGCTGCTTGTGCCTGCCGCGGCGCAGCCAAAGCCAGGAGGGCATCTTCCCGAGAAATTGGAGAATGCGGGCGAGTTTGCCGCGGCGAAAGGGTATATGGCCGCACAGGTCGCTCGCATCATTCCCCGTTGTACTGTGCTCTGGATGCCTGATACCGCACATGATATACAACTTCACCGCCCGCAGCATCTCGCTGCCGCTATCGCAAGTTTCGTCAACGAGGGTCGGGATGCGATAAATCGGGATTCCACGCAACAGGAGGGTAGGGATTCGAATTATCGGGACCCAACGCAACAGGGCGAGGAGGGTGACATATGAGCGCCATCCTCTACCTCAACGGGTCCATTTATACGATGGACCCGGCGCAACCTCTGGCGCAGGCGATGGCCATTGATAGCGCAACTGGCACTATCCTGGCGATTGGCAGCGATGACGAAGTGCGCCGCTGGAGGGGCGACATTTATGGTCGTCCGCGCCTGTCCTCGTCCCTGGTTGACCTGCGCGGCAGGACAGTGCTGCCTGGTTTTATTGACGCGCATATACACCTGCTCAGCACGGCCTATCGCTCACACTACATCGACGCGATAGCCTGTACAAACGAAGACGAGGTAGCAACCCTGGTACGTGAACGCGCGGCACAGACCCCGCAAGGTCGCTGGATACTTGGTGGACAGTGGGACAAGAATCTCTGGCCAGGCCAGAACTTTCCGAGTAAAGCCTCGCTCGACGCCGCTGCTCCCAATCATCCCGTCACCCTCTGGAGCAAAGATGGCCACCTGCTCTGGGTCAACTCACTGGCCCTCGAGCGCGCTCATATCACGGCGGAGACACCGGAACCCGGTAACGGCGCTATACTGCGCGATGGTTCAGGCGAACCTAGCGGTATTCTACAAGAGTACGAGGCCACGAAACTCGTCTACAATGTGATTGACGAGGCAGATCCGCTCATGACGCGCACCCTCGTAGAGCGCCTGCTGCCGGTATTACAAAAGAGCGGCATCACGACCATCCATGATATCGAGGGTATGGATGCGCTGCATCTCTTTCAAGAGCTGCGCGACGAGGGAAAGCTGAGCGCGCGCGTGCAAATGATTCTCCCACACCAGCTACTGCCGGAAATACGTGACGCGGGCGCCCAATTCGTTGAGCACAACGACCTGCTCAGCATCGGGGGCATCAAAATCTTAGCCGATGGGACGCTAGGTTCACAGACCGCGGCCATGCTCGAAGGTTTCGAGGGCAACCCCAACAACCGTGGCATCCTCACCATATCTGAACAGGCGATGAACGAGACGGTGAGCGCCGCCGCGGAGATGGGTCTCAGCATCGCCATTCACGCCATTGGCGACCGCGCCGCCCATGTTGCGCTCGACGCCATCGAGAAAGCGCAGCAGCACTTGAGCGACAACAGCGAAACGTCGTGTGACCTTTCAAACCTGCGCTATCGTCTGGAGCACGTACAGCTCATCTCACCCGAAGACCTGGAACGTATGCGCCGTCTCGGCGTCGTGGCATCTGTCCAACCATTTCACGCGGTTGCGGACCGCGACATTGCCGAGCGCTACTGGGGCAAACGCCATCGCCAGGCCTACGCCTATCGCACCATACAACACATGGGCATTCCTCTCGCCCTCGGCTCAGACGCCCCCGTAGAGGTATTTGACCCCTTACGTATCATCTACGCCGCTACTATGCGCCGCGACAACGCCACGCCGCAGCTCCCGCCCTGGCTGCCCGATCAAGCTCTCTCTGTCGCAGAGGCTTTGTGGGGGTATACGATGGGCGCTGCCTACGCTGGCGGAGAAGAAAACAGAAAAGGTTCCTTAACAGTTGGCAAATTGGGAGACGCCGTCGTGTTGCGCGAAAATATCTTCGCTGCGCCGCGGGAGAAGATTGCTGAAAATGGCGTGCAGGCGACGATATTGGGCGGGAATGTCGTCTATGGTGAA
>WNGL01020245.1_pt1 | contig 11111 bp, 14 predicted proteins | sample 5400591 | NCBI WGS metagenome assembly WNGL01 (sample SAMN13153377, study PRJNA577476) | soil metagenome | isolation source: 80 cm soil or saprolite under Garry oak tree replicate 1 | place: USA:California | collected 2016-06-15
AGCGGGCCTGCGCACGGGCGATCTGACCGCGCCGTTCCCGGAGGAGGGCAACCGGCAGTTGGTGTCCCGGATCGCGTCGCTGCACCTGGCACCAACCCAGGCAGCCGCCGACGCGTTGCGCGCGGAATCGTTGCCGTGCCCGGAAATCGTGGTCACCGGCAACACGGTCGTCGACGCGGCACGGCTCATCGCGGAGATCGACCGTCCGGCGCGTGATCCGGGACTGTGCGCGCTGGAGGCGGAGTTGGACCAGGAACGGGCCAGGTTGGTGCTGGTCACCGCGCATCGACGGGAGTCGTGGGGCGCGCCGCTGGACCGGATCCTGGCCGCCGTGGGCAGAATCGCGGACGAGTACGTGGATGTGCGGGTGGTGCTGCCGGCACATCCGAACCCGGCGGTGCGAGCACAGGTGCGCCGTGCGCTCGGCCGGCATCCTCGGGTGCGCATGACGGATCCGCTGGACTACCCTGATCTGGTTCGCGTGCTGCGGCGCTGCTCGCTGGTGCTGACCGATTCCGGTGGCCTGCAAGAGGAAGCGCCGAGTTTCGTGGTGCCGGTGTTGGTGCTGAGGGACACGACGGAACGCCGAGAGGCCGTCGACGCCGGCCAGGCATGGCTCGTCGGCACCGACCCGTCCCGGATCGTGTCCCAGGCCAGACGCCTACTAGCCGACCGCCCACGCTGGCCAGCGGACGACAACCCTTACGGCGACGGCAAAGCAGCCGCCCGGGTAGCCGACGCCCTGGAGTCCCTGCTGATCGCACAACCCTGACATCATCCCAGCCTTGATCCTGGCCATCTCGTGCGGGCGGTACCGCCGACCGTCACCACAATGAACGGATCCAGGCAGTGCAGCGGCAAAGCCACCCGACGCGATCAGCCGGGCACGGTCTGGCTTGATCGACTGCCTTGCCCTGATCCCCCTGATTCACGACGGTCGACGGCACCACTGACCGTCATCGCTGCCCGCTACTGCTTCCCGACTTCGGCGCAGCCCCCACCCTTCCCGGGGGGCGTCCCTGTTCCAGACTACCGGTTGTCAAGTTGGTTGCGCGGGAATTTCCGGTTGGCTGTGGACAACTTGGGGGATCGAGTGTCGCCTGTGGATAACCGAATTCGTTGCTTGCCGGTTTGTGGTTGACTGCGGATGTCCTGTTCAACCGACGTGAGGGGAGCCGATCATGGTGATGCCGGCCGCGTCCAGCTCTGTCAGTGTCGACTCTACTGTGGACCTCGCCACGCCGGCCGTCAGGTCCAGGAGCACCGTGGTGCGGAAGCCTGACCTGGCGGCGTCCAGTGCCGTCGCGCGCACGCAGTGGTCGGTGGCGATGCCGACCACGTCGACTCTGCCCACACCATGCTTACGTAGCCACTCGGCCAACGTCTCGTCGTCCGCGGTGGCGCCTTCGAAACCGGAGTACGCCGCGGCATAGGCGCCTTTGGCGAATACCGCTGCCACCGGCGCGATGTCCAGCTCCGGATGGAACGACGCACCCGGCGTGCCGCGCACGCAATGGACCGGCCAGGAATCCACATAATCCGGCTCCGCGCTGAAATGCGGGCCCGGATCGATGTGGTAATCCCGGGTGGCGACCACATGGTCGTAGTCCGAACCGGCGACGTGGGCGCTGATCGCGGCGGCCACCGCTGCGCCACCGGCCACCGGCAATGAACCACCTTCGCAGAAGTCGTTCTGTACGTCGACGACGATCAATGCCTTCAACAACCCGGATGGAGACGCAGTCATGGCAACCCCTTCAGATGAATACCGTGGGGATGGCGGGTTCACCGTCGGACAGCTTCAAACCCTCCCACGGCACGCTCACCAACGCCTCGCGCAGCCGTTCCCGGCCCGCCTCCAGCGTCGGCACGTCCACGACCTCACCGGCTCGGATCAGCGGAATCGGCAGTACTCGGTCGAAATCCGCGTGCGTCGGCGGCACGGTATCGACCACGTACACGACCTCCTCCAGCGCGGTCCCGGTCTCCTTGTGCCTCCGCAGCGCGGATTTCCGCCCGCCCCGGGACTCCTTGTGCGAACTGCGTTTGGCCACGGCCCGCCCGGCCACCTCGACCAGCTTGTAGACCATGCCCGCCGTCGGCGCGCCGGACCCGACCACGACCGACGTCCCCACGCCATAGGCGTCGACCGGCTCGGCGCGCAGTGCGGCGATGGCGAACTCGTCGAGATCGCCGGACACCACGATCCGGGTGTTGTGCGCGCCGAGCGCGTCCAACTGCGCGCGGGCGTGCCTGGCCAGCACGCCGAGATCGCCCGAGTCGATCCGTATGGCGCGCAGCTCCGGGCCGGCCACCTTGATCGCCAGGTCGATCCCCTTCGTGATGTCGTACGTGTCCACCAACAACGTCGTGCTCGTTCCAAGCACCTCGATCTGGCCGCGGAACGCCTGTTCCTCGGAATCGTGCAGCAGGGTGAACGCGTGCGCGGACGTGCCGGTGGTCGGGATCCCGTGCCGCCGTCCGGCCTCCAGGTTCGATGTGGACGCGAAACCGGCCAGGTAGGCCGCCCGCGCGGATGCCACGGCGGCCTGCTCGTGCGTACGCCGCGAGCCCATCTCGATCATCGGCCGGCCGGCGGCCGCACTGACCATCCTGGCCGCGGCGGACGCCACGGCCGAGTCGTGGTTCAGCACCGACAACACCAGTGTCTCCAACAGCACGCCCTCGGCGAACGACGCCCGTACGGTCAGCAGCGGCGAGCCTGGGAAGTACAGCTCTCCCTCGGGATACCCGTCGACGTCGCCGCTGAACCGGTAGTTCGCCAGCCACTGCAGGGTGTCCGACGGCACGATCGGCGCGAGCCGCGCCAGTTCTTCGTCGCCGAAGCGGAAGCGGGTGATCGCGTCCAACAGCCGGCCGGTGCCCGCGACAACGCCGTAGCGCCTGCCGTGCGGCAGTCGGCGCGCGAACGCCTCGAACACGCACGGCCGGTGCCCGCTGCCGTCCGCAAGCGCGCTCGCGAGCATGGTCAGCTCGTAGTGGTCGGTGAGCAACGCCGTGCTCGCGACGGGGACGGTCATGGCGGCAAGCCTAATGTCGCGACCGGCGTTCGGTTACCGTGTACCACCCACTGACCAGCACCGGTGTCCGCTGACCATGCCAAGTCGAACGCCGTCGCACGGCGGATCGGCCGGCGTGCCACGATGGGAGGCATGACCACGCCCGTCGAGCAGGAACGGACGCAGGTTGACCCGGCCGGTGCCGAGCTCGGCGCCGAGGACACGCCATGGCAGACCGTCGTCTGGAACGACCCGGTGAACCTGATGTCCTACGTCACCTACGTGTTCCAGAAGCTGTTCGGCTACGGCCGAGATCACGCGGTCAAGCTGATGCTGGACGTACACCACAAAGGCAAGGCGATCGTCTCGTCCGGATCGAAGGACAAGGTCGAGGGTGATGTCGCCAAGCTGCACGCGGCCGGCCTCTGGGCGACCATGCAGCGGTCCGGTTGAGGCTGACACCACGATGAAAGGCTGGCGCCGCAAGGGTGATCTCCTGGTCGGGGTGTTCGACCGCCAGGAGGCTGCCCTGGTACGAGGGCTTGTCCGCCAGGTGCTGGAGATGCTGGAGGTCCGCGCCGAGGAGGCGCCGCAGGACGAACTGGCCGAGCTGACCGGAATCCGCACCGGCCCCGCCACCGCGCCGGACGACCCGATCCTGTCGCGCCTGCTGCCCGACTTCCACCGGCTGGACGACGACGCACCGTCGGTGGAGGACCAGAACTCGGCCGCAGCACTGCGATCGCTGCACGAACCGGAGCTGCTGGACCTCAAAACCGGGGTGGCCGGCGTGCTGCTGGACACCTGTCCGCCCGGTGGCGGCGAGGTGCGGCTGGACGAGGAGCAGGCGGCGGCCTGGCTGGCGGCGCTCAACGATGTCCGGCTGGCGCTGGGCACCGCGCTGGACGTCACCGAGGACATGCCGGACGAACTGCCGCCGGACGACCCGCGCGAACCGCATCTCAACGTCTACCACTGGCTGACCTGGGTGCAGGAGAGCCTCATCCAGGCCGTGTCCGGGTCATGACGGCCGCGTCAGGGCCATTCAACGCGATCACGGACGTGCCCGGCGTGCTGGTCGGGCACCATCAGCGGCTGGAAACCGGCTGGGCCACCGGGACCACGGTCGTGCTCGTGCCGGACGGGGCCGTCGGTGCGGTGGACGGCAGGGGCGGCGCGCCGGGGACCCGGGAGACCGACCTGTTGTCGCCCACCACTCTCGTGCAACAGGCACACGCGATCTGCCTGACCGGTGGCAGTGCCTACGGCCTTGCCGCCGCGGACGGCGTGATGCGCTGGCTGGCCGAGCGGCACCACGGCTTTCCGGTCGGTCCACACGAGCACGAGGTGGTGCCGATCGTGCCGGCGGCCGTGCTGTTCGACCTGCCGCGTGGCGACTGGGGCAATCGGCCGGACGCCGATTTCGGCTACACAGCCTGTGCGGCCGCGACCGGGGGACGCGTCGCGATGGGCACGGTCGGTGCCGGGACCGGGGCGAAGCTCGGGTCGCTCAAGGGCGGGATCGGCACCGCCAGCGTGGTGCTCGACGACGGCGCGGTCGTGGGGGCGTTGGTGGCGGCGAACGCGGCCGGCGATGCGGTCGACACGCGGACCGGCCGGCCGTGGGCGGCCGACCACGAACTGGCGGGCGAGTTCGACGCGCACTGGCTGAACCGGCCGGCCGCGCTGCCGGCGCGGGAAAGCCCGTTGAACACCACCATCGGGGTGGTCGCCGTGGACGCGGAGCTGAGCAAGGCGCAGGCACGGCGGCTGGCCATGGCCGCGCAGGACGGGCTGGCCAGGGCGGTCCGGCCGGCGCATTCGATGTTCGACGGCGACACCGTGTTCGCCTTGGCCACCGGCGCCCGCAAATTGACGGCCGGACCCGTCGAGCTGGACCGGCTCTGTGCCGCCGCCGCTGACGTGTTCGCACGGGCTGTGGTCCACGCCCTGCTCGCGGCCACGTCCGTGCCCGGCCTGACCGCCTATCGGGACGTCTGGCCCGAGGCACTCTCACATGTCGGACGGCGACGTATCGGCCCGTAGGATGAGGGCGTGCTGGTGATCCGACGCGACCTGGTGGACGCCATCGTGGCGCACGCCCGCCGCGACCACCCGGATGAGGCCTGCGGCGTGATCGCCGGCCCGGCGGGTGAGGACCGGCCGGAACGCCTGATCGAGATGCTGAACTCGGCGCGATCGCCGACCTTCTACCAGTTCGACTCGCAGGAGCAGCTTCGGGTTTGGCGCGCGATGGACGCGGCCGACGAGGAGCCGGTGGTGATCTACCACTCGCACACGGCCACCGAGGCGCATCCGTCCCGCACCGACGTGTCCTTCGCGCAGGAGCCGGGCGCGCACTACGTGCTGGTGTCCACGCGGGACCCCGAGCAGCACGAGTTCCGGTCGTTCCGGATCGTGGACGAGGTCGTGACCGAGGAACCGGTCGAGGTCGTGCAGTCGTACATGTTCGCCCATACCGGGCGCGACGACACCGTCGACCGTCCCTGATCGCACGCCCGCCGGAATATCGGGCGGGCCGCCGCGCGTCGTTATCAGTCAGCACCCTTAGCGGAGGTTTTCAGCATGGCCGTCACCGTTTCCATCCCGACCATCCTGCGCACGCACACGGGCGGGGAGAAGTCCGTCGAGGCGAGCGGCGCCACGGTTGCCGAGGTCATCGACAACCTGGAGGCCAACCACGCCGGCCTGAAGTCACGGCTGGTCAAGGAAGGCTCCCTGCACCGGTTCGTGAACGTGTACGTCAACGACGAGGACGTGCGGTTCGCCGGCGGCCTGGAAGCAGCGGTCGCCGACGGCGACACCGTAACGATCCTGCCAGCCGTCGCTGGAGGTTGAGGGAGGACCGGCCGTGGCCCGGTACGAGTCTCTGCTGCACGCGCTCGGCGACACGCCGCTGGTGGGGCTGCCGCGGCTGTCGCCAGCGTCGAATGTCCGGTTGTGGGCGAAGCTGGAGGACCGCAACCCGACCGGCTCGATCAAGGACCGGCCGGCGCTGGCCATGATCGAGGCGGCCGAGGCGGACGGCCGGTTGCGGCCGGGCTGCACGGTGCTGGAGCCGACGTCGGGGAACACCGGCATCGCGCTGGCCATGGCCACGAAGCTCAAGGGCTACCGGCTCGTCTGCGTGATGCCGGAGAACACGTCGATCGAGCGCCGGCAGCTCCTGTCGGCGTACGGCGCGGAGATCATCGACTCACCGGCCGCCGGCGGGTCGAACCAGGCCGTCGCGATGGCCAAGCAACTCGCCGCCGAGCACCCGGACTGGGTGATGCTCTACCAGTACGGCAATCCGGCCAACGCGGACGCGCACTACCGGGGCACCGGCCCGGAACTGCTGCGTGACCTGCCGACCCTGACCCACTTCGTGGCCGGCCTCGGCACCACCGGCACGCTCGTCGGTGTCGGCCGCTACCTGCGGGAACACAAGCCGGACGTGCAGATCATCGCGGCCGAGCCACGCTACGGCGAGCTCGTCTACGGCCTGCGCAACCTCGATGAGGGCTTCGTGCCGGAGCTGTACGACCCGGACGTGCTGACCAGCCGGTTCTCCGTCGGCTCCCGGGACGCGCTGCGGCGCACCCGCCAGTTGCTGGAGACCGAGGGCATCTTCGCCGGCATCTCCACCGGTGCGATCCTGCACGCGGCACTGGCCGTTGCCGAGAAGGCGGCCGGCACCGGCGAGGACGCCGACGTGGCGTTCATCGTCGCCGACGCCGGCTGGAAGTACCTGTCCACCGGCGCCTACGGCGGCACGCTGGACGAGGCCGCCGAGAAGATCGACGGCCAGCTCTGGGCGTGACCTAGTCGGGGAAGCGCGCGCTCGGCATGCCGGAGCCGATCCCGGTGGCCACGAACAGCGTGCCGGCCAGCGGCTGTTCGACCCGCTTGCGTTCGGTGAAGCCTTCGCGGCTGGTCGTGATGTACAGGTCGGCCAGGTCGTCGCCGCCGAAGCAGCACGCCGTCACCTGGGCCGCCGGGACCTCGATTGTCCGGTCCAGCACGCCGTCCGGCGTGTACCGGCGAACCTGGCCGGCGTCGTGCACAGCCACCCAGACACAGCCCTCGGCGTCCACGCACAGGCCGTCCGGCACGCCGTCGGTGTCGGTCAGCTCGACCAGCGACCGGCGGTCGCGCGCCTCGCCGGTGGCCACGTCGTAGTCGAACATGTCGATCCGGCGGGTCGGGCTGTCGACGTAGTACATGCGGCGTTCGTCCGGGCTCCAGCCGATGCCGTTGCTGATCGTCACCGCCGGCAGCACGACCCGGGCGCGCCCGCCCGGGTCGACCCGCGCGAGGAAGCCGCCTGGGGAACTTCGATGACCTCGTCGGTCCCCGGACCGGGATGGAACCGGTGCACGGCGCTGCCGAGGATGTCCACCCACACCAGGCTTCCGGTGCCGACGTCCCAGGTCGGTCCCTCGCCCAGGGTGGGCTCGCCGCGCAGCGCGATGTCCAGATCGGTCATGGGAAGATCGTAACGAGCGGGACAGGCTGCGCCGTCCACAGAATTCAGGGTCTTTCCTGATACCCACGCCGCGAAAGGCTCGTAACCTCGAAGGTGTGGACAACACACCGGCTGTCGCAACACCCAAGAATCCGGCGAAGCGCATCCTGCCGCCGCACCCGCTGCGGGCCGGGGTGGTCATCGCGTCCTTCACCGCCGTGCTCTACCTGGTCGAGCTGGCGAACGCGGGCTTCTTCCACGGCTCGCTGGACTCCGACGGCATCCATCCGCGCTCGCTGGCGGGCCTGCTCGGGATTATCTGGGCACCGCTGCTGCACATGGGCTGGGCGCACCTGCTCGGCAACACCGTGCCGGTACTGGTGTTCGGCTTCCTGGCCATGGCCAGCGGGATCGGCCCGTGGATCGCGACCACCTCGGTCATCTGGGTGATCAGCGGGCTGGGCGTGTGGCTGATCTCACCCGGCAACAGCGTGACCGTCGGCGCGTCCGGCGTCGCGTTCGGCTGGCTGATGTTCCTGCTGGTCCGGGGCATCTTCAACCGTGCCGTCGGGCAGATCCTGGTAGCCCTGGTCCTGCTGTTCTACTGGGGCAGTGTGCTGTGGGGCCTGGTGCCCGGCCGTACGGATATCTCCTGGCAGGGCCACCTGTTCGGGGCACTGGCCGGCGTGCTGTGCGCCTGGCTGGTGGCGAAGGCCAACCGGCGTCCGGCACCGGTAACCGTAAGCCAGCCTGGACCGACGTTAACGATGTGACGTTGACGGAAGGGCCGATCGGGGTTTTCGACTCCGGGGTCGGCGGACTGACGGTGGCGCGTGCCGTCCTGGACCAGTTGCCCCGCGAACACGTTCGCTATGTCGGCGACACCGCGCACGCGCCCTACGGCCCCCGGCCGATCGCGGACGTGCGCGCCCACGCCATGGCGGTTACCGACGAACTGGTGGCCAGCGGCGTGAAACTGCTGGTCATGGCGTGTAACACGGCGTCGGCGGCGTGCCTGCGGGACGCCAGGGAACGCTATGACGTGCCGGTGGTCGAGGTGATCATCCCGGCGGTCCGTCGTGCCGTGCACACCACCCGCTCCGGCCGGATCGGCGTGATCGGCACGGCTGGCACCATCCGGTCGCGGGCCTACGAGGACGCCTTCGCCGCCGCCAGGGATGTGGCCGTGACCAGCGTGGCGTGCCCGCAGTTCGCGGACTTCGTCGAGCGGGGCATCACCAGCGGCCGGCAGGTGCTCGGCCTCGCGCAGGGCTATCTTGAGCCGCTGCACCGCGCGGACGTGGACACGCTCGTGCTGGGGTGCACGCACTATCCGCTGCTGACCGGCGTGCTCCAGCTCGTGATGGGGGAGTCGGTCACCCTGGTGTCCAGCGCCGAGGAGACCGCGAAGGACGTCGTCCGCGTGCTGACCGAGCTGGATCTGCTGCGCGGGTCCGATCTGCCGCCGACGCACGAGTTCCGCTGCACCGGCCCCGTGCGGCCGTTCGCGAAACTGGCGCAGCGGTTCCTCGGCCCGTCCGTGCCGTCGATCCGGGACAGCCTGGCGCCGTGGCCTTCTGTGACACATGGCGCACACGTCGGCGAGGAACTCGTGTCAAGCTGATCGGCGTGCTGCTCACCGTGCTCGGCTGTGCCGGGAGTTCCCCCGGTCCGAACGCCGCCGCCTCCGGTTACCTGATCACGGCCGGCGACATTCGGTTCACCGTCGACCTGGGCAACGGCACGCTCGCGGTGCTCCAGGCGCTGTGCGATCCGTTCGCCTTGGACGCCGCGCTGTTCTCGCACCTGCATCCGGACCACTGCGCGGATTTCAGCGCGCTCGCCGTGCTGCGCAAGTACCACCCGGCGCCGTCCCGCGATCCGCGCGTCCACCGGCTGCCCGTGCACGGCCCGTCCGACGCGTCGACCCGCTTTGTCGCCGCCTATGCCCCCAGCACCGCCGAGGCCGCCGTCACGGATCTCACGGACGTCTTCACATTTCACCCGTTCGATACCGAACCGGTCACGATCGGGGATTGTCGGGTCACTGTGGCCCGGGTGGCGCACCCGTGCGAGGCCTACGGCATCCGGATCGAACGCGACGGCCGGTCGCTGTGCTACACCGGCGACAGCGGCCCCTGCGACGCGCTGGTCCCGCTGGCGCGCGGCGTAGACGTGCTGCTGGCCGAGGCGTCCTGGACGCACGGCCCGGACCGGCCGGCGGACCTGCACCTGTCCGGCCGGCAGGCCGGCGAACTGGCCACCGAGGCCCGGGCCGGCCGGCTGGTGCTGACCCACGTGCCGCCCTGGACCGACCGGGCAGCGGTACTCGCCGAGGCGAAGGCCGCGTTCACCGGCGATGTCGTGCTGGCCGAAGCGGGCGCCGATTACCCGATCTAGTGGGCCACGCCTTGCCAGACGGCCTCGGCGCCGGTGGTGCCGATCCGGATCACGTCCACCGTGGTCACCACGGACATGCCGATCACCAGCACCGATGCCAGCACGGAGATCCGCCGCCAGGTCGTGGACACGACAGCGGTCTCGTCCGTCCCGTTGGCGGGTCGGGCGGTCGCGGCGCGTTCCCGGTCGGCCAGCCGGCCGGCCACCACCAGCAGGACGACGGTGACGCCGAAGCCCAGCGCGTAGGGCAGCAGTTGGGCGCCCAGCGCCGCGTGCCGGGCCAGCAGCGGGTCGTTCGCCGCCTGTCCGAGATGGTTGCGCAACTGCGTGCCGGTGGACTCGGCCAGCGGCACCGCGGCCACGGCGACGACGGTCAGCACCAGCACCGGCCAGCCGAACCGGCGGCGTGCGCCGCGGTGCACCGCGAGCCCGACCGAGCACAGCGCGGCCAACGGCAGCAGCACGGCGACCGCGTCCACCACCAGCGGATGTGCCGGCACGCCGGCGACGGTGAACAGTCCATCCACGAGCGGCACCCTGTCTGGGGGTTGGATGTCGAGGTCGCTCTAGGCTAGCCGCGTGCTACGAGCCGATGGACGCAGTGATGACGCTCTCCGCGAGGTACGGATCACCAGGGGCTTCCAGAAGTGGCCGGCCGGGTCCGTGTTGGTCGAGTTCGGCAACACGCGGGTACTGACCGCGGCCAGCGTGAGTGACGGCGTGCCGCGCTGGCGGACCGGTTCCGGGCTGGGCTGGGTGACCGCCGAGTACGCGATGCTCCCGTCGGCCACCAACACCCGGTCGGACCGCGAGTCGGTGAAGGGCCGGATCGGCGGCCGCACGCACGAGATCAGCCGGCTGATCGGCCGGTCGCTGCGGGCGTGCATCGACCTGGCAGCGCTCGGCGAGAACACGATCGTGATCGACTGTGACGTCCTGCAGGCCGACGGCGGCACCAGGACGGCCGCGATCACCGGCGCCTATGTGGCGCTGGCGGACGCGATCACGTGGCTGGGCGCGGCCGGCCGGCTGGCCGACCCGAAGCCGCTGTCCTGCTCGATCTCGGCCGTGAGCGTCGGGGTGGTCGACGGCCGGGTCCGGCTGGACCTGCCGTACGAGGAGGATTCGCGGGCCGAGGTGGACATGAACGTGGTGGCCACCGACACCGGCACGCTGGTCGAGGTGCAGGGCACCGGCGAGGGCGCGACGTTCGCCAGGTCGAC
>WNGL01013970.1_pt1 | contig 11110 bp, 7 predicted proteins | sample 5400591 | NCBI WGS metagenome assembly WNGL01 (sample SAMN13153377, study PRJNA577476) | soil metagenome | isolation source: 80 cm soil or saprolite under Garry oak tree replicate 1 | place: USA:California | collected 2016-06-15
ATGATGCTTTGCCAAGGGACTTTGGATTTCCGAAAAGGCTGACGTTTTTATGAGTTACTGGTGGCCAGCTTGCCAGTCGTCCGGATGCCCCTTTTCCAGTAAATGCGTTCATCAGGCGTTGGGTCCGATCGACACTGGGCCCCGATTCCCGATCTCCTTACCATCCGCCACAGAAAATCGGCCCGAGAACAGCGGTTAGCCAAGCGCTGAATTAAAGCAGATTGTGAGCGCTGGGAGGCTCTCGTGATCACTCTCGTTCCAAACTATTTTACAGTATCCAGGTTGATCAAAACCGTGGTAAATCATCCCAGGAAGCAAAAGCAGTCAAAATGATGCGGTATCTGTGAGCGGCGTTTGGGGGGACTGTGAAGAATCGGCTTCGGTCTCGCAACTTTTCAGAGCGGTCGGTTTCGCGGCGCAAGTTCCTAGGGCAAGCGGTCGCAGCAACGATTGGTCTTTCGATCGTTCCTCGTAGGGTGTTGGGTGGCGCAGGGTACGTTCCGCCCAGCGACAAGGTCAATATTGGTTTCATCGGCGTTGGCGCTCAGGGTTTCCGTGTCCTGCTTCACTTTTTGCGCGAACCCGACGTTCAGGCCGTGGCTGTCTGCGACCCCAATAAATCCAGCGCGAATTATCCGCAATGGGACACCCATGAATTCTGCAATTCTGTACGCAAATTGCTCGGCGTTGACACCGGCTGGGATTGGCTCAGCCCCGACCAACCCATCCAGTTGACCCACTCTCTCCACGTTACCGGTGGCGTTGCAGGCCGCGAACCTTGTCAGAAAATCGTCGACGCCTATTACGCCGCGCAGCAGCGTTCGGGCCAGTATCACGGCTGTTCGGCCTACGGTGACTTCCGCGATCTCCTTGAAAAGCAGAAGGACCTCGACGCCGTTATTGTGTGCGCCGCGGACCACCTGCATGCCGCGGTCTCCGCTGCCGCGATGAAGAAGCGCAAACATGTTTTTTGCCAGAAGCCTTTGACGCACACGATCCATGAAGCGCGCCGTCTTGCCGAAATCGCTCGCGAAACGGGCGTGGCCACTCAGATCGCAGTTGGTAACCAGGCCTCCGAAGCCACCCGCCTACTCTGTGAATGGATTTGGGACGGCGCCATCGGGCCAGTGCGCGAAGTCATGAACTGGTCGAACCGTCCTTTCTGGCCCCAAGGCCTCGAACGCCCAAAGGAAGCCGAAGTCGTCCCCGAAGGTTTGGATTGGGACCTCTGGCTCGGCCCGGCACCGGAACGTCCTTTCAACCACGCCTATTTGCCTTTCGTCTGGCGCGGGTGGAACGACTTCGGTTGTGGCGCTTTGGGGGACATGGGTTCCTACAGTTTCGATACTATTTTTCGCGCTTTGAAGCTGGAGGCGCCCGTTAGCGTCGAAGCGAGCTCCACCGAGCGCTACGAAGAAACGTTTCCGCTCGCCTCGGTTATCCACTACAACTTCCCGGCCCGCGGCGACATGCCGCCACTGAAATTCACGTGGTATGACGGCGGCCTCAAGCCGTCACGCCCCGAGGAACTGGAACAGGATCGCCCCCTTAAGGGGGACGACGAAGAAGGCGGCGAAGGGCTCCTTTTCGTTGGAGATCGCGGCAAGATTCTCTGCGCATTCAATGGCGCCAATCCAAGGCTCATCCCCGAATCGAAAATGAATAGCTACAAACAGCCGCCAAAAACTTTGCCAAGGTCGCCTGGCAACGAACGCGAATGGCTCGACGCCTGCAAGGGAGGCAAAGTCAAGCCCGGTGGAAATTTCGAATTCTCGGGCCTCGTCACGGAGACTTTGCTCCTGGGAAATGTCGCCGCTTGCATGGGACAAAAACTCAATTGGGATCGCGCCAGCCTGAAGGTCGTTAACTCCGATCCCGCGCAGAAGTTCGTCCGCCCGGAACGTCGCCGCGGATGGGAACTCTAGCTCGGACTTCTTACCATGCAAACTGGTGCACTCAAGGCTAGACACCTTGCCATTGTCATCCTGAGCGCAGCGAAGGATCTCATCCGATCCTCAACTCGATGGGAACACTCAGCGAGATCCTCCGGCTTGAACTTCGTTGAATCCTCAACGGCGCGGGCTTATTCTTGGGTGTTTGCAAGACCTAGAGAGACACGCGATAGCCAGTATCTCGCAAAGAATTGTGATGGGAGGCGTCTATGCCTGAAATTTCGAGAAGAGAATTTCTCAAGAACGCGGCGACCAGCGCCGCCGCTGCCGGATTTCTTTCCTTGACCTCCTCGGAGCTTCGCGCCAACCCGCTGGGCATGCCCATTGGGTGCCAGACCTGGCCGGTTAGGGAGATGATTGCCAAGGACTTTCCCGGCACCATCAATCAGGAGGGCCGCATTGCCTGGGCCAAAGATGTCGGCCTGACCCAAATGATCGTGCCCAGCCTCGAGGGGCCCGCGAAACCAACTATGGATGATGTGAAACGCGCCGCGGACGAATACAACAAAATGGGCGAACTGTCTGCCAAGGCTGGTATCCAGCAGGGTCTTCATAATGAGGACTTTGAGCTCTCGATGGTTGATGGCAAGCGGACCTATGACTTGCTGCTGGAACTTCTCGATCCCAGGCTGGTCAAGTTCCAGTTCCAGGTCTCCACCATCAGCCGCGGCTACGACGCCGCCGAGTATTTCATGAAATATCCTGGTCGATTCTTTTCCATGCACGTCCAAGGCTGGTCGGCGAAAACCAAAAAAGTCGTGGCGGTGGGACAGGACACTCTGGATTGGAAGAAAATCTTCACCGCCGCGAAAACGGGCGGCGTAAAAAACTATTTCGTCGAAATGAACCTGGACATGATGAAAGCCAGCGTCTCCTACCTTCACGATCTGCAGATCTGACGACCCCTGCTTGGACACCTTGCGGAAGCGTTCCCTGCTGTGGGCAGTCTGCGATAGTCGGCCCATTTCAACGTTACACCTCTATTGCCTCACACGTTCTGCCGGGCGACCCCCGGTCGTTGTTTTTCGCCCATCAATCACCGTTAGACTGTTTTTCCCCATAGTAGACACGTATGCCTTATTGGCCGCCGTATCCACCGCAATAGCATAGGGACCATTTGCAGTCGCCATCGTTGCGATCACTGAATTGTTTGTGCCATCGATTATCGTTACGCTGTTGCTGTGTGTGTTCGCCACGTAGATCGTGTGAGTCACTGAGTTGATGCCAATTGCTTGAGGGCGCGCTCCCACGCCTACTGTTGCAATCACAGAACTGTTTGCTCCATCGATCACCGTCACGCTGTCGCTCGCATAGTTCACTGCGTATACCCGATTTGCTACTGAATCTACAGCAATCGCACAAGGAATATCTCCCGTGTTCACAGTGGTGATGCCGTTGCTCGTGCCATCAATCACCGTCAGATTGGAGGAACCTGCGTTCGCAAGGTAGATCTTGTTGGTCACCGGATTCAGCGCGATAGCCCAGAGATGTACTCCCGCGACCACAGATGTGGTGTCATTGGTCGCGCCATCCATCACCGTTACATTTTGGCTTTCGTAGTTAGCCAAATAGAGCTTGTTCGTCACCGGGTTTACCGCAATTTCGTCCGCCTGAATTCCTGCTTTCAGATTACTGGTAGCGTTGGTTGCGCCGTCTATCACCGTCATGGTGTTGCCAAAGGTTTTCGAGACATAGATCTTGTTGGTCGCCGGATTTGCCGCGACCACATAGGGAAGGGCTCCTACTTTTACTGTCGCAGTCACCGCGTCGGTTGCCCCATCGATGACAGATACTGTGCCGCTCCCTGTGTTTCCCACGTAGATTTTGTTCGTCACCGGATTTACAGCAATCGCCATGGGTTCCGATCCGACTCTCACCGTTTTGGCGGAATTGCCCGATTCATCCATCACCGTGATAGTGCCGTCTCTGGAATTCACCGCGTAAACTTTATTGGTTTTCGGGTTCACCACCACTGCATGAGGACTGATTTCCGTACCACTCGCCGCAGGCATCTCCGCCGGAGTCGAAATTGTGCCGAGCCACAGTGTTGCGTCTTCGATCAGCTTGTTCTGAATGCCACTCCCGAATATCTTGTCGCCATGTCCCATGTTCATATAGAGCATTTTGTATTTCGTGTTTGTCCAAACTACCGGCAGGTCTCCACTCGTGAGGACGTCCTTAAATCCAATTGGATAATTGGAAGGATCCAAAGTGACCAGGACTCGAACGCCTTTATTCAGGCGAGGGCTTGGTTTCCAGATATACCACTCGTTGTCAGGCGATATGAAACTGCTTGGAAGGTGTATGGTTACCGGATGTGAACGATCGTCGACGGTGAGCTTCGCGGGCAATGGAGGCCAGCTGTTGCTGTGAAATACGCCGCCACCGAGGAAATCCACAAACCACGGCCAGTTTGAATCTTTGTCGTTGTATGCGGCCACGTGAAAGCCCAACCACGCGCCTCCGTTTTCGATATATTCTTGAAAGGCACCCCTTTGCTCGGCTTTTGAAGGCTCATCATTTAGCCAGACGACCACTTGGTATTTTCCAAGATTGAAATCATTCATGTCGTCCCAGTTATTCGTCGAATCAAACGTAAAGTTATTTTTTGCCGCGAGGTCGGAAAAGAACTTTAGCGCACCCTCAGCAAACAGGACGTGGTCTGGTTCCACTTTCGTGGAGTAAAAAGCCAGAACTTTGAAAGACGGTTGCTGGCCAAACGTGCCTGCCGAGGGGAACATCGGTACCAAACACAGCAAAAGTGCAAGGAAGTATCTTTTCATCCGCGACCCACCCAAGAGATGGAATTGGTGAAGAGAGCTGTGATCATCGCAAATCGACCTCCCTCGGGCAACTGGGTCTCCACGTATCGGTGCTTTGTTGCTGGATGCTTGCTTGCCGCGGTTCGACGTGTTAACTCAATTCCCGCCGGGCCGCTGCGTTTTCGCGATGGCGACATGCCTGGAGTCGCAAAGACTTGTTGAAGAGCTAATCAGCTGCCCCATAGGATTTCTTGCCTCCTAATACAGCTAGAGCACGCCCTTCAGAATCAATAAATTATGTATGTTTATGCTGTAAGTAGTTCTTTTGATCAGCTTACGAATTGCCTCCTCATTTATCGCAATGGCTCCGCCCTTTAGAATCAATTAGTTATGAATTGAACTAAGAACCGACAACTTAGAACCAGTCTTGTTCTAGTACCTCCGTACCCTCTAAACAAAACGCTTGCTCCATTTGAGCGAACCGCCTCTTCAGTCATCATTGTTACCGACACCGAATTAGCTCCTCTGAGGGAGAGGTCTCCGTGCAAGTGGGACGCTACGAAATTCTAGAAATCATCGGCAGTGGTGCCAACGGCCGCGTGGCGCGTGCCCACGATCCAATGATCGGCCGCTTGGTGGCCATCAAGCTCTTGGCCAAGGAATTAGCCACTGGCGAGGCCCGTCAGCGTTTCCTCCAGGAAGCGCGCGTCGTCGGCCAGCTATCTCATCCTTCCATCATCACACTCCACGATATGGGCATCGAAGAGGCCACGCAAACGCCCTATCTGGTCATGGAGTTTCTGGATGGCCAGCCACTCGACCGCATCCTCGACCGTGGCAGCGTTCCTTATCCCCGGGCCTGCGCCATCGTCGCGGAAGTCGCCTGCGCTCTCGGCGCCGCGCACCGCAAGGGCGTAATTCACGGCGACGTCAAACCCGCCAACGTGCTGATCACCGACGATGGACGCGTGAAGCTCATGGACTTTGGAATGGCTCGCCTGGCCAGCCGCGATTCCGCCGCCACGCCTCTCTCTGGAACACCAGCCTACTGGTGCCCCGAGCAGATTCTCGGCAAGCCTCAGGACGCGCGTTCTGATCTCTTTTCGCTTGGCGTCGTGCTCTACGAACTGGTTACGGGGAAGCGTCCCTTTGACGCGGAATCGCTTCAGGCCATCTGCGGCCGAGTTCTTTCTTCCACGCCGCTCCCGCCGTCTCATGCGAATCCATCGTTACCCACAGGCTTCGACGAGGTCGTTGCCCGCTGCCTGGCAAAAGATCCAGTCGCGCGCTATGGCCTGGGTGAAACGCTCGCGGAAGATCTCTATCCTTTCGCTCGTCGAAAGACCGTACACCAGGCTTCGCCGGAATCCGTCGGCAACAACAATGGCCTGCGAAACCGCGCCGCGCGTCTTCTGCGCTCTGCCTGATGATCACTTTGCAAAAAGGCCGCTACGAATGCCTCGAGCCCCTCGGCTCGGGCGCTACCAGCCGCGTTGAAAAGGCCCGCGATAACGTTATCGGCCGCATCGTCGCTCTCAAGACCTTTGTCAATGGCTTCGGAGAAGGTCAGGAGCAGCAATTCCTGCGCGAGGCCCAAATTATCGGGCAGCTTTCCAATCCTTCCATTGTGCAGCTCTACGACGTGGGGATCGACGAGCAAGGAACTCCGTTCCTGGTGATGGAATACATCGCCGGCAAAACGCTGGAGCACCATCTCGATCCGTCCACCTTGACGCCTCAGCGCGCCTGCGCATGGACTGCCGATCTAGCGGGAGCGTTGGCAGTGGCCCACCGCGCTGGAATTCTTCACGGTGACGTCAAGCCTGGAAACATTCTTGTTACGCCGGAAAATAAAGTCAAACTCGGTGACTTCGGCGTTGCCCGCTACGCTTCACAGGTTTCGGGCTCGGGCCGGCTCATGGGCACGCCCGCATATCTTGCACCGGAACAAATCCAGGGCGAACCCCAGGACGCCCGTTCGGATCAATTCGCTCTCGGCATCGTCCTTTATCAGCTGTTGACCGGCGTGCGTCCCTTTGATGGAACCTCCCTCAGTGCCGTTTGCGCCCAGATCTTGAAGGCTGATCCCGAGCCGCCGTCGCGGCGCAATCCGGCGATCTCTCCAGCGCTCGACCGCATCGTGGTTCGGTGCCTCGCCAAGAATCCCAGAAACCGTTTTGTTTCCTGCGAAGAGCTAGCTTCGGCTCTGTACCCGCTCGCACGATCCAGCACGCAACCTGCCGCTCCGGCAGTCAAAAAGAGATCCTGGTTGTCGAAACCCTCCGGCCAGCGAGATGTCTGGCTGGTCGCAGCCGCTTGCCTCCTGCTTGCCTTCAGCGTTCCGCAGATACGCTCTGCCCGCGCCCGCTTTGTAGTTCCTGCACCGCCCGCGGCTCTTCGATTTTCAGCAGCACCGCCACCTGATGCGTTGTTCCATACATCGCAAACGGTCGCGACCGTTCTCCCGTCAGACGACGCTGGTAAGTTGTTGCGCGCAGGTGTGCGGAAAAATTCACCGGCGCGGGCGGAGCGTTCCGCGAAGCATAAGCCGGCTCATGAAAAGCAACCCGAGGACTTGACGAGGTCTGCGTCAAAACTGTTCTTTGCCGCGCTTCCATCCTTGCCCCTCGTCAGCGAGCCCGCGCCCCAGGCTGTTCGTAGTTCCCGGATACACATTGAGATTACTTCCGCGGTCAACGAAGGCATGCTGACCGTCTTCGCGGATCGCGAATTGCTCTTTTCTCAGGACCTGTCATCGGCAAAACAGGGCCAGCCCATGCATTTCGAGCACGCACTTCCCGCAGGACCGCACCAATTCCGTGTGGCGCTCTACAAAGCGGACAGAAGCCTGCAGCTGGAAAAAGAAGGTTTCGCGGAAACCAGGAGCGACGGCGCAAACACGCTGGCCGTCCATGTCACGCGCCGTGCCAAGTTACTCGTTCGGCGCGAACTCGCTCTTGAGGTCAACTGGCCCGGAGCGCCGGTGCCCGGCTCCGAACATGCCCCCGCAATAAGAACCGCCGGACTCGTACAATAGCTGTTCGTGAGTTAAAAAGAAAAAAGAGAATCGCGTTACTCGTAACGCAGGGCTTCGACCGGATCGAGCTTCGCCGCTTTCATCGCCGGCCACACGCCAAAGACCAGCCCCACGCAAATACTGACAACAATTCCTGTAACCGCGGCCCACACTGGCACGCTTCCAGGCCACTGCAGTCCAACGCGCACGAGAAACACGAGGCCATTCACCAGCACCAGCGCGATTACACCTCCGGCTCCCGTCAGCGCCATCGCCTCCAGCAGGAATTGCCAGGTGATGTCTCCGCTCCGCGCGCCGATCGCCTTGCGAATCCCGATCTCGCGCGTGCGCTCCGTCACGCTCACCAGCATGATGTTCATCACGCCCACGCCACCGATCAGCAGCCCGATCCCGCTCAGCACTACTGTCGCCAGCGCCACCATGCCCAGGATGCTGTGGAATTGCTCGACCTCCTGCTGTGACGTCTGGATCGCAAAATTGTCCTTGCCGTTATACGGAACGTTTCGCCGCCGCCGCAGCACTTCCGTGGCTTGATCGACCGCCTGGTCCAGCATGTTGGGATACGCCTGGATGCGCATCTGGTTCTCGTATGCGCCCGGGTAAATCTTGCGGAACGTGTTGTAGGGAATCAATACGCGGCGGTCTTCATCATCGTTTCCGAACATGCCGCTCGGCTTTTGCACCACGCCGATCACCTGGAACGCCGAACCATCGATCATCACGTCTTTGCCGACCGGCGAACCCTCTGGAAACAGCACTGGCGCCGCGTTTTCACCGAGAAGAACGACTTTCTCCCTATGCAAATCGTCGCCTTCGCTGATGAAGCGTCCTGCCAGCGTTGCGGCGTTCGCGTACACTTGTCCGAAGTTCGCCTGCACGCCGCGGAAATCGATGGAGCTTACACTCCCTGCTTTCGTCCGCACGGTGTGCTGCTGCTCCCACCAGATCAGGAATACGGTCACATTTTTCACGGCCGGGCAGCGCTCTTGAATTGCTTCGGCATCCTCAAGCGTCAGCGGCTTGCGCTCGCGCTCGTCTTTGGGCCGCCGCCCGGCATGCGGCCCGTGGTCAAACCGCGAAATGAACGCCGTGTCCGCTCCGTACTGCTTGATATTTTCCTGGACCTGGGAATCGAAACCGGTGATCAGCGCCGCCACCAGCATGATGACGCTCACGCCCAGCACCACCCCGAAAATCGTGAGGAAGCTGCGCAGCTTGTGCGCCCGCAATGTGTCCATCGCTTGTTTCAGGTTTTCGGTGTGTGCTTGAGCCATGCCGTCCTCAGCCGTCCGCCCGCAGCGCCTCGATCGGGTCGAGTTTCGCCGCGCGCATCGCCGGATAAATTCCAAAGAAAAGGCCCACTGCCGTGGAGACGCTCAGCGACAGCATCACCGAGCTCATCGGCGTCCGCATGGGAATGGACGTGGCAGCGCGCGCGGCAGCGACCAGCGCATATGCCAGACCAATCCCCATCAGCCCGCCCGTCGCCGCCAGCACCGCGGATTCCGTAACGAATTGCAGAACGATGTGCTTCTTCCGTGCTCCCAGCGATCGCCGCAGGCCTATCTCCCGCGTGCGTTCCGTCACGCTGGCCAGCATGATGTTCATGATCACGATTCCGCCAACGACCAGGAACACCGCCGTCAAACCCACGGCCACCGCAAACAAGTTACCCGTCAACTGTTTCCACAAGCTCATGATTGAATCGGAGCCTACGATCCCGAAGCTGTCATCCGCTTCCCAGGGAATATGCCGCCAGGCACGCAATAGCATGCGCGCCTCGTCTTCCGAGGTCGGTATCATCTCCGCGTTTCGCGCCTGCGCGAACAGCAGCAATGAGTCTCGCTGCGTGCCCCATTCCTTCACGTACGTGCCCAGCGGAATAAATACAAAATTGTCCTGCGATTGGCCGAGCGCGCTCCCGATGACCGTCGCCACTCCGATCACTTCATAGCTGTGCGTCCCCGCACGGATCGTCCTGCCAATCGGATCCAAACTGCTAAAGAATCTCTTCGCTAGGTCTGCGCCGATGAAGCATACTTCCGAGTGGTGCGTTTCGTCCGCTTCCGTCAGGAATCGGCCTGCCGCGACGCTCAAATTCCGAACATCGATATAATTCGCCGTAACACCAAGTACATTCACATCTTCTTGAAGCTCCTTTCCGGAGCGCACATCGGACGAAGTGCCGAGCAAAGCAGCGACCTGGCTAGTGGTGCGCATGCCTTCCTTCAGGCTGTCGAATTCGTCCCTAGTGATGAGCGGCCGCTTTTGTGCTTTTATCCAGGCGTCTTCGCTGGTAATGATCCCGAATCGCGAGATGACGTACACGTTTGCGCCGAGATTGGCGATCTTATCGGCCACATAGAAGTTCAGGCCCGCGACCACGCTCATCACCGCCACCAGCGTGGTTACCGCCAGGATAACGCCCAGCAACGTCAGGAAGCTTCGCAGCTTGTGCGCGCGCAACGAATCCAGCGCCAGGCGGAGCGTCTCGCCCATGGTGACCGCGGCGCTCCGAATTCGCCCCAGCCTCGCGGCGAAATCCAGTCCTCGCGGCGCCACGCTCGGGATAGCGCCTACCCTGCCAATCGGGGTTACACCCAAACAAACCTCCAACCTTCTCTATCTAAGACGAATGGGCCCGTCGATTCGTTCCTCAACCTTGCTATATAGACGTGCAGAAGAGCACTTTGCTTTCAGCGTTTCCCGGAGTAGCCTTACGCCTGTCCGCCCTGTCTTAACGGCCCGGCAGACCGACACTACATTGTACCGCCTTGCGGAGCGATTCCAGGTGGAAATGGAGCACCAAGTTCGGGAGACTCTGCATCCAAGGAGGACGCAATGCATCATATTTTCCTTCATTTTCTTGTACTTACAGCCCTTAGCCTGAACTCTGCGCAGAACGGTCGGGCCCAGGGCCAAACTGCCCCCCTGGCCATTGCAGGCGTACCCACGGTCGGTCCCCGCGCCGAGTTCCTGGAAGAGATTGCCTACTATGAGCAGCGCTACACCCGATTGGCCGAGGCCATGCCTGCCGAGAAGTATTCCTGGCGCCCCACCGAGGGCGTTCGTTCTGTAGGCGAAGTCTTCACTCACATTACTGTGGCCAATTACGGCATCGCGCGGGCACTCGGCACCGCGCCGCCCGCAGGTTACGACGTCAAGGCCATCCTGGCCCTTTCGAGCGACAAGCCAAAGGTCGTGCAAGCTCTGAAAGAGTCCTTTGCACACTTTCGTCAGGCGATCCTCGCGTTAGACGATGCCAACGCTGACAAACCGCAAGATATGTTCAACCGGCACACGACGCTGCGCGGTTCTTTCATTGCGATCACCGGGCATTTTGGAGAACATCTCGGCCA
>WNGL01009743.1_pt1 | contig 11109 bp, 8 predicted proteins | sample 5400591 | NCBI WGS metagenome assembly WNGL01 (sample SAMN13153377, study PRJNA577476) | soil metagenome | isolation source: 80 cm soil or saprolite under Garry oak tree replicate 1 | place: USA:California | collected 2016-06-15
CTGTCCAATCAGAATCGGGAAAGTTGGTTCCTTGGGATTGACACTCAGTGCCGCGTCGTAGGTTGAGAGCGCTTCATCAGCCGCGCCTCGCGCACTTTGGGTCTGCCCGAGTTTCGCATAGGCATCGGTATTGTTCTTGTTTAGCTCGACCGACTTCTTGAATGCGGTCTCCGCGCCGCTTAGATTTTTCTTGGTCGTCAAGACATCCCCCAGCATGTCATAGAACAAACTGTTGTTGGGGGAAGCCCCAATTTGGGTGTTGACCGCTGCAATCGCTTTGTCGGTTTGCTTTTCGACAAGATAGACTTTAATCAAACCATTCAACGCCTCAACCGAATTTGCATCTCGCGAGAGGGATTGCTTGAACCAGTTTTCCGATTCCGTGAACTTGTGCTCCAATCCCGTCAGATTGCCCATTTGGAGGTAACCTGCAGAAGACTGTGGGCCGACTTCAATTGCCTTGCGGGCATCCTGTTCGGCGGCGGCAAACTGGTTGCGGTTCATTAACGAGAAAGCGCGCAAACCGTACCCTTCCGGCGATTGCGGCTGGATCCTGATTATCTGAGTGGCCGACTGCTCGAGCGCTGGCATATCGCCCTTTTGCAGCGCGAGCTGGGCCAAGTAGCGATGCGCCTCAACCATGTCCGGGCGCAGTTTAACCGCCGATTGCCATTCACTGCCTGCACGGTCTAGTTCCGAGAGTTGACTTAACGCAAGGCCGAGCTGATAGTGTGCTACCGCGCTATCCGGGCTCTTGCTGATAACCGACTCTAAGGTGCGGACCGCGTCCGCGCTCTTGCTCCGGTGGATCTGAATTTCTCCCCGGTATGTCAGGGCATCATCGTCTTTGCCGTTGGACTTCAGAATGCTTTCATTGATTTTCTCCGCCTCGTCCAGCCGGTCCTTCAGAATCAGGAGCTGGATATAGTTCTTGTCAACTTGCAGGTCTTTCGGATGGTCATGATAAAGAGATCCGTACTCCGAGACCGCCTTGTCGAGATCGCCTATGGCGAAATAGAAGTCGCCCAGCATGCGATATGCGGCCGAATTACCCGGCAGTTCGTGCTTCACTTGTCTGAGAAAGGCCTCGGCATCGGCCCTTTTGCCTTCCGCCAGGTACAGTCGGGCCAGCGAAGCGCGAGAATCGGTGTCGTTCGGATCGGCCCCCGTTAAGGTTAGCAGTTGCTGTTCCGCCTCGGAATAACGTCCGCGAAACTGGTAGAAAGCTGCGAGCGCGAGGCGAGGATTCGTTCCGGGCACTTTTAAGGCGATGGCCTTCTGATAGTTTGCTTCTGCAGCATCGAACTGGTTGATTTTGGTTTGTAGCAACGCTAGATCCAGATACGCATCGCCGCGGTCGGGGGCCAGCGTGATCGCTTTCTGGGTCTCGGCGATAGCTTCGGCAAATCTCTGCTTCGCTCCCAGAAGATTGGCGAGAGCAATATGGGTGTCTGCATCGTTGGGCATTTTCTGCGACAGCAGATCAGTATGCTCCTGGGCCATTTTCAGCTCACGGCCGGCGATGAGCAGGTTCGCCATGTCCACGTGCGCCTTGTAGTTGTCGGGCTGAAGTTCAAGCGTACGGCTCAGTTCGAGGTAGGCACGCGACCAGTCCTGCTCCTTTATATAGCTTTGGGCCAGCTGGTAATGGGCCGCAGCGAACGTGCCGTCCACCTCTGTGGCATTGCGGAATTGAATGATTGCCTCGCGGTACTTACCCTTTGCAAAATAACGTGTCCCACTCTCAAAATATTTTTGCTTGCGGACATTAGGATCCCGTGAACACCCAGTAAGAAACGCAGCCAGACAGACGAGCACCAGGGTCAAACGGTACAAAGAAAAACGGTTCATCAGAAGCTCTCCAAGTGGCGCAAACTGCGCCGATTCGCACAAATCTCAGACAATTGACAAACGTACTGCATCAAGACGTTACCTGAAAGTTACTCGGGTCACCGGCAGAAGGCCGGGCATAACCGAAAAAATTCATCGCGGAACATAACTATTCATCAAGGGAACAACATTGCCGGCGAACGATAACAAACGCTGTTGCGCCGATTCGACGCTTTCCCTTGGAGCTAGTGCGGTCGTGACTCGGACCAGCGACCCGTCACTGCGGTGCATGCGAATGGAATCTGCCACCAGATAAAACTTGGCCGAGTACTCACTGGCGACCGCTCGGTTATGTGCCCAATACCAATACAACACTAGCTGCCTGTCGTCTCCGCGTGCGATCAGGTACCGATTCGCGGGAAGAGAGGCTTGTCCCGGCAAATTGAGCGCAATCCGGTCGGACTGCACCGGCGCCCATCCCGCCCCAGGCAAACAGTTCTTCGGGGAATGGATCGTATCCCCTGAGCGCTGGCTGGGAAAATAGGCAATGAAGAGGCCCACGCTCGAACCAGTGGTCGCGTCCCGATAATCGCGCAGCAGAAAATCTCCCGGACCTAGAATGTCAAGCGTCTCCTTAGCTAATGGAATGTCACTTGACCTCCAACCCTGCAGGGTCTGTGGAAACGAGCTTAGCGCCTGGCGGGGCGGAATGATTTCGGCACTGTTACGCGCTTGCAGCAATAGGGCAGCGCCGGCCAGCAAAACCACTGCAGTCGCAAAACGCCAGCGAACGCTCATCCGGCAACCTCGTTGCGGCGAGCGAACAGCCGCAAGCTTTGGTGAAAAGCGAAAAGCATTAGCAGAGACACCACGAAAATGAGCCACCCAGAGAAGGCATGAAAAAATCCTTCGGCCTTATCCGGGTCCCAGTATTGAACGAGTAGTCCGGTACCTACAATCCGCAGACCGTTCGCCGCAACTGCGATGGGGATGGATGCGAGCGCCAGCATGACGCGTATAAAGACACGTTTCTCCATCAGGTATCCGTACATAATCGCAAGAGTGGTCAGAGACAGAAGAGAGCGAATACCGCTGCATGCCTGGGCGACTTCTAAGGGCATTGCAGGCAGGTTGATTACGTTGCCTTCACGGAACACGGGCACGCCAAAAACTGGCAAGCTCCAGGCTGCGAGTTTCGAGGCAAAAATCTGCAACGGGAAGGTGATTTGGCTAAAGACAATGGCGGGAATGGGCACCATCAGAATCAGGAGAAGCAGCGGGAACAGGATCGCGCGTAGCATATCCCAGCCCATCAAGAAGATGATCAATCCCGCGATAAGCACGATTAATGAGACGCGAGAAAGAAACAGCTCGGCCCCGAAGACTCCCAACATCAACATGGACAAAGAAGACAGAATGATCGGAAGTCCCCACGTCGAAGGCGAGCGGTGAATCGAGGCAAGCCGTGCCCGGTCCTGCCATACCACGAAGCAGGCAAAGGTAGGGACAAAGAAGCCGTGAGAAAAATTAGGATCGTTCCACCACTGTTGTAACAGCCGCGCCAGGATTGGAGCGTAAAGCCAGCCAACTAAACCCAGCAGCACAGCAGTGCGCCATCCGGCCAGCTTCCTCCAAAACGGAGCCAAGTTGCTCCGTTGCGTTATCGGAACGGCTTGTGCTAACTGAGTCATTAACTATGGATGGAGATTCTCAAAAGGGTAAGCCAAACAAGAGTCTCTTTGCAATTTGAGTACCGGCGACGTGTTCATGGCGGACCCTCAAACCCAGTGGGCGAAGAAGTGCCTGGAGGTGAGACGCTCACGACGACGCAAAGCATCAGGCCGTTAAATGATTGATTCAGAATACCTTGCAGCAGGTGTAGCCCTCGAGAAAAACCTCGGGAGATTCGCAGGATTCGCCCGACCCGAGCGGTCCAAGAAGAGAACGCAACCCGGGTCGCCTGCCTTGCTTACAGGAAGGACAATAAGTTTCCATCTCAAAGGTCAACGTCTAGCCGGTCCACGGCCACAAAGTAGAGCATTTGTTATGAGTGGGTTACGGAACATGTTTCTAGTGAGGGGACAATAGTAACCCCAAGGCGTTACTCAAGATTGGGAAAAGATTTTCTCTTTTGTGCGAATTTGATGTAGTTTTACAAGAGTTCTTCCCATAAATTCCTAGTTTCTAAGTAACTGAAAATAATACTGGCCGAACTGGAAAGAGGCTGACCGGCGTGGTCTGCCGGGATCTGGCCCAAGTCGTGCATTGAATGGAAACTTATTACCCCACGAGGTCGTGCGTCCCTAGCTCTCGAGTTGGGTATTCATGGAACAGAATTTCTGCGAGCAGGAGCTAAGTTTGCCGATCGCAACTAGTTCGGCTGAAGAGCCTTTATTTGAGGCCCTAAGCCCGAGCATGCGGGGCGTAGAGGCGGTGATCCCCGAGCTGGCGCACAGCTCCGTCCCGGTACTACTGATCGGTGAGCGCGGCACAGGAAAGAGAACGATCGCAAAGCGAATCCATCAGTGCCCAGGAAAATCGCCACAAGATTTCTGCGTTATGAATTGCGCTGGGCTTCTTCCCCAGGCGCTTGCTCTCGCGGCCTCTCGGCCGGCAACCCTATACCTCGACGAAATTGGGGATCTTAGTTCGGAATGCCAGAAACAGCTACTTGAGATGCTGTCCGATCATGAAGTCAACGGATCGACCCAGCCGTCTCTGTACGTTATATGCGGCAGCTCCCGTGATCTCGAATCCGAGGTTCGTGACGGCAGGATTCGCGAAGATTTGTACTACCGGTTGAGCGGAGTTTGCCTGCGCATTCCACCCCTGCGGCAGAGGAAAGAGGATGTCCCGCACCTGATGACATTCTTTCTTACGAAGTATTCGGAGAAGTTCCGCCGGCCGGTTCCGCCCTTGAGCGCCGAAACCCAGCAACTGTTCCGTGATTACGCCTGGCCAGGAAACCTTCACGAACTGGAGGCTGCTGCTCGCGCCATCGTTGCCGTTGGCGATGAATCGGTCGCCATGGACGGTTTGCGAGCGTTGCTGACTCGTTCAGACATCGGACAAAACGGAGGCAAGGTGTCACTGAAAGCGGCGTCCCGGGCCGCGTCGCGGGAAGCGGAGAAAGAACTGATTTTGAAAGTGTTGACGCGGACGCGCTGGAACCGTCGCCGCGCCGCGCAGGAGTTGCAAATCAGCTACAAGGCTTTGCTCTACAAACTCAAGCAGATTGGTTACGAAGAATATGGTGCAACATAGTCTCCGTTTCAATCTTGGAGAAAAAATGAAGCGCACGATTGCAATCTGGGCTGTGCTTTTGTTGGCACTGGGCGGTTTGTCGGTTTGGGCACAGACTTCCGCGCCACCGAGCGCGCCTGCAGTTCCCGTCACCCAGGCAAGTCCTTCTTATGTGATTGGGCCGGAGGACGCTCTGTTCATCTCCGTTTGGAAAGAGTCGGACTTGACTGAAACACTGCCGGTACGGGCCGATGGAATGATTTCCTTGCCGCTGCTGAACGATGTTCAGGCGTCCGGCCTTACCCCTATGCAGTTGGCGGCTTCGATTACCGAGAAGCTAAAGAAGTTCGTTGCAGATCCCCGCGTCACTGTTGTGGTTACGCAGATGAACAGCCAGCGCATCTTCCTTACCGGAGAGGTGCTGCGTAGTGGGGCGGTAAACCTGTTGCCAGATATGACGGTGATGCAAGCTTTGGCGAGCGCCGGCTTCACACCGTTTGCCAATACCAAGAAGATTTATGTGCTGCGAATCGAAAACGGCGTGCAGAAGAAACATCCGGTGAACTACAAGAAATTGATCAAAGGCGAAACTAGCGACCAGAATTTCCTGTTGAAGCCGGGAGACACAATTGTTGTCCCGTAAAATCATGAAAAGATCGGCCAACAAAGTCGTGTGGGGCGTGTTCGTGATGGGCCTGCTGCTGGGCGCAAACGGAGCGTGGGCTCAACAACAAACGGGTTCGAGTGGAGCTCCTCCCGCCGCCACCGGACCAGACACCGGCGCGCAAAGCATCGAGAATCCCCCACTGTCCGGGCTGGACGAACCCTCTTTTGAGCCCGGGTTCGGGGCCCGCAGCTACCTTATTGGTAAAGCTCAGGTGAGCGAAGCGGTGGATACGAATCCGGCGGGAAGTCTGGGTTCGAAAACGGTTTTGAAGGAAGTGACGCGCGGTTTTGGGTCTCTCACCCTCCAGAAACTTTGGAAGATACATCCACTGGATGTTGACTACACTGGCGGAGTCGTCTGGTACAACGGCAAAAACTCACATGTTGGTCAGGTCCACTCGATGGCAGCCACCCAGCGTCTCTTGTGGCGCACCGGGCAGTTGGCGCTTCGCGATTCATTCAGCTATCTGCCGCAGGGAAGTTTTGGCGGCGGCTCCTTTGGCGGCGCGGGCGGCTTAGGCGGTGGCGTTCTAACGGGCGGGGGAATCGCTGGTGGCGCAGGCGGCGGCATCTTCACCAACGGGCAGTTCGGGTCCATCGGTAATCAGCCGCGCATCACCAACATGTCTATTGTTGATGTCACTCAGGGTTTGAATCCGCGGACGTCGGTAACGCTGGCAGGTGGTTACGGCTTCACCGATTTCCTCAACAACCCTCAAGGTTTTATTAACAGTCAGCAGACTACAGCGCAAGCCGGATACAGCCACCAGCTCACAAGGCGCGATCAGATTGGATTGGCCTATGGATTCCAGGAATTTCACTTTCCACGAGCAGGTAGCGGCAGTTTTAACACAAACGTGTGGCAGGTAAGCTACGGGCACCGAATTTCGGGAAGGCTGGATTTTACAGCGGGAGGTGGACCGCAGTGGATCCATGTGAATAACCCTTTGCTGGGCAGCAGCAGTTTTCTTTCCGGAACAGGCCGCGTGTCCTTGGTTTATCGCAGCTCAGCCCTCACCAACATGCGACTTTTGTATTCGCATTACACGAATGCGGGATCGGGGTTTTTCGCAGGATCGAATACCGACTCGATCCGGTTCGCCGTGACCCGCGTTTTGGCTCGACGCTGGAGCGCGACCGCCGATACCGGTTACTCCCGCAATTCAAGAGTGTTAAAAGTTCCATCCACAACTGCGAATAACTCACGAACTTTCACCTCCTGGTACTCGGGAGGGTTGTTGCGGCGCCAATTCGGCCACCAGTTTGCGGCTTATGCCAGCTATCAATACGACTACATTACCTTTTCTTCCGGCTTTTGCAGTGCGGCAAATCCGAATTGCAGTCACAGCAACGCGCGACAGGTGGGGCTGATTGGGTTGGAATGGACCCCTCATCCGATACGACTTGACTAATTTTTCGCCAGCACGTGCTGGCAGAACTGGAACAACCATGATTGAGAACCGCGAACTGACGATGGATGATTACCTGGCGATGCTACGGCGGCGCCTGAAAATCATTCTGATTCCCACATTGTTGGCGCCGCTGATCGGCTTTGCTGTTTCTTACGGTTTCGCACCGAAGTACACCTCGCAATCTTTGGTGCTTGTCGAGGAACAGAAAGTTCCCGAGGGCTACGTCAAGCCGGTTGTCACAGAGGACCTGAGCCAACGAGTTGCCACTCTGCAGCAGCGGGCCCTGAGCGCGGAACGGCTGCGCCCTTTGATCGAGCAGCTCGGGCTGCACGGTAACGTAGATAGTTTGATGGAGGAAATCCGAGCCGGCACCACGATTCAGCCAGTGCAGGCAGCCGTGGTTGCATCTCCCGGCACGAAAAAGAGGGGTCAGGGAGAGGTCCCGGGCTTCAACGTAAACGTTACTACCAAGAATCCTCGCGAGGCACAGGAAATTTGCGCCGGTATCACCAACGTGATGCTCCAGGAGAATCTCAAGGACAGGGCCCAGGTTGCGCAGAACACGACTGACTTTCTCGGGCGCCAGGTCGAAGATGCCAAACGCAATTTGGAAGCTCTGGATAGCAAGTTGGCGAATTTCAAGAAGCAGTTTATCGGCCAGCTTCCGGGAGACGAAGACAACAATTTGAAGATCCTGATGGGAATGAATTCGCAGCTTGACGCGAACACTCAAACTTTGAATCGCGCCCAACAGGACAAGGCTTACACCGAGTCCATATTGGCGCAACAGATGGCGGCTTGGAAGTCTTCGCAGACATCAACCAACCCGCAGACACTACAACAGCAGTTGGCCGCGTTGCAGGCGCAGTTGATTACTTTGCAGGCACGTTACACCGACAGCTATCCGGATGTCGTCAAGACAAAGAAGGATATTGCCGGGCTGCAGAAGAAACTCGACGAAATCAATGCCGCCGCGGCCCATCCCACCAGCGTCGTGACTGATAAAGAGGACATGTCAGAGCCGCCGGAAATCCGGCAGTTGCGGTTACAAATCCATCAATATCAGCAGGTGATCGCTCAGGCGACTCGCGATCAGCAAAAACTCCAGGAACAAATCAAGATTTTCCAGAGCCGCGTGGCTCTGAGTCCGGCGGTGGAAGAACAGTATAAGCAGCTGACGCGCGATTATGACACGGCGCAGAAATTCTATGATGATCGGCTGAAAAACAGGAAGGATTCGGAGATGCAGACCTCGATGGAACTGGAACAACAGGGCGAGCAGATGCGGCTGCTGAATGCCGCCACCCTGCCAGATTCGCCGAGCTTTCCCGATCGCCTGCTGTTCGCAGGTAGCGGACTGGGAGCAGGCCTAGCCCTCGGTCTGGGACTGACCCTGTGGCTGGAACTCCGTGATACCTCTCTCCGCACCGAACGCGACGTACTGGCTGCGCTCGAACTGCCGGTACTCTCGCAGGTGCCATGGGTCGGAGCTGAAAATGCCGACAAGAACGAAAACGGCAAAGGCAGTTCTAGTCTCCGGCAAAGGGAAAAGAAAGAAACGGTCGAGGTCTAGGCGGGAATGTACAAGGAATTTTTCGGGCTGCGGGCAAATCCGTTTAACGTCAATCCTGATCCTCGCTACCTGTTTCTAACGCGGCACACGGAAGAGGCGCTGGCTTGTCTGACTTATGGCATTCAGAGCCGCAAAGGGTTCGTGTTGCTTACGGGCGAAGTGGGAACTGGGAAGACCACGCTCATTAACAAATTGCTGGAGTGGTTGCGGGCGCAGCAAGTGCCGACCGCATTCATCTTTAATTCGCGAATGAACGTGCCGCAGTTCCTTGACTACATGATGGCGGACTTCGGCATCCCGTGCGACACCCGGTCTAAGAGCCAGATATTGCTTCGTCTTTATAACTGGCTGCTGGAACGCTATCGTGCGGGCGAAACCGCGGTCCTCATCGTGGATGAGGCCCAGAACCTGGCGGACGAAGTCCTGGAAGAAATCCGCATGATGACCAACCTGGAGACCTTCACCGAAAAGCTTCTCCAGATTGTACTGGTCGGGCAGACTGAACTCGAACAGAAGCTCAAGCAGCCTAACCTGCGTCAGTTGCGCCAGAGGCTGACCCTCCGGGCAAAGACACACCCACTGACGCTCGAAGAATCGAAGTCCTATATTCAGCAGCGGCTGCGGATCGCGGGATCAAACGGCCAGCAGGTGTTCGATGGAGAGGCGCTGGCCGCCATCCATCGCTATTCGACCGGTATTCCACGCATCGTGAACCTGATCTGTGAGCACTGTTTGGTCAGCGCGTTTGTGGACCAGCAAAAGCTAGTGACCACCGGAATCGTAGATGCGGTTGCTCACGACTTTGACCTGGGAGACAACCACACTCCGCCGCCATTGCCCGCGCCGTCTTCGCAAGAAAAGTTCGATTTGATGGATGCGTTAAAAACCCTCTCTAACCTGGCAGAGAAGTTAAAGCAGCCGGAGCGTGACACGACGAAGGAAGGAAAACTATGAGCCGAATCCATGAAGCCTTGAAGAAAGCAGAACAGGAGAGGGCAATGTCGCAGCCGGCAGCGCGCCTTGAAATTGGCCAATCTGTGCTGGAACCGTCCTCCGAGCCAGCTGGGACGAGCACCGCCGCGACGTCGTTCAATGCCTTTGCCCCGGGCGGGATCGTTACGCCTGAGTCCGTGCTCACCGGCAGCCGCAAAACGAGCTGGACGCCCGATCCTAAGACCATGCTCTTTTTCAGTGGCGAAGAGCACACTTCCGGCATGGAGGAGTTCCGGACCCTTCGCAGCCGACTATATCAGGCGCGAGAGAAGCAGCCACTCTCAAAGCTGCTGGTGACTAGCGCTCTGCCAAAGGAAGGGAAGTCATTCACTTCTGCGAATCTGGCCCAGGTTATCGTCAGGCAGCATGGGCGGCGTGCGCTGTTGATTGATGCCGATCTCCGCAATCCTCAGCTGCACAACTTGCTTGGAGCCGAGCCCGGACCTGGGCTTTCTGAGTATCTGCAGTCAACTGCCGATGAGCTGTCCATTATCCAGCAAGGCCCCATGGAGAATCTGTTTCTCATCCCGGCGGGCCGCGACCATGGCAATCCGGCAGAACTGGTCTCCAACGGGCGCATGAAATTTCTTTTAAGCCGGCTGGAAGCGATGTTTGATTGGATCATCATCGATTCGCCTCCTGCAGTCCTGGTTTCTGATGCAGCGTTGCTGGCAAATTATTGTGATGGCGTGTTGCTGGTTGTTCGCTCGAACAACACTCCGGTGGATGCAGCCCGCAGAGCGGTCCTGGAATTCAGGGAACGGAACGTTGTGGGCGTAGTGCTCAACGGAATGGCGCCCGGTCTCGCGCCCTATTCGCAGTACTACTACACGTCGTATGGGGCGCCGGTCGCGGCCGAGAACCAGAACTGAGGCAAGAGGCGTGATCCGTCTGTTCAGCGTTTATTACCCGATCCGAACCCTCGTCCTGCTGGGTGGCGAGGCCCTGCTGGTATGGACGTCGTTTCTGATTTCTGCGGTCTGGCAGCACCCTGAAGACAGCTACGTAATGCTGAACTACGAGGGCGGGTATCTGAAAATCCTGGTGGCCACTGCCTCCGTTCTTGTGTTTTCGCACCTGTTCGATCTCTATGAGCCGGCCCGTTGGAACGCGCGTGGCGAGCTCTATTTCCGCTTGCTCCTGGTACCCGGCATTCTGGCGATGGCCATTGCCGCGCTGGCCTACATTTTCCCGCGCGTGTTGATCGGTAATAACTCAGTCGTGCTCGGCCTCCTTCTGGTAACCGCGGCCTTGTTCGGCTGGCGCATGATGTATGCCTGGCTGGCGCAGATGCCGTACCTGCGGGAGAAAGTTTATGTGCTCGGCATGGGCGAACGGGCCCAGCGGCTGATGACAGGTTTGCGCTCTCGTTCGGAACTCGGGGTTGAGGTT
>WNGL01014303.1_pt1 | contig 11109 bp, 9 predicted proteins | sample 5400591 | NCBI WGS metagenome assembly WNGL01 (sample SAMN13153377, study PRJNA577476) | soil metagenome | isolation source: 80 cm soil or saprolite under Garry oak tree replicate 1 | place: USA:California | collected 2016-06-15
AAAACCCTGAACACGAAGTTTCCGGCTGAAGTCATTGCTCCGCTGGCAAATATAGGCCAGCCGAGCATCTTACATTTAGCTCTTCTAACTTGATACCCTGTACATGTAGGGGAAAAACAACCGCGCAGACCGTCTTAAGTCTGCGCCCTTCGTGTTTTTGCAGGCAGAAAAAGGAAGCGAGGCAAGCGCGCTTCGTTGGGTCGCAAAGAGCACGACCCTTTGCGCGGCTCGGCCAGGTCGCCTTCGGCAGGCTCAGGCCACGCTCTCGTGCCAAAGGGAGCCGCCCTGCTCCGGATGCAAAGATGTGTGGAGTACAATTGCCGTGGTATATATTTGTATCTACGGTATAGATACTTTGTATCCACAGAAAGGACCAATGCCGACAACGCAGATTGTGAAATGGGGGAACAGCCTGGCGGTGCGGATTCCGAAGCCGGTGGCGGAGGAGGCGGGGGTGCGGGAAGGCGATCCCATCGTGATTGAAGCACGGGCAGGAGAGATCAATGTGCGGAGGAAGCAGAGAATGCCGACGCTGAAGGAGTTGGTGGCGCAGATCAGGCCGGAAAACCGCTATGACGAGATCCCATCAGGGCCGGAGCGGGGGAAGGAACGCTTGGAGTGGTGACGCGCCTCGGGGCATCCTACACACCCAAAGCGGGCGACATCCTCTGGCTCGATTGAGGGTGCGGTGCTGGTGGATCACCTTAAGAGTATGGACTGGGTGGCGCGCAAAGCGACGTTTCACTCCAAAGCCGATCCCGCACTTTTGAGCAGGGTCCGCGCGTATCTTGGCGTTCTGTTGGGAATTCGGTGAGGGCTGTGGGTCGGGGATGGAGGTCCCCGTCCTTGTCTCTTACAATCAGCAGGGTTCGAGTCTCACCTGACTCCAGCTGACGAATTCGCAGCCGCGGTTCGACTCCCTCCAGACCGGACCCTTTCTCAACGCTGTTCGGCTATAGCCAGCCGTGACCGGTTCCAGGCGAATTTCGGACAATCCGGCTGCTGCCAGTTCCACGTCATGAGCGGTAGCACCTATCTCTATCGCTCACATCACGCGTGTTAAAGAGCGATAGCTAGCTTTTTCTATCGCTCACCCTAGGTTTATGTCTCGGAAAAGAATTACTAAGGACGGCCGCGACGTCGGCCCTGACTTCTACGACCTTCTGATAAGCGCTTGTTGGGCGGGCCCTCCGCCCGCCGCTCTTGGTTTTCTGATTACCAATTCCGTTCAGCGTCCCGCTAAGCCTTCGCTCGGCGCTCACTGTTTGGTTTCGATCCGCTGACGGCGAAAAACAGAATGTAGAGATAGCAGAAGACGGGCACGATCAGGGCATAGTGCAGGCCCTGTCCCCAGATGGCTCCTCCGTAGGACTTTGCGTTGATGAGGTCGCCCATTTTTCCGACGATCCAGGGAATCGCAGCGCCGCCGACGATGGCCATGATCATCACGCCTGAACCGTCGCCGGTGAGCGGGCCGAGCTCCGCTACTCCCAGAGTGAAGATGCTGGGGAACATGATGGAGTTGAAGAATCCGACCAGCAGGATGGACCACATAGCGACCGGGCCGCTGCTCAAAACTGAAACCGTGACCAGCAGCATCGCCACGATGGCGCAAAAAGTGAGGACCTTGCCGGTCTTGACTTTCTGCAAGACGGCAGAGCCGATGAAGCGGCCGATCATGGCTCCTCCCCAGTAAAGTGAAATGTATTTCGCGGCGGCGTGGATCGCTTCCTGGTAGCGCAACGCCGCATCGGGGATGACGGAGCTTGAAACCAAGTGCCCAATGCTATCGAGCGCGAGATAGTTGGCGATGGAACTGCCGATGGCGACTTCTCCGCCCACGTACACGAAGATGGCGACGCTGCCCCAGATGAGGTTGGGATGCTTCCAAATGGAGTCGTTAACCTTTTCTCCGATGTGGTGCTGCGCCGACTCAACCTTCGGAAGTTTGAAGCTTCCAATCACGACCGCGAGCAAGACCAGCGCGATGCCGAGTCCGACGTAGGGCTTGATGACAGAGGCAGCCTGCTGAGCCGGGTCTTCGGTGAGAGAGGCTGCCGCCGTGCTCAGGATCAACCACCCGCCTATCCACGGGGCGATCGTGGTTCCCAGAGAATTGAAAGCTTGCGTGAGGTTCAGACGGCTGGATGCAGTTTCCGCTTTCCCCAGCACCGTCACGTACGGATTCGCCGCGACTTGCAGCAGGGTAATCCCCGCCGCAAGCACGATAAGCGCGGTGAGGAACAGTCCGAAGGAAGGCACTTTGGCCGCCGGAACAAATAAGAACGCGCCCAATGCGGAGAAGAACGCAGTCTGGACCAGCATGCTCACGGCGAGCTTCAGACTGAAAATGTGCTGGAAGTGCGGGATCAGCACATCGTTCAGCGAGGTGAGCGCCCCCCACATGAAAAACAACGTGGTGACGACTGCAAGTGGGGCGGTGTAGGAAGAACTCGGTGCTGTGTGCGTGACCGAGGCGGAATTGTTTACGTTTGTGATGGCCATTGTGTTTATGAACCCAACCTGAGACCTGTGCTGCCAGAATTCGAGCCGGACACGCCGTACAGAGTACTACGTAGCGCAGCGAGGGCAAAGAGGATAAACCATTGGGTAGCGGACTGTTCTTGAAAAGTCACCGCCCCGGTCTACTTTTCCTTCGCAAGAATCCGCTCGATCTGCTGAAGATGATTACGGTCGTGCCCGGCGAACATGTGGGTGATGCGGTCGATGGTCTCCACGCCGCGTTCCGCGTGAACTCCGTGGTGTTTCCACTGCTCGGGCGTCAGGGACTTGAGCAGAGCCAGATTCGCTTCGCGGAGCGTGCGGAATTGCTCGACCGATTGACGCGGGTTGCGCTTGTCATAGTGTCCGCTGGACACCCAACGATCTTGGTCGAAAGCGGGGATGGGCGTGCCCGGGGCTCCAAGGATCAGCCGCATGCGAAAGCCGCCAACCATCTCGGTGTCGGCCAGGTGTGCGAGAATTTCGCTCACTGACCATTTGTCAGGCGCCGGCCGCTTGCGCAGCCTGGAAACAGGCACTCCCTTGATGAGGCGTGCGAGTTTGTTGGCAGTGGCCGCCTGCACAGCCAGCGGCTTCTTGCCTTCCACGTAGCCTAGAAGGCGTTGCGTGTATTGCTGTGGAGTTTCCTTCATGTGCTCGTCTCCATGAAAAGTGGCTGAAGCGACTTTCTCACAAGTGAAAAGAGAGGACAAAGTTATGTCCAGCGGAACCAGCGTACTGCCAGCACGAATGAAATGCCGCCCCACAGGATTAGCACGAGTAATCGCGGCCACTGATGAGACAGTGGCCGACCTTCGAGGATGCTGGCGCGAAGCGCATCGTTGAGCGCGGTGAGCGGCAGAGCTTTAATCAAAGGCTGAATCATCGCCGGAAATCTTTCATAGGAAAAGAAGACTCCGGAAAAAATCCACATGGGCATCATCACGAGATTCATCAGCCCGCTCACGCTTTCAATCTTCTGTGCACGGCTGGCGGTGAGCAGGCCGATGCCGCCGAAGGCCACAGCCCCTGCCGAGCCTAGCAGCACAATCGAGAACAGCGACCCCATCACCTTCATGTGAAATACGACGACGCCCAGCGTCAGCAGCAATCCGATCTCAATCAGCATGAGCACCAGCCGGCTGCTGAGCAGCGCCAGCAGGAAATCTCCCCGGCGCATGGGCGTTCCGACGAATCGCTTGAGCAGCTTGCGCTGGCGCATGTCCACAAGCGCAAAGCCGATGCCCCACATGCCGGAGTTCATCAGATTCATACCCAGAAGTCCGGGAATCAGAAAGTCGATGTAGCGTGAACCAGGGTCTGAAGACGTGACGGCTTTAGTTTCGAGCACATCATGGCGTCCTGACGCGGTCTGTAAAGCGTCGTCCACTTGGGCACGGGCGAGAGTGCTCTCTGGGCGGGCGGGATCGTAGCGGTATTGAAAGCCGCCTTGGGCATCCGGCTCGATCACGAGATCGTACTTTCCCAGGCGGAATCCTCTTAATGCGGTGTCGGCATCCTGCACCTGAATCTTGAACGCACCAGGTTGCGGCGAATGTTCGAGCAGGGCTACGGCATCCTGCGCCCGAGGACCGGCCACAATTACGACCGGAGGCGCGTCGGCTGGCTTATTGCGGAAGGCGATGCCGAGACCAAAGGCGAGCAGCAGAGGAAACACAAACACCCAGAAGATTACTTCAGGTTCGCGCTTCAACTCTTTCATGCGAGCCATCAGCAGGTGCGTGTAACCGGCCCACCGTCGGTTGCGCTTGGCCGGCGATGCGGGCGGTTTGGCCTTCAGTTCAGCCGGCGGGATGGGTTCTGCAATGCTCATTATCGGGTCTCAAATTTTCAGGGTTGAATCAGGTTTCCAGCGTGCCGCTGAAAACGTCGCCCTTGCGTCTCGGTCAAATCCCGGCGGCTAAAGCCGCAGTCAGTTGTTGCCGGCATATGCGGCATGCCTAGGCATGCCTGGATACGAATCGATGCCCGGAATCCATGCCAGGCATCGCCTCCCCTGCCCGTCGTGCCTCTTTACGATCCCCTAACGTCGATCAATGCCCTTAACGTGCCTGCGGTTTCCACTTATTCAAAAATTCGAGTAGGGCTTCCGGCGTCATCGCGCGCGCATTTTCAAACTCACCGTTTTTCTGACTGACTACGAGCTTGCCAGTACCGTCCAATACCGCCAGCGCCGGGATTCCTTTTTGCATCGGCACTTGAAACTCTTTCATAAGATCTTGATTCTTGTTTCCTTCACCGATGTCCACGTGCACCACTTCGTAACCCGCTGCCAAAGCCCGAGCCAGATCAGGCCGCTGGAACGCCATATCGAGCACGTGACAGTCGTAACACCAGTTCGCACCAAAGACGATAAGCACGCGCTTGTGATCTTTCGCAGCCTTTTCCTCAGCTTCTTTAATCTCGGTACGTGCGTCCACGTCAGCGGGATAGATGTTCTTATCCTTATTGATGGGCTGTTTCAAGTGTGCTGCGCCAGTACGCTTAACGTTCAGCAGATGCCAACGTTCACCTTGCTTCTGCCAGACTTGCGCCTCGGTCACATAGAGGGTTTGCTCTTGAGGAGTCTCCCCCGGGCGCACCTCAGCCTGAAACGCGATTACCTCGACGCCAGGCTGCGGAGCACTCGTCTGGACAACATCGATATTCATCTGTCGCGCTTTCAGGCTGATCCAGAAATTGACTTCGGCGTCGGCAGTATTCTGATCGCCCGGCGCTGCGACCTGTGCCGGCGGGCTGGTGCTGTAGAGCATCTTGAGACCCACGGGGTCTCCTAGAAGCACCGCATTCTTCCACTGCTCGAGTGGAGCGAAAGCAGTATTCGTGTTCTGTACGGGAGCGGCGGTTTGGGCAAGAGCACACGCACATCCGGCGAAAAATACAATGCCGAAGGTGCGTCGGAACCTGGCATTACGATTCAATTAGGCTACGTCCTTTCCAGCCAGAAGCCGCCTCCAAGGGCTTAAAGCCCGCCATTTTCGCTGACCGCTGGCGGCACCCTTCGGCTCCGCTCAGGGCAGGCTCTTGAAGCCGTGCCTTCCCAAAACCTTTACCCCAAAGCCATTTGCCGGACGTATCACTGCTCCCGTAAATGGCGCCCCGTCAGTCGTACGAAAACATCTTCCAGACTGGCCTGCCGCGTGGTCAGGCTCAGAAGCTCACTTTCCTGCCTTTTCACTTCATCGAGCAGAGCGGGAATCGCCAGGTGAAGTTCTTGCACGTTGAGGGCTACCAGGCCATCGTCCTCGCGTGCCGATTCAACGCTAGGCAGCTTGCGCCACGCTTCCAGCGCCGCGCCATTCGAATTTCCAGTCACCGAAAACTCGACAACGTGATGTCCGCCCAAGCGTTCGATCAAATCTGGTGGCGAACCCTCCGCAATGATCTGACCGTGGTCCACGATCGCGAGCCGGTCACACAATCTCTCCGCCTCGTCCATATAGTGAGTAGTCAGCAGAACGGTGCCGCCCTTGCGTTGGAATGCCCGAATGATATCCCATAGTTGGCGGCGGCTCTGGGGATCAAGGCCAGTCGTCGGCTCATCAAGAAACAGTATTTTCGGATTGCAGACCAGCGCGGTCGCCACTGCCAGTCTCTGCTTCTGTCCGCCCGAGAGCTTGCCCACCCAGGAATCCGCCTTCTCGGTCAGCTGTAACTCATGGAGCACTTCATCGGACGAGCGGGGTTCGCGGTAGAAACTGGCGAATAACTCGACGGTCTCGCGGACTGTGAGCTTTTCCGAAAGCCGAGTCTCTTGCAGGGAAATCCCCAGCCATTCGCGCATTTCGCGCTCGTTTTTGCGCCAGGTGTGCCCGAGGATGAAAACCTCTCCACTAGTCGGCTCGAGCAGGCCTTCAAGAATTTCAATCGTCGTTGTCTTCCCTGCCCCATTTGGACCAAGTAAGCCGAAACATTCACCGGCCTGGATCTCGAGGTTGAGGCCGCGCACGGCTTCGACTTTGCCGTCGTACGTCTTGCGCAGATCACGACACTGGATAGCGGCAGCCATGCTCGACATTTTAGCCTAGCTGCCGTGGGAGCAAATTTACAATCCAGGCAGCCTGCTGATCAGGGGCTTCTGCAAACACCGATTTATACTCCACACTGGCGGACCCGTGACCCGGGGGGAGGAATATTGGGCGGGGCCCACAGAAACATCTCTGAAGTCGCGGGGCATTGCTAAAATACCGCATCGCAGGATTCATTTCCGGCATCTTCATTCCCATGCGCACACCCAAGCGCGGCTTTACTTGACGGCGTTCCCTATAAGACGCCCGTGTGTCGTTTCCAACTGGTTATCAGTTCCACTCTCCGTTCTCGGTTGAGAACCTGAAGGAAGCCGCCTATGCTGCGCAAGCTTTGCGTGCTGTCGTCCCTGTTTCTTGCTTTCGCTCTGTCCGCCTTGGCACAGGATTCGCGCCGTTTCGCTTTCCACTATGCTTTCACGGTGAAAAATCTGCCTGCGGCAAGCCGTGTCCGCGTGTGGATTCCTGCCGCTCAATCCGATGCCTATCAGGAAGTCCGAGTCGTCTCCGCCAAAGCAGACCTGCCGCTGAAAAAGAAACGCGAGGCGAAGTACGGCAATCAAGTTTATTTCGCTGAAGTCTCCACCAGTCAGCAGGCCGAACTGCATTTCGAGATCAACTACGACGTGCTCCGACGCGAACACATAGGGTTGCGCAACGCGGCGCATGCGGTTCCAGCTTCGCTGTCCTCCGAAGAACGCCAGAAGGATCTCCAACCCGACGTGCTAGTGCCTACCTCAGGCCTGCCCGCCGACTTGGCAGCCAAGATCACGCAAGGAAAGTCGCAGCTCCTCGAGAAAGCACGCGCCATTTACGACTACGTTTTCGCTACCATGCGCTACGACAAAACGGGCACCGGTTGGGGCCGCGGTGATGTCCTCTATGCCTGCGACGCCAAGATTCGAGATCGGTTTCCCGCTTCCCGCCGACAAGCAGTCCTCTGAGATCGCCAGTTATCATTGCTGGTCTGACTTCTACGTCGACGGAAAGGGCTGGATCCCCGTAGATATATCCGAGGCATGGAAACACCAGGAGAAACGCGATTACTTCTTCGGCTCGGACGACGTGAATCGCGTTCAATTCAGCACAGGACGCGACTTGCGCCTGAATCCTCCACAGGACGGCAAACCGCTAAATTATTTTGTCTATCCCTATGTGGAAGTCGATGGGCAGGAGTATCCCGACGTCTCCCTGGCCTTTTCGTTTGCGGATCGAGTTACGGCGGTAGCGGGGAAAAAATAGGCGGGCATTAATAAGAAGTTACCGCTCAGCGCCCGGAGGGCGTGATTTCGCCCGGGCCAGGATTCCCCGTCGGCGAGGGATCAGACATGGGCGGTGCGGGTCTGGTGTTCGCCGGACCGTTGGCTGGCCGCGGCACATCCTCGGAGTCTTCCCCCGGACGGCGTAAGCTCGGAGCATTCGCGGGACGCTCCTGCTGCTGTTCCCTTGCCTGTTTGTCGGGCTGATCGAGAACCACTTCCTTTTCGGTTCTCACCACTTTTTCGCCGCCCACCTTCATGGTCTCAACCCGAACGACTTCGTCGCCGGTAAAGCGCACGAAGTCCACGTCCTGGGGAGGCTCACCATAAATCCACTCTTCGTATTCGGTCTCGCCGTCGCGCTCCCTGACCTTTTTCGGAGCCTTTCCCTTCGCGTAGACCACCATTTCCTGATTCATCCCCACGAGCACGCGATGATTCTGAATGGCCTCCTTTACTTTCGGAGGTACGGTATCGAGGTAGGCCTCTTGCTTTGACCTCGCATGAAAGTCGAGCACCGGCGCCAGCAGATCACGCACTTGTTGCGCTGTCAGCTCCGGAACATGATGGTCGAAACACACATCAACGAAAGAGCCGTGCGGATTATTCTGCGGATCGCTGCTGGGGCCTATTGGCCCTCCGCCATGGGCTCCTTGAATCTGGATGTGCTGATACCATTTCTTACGGTGGACAGGGCCGCCGTTAATCTCAAAACGAATGTGGTCGTCCTTGATCTGTACATAAGAAATATGCGCGGGATCGCCGACTTTCACTGCCGGCCCAAATAGTGCCATCTGCTGCTGCAACTCCTCCCGTCCGGGAGTAATCACGCCATCCTTCAAACGCAGTCCTTTCGCGCCTATGGGAAACGCAGTTCGCGCATACACGATCTGCGTCTCAAAGTCCCGGATGATCTCCAGTCGCGTCTGCTTCGACATACGCTCCTGCGGAGCTGATCCAGACTTCGGTTCAGCCGCCGATTCGGATCTGTTCTGCCCTGACGACGGATTCGGCTCAGCGGAAGAGGTTGGGTTCTGGGCTGCTGCCGGGCTTGGGTTTACTGCCGATCCTGGGTCTGGCTGCGAGCTGTTCTGGGAATAGGCGACTACCGCAACGGCAAGCCACGTTGGACAAACAAGAAGAGAAACCAGAAAGGCTTTAATCCTATGATGCCGCATGGAAACACCCGAGCTTACTTACAGCCATTATACCGCCGGGACGGGGCCAAATTTGCGGCGAGCCTGCCAAAAAAGTCCAGCCAGACCCGAGGCCACCAGCAGGAAGGTTCCAGGCTCGGGGACAGTGCCGCCTTCGGGCCCTGCACAAGGCCGTTCCTTCCCCTTTCCCTTCTTGCCGCTGGTGGTGATGACAGGATCGTCGCTGTCACCGTCGCCATCACTCTTCTTCTTCTTTTTTCCCGGCCCGCAAACGCCCGCAGCGCCCAGGGGCGGCGGAGCGAGTGGAACGTAACTTCCGCCATAAAAAGGGCTGTACAGACTGGACGGAGGACCGGGCCCAATCTCCGGAACTCCGGGTCGATTCCGCAATGCGGACTGAAACTCAACCGGAGGATCCGGGATTGCGGTTCCGTGCCCCACGCGCATGGGTTCGTCGAGTTTCGCCGGCGGCGGCTCGGCAGTCGAAACCGCCGGTTGCGAAACTTCTTCCACCCTGTTCGCGCAACGGGTGCGCCCGGTCATCTTGCCGTCAGTGATTAACTTCTCACCCTTACGCAGCGTCACTCGCCGTCGTGTCCAATACACGTGATTTCCGATGCGGTAGGAAAGATAGACGGTCTTGGCCAACTCCAGGCGAACGACGCGCGCGCGATCATAGTCGAAGCCGGCGTAATGAGCCGCCACTATCGGGTCATGTTCTGCAACCCACTTCAACTCACGAGCGTCCTCCACGCCGCCAGCCACTATCGAATAGGGATATACCGGACGCCCCTTCGCTCGGGCTTGGTGCTCCAGAGCCTCTTCGGCAAGGAGAACGCGAGTTCGGCTGGCCTCGACCTGCTGGCGATCCGGAACTCTTGCTGATCGAGAGGGGAATAGAGAAGGACCAAACTGCCGCAGAGCCGCCACGGAAAAGGCGGCGGCAAAGAAGCCCAGAGTGAACACGACTAAACAGTGCCGAAGCAGACGGTTGCGGCGATGACGACGAGTCCGGCGACGCCGAGGCGCCACAGCGTTGCTGCTTATTTCAGGGTTGGTCACAACTACTCCTACCGAACAGTCGCCGGGCGATCCACAAGACGTACGATACCGTACAATCGGTGCAAGTCAGATGCCAAATCCTGGCACCGCAGCTCTCAAGAAGTTCAGAATAATGGTACTTGTGATAAGCATGCTATCAGACAGTGAATTCATTTGCACAAAATGTCTTGCAATTTCTCGTATTCTTTGTGGTTCCCGAATCGGGATTGATTGAACCACGGGTGAGCTGAGGTTTTGAGATCAGCTCGCCGCATTTCGACGGAGTGGCCATAGCGGACCTTCAACCATGCTCAAGTTCTGGCTCAATATCAAGCCCGCAAGTGCGACGCTTCACCGCTTCACCGAAATCACTAGTTCTAGCCAAGGGGCTCCGCCCCTTGAAATCCCTGCGAGCTGAGGCGCAAGTAACAATGTTACATGGCCGGAAAGTCTGAGAGACGAATTCTCAGACTTTGGCTCCAAGAGTCTAAACCCCGTCTTTCGATAATCATTCTAAGTTACTCTCGTAATGGCACTTTAGAGCCATTTCTAGGTTTTCGAAACCCGATGGTACTATGCCTTTCGTCACTGCTGCAAGCAGTCCTGCTGAAAAAGCAGGGTCGCTTTCCGCGATGGCACCCGGAAGTTGATGGACCCGTCCCCGAGGTTTCTGAGTCGATTTCCGACGCGCAAGAAGCAAAAGTTAGAGTTCGCTGTCACCCGTAAAACGGCCCTAAAACATAGGACAGCAACAATCGTTGTTTGCTGAGAGCGAAACTCAATGCGTGTAAGCCGCAACTCTCTCATCCTTTCGGTTTTGCTCGTTTCTATTCTGCTGGTAGGTTCGGCCTCTGCCTCTTCGCTCACGATGAGCTGAATCAAACCTGGAAGGCATCGGCCCTGCCTTTTCTGCAGGGTATTGCCAGCAGCATGTTCTGCTCTACGATGACGCTCGACTACAAAGCTGCGGGATTGATCTTCAAGAGCATGTTGGCGCGACGGATCAGCACAAACTCGGCCCAATGGGCGATCTGGGGGTTGTTTTCGACCAACGGGTCGACCAGTTCCTACTTCATTTCCAAGAACTTTGGTGCCATTGACGCC
>WNGL01009744.1_pt1 | contig 11108 bp, 9 predicted proteins | sample 5400591 | NCBI WGS metagenome assembly WNGL01 (sample SAMN13153377, study PRJNA577476) | soil metagenome | isolation source: 80 cm soil or saprolite under Garry oak tree replicate 1 | place: USA:California | collected 2016-06-15
GCGACTCATGAGCACGTGGAGGCGGGCGTGAGCATCGGCGAAACCCTGGCGGACGCCCGCCGCCGGGCCGGTCTCACCGTCACCCAGGTCAGCCAGCAGACCCGGATCAGGGAATCGATCATCCGGGACATCGAGCAGAACGAATTCTCCGCGTGCGGCGGCGACTTCTACGCCCGCGGGCACATCCGCAGTATCGCCAGCGTCGTCGGTACCGACCCGGTCCCGCTGATCACCGCGTACGACGCCGAGCACGGCCCGCCCGGGGCGATCAGGGCCGCCGACGTCTTCGAGCCATCCACCCCGATCAAGATCCGCGAGCGGCGCTCGCCCAGCCTGTCCATGATCGTGGCCCTGGTGCTGCTGGCCATCATCGGGTTCGGCGCGTACCGGCTGGTGTCACACCACGGCGGGGGCAAGCCGGCGGCCGCCCCGACCCACCGGGTCACGGCCAGCGCGAAACCCACCGCTCATCCCACGCGGTCTCCCTCGCCCAGGTCCTCCGACGTGGTGATCAAGCTCACCGCCAACCAGGACTGCTGGGTCCAGGTGACCAGCAGCAGCGACGGAGCGCAGATCTACATGGGCGTCATCCCGGCGGGCTCCTCCATGACGTGGACCGAGATGCAGGCGGTGCACGTGAGGCTGGGCAACCCGGGCGGGGTCATCCTCACCGTGAACGGCCAGGTCCAGAACCCCAACAGCACCGTGCCCGTGACGCTGAGCTTCAGCCCTTAAACTAGCTAGCCCAAACTAGCTAGCAGAGCCGACTACGCGGCGACGGTAGGCTCTCGGTGTGTCTCCACGTTCCGCGCCCGCCGCGCGCACCGTCAGCCTGGTCACCCTCGGCTGCGCGCGCAACGAGGTCGATTCCGAAGAACTCGCGGCGCGGCTGACCGCGGCCGGCTGGGAGCTGAACCCGGACGGCGACGCCAGCGTCGTGCTGGTGAACACCTGCGGCTTCATCCAGGCGGCCAAGCAGGAGTCCATCGCCGAGCTGCTCTCCGCCGCCGAGTCCGGCGCGAAGGTCGCCGCCGTCGGCTGCCTGGCCGAGCGTTACGGCGCCGACCTGGCCGGCGAGCTGCCCGAGGCGCAGGTGCTCAGCTTCGACGACTACGGCGAGATCGGCGCCAGGCTCGACGACGTACTGGCCGGCCGCAAGCGCCCGGCCCACGTGGCCAGGGACCGCCGGACCCTGCTGCCCATCACGCCCGCCGACCGTCAGGCACCCCCCGCTGCCTTCATCACCCCGCTCCCGGCACGGTCGTCGACCGTGGTCGACCAAGCTGCACCCTGGGTTGGCCCGGGCGGCGGCGTGTTCCGGCGGCGGCTGTCCGGCGGGGTGGTCGCGCCGCTGAAGATCGCGTCCGGCTGCGACCGCCGGTGCTCCTTCTGCGCGATCCCGTCCTTCCGCGGCGCGTTCGTGTCCCGGCGCCCGCCGGAGATCCTGGCCGAGGCTCGCTGGCTGGCCGGCAGCGGCGTGCGCGAGCTGGTCCTGGTCAGCGAGAACTCCACCTCCTACGGCAAGGACCTGGGCAACCTGCGGCTGCTCGAGGAGGTGCTGCCCGACCTGGCGGCCACCGAGGGGATCGAGCGGGTCAGGATCAGCTACCTGCAGCCGGCCGAGCTGCGGCCGGGGCTGATCGAGGTGATCGCGGCCACGCCGGGCGTGGCCCCCTACTTCGACCTGTCGTTCCAGCACGCCAGCGGGCGCGTGCTGCGGGCCATGCGGCGGTTCGGCGACCGGGAGCGCTTCGGTGCTCTGCTCGACCAGATCAGAGAGCGCAGCCCGCAGGCCGGGGTCCGGTCCAACTTCATCGTCGGCTTCCCCGGCGAGACCGGGGAGGACCTGCGCGAGCTCGAGCTCTTCCTGAGCCACGCCGGGCTGGACGCGATCGGGATCTTCGGCTACTCGGACGAGGACGGCACCGAGGCCGCGTCGCTGCCCGGGCAGCTGGACGACGCCGAGATCTCCCGCCGGGTCGAGGAGTTCGCCGGGCTGGCCGACGAGCTGATGGCCCAGCGGGCCGAGGCCAGGCTCGGCGAGCGCGTGGACGTACTGATCGAGGAGGAAGCCGAGGACGGGACGCCGGGGAGCTTCCTCGGCCGTGCCGCCCATCAGGCCCCGGAGGTCGACGGCGTGACCACCGTCAGGAGCCGCCTCCCGCTCGCGGCGGGCGACATGGTCCGCGCCGTGGTGACGGGCTCCGACGGAGTCGACCTGATAGCCGACGTGAAGTCGCGTTGACCCAGGAGGCCGGGCTCTGGAACGTGGCGAACGTCCTGACGATGGTTCGCATCGTTCTCGTCCCGGTGTTCGTCGCCTGCCTGCTCGCGGGCGGGACGGCCTGGCGGCTCGCGGCGCTCGCCACGTTTTGCGTCGCGTCGCTGACCGACCTGCTCGACGGGCGGCTGGCCCGCAGCCGCGGGCTGGTGACCGACTTCGGCAAGATCGCCGACCCGGTGGCCGACAAGGCGCTGACCGGAGCGGCCCTGATCAGCCTGTCCGCGCTCGGCGAACTACCCTGGTGGGTCACCGGCGTGATCATGTTCCGCGAGCTCGGGGTGACCGCGCTGCGCTTCGCGGTGATCCGCCGGCGCGTGATCGCGGCCAGCCGCGGCGGCAAGGTGAAGACCCTCCTGCAGGTCATCGCGATCTGCCTGTACGTGCTGCCGGGCTCGCTGAGCCCGCCGGGGATAGTACGCGAGCTCTTCATGGCGGCGGCGGTTGTGGTTACCGTGGTGACCGGCGTCGACTATGTGCTTCAGGCGATGCGGCTCCGCCGTTCAGAACCGGCCGCCGGCCAGTGAGGGCATTGGGTTAGGGGAGGAACAAGGATCGTGGTCGTGGGGTCGGGATCACCCGAGGCTTCGGGTTCATCCGCCGGCAAGGCGGCGCGGGAGCTGGCGGTCCTGGTCCTGGACCGGCTGCGGGCCGGAGGCCAGACGGTCGCCGTGGCGGAGTCGCTGACCGGCGGGCTCGTCGCGGCCGCGCTCACCGACGTGCCCGGCGCGTCCGCGGCCTTCCGCGGCGGGGTGGTGGCCTACGCCACCGAGCTGAAGGCCCAACTGCTCGGCGTCGACGCGGTCATGCTGCGCCGGCACGGCGCGGTCTACCCGCAGGTCGCCGCGGCCATGGCGCAGGGCGTCCGGGCCAGGCTGGGCGCGACCTACGGGGTGGCGACCACCGGCGTGGCCGGGCCCGAGCCCTCCGACGGCCAGCCGGTGGGCACGGCCCACATCGCGGTGAGCGTCGCCGACGACACGGTGGTCCGGACGATCGCGCTCGCGGGGGACAGGCACGAGATACGTAGACTGACAGTGGAGCACGCGCTGGGACTGCTACTCGGCAGGCTCCGGGAAGAGAGTTACTGATTACAGCGTTACGTTGGCAGCGAACACGAACTGGCATGGTCTCGCAGACATACGGTTGGTCAAGTACGGTGGAGGTGTCGGCGGTTTCGGCCACGGGGAAGGGAGTGCGACGGTGGTTCTGCTCCGTCAGCTGCTAGGTGACGTGCTACGTCGGCTGCGCCTGCGGCAGGGTCGCACGTTGCGCGAGGTCTCGGCCTCGGCGCGCGTTTCCCTCGGTTACCTGTCAGAGGTCGAGCGCGGACAGAAGGAAGCCTCCTCCGAACTGCTGGCCGCGATCTGCGGCGCCCTCAACACCCCGCTCTCCCAGGTCTTCCGTGAGGTGTCCGACAACTTCGCCCTGGCCGAGCTGCAGAGCGAGCCGGTCCTTGGTGTCCCGCGGGAGCCCGGGCTGCGGGTGCCGGCGGAGGCGAGCGTCGGCCTCAACGGCGAGCGCGGTTTCGTGCCGATCAGCACCATGGTCTCGGACGAGGACCCGTCGCTGGAGTTCCCTGGCGGAGGCCTCGGATCCGGGCGCGTGCACGACGTCACCGACATGGTGTCGGTCTTACCGTCATAGTTGTTCCCCAGCCGGGCGCCCTGGCCCCCCGGTGGCCTCAGACCCAGGCGCTGGGGTTCTCGGTCAGGTGCCTGATCGTGTCGGGCAGTGTTCCGGCCACGATGTCGGCCAGCGTGACCTGCTCGAGCACGGCCCGCTCGTTGGCCCGCAGCGCGATCCACACCTGCTGCAGGGGTTCGGCGACGCCCGGATAGGTGATGTTCTCCGGGCGCTCGCCCCTGACGCCGAGCAACTGGCCGTCGATGGCCCTGATGATGTCGGCCAGCGAGATCTCGTTCGCCGGGCGAGCCAGCCAGAAGCCGCCGTCGGGACCGCGCTGGCTGCGGATGAGCCCGGCCCTTCTGAGCTGGGTCAGGATGGTCTCGAGGAACTTACCAGGTATCTGCTGTGCGCGGGCAAGCTGATCGGCCGTGACGTGCCCGCTGCTGGCCGCGGCGAGTTCGATCGCGGCGCGCAGCGCGTAGTCGGCCCGGGCTGACAAGCGCATGACCGCCATTATGCACGTTCCCCACCGCTTTTCTGGCATTGGCGACCGGGCCGTCGTGGTGGCCGGGTTCTGTTAGCCTCGCTACCGGACCCTGACCACCGGGCCTAGGGGAGCATGTCCACGTCAGAGGAAAAGGAGTCGGCTGCCTCGGCTGTCGCCGTGGCCGACGACGCTGTCGCCGACCCCGCAGCCGGGAGCGATTTCCGCCATAAGCGCGGCCCGCGGTGGCGGGTACCGTGGCTGATCCGGCTGGCCTGGCTGGCCGGCCTGATCGCCGCCGGGATCGGGCTCTACCTCTGTTACCTGCACGTCTCGCGAACGGCGCGGGTCGGCTCGGATGGCGCGTCCAACGCGCTGCAGGCCTGGGACATGCTGCACGGCAACCGGCTGCTGCGCGGCTGGACCGTCACCGACGTGTCGTTCTACACCACCGAACTGCCCGAGTACATGCTGGTGGAGATGGTCCGCGGCCTGAACGCGGACGTGCTGCACGTGTCGGCGGCGATCAGCTACACGCTGGTCGTTCTGACCGGCGCGATGCTGGCCCGGGGCCGCGCGACCGGCCGCGAAGGCTTCGTCCGCCTCCTCATCGCCGCCGGAATCATGATCGCGCCCCAGCTCGGCCCCGGCGTGTTCATCCTGGTGTTCCAGCCCGACCACATCGGCACCCAGGCGCCCCTGCTGCTGACCTGGCTGGTGCTCGACCGCTTCCCGCGCCGATGGTACGTCCCGGTCCTGGTCGGGGTCATGCTGGCCTGGGTCGACATCGCTGACCGGCTGGTGCTGCTGATCGGCGTGGCCCCGCTGGCCGCGGTGTCGGCCGTGCGCGCCTACCAGGCGCTGGTGCAGCGCCGCGAGGGGCTGCGCGGGGCCTGGTTCGACCTGTCCCTGCTGGCGGCCGCGGGCGCCTCGGCCGAGATCGCCTCGACGGTGGTCAAGCAGATCGGCGCGCACGGCGGGTACACGGTGCTGCCGGTCGCGAACGCGCTGGCCCCGATCGGCGAGATGTCGGCCCACTCCTGGCTCGCGGTGCAGGGCGTGTTCGGGCTCTACGGCGCCGACTTCTTCGGGATGTCCTCGCCCGGCCTCGACGCCGGTATCGCGTTCCTGCACCTGGCCGGCCTGAGCCTGGCCCTGTGGGGCCTGTGGCTGGTCATCCGGCGCTTCTTCAGCTGCGAGGACCGCATCGCCCAGATCCTGGCCCTCGGAATCCTCGTCAACGTGGCCGCGTACCTGCTCAGCGCGACGCCCACCACGTACTGGAGCGCCCGGGAGATGGCCGGCGTGCTGCCCGCAGGCGCCGTGCTGGCGGGCCGGATGCTGGGCGCCAGGTTCCTGGCGCTCCGGCTGGTGCCCGCCATGGCCGTGGTGCTGGCCTGCTACCTGGCGGCGCTCGGCTACACGGTCGCGCAGCCGGCCCGTCCGGCCACCACTCAGGACCTGGCCGACTGGCTCGCCGCGCACCACCTCACCTACGGCTTGAGCAGCTACGGCATCGCCAATGACACCACGCTGGCTAGCGGCGGCGCCGTGAGCATCAGGTCGGTGAGCTTCTCAGGCCGCAACGCGGCCCCGGGCCCCTACGAGTTCGACCAGACCTGGTACGACCCAGCGCGGCACGACGCCAGCTTCGTCGTGCTGATGAACCCGCCGGTTCCGCTCGACGAGATCGCGACCTGGGAGGTCCGCGATACGTTCGGCCGTCCGCAGCACGTCTACGACTTCGGCCCGTACGTCATCATGACCTACGACGTCAACCTGCTCACCGACCTCGGCCCGTCCCTCCCCCCGCCCGCCCAGGCCCCGGCAGCCCGGGCCCCGTCAGCCTCGCCCAAGCCCTCGCCCAGCCCCCGTCCCTCCCACAAGCCCACCCCCCGCGTCTCGCCCAGCCACTCACCATGAGCGCAGCACCGCAGCGTGGCTACGCCAGGCCGAGCACCTCGGCGGCGGCGTGCGCGCTGGCCCGGGACGCGCCGTAGGTGGCCAGGTAGGAGGTGCCCTCGGGCGGGCGCCATAGCGGCAGGCCCATCTCCACCAGGACCAGGTCGGGCCGCGCCGCGAGCAGCGCGCTGACCAGGGATCGCGTGTTCTGGTCCCGGTGCGCGTCGCGCACCACCGCCACCAGCGAGCGCCCGGCCGCGGCGGCCAGGATCTCTGCGATGTCGGCCGCGTCGGGCCCCGTGCTGTTGCGCGATCCCCCGGCGGCACTGACCCGGCGTACGCTTTCGGCCGGCGCCCAGGGGCCCAGCCCCCAGCCGAACCGCCCGGCGGCGATGTTCTCCCGCGGCTCGACCTCGACGATGACCGGGTGACTCAGTGCCCGCCGCGGCCCCGAGACACGCACCGCCCGCCGGGCCGCGGCCAGGCCTATCCCCGGCGCCGCGCCTATCCCCGGCGCCGCGCCGATCCCCGGCGCCGCGCCTATCCCCGGCATGGCCCCGATCTCCGGGCCGGCGCTGTTCCCCGGCACCGCGCCGATCTCCGGGCCGGCCCGGACCGGACGGGACCCCCGGGTGCGCGCCAGGCCCCCGCGCAGGCGCGCGACCCGGTCGGCGGCCTCTTCCAGCCGCGTCCCGCCGAGCATGCCGTCGCGGACCGCCGTGACGAGCGCCTCGCGGATCGCGAGGTACTCGTCGCGGCCGCCGTCCCGGCCCAGGCACAGCAGGTCAGTGCCGGCCGCCACGGCCAGCACCGCGGCCCGGGGAATGCCGAACATGTCCCTGGTCGCCCGCATCTCCAGGGCGTCCGAGACGATCACCCCGGTGAACCCGAGTTCGCCACGGAGCAGCCCGGTCAATGCGGCCCCCGACACCGTGGCGGGCAGGTCGCCGGTGAGTTCGGGCACCCGCAGGTGGCTCGGCATGATGGCGATGGTGCCCGCTCCGATCGCGGCCACGAACGGCGGCAGGTCACGCACCCGCAGGTCGTGCAGGCCGCCCTCGATGGTGGCCATGGCCTCGTGCGTGTCGGTGCTGGTGCGGCCGTGCCCGGGGAAGTGCTTGGTGCAGGCGGCCACGCCCGCGTCCTGCAGGCCCGCCACGGCGGCGGCGGTGTGCCGGGACACCAGGCCGGTGTCCGCGCCGAACGACCGGGTGCCGACCGCCGGGCTGTCCGCCGAGCCCAGCACGTCGGCGCACGGCGCGAGGTTGAAGTTGATCCCGAGCGCGGCCAGGTCGGCGCCGATCGCCTGGTAGACCGCCCTGGTCAGGGCGGGGTCGTCGACCGCGCCGAGCGCCGCGTTGCCCGGGTACGGGCTGCCGTCGGCGTACGCGACGCGGGTGACGTCGCCGCCCTCCTCGTCGATCGCGATCACCGGGTCGTCGCCCGCGGCCGCCGCGCGCAGCGCCCCGGTGAGAGCGCTCACCTGACCGGGCGCCGCGATGTTCTGGCCGAACAGGGTGACGCCGGCCAGCCCGCGGCCGAGCGCGTCGAGCAGCCAGCCCGGTGCGGCCGTCCCCGGGAACGGCGGGATGAGGATCGCGTCGGCCAGCCGGGCCAGCACGGGGTCGGCGGCCCTGACGTCGGTGTCCTGGCTCATCCCTTCACCGCGCCGGCGACCAGGCCGCTGGTCATGCGGCGCTGGACGATCAGAAAGAAGATCATGACGGGGATCGTGAACAGCGTGGAGGCGGCCATGATCGATCCCCAGTCCACGGTGCCGCGGCCGTAGAAGTACGTCACGTAGATGGGCAGTGTGTACTTGGCGTAGTCGGTGCCGAGGAACGTCAAGGCGAAGATGAACTCGTTCCAGGCGAAGATGAACGCGAAGACGCTCGTCGCCACCAGGCCGGGGGCCACCAGGGGGAGCATGATCCGCCAGAAGATCCGCATCGGCCCGGCGCCGTCGATGGCCGCGGCCTCCTCCATCTCGCGCGGCACGGCCGCCACGAAGTTGCGCAGCATCCAGATCGTGACCGGGAGCGAGAACGCCGTGTAGACCAGGATCAGACCGAGCAGATTGTCCAGCAGCCCCAGCGAGCGGAAGTCGAGGAACAGCACGATCACCATCGCCTGCTGCGGCAGCATCTGCACGATCAGCAGCATGATCAGGTACGAGGTGCGGAACCTGAACGTGAACCTGGCCACCGCGATCGCCGCCAGCAGCGATATCAGCGTCGACGCGACGACGGAGACCAGCGTGACGAACAGGCTGTTCTTCAGGAACGTCCAGTACGGTAGGCCGATCACCTTGCCGTCGATGACCGAGCGGAAGTTTCCGAGCGTCGGGTGGGCGGGGAACGGATGCGGCGTCAGCGAGTAGATCTCGACGGCCGGCTTGAACGCCGTCGACACCATCCACAGGATCGGGAACAGCGTCACCAGGGCGACGAGGACGCCGAGGGCGTTCAGCCCGGCCCGGCGCAGCGTGCGCGATCTGAGCCTCAATGGATTGCCCCCTGGCGGACGGATGCCCGGACGTAGCCGACGGTGATGATCAGCAGGATGACCGTGAGGATGAGGGCCAGCGCAGACCCCACCCCGTAGCTGGGCGGCATCGTGAACGCCCGGTCATAGGCGTAGATGCCGAGGTTGTACTCGTCCCGGTTGCCCAGTTCCCCGGTGAGCAGGTAGGCCTGGGTGAACACGCCGAAGTCCCAGATGACCGACAGCAGCAGCAAGACCAGGAAGATCGGCTTGAGCAGCGGGTAGGTGACCCGCCAGAAGATCCGCCACGCACCCCCGCCGTCCACCCGGGCGGATTCGTGCAGTTCCACGGGTATGGTCTTCAGCCCGGCCAGCACGGTGACGGCGACGAAGGGAAAACCCTGCCAGAGCACTAGCACGGTCAGCAGCGTGTAGACGGGCAGCGCCGAGTTCGTCCAGCTGAAGCCGGCCCAGTGCGGGCCACCGCCCAGCCAGGACGGCAGCTTGGTCAGCGTCCAGTCGACGACTCCGCCGTCGGGGTCGGTGAGCCAGATGAAGATGACGCTGGCGGACACCGCCGGTGTGGCCCAGGCCAGCATGGCCGTGCTCGACACGAACGTCGACATCTTCGGGCCGAGCCGGTTGAGCAGCAGGCCGACCAGGGTGCCGGTCACCAGGGTCAGCGGCACCACCACGACGGCGAAGATCACGCTGATCCGCAGCGACAGCCAGAACTCCGGATCGGACAGGGTCGCGGTGAAGTTGGCCGCGCCCACCCACTGGGTCGGCGCCGTCCCGGTGACCTGCGGGATCCCGTAGTTCTGCAGGGAGAACTCGCCGATCTGGAGGGTCGGCCAGAACAGCAGCAGCCCGATCGCGACCGCGGACGGCAGCAGCAGCGCGTACGGCGTCAGGCGATGACGCCGGATGAACACCGCGGCGCGCTGCCGTGCGCCGCGCCCGCCCGGAACAGCCCCGCGGGCAAGGCCGCTGCGGCCGGCCGGGGAGGCGGGGCCCTCGGACCCCGGGATCCTCCCCGGCTGGCCGGAAACGGTTCTCACCATCGGGAGACTAGCCCGGCTAGCCCTGGCTGCCGGTGTTGAGGACGTTCTGCAGCTGGGTGTTGGCCGCTGCCACGGTCGTCGTGAAGTTGGCCCCCTTCATCAGCTGCTTCATCATCGTGGGAATGATCAGGTCGGTCGCGTCCGCGGTGGCCCAGTTCTTCGCGTTCAGCGGGGCGATCTGGCTGTCGGTCGCCGCCTTGGCGAAGCCGGAGAGCAGTTGGCTGCTCGAATAGGAGCCGCCGGTCAACTGCGATGTGTACGGCGGGAAGAAGCCCTGGGAGTTGGCGAACGACGTGGAGTTCGGCACCGAGTCCATGACCTGGACCAGGTCCCAGGCGGCCGTCTTGTACTTACTGCCGGACCAGACCGCGAGGTCGGAGCCGCCGGAGAAGACCGGCGCCGGGTTCGGGCCGTTCTCGCTCGGGATCGGGAAGGAGGCCCAGGCGGACTTGCCCACCGCGTTGGCCGGGAACGTGCCCGAGGCCCACGGGCCGTCGATGTACATGTCGAGCTTGCCGAGGGCGAAGTCCTCGTTCGGGCCGCCCGAGGTGGCGCCCACGTTCCCCAGCTCCGTCTGGCCGACGTACTTGGCCGGGGAGACGTGGTTGGCCATGTACAGGTCGACGTAGAATTTGATTCCCGCCTCGGACTGCGGAGAGGTCAGCTGGGCTACCCACTTGCCGTTCTGCTGGACGGCGATCTGGCCGCCCGCGCCCCAGATAAAGCTGGCCACGGCCGGGCTGTCGTAGGTCGGCGCGCCGAGCCCGTAGGTGCCGGGGAACTTGGCCATCAGCTTCTTGGCGTCGGCGACGAGATCCGCCCAGCTGGCGGGCGGGCTGGTGATGCCCGCGGCCTTGAACTGGTCGGTGCGGTACCAGATGCCGCGCACGCCGCCGAACCACGGGACCGCGTAGACGTTCCCGCTCTGCGTGTCGTTGGCGAGCATGCCGGTGACCACGTTGGACTTGTTGGACCAGGAGTTCACGTTGGGCGTGATGTTGGCGAGCATGCCGAGCGACGCCTCGGTGGGCGTGTCGGTGTTGCCGAGCTCGGTGATGTCGGGTGCGTTCTTGCCGCTGGACAGGGCGTTCGTCCAGTCGGAGGTGCGGTTCGTCCAGGGGACGAACACGACGTGGACGCTGGTCTTGGCGTATGCCGGGTAGTCCTTGTGGAACTGGCTGACCACGCCGTTCATCCAGGAGACCTGCGCGGGCGTGGAGGAGCCCATCCGCCACACCGTGAGCTGCGTAGGCGCCGACGATGA
>WNGL01010782.1_pt1 | contig 11108 bp, 8 predicted proteins | sample 5400591 | NCBI WGS metagenome assembly WNGL01 (sample SAMN13153377, study PRJNA577476) | soil metagenome | isolation source: 80 cm soil or saprolite under Garry oak tree replicate 1 | place: USA:California | collected 2016-06-15
TGAACCGGCACCGGCAGGTCTTTCGGGGCGCGTGATACGACGCCGACGCAGGTCAGGCCGTCCAGTGCGGCGGCGAGGCGCCAGAAGTACTCGGCGCGCCACCCGGAACCCACGATCGCGAACTTGGTCACTCCTCTATTCAACAGGTCAGTCGCGGCCCAGCAAGGTGGTGACGTCGACCTCGTTACCCTCGCTGTCCGCGAGCGTCCACCAGATGGGCGCGTGGTCGCTGACCAGTCGTCCGCCGGCGGCGAGCGCGGCCGCGACCCGGGCCTCGGTCTGTTCCTGCGGCAGGCAGACGTCGACGTGGATCCGGTTGCGCTGCGGGCGCGGCGCGTCCATGTCCTGGAACCACAGCGAAGGCCCACGTCCGCGCGGATCGACGAGATCCTCGGCCCCGAACTCGCGGTAGCCGAGCACGGCACGCCAGAAGGGCATGACGTCCGTGCTGACGAGCGCGTCGATCGAGACCTGAATGGTCTGGATCATGCTGGGATCCGCCGACAGGCCCAGGTCACGGGCTGCCGACGAGATCTGGGCGGCCAGGATGCTGTCGCGCTCGGTCAGGCCGCCCAGCGCGTTGCTCCGCAGGCGGACGGTGACACCGTCCGCACGCAGGTCGATGTCCGCGTGATGGCCGAGGTCCGCAGACAGGCGCCCGATCGCGTCGGCCAGCGCCACGCCGGCCGCGAAGGAGCTGGTGCGGAAGTATGCGCAGGCTCCTTCGAAGACGGCCCGCCAGTCCGCGACTCCCTCGGCGTCGTGGAACTGCCGTGTGGTGATCGAGCGGTCCCGGATGGCGGTCAGGATCGCGCGGGCGAGGTCGTCTGGGCGGGTGAACTGCGGCCAGTGGCCGGTCGGCAGGTCGACGTACTCGACGTCGCGGATCTTCGTGAACTCCCGCACCGGCCCGGCGCCCTTGGCGATCCAGTCGCGCAACATGGCGGTGGTGTACTCGGTCGCGATGGCGGTCACCGGGACGTCGTAGCGGCGCTCGTCGGACAGCCGCTGCGGGTCGCGGGTGACGTGCTCTGGCGCGGGGATCGACCGGGCGCGGAAGGCGGCGCGGGCCGGTTCGTCCAGGTCGGCCAGGTCGCCTTCGTCGAAGACCGACCAGTCCGGGAGCGGGACTTCGCCGTTCGCGGCCGGGAATCCGTCGACGAGCGGATCGCCGTCGCCGGTCGGGAAGCCACCGACGTAGATCGCCCGCGCCACGCGGTCGGGCCGCGCGTCCACGGCGGCGTGCGCGATGCCGCACCCGGCCGAGTGGCCCACCAGGACGACCTTGTCCGCCGGGCTGACGGCGTCGATCGCCTTGATCACGGCGGCCACGTGATCGCGCAGGGTGATCCGGGAACGGTCCTCGGTCGTGGACGCCATGCCGGGCAGGGTCAGCGGGTGCGGACGGTGGCCCGCCGCGACGAGTGCGGGGAGGACCTGCTCCCACGAAGCACCGTCCAGCCACAGGCCGGGAACCAGGATGATGTCCATCTCCGTGCAGTCCTTCAGCTAGGATCGATCGAAATCTCTCGATTGAGCGAAGGTATCGGAACGATCCAAAAATGTCGAGCGATACACCGATCCCCGACTACGACCTTGCTGACCTGCGCATCGTCTCCGCGCCACAGGAGCTGCGCGCGATGGCCGACCCGTTCCGTAGCACCCTGCTGGAGCTCGTGCTGGAACGGGCCGCGACCGTCGCCGAGCTGGCGGCGGCCGTCGGACGACCGAAAAGCACCGTGGCCTACCACGTGGGCCTGCTGGTGGACGCGGGCCTGCTCACGGTCGTGCGGACGCGGAAGGTGCGCGCGATCGACGAGCGCTTCTACGGTCGCACCGCGCGCATCTTCTACGTGGGCCGGATCCGGCCCGAGCAGGCCCGCGCCCTGACCAACCTCCTGTCCGAGGCGGCGGTGGAATCCACGCCGGCGCACGAGGCGGACGACCTGCGCGCCATCATGCGCCACGCCCGGATCCCCCGCGAGAGCGTGGTGAAGTTCTGGGACCGGGTGTTCGAGCTGACCCGGGAGTTCAGCCAGCTACCCCGATCCGGCGACACCGTCTACAGCTTCGTCGCCGGCCTCTACCCCACCACCGACTACCCCGTCCTCCCCGAACCAGACGACACCTGAGCTTGTGATCGAGCGAGCGAAGCGAGCCAATGTCACGCCACGACCCGCAACAGCCGGGACGCGTGCGATGCCAGGCTCACGCTGAAACCACCCGGCACGACACCCAGATTGGTGTGGCTCCACAGATCCCGCGCCACAACCGGGCCAGTGATACCCAACGCCGACCACGTGACGCCGACCGTGGCCGGTGCGGCATCCAGATTGAACAGCGCGACGGTGAAGCTGCCGTCCCGGTTGCGCGCGAACCAGACCTGCTGCCCGGTCGCCTGCGACAACGGATGCGCCGGCCGGCTGGCCCGGTCGACCGCGATCACCTCGCGGTTGCGCAGCATCGCCAGATCTGTGGGGTCGAGCTTGGTCAGGTCGGTGCCCAGCAACAGCGGCGCTGCCTCGATCGACCAGAACGTCATCATGCTCTGCCGCTCGTCCACCGTCAGGCCGTCCTTGTCGGCATTGCCGACCTCCAGCGAGTCCAGGTCGTTCCAGTGACCCGGCCCGGCGAACGGCAACCACTTCGGCACGTCGTTGAACCGCAACGAAACCCGCGAGGCCCAGTTGGTGAGGAAGCCGGGGCAGTGGCTGTAGCACTCGACGTCGCCCTCGATCCGCCACCCGTTGCTGTTGGCCGCCCAGATCGCGGCGTTGTCGAAGCTCAGCGAGTTGGACAACTCGAGATGGATGGCCCGGTGCGTCCGGCCAAGCGCGGTGTGCCACTGCTGGATGTCGGCCCGGTTGTCCGCGGCGACCCGGCCGCCGCCCGGCCCGACGAAGTCCATCTTGATGTAGTCGACGCCCCAGGACGCCAGCAGATCCGCCTGCGACTGCACGTAGGCCGCGGCACCCGGCTTCGTGTAGTCGATGGCACCCGAACCGTCCGCTGCGGTGTTGCCCGGCCGCGTCGGGTCGACGATGTCGCTGACGTGCAGGTCCGTGCCGAAGATCGCCGAGTTCGCGTCGAGGGCGGCCTTCGGGATGCCCGGCACCAGGTAGATCCCGAACTTCAGGCCGAGCGAGTGGACGTACCGGGCGACGGCGGCCATGCCGTTGGGGAACTTCGTGGTGTTCGCGGCGTCCCGGCCGAAACCGTCGACGTGGTCGGACCAGCCGGCGTCCACGTTGACGTACCGGTAGCCGAACGCCGCCAGGTTGTCGTGCAGGGACTTCGCCTGGGCTTCGATGATCGACTCGCTGATGTTGCCGTGTAAGGAACTCCAGCTACTCCAGCCCATGGGCGGCAGCGGGTCGACAAACGGGCCGGGTGCGTGGTGGGCCGCACTGGCGGTCGGCGCCGCGCCCAGCAGCGCGGCCAGCACCACCCCGGCCATGGACACGATCGCGGATCGTCTCATCGGGTCGTCACCTCGTCATCGTCATGTTGAGTACGGATACATCCGATGACTGGTCCTAGCACGGGTCCGCGCCCGTCTCCTTCACGCATTCAGATCGCGCATGGCAACGCCGACGTCACACGTCACCGCTACTCAGTGAACCGATGTTTGGAGTGGCCGTTTTCATGAGCTGATCTCCCAAGCGATGTCGTCCGGTCCGTGCACGGCGGCCACCTGTCCGTCGGCGGCGATGTCCAGTCCGAGCGTTGATTCGCCAAGACGCAGGCCGCGCACGGCCAGTGCGCCGACCGGACTCGGCGTGGGTGGCGCGATACGCACGACACCGCGCGGCACGTCCGGCCGTATCCCGGTCAGCACGGCCAGCATGCCGACGCCGGCCGCGGCCGCCCACGCCTGCGGATGGCAGGCGGCCGGATAGGCCGCCGGTTGCGACAGGTCGGACCGGGCGTCGCCGCCGTACAGCTCGGGCAGCCGGTAGCCGAACGCGGGCGCGGCCCGCAGCAGGCCGCGCACCAACTCGGCCGCCGCTTCGCCATGGCCGGCGAATGCCAAAGCCTGGGCCACGATCACCGTGTCGTGCGGCCACACCGAACCGCAGTGGTAGGACAGCGGCGAAAAGCCGCCGGCCGAACCGGACATGGTGCGCAGGCCGAAACCGGCGGACATGTCGGGCGCGACGAGCCGGGCCGCGATCGTGGCCACCTCGGCGTCGGTGAGCATGCCGCTGCCGATGAGATGGCCGATATTGCTGGTCAACGCGTCGACCGGGCGCTTGTCGCCGTCCAACGCGATGGCCGGATACGGGCCGATCTCGTCCTGCACCCAGAACCGGGCACGGAACCGTGCCGCGAGCCGGTCGGCGTACTCCAGCCACCGGTCCGCGCCGTCCAGACCGAACGCGGTCAGCAGTCCGGCGCCCTTGGTCGCGGCCTCGTAGGCGTAGCCCTGTACCTCGCACAGCGCGATCGGCGGTGCCGCCTGCCGGCCGTCGGCGAACCGGATCGAGTCGCCGGAGTCCTTCCAGCCCTGGTTGGCCAGGCCACGCCCGGTCGTGTCCCGGTACTCCAGGAAGCCGTCGCCGTCCGGGTCCGCGTCGTCGGCCAGCCACGCCAGCGCGGCCCGCAGGTGCGGCAGCAGCGCTTCGATCTGGTCGGCAGGCAGTCCCCAGCGCCACGCGTCGTGCAGCAGGCACACCCACAGCAGGGTCGCGTCGATCGAGCCGTAGTACACAGCCGGCAACTGCAAGCTGTTGCGCCGCAACTCATGCAGGATCTTGCCCGGCGCCTGCGCCGTCTCGGTGTCGAGTTCGGTGCCCTGCCGGCCGGCCAGCGCGCGCAGGGTCGAGCCGGCCAGTTCGGTGCCCAGCGGCAGCAACAGCCGCGCGGCCCACAGGCTGTCCCGGCCGAACAGCGTGAAGTACCACGGCGCACCGGCCGCCAGGAAGGTCTCGCCCGGCTGGTCGACGGTGGCCAGCCGCAGCGCGGCCAGGTCGTCCAGGGACCGGTCGAGCAGTGCACCGAGTCGACGGTCGTCCGCCGTCACGGTCGGCCGTGACCATTCGATCGGGGTGGACACGCCGACGACGACGGCCGCCGGATCGGTCACCCGCAGCCGCCACGCCAGTTCGACGCTCGTGCGCGGTTTCAGCTCGACCGGCCAGCTCAGCTCGTCCCGGCCGATATCGGCGTCCGGTCCGGTCGCGGTGACCGTGATCCCGTCCCGGCCCCAGGTCAGGCCGCCAGCGGTCGCGCGCATCGCCACGTCGACGCCGGCACTGCCCGCCCTGACCACCGCCATATCGAGCAGATCGGCGGCCAGGGAGAGCCGGACCGTGGTGCGGACGGGCTCCCGCGCGGTCGAGCTGAGCACGATCCGCTCCGCGACACCGTCCACCGTGGCCTGCCGGTGCCGCTCGACCCGCACGGTCGGATCGGGCCCGTCGTCGCCGAGACCACGGGCCAGGAGCACGAACCGGCTGCGCCCCGTTCCGTCCGCAATGGTGCGTACCGCGTCCAGCTCGCTCCCGTCGACGCTGAGCAGCGCTCGGGACAGCACGCGCACGTCGGCGTGCAGCACGCCGTGACCGGGACCGCCGATCTGTCCACTGTGGTCGCTGACGACGGCCGTCGGAGCCAGGACGCACAGGTCGAGCCCGTGCAGCGCCGGTTGGCGGTGAACCAAGATCCCTCCTCGGGTTGACACGAACGCCGAAGACGAGTTAAGACTGTACCGCAACGATTTGAACGATCAAATTTCCGACACCGACGTGGGTGCCGGAAGGAGCGACCATGGCCAGTGAACGGCCCACCATCACCACGGTGGCCGAGCGCGCCAGGGTGTCCCGACAGACGGTGTCCAATGTGCTCAACGCTCCGCACCGGGTGCAACCCGATACGCGGGAACGGGTTCGCGCGGCCATCGCCGAACTCGGCTACCGGCCGCATCGCGCCGCGCGGCAGTTGCGCACCCACCGGTCCAACCTGATCGCCATGCGTATGGCCCCGTTCAGCGAGGACGACGCCGGTTCGGTGCTGGACCGGTTCGTGCACGCGGTCACCGAGTCCGGCGAGCGGTTCGGCTTCCGCACGCTGGTGTTCACCGCGACCAACGACAACGACGAGATCGCCAACTACCAGGACCTGCTCAACTCCTACGAGCTGGACGCCTTCGTGCTCACCGGCACGCACCACCGCGACCGGCGGACGAGCTGGCTGCGCAAGCAGGGCGTCCCGTTCGTCACGTTCGGCCGGCCGTGGGGCGTCCGTGCCAAGCACTGGTGGGTCGATGTGGACGGCAGGGCCGGCACGATCACCTCGACCGAACGCCTACTGGATGCCGGGCACCGCCGGATCGGCTTCATCGGATGGCCGGTCGGTTCCGGTGTCGGCGACGACCGGCGGTCCGGCTGGGAGCACTCGCTGCGCGCGACCGGTGTCGAGCCGGCCGGCCTGGTCGTCACGGGCGAGAACACCGTGGCCGACGGCTACCGGTGTGCCACCGAACTGGTCGCCCGGCACCGTGCCGAGGCGCTGGTCTGCGTCAGCGACACGCTGGCGCTGGGCGCGCTCGCGATGATCCGCGACCGGGTCAGCCGGGGCGGCACCGCCCTGCCGGTGATCGGCTTCGACGACTCCCCCGGTGCCGCCGCGATGGGCCTGACCACCATCGCCCAGCCGCTGGGTGCGGCGGCCGCGACGTGCGTCCGCCTGCTGACCGACTACCTGGACGAAGGTGAACGCGACCCGGCCGACCACCACGTCCTGCTCGCACCGCACCTGGTGATCCGAGACTCCGGGTGATGCCGCCCGCCCCCTCCCCATTCCCCCGACAAAGGAGTCGATCATGTCCCGTGACATCCGACCACTGGTGGGCGCAGCCGTGCTGGGCGGCGCGCTCCTGCTGACCGCGGCCTGCGGCAGCGGCTTCTCGAACGGTTCGTCCCAGTCCAACCAGAAGGCCGGCCCGGCCAGCATCCAGATCATGATCGCGTCGTCCGGCGACGCCGAGACGGCCGCGGTGAAGCAGGCGGCGGCGAGTTGGGCCGCCAGCAGCGGCAACAAGGCGACCGTCGTGCCGGCACAGAACATCGAGCAGCAGCTCGGCCAGGCGTTCGCCGGGTCGAACCCGCCGGACGTGTTCTACCTGGACGCGGCCAAGGTGGCCGACTACGCCAGCGTCGGCGCGCTCTGGCCCTACGGCAGCCAACTCAGCGACGCGAACGACTTCTACCCGTCGCTGCGCGCCGCTTTCACGTACAAGGGCACCCTTTACTGCGCCCCCAAGGACTTCTCCACCCTCGGCCTGGAAATCAACACCGCCATGTGGAGCCAGGCCGGCCTGACCAATGCCGACATCCCGACCACCTGGGACCAGCTCCGCGCCACCGCGCAGAAGCTGAAGGACAAGGGCCTGCTGCCGATCGCGGTCAGCCCGACGCACGACCGGCTGGACGCCTTCCTGGCCCAGGCCGGCGGGCGGATCGTGGACTCGAACGGCAAGCCGGTCGCCAACTCCGCGCAGAACGTCGCCGGCCTGTCGTACGTCCAGGGCCTGCTCAAGAGCGGCCTGCTGGCCTACTCATCCACATTGGACACCGGCTGGGGCGGCGAGGCGTTCGGCAAGGGCAAGGCCGTGATGACGATCGAGGGCAACTGGATCGAGGGCGCGCTGAAGTCGGACTACCCGAACGTCCAGTACAAGATCGTGCCGCTGCCGGCCGGCCCGAAGGGTGCCGCGACGCTGGAGTTCACCCAGTGCTGGGGCATCAGCGCCAAGAGCCAGCACCACGACCAGGCACTGGCGTTCGTCAACGCGATGACCAGCCCGCAGCAGCAGCTCACGTTCGCCAAGGCGTTCGGCGTGATCCCGTCCCGCCAGTCCGCGCAGGCCACCTACGTCAGGGACTTCCCGACGGACAAGGCATTCCTGGACGGCGCGCCGCACGGTGTCGGGCCGGTGAACGCGCCCAAGGTGACCACCGTGCTGTCCGACTACGACACCCAGCTCACGCAGCTCGCCACGACCGACCCGAAGACGATCCTGCAACGGTTGCAGGACAACCTGTCCGCCGCACTGGGTAGCTGATGGTCGCGCCGGTAATCGTCCAGCCGGCCGCCGTCCCGACCGTCACGCGCCGGTCGGGACGGCATCGGCGGGAGGCCGCCGCCGGCCTGCTGTTCGTGTCGCCCGCGATCCTGCTGCTCCTGCTGTTCATGCTGGTCCCGATCCTGATGGCGTTCTGGGTGAGCCTGACGAAGTGGACCGGCCAGGGCAGCCCATTCACCGGCGGCGTGCCGTTCGCCGGTGGCACGAACTACGCGGACCTGTTCGTGCGCAACGGCCTGGAACGCCAGGACTTCATGACCAGCGTGCGCAACATCCTCTACTACGTGTTGCTGGTCGTGCCGTTGCAGACAGCGCTGGCGCTGGGCATGGCGCTGGTTGTCAACAAACGGCGGATGAAGGGACGGACGTTCTTCCGCACCGCGTTCTACTTCCCGTCGGTGACCAGCTCGGTCGCGATCAGCATCGTGTTCCTGTTCATGTTCACCGGCGGCGGCGCGATCAACGCGGTGCTGTCCGTGTTCGGGATCCGGGGGCCGGCCTGGTTCAGCGACGCGGACGGCATCGTCCACGTCCTGCTGTCCCGCATCGGCATCACGCCGCCGGGCGCGCTGGTCAACCACGGCCTGCTCGGCCTGTCCTGGTGGGACTGGCTGGCCGGGCCGAGCGTGGCCATGTGCGCGATCATCGCGCTCGTGGTGTGGACGACCAGCGGCACGTTCATGCTGATGTTCCTGGCCGCGTTGCAGGACATTCCGGTCGAGGTCGAGGAGGCCAGCGTGCTCGACGGCGTGCACCGCTGGCAGCGCCTGCGGTACGTGATCCTGCCGATGCTGCGGCCGACCATGTTCCTGGTCATCACGCTGGGGCTGATCGGGTCGTGGCAGGTGTTCGACCAGATCTACATCATGAGCCAGGGCGGTCCCGGCAAGACGACGCTCAGCCCCGCCTACGTGTCCTACGCGACCGGCTTCCAGGACCAGAACTTCCCGGCCGGCGCGGCGATGGCGTTCGTGCTGTTCGCGATCATCGTGCTGATGACGGGCGGCCAGCGCTGGCTGCTGCGCGACCGGTACGCGATCGCCCAGCGCAGGGCGGCCCGACAAGCGGCACGGGCGGCACGGAAGGAACGGAAGGAACGGAAGGAACGGTCATGACGCGGCGGCGGACCGGCGCGCTCGTCGGCGGCGGCCTGCTCATCGCGGGCGCGCTGATCTTCCTGTACCCGTTCGTGATCCAGATCGCGTCCTCGTTCAAGACCGAGTCCGACGCGGCGGCCAATCCGCTGTCCCCGCTGCCGCACCCGGCCACCATCGCGAACAGCTTCGCCAGGCTGTTCAACGGCAGCACCGACTTTCCACTGTGGACGTTCAACTCCCTTGTCGTGACGCTGTTCGTCACCGGCGGCCGGGTCCTGCTCGACTCGCTCGCCGGCTACGCGCTGGCCCGGTTGCGGTTCCCCGGCCGCAAGCTGCTGTTCGCCGGCGTGATCGCGGTGATGGCGGTGCCACCGGTCGTGCTGCTGATTCCGAAGTTCCTGGTGCTCAACCAGATCGGCATCTACGACACCTACAGTGCGATGATCCTGCCGCTGCTCGCCGACGCGGGCGGTGTGTTCATCATGAAGCAGTTCTTCGAGTCGATCCCGGTCAGCGTCGAGGAGGCGGCCCGCATCGACGGCGCCGGCCCGTTCCGTACCTACTGGTTCGTGGTGCTGCCGATGGCGCGGCCGGCGCTGATCACGCTGACCATCCTGGCCTTCCAGGGGTCGTGGAACGAGTTCACCAACGTGCTGGTCGCCGTGCAGAGCCCGAGCCTCTACACCCTGCCGCGCGGGCTGGCCGACCTGGTCAGCGGCTCGCTCGGCGCCGGCACCCAGTACCCGCTGAAGCTGTCCGCCGCCCTGCTGGCCACGATCCCGGTCGCGGTCGTCTTCGTGGTGTTCCAGCGATATTTCATCCGCGGCGGCAACGAGGGTGTCGAGAAGTAGCCTGCCTGAGATGGCTATCGTGGGCTGTCGGCTGACGAGTGGGATCGAGGACACCGATGCAGGTGGTGCAGGCACTGGTCGGTGCCCTGTTCTGGGTCGCGTTCGTGCTGTTGCTCGCCGCGCTGGGCCGGCGGATCCTCGGCGTGCCGGTGGGCTGGGCCCGTGCGGTGATCTTCGGGCTGGTCCTGGTCGGCGCGACGACGCCCATCCTGGTGTCCATCGTCGGCCGGGCCGGCCTGGTGGTCGGGGGGCGCCTCGTCGGCAATCCGGCCGCGGCCGCGTTGGTCAGCTTCCTCACCGTCGCCTGGACGTTCACCCTCGGCCTGGCCGCGGTGGTCATTTTCGAGGCGATACTGCCGACCGGCACCGTGCCCGGTCCGGCCACGATAGTGCGCAGGTTGCGCCGGCAACGGCGACGGACCCGCCGGTACGCCGCGATCATGGGCATCGCCGTGCGACACGGGTTGGGCCGGTTCTTGCCAGCCGGCCGACACCAGCCTCGGGCAGACCGCGGTGGCGCTGCGCCGTGCGCTCGAGGACGGCGGCGTCGCGTTCGTGAAGCTCGGCCAGACCCTGTCCACCCGCCGCGACCTGTTGCCGCTGACGCTGATCACCGAGCTGTCCACACTCCAGAGCCAGGCGGAACCCGCACCGTGGGCGGACATCGAGAAAGCGATCACCGCCGAACTGGGTCGGCCCATCGACACCGTCTTCCGCTCGATCGAGCCGACCCCGCTGGCCGCCGCGTCGGTCGGCCAGGTGCATGTGGCACGGCTGTTGGACGGCAGCGAGGTGGTGGTGAAGGTGCAGCGGCCGGCCGCACGCCGGCAGATCGCCGCCGACCTGGACATCATCCTGCGACTGGCCGCGCGGCTCGACCGGGTGACGGCCTGGGGACGGTCACTGGGCCTGCGCCGCCTCGCCGAGGGTTTCGCCGAGTCGTTGCGCGAGGAGCTGGACTACACCATCGAACTGGAGAACACCCGCGCGGTCGCGGACAGCCTGGCGGCGGCCGACCGAATCGTGGTGCCACGGACCTTTTCCGAACTGTCCGGGCGGACCGTGCTGGTGATG
>WNGL01023364.1_pt1 | contig 11108 bp, 11 predicted proteins | sample 5400591 | NCBI WGS metagenome assembly WNGL01 (sample SAMN13153377, study PRJNA577476) | soil metagenome | isolation source: 80 cm soil or saprolite under Garry oak tree replicate 1 | place: USA:California | collected 2016-06-15
CACGTCGACGCCGCCGCAGTCAGATTTGGACGAGCATAATCGTGACCCTGGTGGTCATCGCTTTGGCAAGTGTCACTTACTGGCAATACCAGCTCTATAGTGCTCGAGTGGCTGCTGATAGGGCGGCGAAGGCCACGGTCACCGCTGTTGCTGCCGCCGCTGCCACGGCCACCAGTATTCGGCAATCCTGTTTTATTGCCCCTGCTGGTACAAAAACCGACAATATCTATTCAGCCACCGCCACCCCTTCAGCGGGACCTACCACATCACCGCGCATCACCGGCACACCAGTCACATTGAAAGACGGGCTCAAGTATATAGATATTACTGTTGGGAAGGGTCCTGCTGCGAAGAAGGGCAGCGCTGTGTCGGTTGAATATACCTTGTGGCTTCAAGATGGCTGTAAGAAAATCGATAGTTCCTATGACCGTAAAGGTCAACCCTTTACACTCACGCTAGGGAAAGGACAGGTTATCAAGGGGTTTGATGAAGGACTGATTGGTATGAAGAAAGGTGGGACACGCCGTCTCCTCATTCCACCAGTGCTCGCCTATGGCGCTCAAGCCCAAGGCCAAATTCCGGCCAACTCGACGCTGATTTTCGATGTGACAGCGGTAAGTGTGAAGTGATCCGAAGCCTCAACTGCCCGTGTCTTCCGCCATTTTTTGCAGGCGTTTGATGTCTTTCAGGGTAATATGGCCGGGATGCTGGGTAATCAGGCCATCGTTGGCCCAGCGATTAAGCGTAGCAGTGATGGTTTCGCGCCAGACACCAAGGACGGCTGCCAGGTCTTTATGGTAGATAGGGATGGTAGGTTCAGTGCTATCGAGAGCGGCTCAAAAGCCAGCCGTACCATGTGCCGCTGCTGTGTCAGTAACCGCTGGGCCAGGTGTTCGGTGACAGAGCGCAACAGCGTAGGATTTTCGTTGACGAGCCTGGTGAATTCTTCGCGTCTGATCACGTCGATCTGGCTATTCAACACAGCTTCAAAGGTGCTCTCCCGCTCAGGGACATCTAATAGGGCCTCTTCCCCAAACAGGTCACCGGGGGCAACGAGCCCTACTGTGAGGCGGCGACCACCTTCCTGCTCCATGCAGAGTCGCCCGTAGCCTTCGATCAGTAGCATGACCTCATCGGCGGGTTGATCGGCCTGGTAGAGCAATTTTCCACGCGGCAGACTGATACGATGCGCTACGGACCTCAATCCGGGAGCAAGCATAGCGCCTGCTTGGATAACATCCAGGGGGAATGTAATCGAGAGTCCTAGCAGATCAGCGGTGGCTCGTAAGGCAAGTGTCAGAAGCTGGCCCAGGGCCAGACCTATACCGAATCGAGTCCCCAGACGCGCCTGGGACTCATGATGGTAGTAGAAGTGGCGCACTTGCCAGGGCACAAAGCGATCTCTCAGGCGTAGCGCGCGCAGGCGGTGGTGCCCCAACCAACGTAATGGTGGGTGAGGAGGCTTGTCTAAACCTGTGAAGCTACTGTTCTGGATGGTGTTCACAGTGCCTATCGGTCTGCCTTTCGTTGTGCTGTAGGAGTAAGCTGTATCTTTGTTACTCTCCAAGTTCATTGTACGAAACTGGTGGTGTTTTGTCTAGCTAATCCGAACCGACGAAGCCTGGGACTATTCCTAAGTGTACTCCGCACGCAGCGGCTCGGCTACTTCGTCTGCCAGACGCTACACGATCCCTTCAGGATAGGGCGCTCTCAGATTCATGATCAAATGCGTTGCCCCCGCTTCGATGAAGCTTCGCGTTATATTGCGTGTGGCATCCAGGTCAGTCGGATCAGCAAATAGCTGTACGGAACGCTCAATGGCAGTTGGCTTCCGCCCAATAGCGACACAATTGGCGTCAAGCACTTCGTTCTTGTGACGGAATTGGTCGACAGGTCCACCCGCGAAGTTCCAGATATCGGCATATTGGGCGACGATGCGCAGTGTTAATTGCTCGCCACCGCCGCCAATGACAAAGGGAGGATAAGCCTTCTGGACGGGCTTGGGTTCGCAGTAGGCAGCCTTGAGCTGATAGTATTTACCATCGAAGTTAGCAGTAGTTTCCGTCCATAGTCGTCGGATCGCCTCGCAAGCTTCGCCTCACCGCCGAATACGCTCGCCTGGAGTCTGGAGGGGGATACCGTACGCGGTATGCTCTAGTTCATGCCACCCCGCTCCAATACCGAAGTCCAGCCGCCCATGCGAAATGATATCTACTGTCGCTCCCATGTTCGCTAGCACGGCGGGATGACGGTACGTATTGCCTGTGACCATTATCCCTACACGTATACGCGATGTCTCTGCGGCAAAAGCGGCCAGCAATGTCCATCCTTCCAGGCAAGGACCTGTGTGATCGGTGCCCAAGGGGATGAAGTGATCGAAGAGCCAGGCATGCTCGATAATGGGAACACTATCTGCCTCTCGCCAGACTCGGAGCATGTTTTCGTAGGTTGTGTATTGTGGAGCTGTCTTGATTCCAAATCTCAGGTTCATCTTAGTAGTCATTGTTCTCTCCTAATACTCATCCCTCAGATACGCTCAAGTGGCACAAAACCGAGCACTCGCAGCGCATTATCCATTGTCTGCGTGGCTGCACGTACCAATCGGACGCGAAATGCTTTCACCCGCTCATCCGTCTCTTTGACGATAGGAGGCGTATGCTTACAGAAGTTGCTAAAGTGCGTGGCCAGATCATATACATAGGCCGCGAACAGATGCGGCGCAAGCTCTACGGTGGCTTCTCTCAGCATGTGTGGGTAGGCATCGAGGTGGCGAAGTAATTCCCACTCACTCTGCTCAAGCTGTTGAGGTTGCGCCTCTAGAAGTTCGAGTGTCTCATAGCCCGCCTCTTCCAAATCGCGTAAGATGCTGTTAGCTGCTGCATAGACATATTGCAGGTAGACGCCAGTATCGACATTGGCTTGTAACGCCTCATCCATATCCAGGTCTATAATCTGTTGCAGGTTAGAGCGAAGCATAAAGTAGCGGATTGCTGAGGCCGCCAAGATAGCCGCCGTTTCATATGACAGTTCTGGTTCCGTCTCCTGCAATCTTGCAATTGCAGCGTTAATCAGATCATCCGCTCTAATCTCAATGCCCTTTCGACCGGACATGGTGTAAGACTCACGCCTATTCGATGTGGCTACTCCCAGGTGTACGGCAGTGGCAGCAGAGAGCGTTACGATCTCATGGGTGAGGCATACCGAATCGTCGGCCTGGCTCGTATACCCCAGTTGGCGCAAGCTCTCGTAGATGAGTTGCTGTAGAAACGCCTGGCGTACGTCGATCACATTAATAGCCCCTTTGGCATGGCCGAAACGTTTGGGGTCAGCCTCCTCCTTTGTGGAGACACTATCCTCCCTTGCACGCATTGCCCAGAGCATACGCCCATCGTGCTGGTGACCCCAGGGAACAAAGTGGAATTGGACTGCTAGCTGTGGATCATCCACGAGAGCGAATTTCCAGAGTTGGTAGGCGATGTCCCTGGCCGTGTAGGTGGTTGTGCAGTCCCTTCTCATGAGAATCTTGTCACTCGTGTGGTCGCCTTTGTTGGTCTGCGCTGCTCCTTCCCCAAAGGGGAGTATCCAGCAGCCTGCCATCTTCCCTGTTTCTGGCTTCTCCAGCACGCCGCGCTCATGTAGCATCTCAAAGGTACGCTTCCAGAGACCGGTATGCAGAATGGCGGATCCCCAGATTAATAGATCATAGGAGATGTTAAGCCGCGCCATTGTTGCGAGGTGGGCTTGTACAATACGGTGAGAAATACCTGCCGCCAGGGTTGGATAATCAGGTCCCGTGAGAGGTTTACTGTCGTGCTCGATAGCACGCAGCACGACTTTGCGGAGTTCCAGTAGTACTGGTAAGCTGTCATAGGCTCTGCCTACTGCGTTATGTACCCGCGAACAGTAGTAGTCAAAGGGCTCACCTGGCAATTGCGCGTCGCCTCCAGGAAGCTGTAAGATGCCTTCATTGAGCAATATAAAGCCCGCGACGACATCCGCGACCTGCACTCCGGTGTCGTCAATGGAGTGATGGGCCTCAACTTGATACCCTTGCGAGCGCAACATACGTACAACGGTGTCACCAATGCATGAGTTGCGCAGATGGTCCAGGTCGGCAGCTTTGTTGCTATTGATATTGGTATGCTCGACAACAACTTTTGTGCCAACGCCTACGGCGCTCTGCCCGAAATCGGCTCCAGCCTCCAGGATGCGCTCAATGATGGCCTGGCCGACGATGGGATACTCTTGAGTATCTCTTGATGGAGATTCAGCAGTGTGCTCTTCCTTGCTGCCTGCTGTCATTCGTCCTCACTTCGAGCTAAATGAATGCATACGAGATATTCTCTAACGAGGTTCTTTCCAAATATAACGTAGGTTTTCGCTATGGTCAAGCTGTTTGATCCCGAAAAAAGCCTGAGCATCTTCAGGGCGACCGCATGCGGTCGCCCTGAAGATGCTCAGGAAAAGAACTGTTTCCCAAATTTGATTACTTCTGTTGCGCAGCGGCCTCGCGCTTGCTCTTACGGCCCAGATAGATGCGGCTGGGATCGACGAGCATGCGCAGAGCTTTCAACTCTTCTTCGGTTGGCGGCTGCAATTCCCTGGCCTTGCTGGTGTCGAGCGCCCAGCCAGTGTTGTTCACCACATCATCGACGCTCACCCCAGGGAAGACCATGTCGAGTTCCAGCAGGCCGGTCTGAGGATTGCTGCGCATAATGCACAGGTCGCTAATCATCACCATTTCGCCGCCGCGTCCCAGTCCATAGTCCCAGCGGGAATCCTGCTTTTCTCGTGGGCCGCGCCAGCCCGCTACGCTGGTGATGTACTCGACGCGCTCGGGGAAGCGGCGTTCCTCCTGTACCATCACGACAAGTACCTTGTCGGCGAAGGAGGCAATATTGTTGGCCCCGCCGCTACCGGCGAAGCGTACAGCGGGGCCGTGACCAGTCCCGGAGACGCCAGCAGGCCAGTAGCCGCCAATAATAGTTGAGTTCAGGTTGCCGTACATATCGCATTCAGCGCCGCCAAGCATGCCAACGGTGCAATAGCCGCGTAGCGCAGTGGTACCGAAGGTATCGGCCATGTTGGAGACCATACTCGCCTTCAGGCATCCGCGTGGGTCCGAGACCGAGATTGGCAGGTGTTCCACCTTTGGCCCTACGATGCCCGCCTCCATAATCAGCGTCATGTTCGGTGCGGCAGTGTGCTGCGCCAGCATTGAGGCCAGCAGAGGAAGACCCGTACCTGCGAAGACGAATGCATGATCAGGCACTTCGCGAGCGGAGGCCACTGCCAGCAGTTCCATGGTTGTGTACTGTGTACGCGACAGCCCACGTTCCTTGAGATAGGAGTCATAGGCTTCATCGGAAATTTGTTGCATAGTATACTCCTGTCGTAGTTTCTGGTTGCTCCTAATTACATGGGCCGCTTGAGATCAGCGCGATATCCATAGCCCGGAGTAGCGCGAAGTTCAAACAAACGATTCATCCCTACAACGCGCTGCAAGTAATCCCAGTCGTCCCTGGTCTCTACTACATGTTTCGTCCACCAGTCCTTGACTTCTTCCTTGCTCTTGCGGTTGAACCGACCGTAACTGACAAACCAGTCCCAGTCGTAGTCGTAGTAGTTGGGCACCGCTGAAGGATAGCCACCAAAGGGCTGTTCCACAATGGCGGTGGTAATATGAGCAGGTAGCTGGTTGAGTTCAGGAGCGGCGCGTAACTCATCTGGCGGCACGATCTGCTCGCACTCCACAATGAGTACTTTGGCGCACATGGCTTGTTCTGCGTCAGGTCCGGCGATGCCTTCCAGGCGTACCGTGCCATCGGTAGCCACACGCTGCGCTCGAATAACCGTTACCTCTGGCATCACTGGTGGCACAAGCATGACCTTAACACCTTTGTTGCCTGTGTATTTATCGGACCGACGTATTGCCTCGAGGTCATTCGTTTGATTAGCTGTGCTATCTCCACCCTCGAAGGCATGTGGGCGTAGTCCCCAGCCATCGAAGGGGTCATCGATGACGGCAAATTTTTTCGGCGGGATACGCGAGTCAATCCAGCTTCCATCAGCGTTTTTGCCACGCAGACCTGCCTTGCCGAAGACATCGTATTCTGGGATGCTGCTCCCCAACTCGGCCATCAGTGGGGCAAAGGGCCAGCCGTAGCGACCGGCGATGGTGCGTGTGGCATAGCCGTAGTTGCTATAGTCTTCAAATAGCGGGATGGAGCCATCCTGAACTCGGCGGCGAATGCTGTTGGCTACGGGCTGAATACCCTCCAGGCCAACGTAGGTTGTTTCTATCCGCGAGATGAGATCGTTGGCGGCCAGGGCTTCTTCAATAGAGGCCCCACCATTCATGGTGCAGAAGTGGTGCTGAATGCGGTCGCGCTGGCGGATTACCTCGCGAGCAATGCTGAAGGGACGCCGCGTATAACTAAAGCCTCCCCAACATATCTGCGTGCCTGTCTTAATATAACGTTCTACCGCCTCGCGTGCGGTCATGATTTCTGCCATACTATACTGCGCTCCTTTCTCGCTCCGATACATCATGCGTAGTCGTTTCTTGGGGTTGCTGTAGGAGCGAACCTGGCGTTCGCCTCTGGAGTAGGAACTCAATTTCAGCCATGCCTGTCTGGAGTTCTCCTACCGCTTGAGCGAGTAAAGCGTGAGCGCGAGTGAGTTCATCGTCGATGAGCTGACGGTCTTGCTCGCTCATGTTGGCCTGGGCGAGTGTATCACCGAGGGTACGCAGAGTTGGGGGGACACGCATCAAGGGGATGCCGAGGCGGCTCAACTCCACTTCGATTGTGTTGAGGAGCCAGATAGCACGCATTGCTCGGCTCCAATCTTCGCTTGTCATAATACGTACCTCATTTTAAATATCTGTGAACGATGGAAAGGCCGAACCATCGGCTCTGAAGAACGCCACTCCCATGAAAGAGAGTGACCTCTATCTATGGATGTGTCATTATAACACATGTTTGTGATATCTGAAAGCCTTCAGCCACTTGCATGTGAGTAAAGGGAACCACCTATGAGGTTTCTCTCCTCATTTGTTCTTACTCACTTCTAGTGGCTGAAGGTCTTTCTCTAGACACTCTCGCAGTGCGGCGTATTTCGCTTGAAGGCTGCTGCGTCAACCTACTATCTGGTCTGGGTCGCTACTCCAGTTATGTCCAGAAAGCCTACGATAGTTTCCAGATCTGACCTTAACTCCTGGGCCCCACCGGCAGCGAGAATGTAGCTCTGCCAGAGGCGAGGACGCCCGCCAGCGCGGTGTACCAGGCCACCAGCGCCGTTGCGATGCCAAAGTAGCCACCGATTATACCAATGGCATTGCCGCTAGGGGCACCTTGGAATTCGTTAATGGCCAGTAAGAGGAACGTGATGAAGAGAAGTCCGAATACGCCGATGAGGGCTACATTGCTCCTCAGCGTGCCAAGGAACATCAAGCCGGTGAAAATCGCCCACCCCAACAGGAACCAGGCAAATGCTGCATGTGATGGGATAAAGCCCTGCCTGCGAGGATCTGGACAATGCCGCCATAGAAGAGGGCCAGACCGAGAACCATATCGGGTCCTTTGATTAAACCCGAATTGAAGGTGCTGAGGACGAATGTAGTAAGTGCGAAGGCGCTCAGGCCAAGAGGTGCTGGGTTGGCAGTAGGGACCGCTACGGGTTCGGACCGCTCTGCTGAAATTTGAGCCATGAAGGTTCCCACCTTTCACTAAGAGACTAGCAATACATGTACACAACTGGGTATAGCCGGGCAAACACGCTGTTTAGCCCTTCTGCATGTGCTTGTCGCAGACCTCGATGTCTGCTGATAGGTAGGATCTGTCATCCACAATCCGACGTGGATGGCTTCAAGTTCGCCTCGAGAAGGCGATAGACGTTATACAGGGACAACGGAAAATGATCCATAGATTATGAACGAAAAATGTGTGCGGTTGTTCCTCCTTTCGCTTTGGTCTGCCCAGCCACCTTGCCGTGATTGTTAGTGAGTGGGCTTATCGAGATTATAGCATATAAAAAGCGATTTGTTAATCTGTATCCACAGATTGCTTGCACTGTCTTAGCTACAGATGCTAGACTTATGCTAATCATCAGATTGTTTTACCAAAATAGGAGAGAGCCATTCATGCAAGAGATCTATATTCTCGCTGGAGCAAGGACCCCGGTAGGTGTGTTACAAGGTTCGCTTTCAGATGTGAGCGCCATTGATCTTGGTGTTATCGCTGCAAAGGGGGCTTTGGAGCGCAGTGGGGTTGATCCCCAGTTGGTGGACCAGGTTGTCCTGGGAAATGTTATTCAGACAAGTAAGGATGCTATCTATTTTGCGCGGCATGTAGCGCTGAAGGCTGGATTGCCCATCGACACGCCTGCGTTGACGGTCAACCGCTTGTGTGGCTCTGGCTTGCAGGCCATTGTGAGCGCGGCACAGATGTTACAGTTGGGTGAGGGACAAATTGCACTGGCCGGTGGGGCTGAGAATATGACGCAGTCTCCTCATGTACTGCGTGGAGCGCGGACGGGCTATAAATTGGGTCAAGCGCCGCAGTTGGAGGATAGTTTGTGGGAGGCGCTGGTGGATAGCTATATCGGCTGCGGCATGGCGATTACCGCTGAGAATCTGGCTGAGAAGTATGAGCTTAGCCGCGAGCAAGTAGATTCATATGCGCTACGCAGCCAGACCGCAGCGCGGCGCGCTCAACAAGGTGGCTGGCTGGCGGAAGAGATTGTGCCTGTCACTGTCAAAGATCGCAAGGGCAATCCTTTTGAGATAACGCAGGATGAGGGCATTCGCGATACATCTATGGAGGCTTTGGCGAAGCTACCGGCGCGTTTCCGCAAGGGGGGCGTGGTCACGCCAGGCAATGCTAGTGGCATCAACGATGCTGGAGCCTGTGTTGTCCTGGCAACGGGGGATGCTGTGCGACAGCATAACCTGAAGCCTATGGCTCGCCTCATCTCCTGGGGTGTGGTTGGTGTTCCACCAGAGATTATGGGTATCGGTCCGGCACCGGCGATTCGCCAGGCTCTCAAACGCGCTGACTTGAGCCTGCCCGACCTGGATCGCGTTGAGGTCAATGAGGCGTTCTCGCCGCAATATCTGGCTGTAGAGAAGGAACTCGGTTTGGATCGTGACAAGACAAATGTGAATGGCGGAGCCATCTCTATCGGCCATCCATTAGCGGCCAGTGGCGCTCGCCTGACTATTACCCTCATGTATGAGTTACGACGCCGTCATCTCAAGTATGGTGCGGCCTCGTTATGTATTGGCGGCGGACAGGGCATCGCTGCGATCATCGAGAACGCTGCGTAGGGAGGAAACGACATGCCGAAAGATACACGCGAACCACAAGAGATACTGGCCCACATCACGACGTCACGGGTTGCTCTTACCTCTGCAATCTACGGCTTGAGTGAGACTGACTTGACCACCGCTGGTGCCGTAGGCAAATGGTCGGTCAAGGACGTCATGGCTCACCTTGGACGTTGGGAAGAAACATGCTTTAATGAGCTGCAACTCCATTTGCATGGTGAACAGTCCCAGGAGAGCTACAATGATATTCTCGCGTACAACGACAAATGGGAGGCTGAACTCCAAGCTCTTCCATTGCAAGCGAGTATTGAACTCTTTGAGACTGCCCACTATCGTCTTTTTGGTCTGCTATCCATGCTGACGCCGGAACAGTGGAGTGGCTATGTGCGGGCCTGGGTGCGTGGCTCTACCTGGCATCATTTTGAGGAACATGGCGAGCAGATTCGCGCCTGGCGTGGTCGGGAGCGATGAATCGCGCCTCTACATTCCAGTACGCGCCTGGCGTGCAAGGCGGCTCTGGCGTGCTAACGTTGTCTCGATCAGGCTGACGAGGGCAAGTGCCAATATGAGATGCGTGAGCGTTGCTGCCAGGCCGCTAAACGTTCCCTGGTATTGGAGATACCCCACCAGCATTGTGCAGATAGCTAGCAGAACAGCTATGCCCTGGAGAGTGCGTATCGTTGTATTGTTGCCGCTAACGGTAGTAGGCAAGAACAGTACTGCAATCGCGAGCAGCAACACAAGTATAGCAAAGGCTATATGGGTATAGATCAGGGGAGGTAGTGGGCCAGTAAAGAGCCACATGATTAAGCCCAATAAGAGGGCGAGTGTAGCAGCGAGGCGCAATGACATTTTTATTGCGGTCGGCATGAATTTTCTCCTCTGCAAAAGATTGTATCCCGTTCGGGTAGCTTTGCCAAGTAGTGGCTAGATATGGGCAAAGCCGCGCAGGAATAAGGCTGCCAGAATGAGCAGGGCCGTCTGAAGATTGCCGTTCAGGTTAGTTGCCATGAGCTGCAAATAGCCTTTCAGATCACCTGTTGCCTGGCGAAGTGTAAACAATACAGGGATAACGGTGAGCGCAGCAATGGCAGCATACCATGGGAAGACCTGGATTGCGGAGTCGAGCAAGACCATCAGAGCGGTCAAGGAAAGCAAAACGACTCCAACGATGCGGGCCCAACGCTCACCGAGTGCAACTACTGGCGAGATTTTTCCCACTGCCTGGTCGGCACGCCAGTGCAGAAAGTGATGAAAATAGAGTACCGCCGTAGTATACAGCCCAATTGGCAGGGAGGCGAGCAATGCGGTGAGGGTCACGTTTCCTGTCTGAACGTAGTAGGAGCCGACCAGTGGTAGGATGCCAAATGAGATCAGAATGTCCAGTTCGCCGAGTCCGCGCCCGATGTAAGCCAGGCGCAATGGGGGAGCAACATAAAAGAAGGCCAGGAGGAAACCTGCCGCACCAAAGGCGAGCGCCCAGGGTCGAAAGAAAGTCAGCGCTACACCACACAGGAAAGCGACTGCAAAGAGTGCAATCGCCAATCCGCGGTAGGCGCTGAGAGAGAATTTCCCGCTCATCAGTGGCCGAGAGCCAGTAGCGAGTGTCATTCCTTCGGGCATCATCTTCTGTGCAGCCTGGTCGGTCCCCTCAGCGAAGTCAAAGACATCATTGGTCACGTTCGCCCCCAGGTGAGCAGCTAAGGCCCCCAGTAGTGCCAGCACAAACAGTCCCCACTGAAAAGGTGTGCCCTGCTGCCAGGCCAGGACAGCACCGATA
>WNGL01012793.1_pt1 | contig 11106 bp, 13 predicted proteins | sample 5400591 | NCBI WGS metagenome assembly WNGL01 (sample SAMN13153377, study PRJNA577476) | soil metagenome | isolation source: 80 cm soil or saprolite under Garry oak tree replicate 1 | place: USA:California | collected 2016-06-15
CCCAGGTCCGCTGGTGAGCGGGGTCGCGGGCCTCCGCTTCGTCGAACGCGGCGGCGATCACCTCGGCGGGGTCTTTCCGGACGGACCCGGCCAGCCACTTGGCCAGGGCCTTCGGCCCGGGCCGGAGCGGGCGGGTGCCGGCGCGCCCGCCGGGCGGGGCGATGACGTCGTGCGGCCGGCGTTTGGCGGGCTCGGCGTCGTAGACGGTGACCAGGGCGGCCATCCGCTTGCGGTTCGGTTTCTCCCCGGCCGTCAGCCGGGTGCGCATCTTCCCCAGCCGGGCGGCGGCCTTCGCCGTGGCCGCGCGAAGCGCCCCCGGGCGCATCACGATGCCCTTGCAGTCAGCGGACATGATGAGCAGCGTTCCCTGCGTGCACGGCTGCGGGATCCGGGCGGCGTAGAACGCGGGGATGTCCGCGGCGGCATGCACGACGGACTCCTCGGCCTGCCGTTTTCCCATCACCGGGCCGCAGCGGCGGGTGATCGCCGCGTGCGCGGCGTCGAAGGACCCGCGGGCGGCCTCGATCGCGGCCAGCATCGCCAGGGAATGGGAGTGCCGCCCGGCCGGCAGGGACAGGGCCGCGTCTGCCGGGCACCAGTTCGGTACCCCCGGTTTCCGCCAGGCGCACCGGGTGACCTGCACCGTGCCGAACAGGGTGGCCAGCGCCCGGCCGTGCCCGGTCTCCAGCCGGGTCCGGGTGATCCCGTCGGGAGCGGTCACCGGGGCGGGCTGCTCGCCGGCCTGCTGTTCTTCCCGCATGGTCCGCAGGTCGTAGTGATCCTGCAGCAGCCGCAGCAGCACCTCCCGGCCCCGCCGGTCCACGAACTCCTCCAGCTCGAAGGCCGTCATCCCGGCCGCGTCCGGGCCGGCCATCTCGCAGGCCAGGGCGGTGAACATGGCTTTCGATGCCGTGAACGGATCATCGCCGGGAACCGGGCAGTACGCTTCCATGGAGGGTTCTTCTTCCTTGAGGTCCGGATGGAGTAAGCACCTCCGAACTTAGGAAGAAGAACCCGTTACTGTCCGGGTTTCGGTATTTTCTCTGAGTGATCTGGCAGCGTGAACAGCCCGCCGGGGGCCGGGGCCAGCCAGCCCCGCGCGGCCAGCAGCCTCAGCTTCGACCGCAGCCCCTCCACCTTCGCCTTCTCCGTCGGCAGCCCCGCAGCGGCCGCGAACTCACCCGCCCGCAGCGGGCGCCCCGCACCGGCCGCCACCTCCAGGAGATCCTGGTATGCCCGCGGCAGCACCGACGCGTCAGCGCCCTCCTGCCACGGCAGGACCGTCACCGCCCCGATCGGCGACGCCGGCCGCGGTTCCCCCGCCGCCCTGCCGGCCGACGGCCCCGCGGCGGCCGGCTCTCCCAGTACCCGCGTGACTTCCTCCCGCGCGATCACCAGCCGCGACGCCTGCTCCTCCGCCCTGGCCAGATCCCCGGTAAGCTCCTCGATCCGGCTGCGCAGCCGGTCCGCCTCGGCCCGGGCAGCCTCCTCCTGGCGCTTGAGTTCCTCGATCAGCGAGCCCATCCACCGCCCCTTCCCCTGTACATGACGGTAGAAGAGCGCAGCACCGATCACCCGGAAATCAGGCAAAACCGCATCCACCGCCCCTTCCCCTGTACATGACGGTAGAAGAGCGCAGCACCGATCACCCGGAAATCAGGCAAAACCGCAGGTCAGAAGTCCCTCCAGAAGAGCTGCACCCAACGAGGATTGGCTCACCGACACGCCACGCTGCGAGCCCAGGCAGGTAGTTGCACCGAACCGCCGTCAGCAACGCCGCGCGGCCTTAGTGAACGAGCGCAGATCGCCGACTTGCGTCCACCTCATCTTGAAACCGTCAACTTGCGCGGTGCGGCGCGGCGTCCCGGCGGTGAGGCTGCAACGCGACGGGAGGTCCGCTCCACGCGGGGGTGGTAGATGAAGAGCAGTGCAGATGCGATGTCTGAGCTCATGGCAGGGTCCATGACCACTACGGGTCGCACGATGGACGTGACAGCAAGGCTGACCTACGTGCCGCGGGATCCTCACGTCATTACCGTGACGATCACTGATCGGGCCGGGGCCGTCCCGATCTGGACCATCGGCCGCGATCTGCTGCTAGGCGGCCTGATCGCCCGGGCGTCCTGCCCGGCAGGCATGGGCCAGATCCGGCTCTGGACGTGTCAATCTCGCTCAGGACCGTCGCTGATAATCGCCAGGATGACCAGTTTCGCCGCATTCCTGGAGCTGGATCTGAAAGAGGTCGCCGACTTCGTCATGGGCACGCTTGAGCTGGTGCCGCAAGACGAGGAGTTCTGCCAGCTAAACCTCGATGCCGAGCTGGGGCGGCTCATCGCGTGAGTCTTCACCGACCGTGAGCGACGTATCCTCGATCGGCCGTGACAGCCGCCCCGAAGTTGCCATAACCAAACGAAGTCATCGGTGCGGGACGGCTGGCGATGCCGGTGCGTTCAGAGCGCAATGCAGCAGCTGCTGTGCCGGTCTGCCTTCTGGACGAGGGTTGCGGATGGTGACGGCGGCCAGCACGCCTCCGGCCAGGCATAGGCCCGCCGAGATGAGCGACGCTCTGCCAAATCCGGGCGAGAATTGTGCAGGATGAAGGTAGGCGGTACCGGTGAGTCCGGCAGCCGCGGGAAGGACGGCGACCGCGATCAGGCTGGCGGCGCGGGCGACGTCGTTGTTCACCGCTGAGGCCATGCCCGCATGGCTCGCGGGAACGGCCGCCAGGACGGTCGATGTCAGTGAGGCTACGGTAATGGCCAGGCCCAGGCCGAATGCCACGACTGCGGGGAGGACCTCGGTGGGGTAGTTCCCGGAATAGCTGATGCGGGTGAATAGCGCCAGGCCAAAGACGGTGACCACCGGACCGATACTCATCTGCAGTCGCGGCCGATGCGCGCGGCGGAGCCCAGGTGGCCCGGTTGGCCCGGGACGGCTTGTCGAACCCCGAGATCGGCGCCCGGTTGTTCATCAGCGCGCGGACAGTCCAGTACCACCTGGGTAAGGTCTTCACCAAGCTCGACATCAGCTCACGCAGTCAGCTCCACCGCGTCCTGCCCGGCGATCCGGATACCGCCCAGCTTCCTATTTGATCGCGTCCAGCAGCTCCCGGCAGGCCTGCTCGCAACGGCGGCAGGCCTCGGCGCACACCCGGCAGTGCTCATGCATCCTGGCATGCCGTTCGCACTCGTCGCCGCAGCTCTTACATACCGCCGCGCAAACCCCAAGGAGCGGCTCGGTAACTTTGGGGTCGTACTCCGCCTGGCGGCTTAGGACCGCGGCGGTAGCGGTGCAGACATCGGCGCAGTCCAGGCACAGCCGGATGCACGTGACCATCTCGATCACGTTCTGCTCGCCCAGGTCACAGTCGGAATCGGCGACGCATGCCTGGGTGCAATCGTTGAGCGCTTCGAGGGTGGCGGCCAGTAGACCGGTATCGACGTTGAGGGCGCGTGGGCAGGCGTCCAGCATTTGCCTGGCGTAGCTCATGGTTCCTCCTCGGAAGGCGATATCGCGCCCATATAGTCGGTATCCCGATGGGCTCGGTTAAGAGCATGGGTAACCGGACCGGCAGCCACACCGTCGATCCGGCTAGTTTGCGGGGGGCAGCCCGCCGGCTCGGCGGCGTTCAGACGCTGCCTGCGGTTATGGGTTCCACCTTGGCCGGACCCGGCTTCGTTCCGAGCTGGCCCGTTCTCGCCTGCTCTACGGCGGGTGGCTGCGCCGCGAGCGCCGTATCGCCGAGGCGCGCGACCAGTTGCGCATCGCATGCCAGATGCTGGGCGCAATGGGGATGGAGGCGTTCGCCGAGCGCGCCCGCTGCGAGCTGCTGACCACCGGCGAGACAGCCCGTAAGCGCACCGCCCAGCCCGCCCGCACGCCGCCCGGCCCGGCTAGCGAACCGCTGACTGCCCAGGAGGCCCAGGTCGCCCGGCTGGCCCGAGAGGGTCTGTCGAACCCGGAGATTGGTGCCCGCCTGTTCATCAGCTCCCGCACCGTTCAGTACCACCTGGGCAAGGTGTTCACCAAGCTTGGCATCAGCTCCCGCAGGCAACTCCATTGCGTCCTATCCGTCGACCCGGATACGCTCCCGCGGCGCTAGCCCTCGCCGGCTGGCTAGTCGCACGGCGAGTGCCGGGCCACCACTGGCCAGTTGCCTGTACACCTGGCGGATACGAGCGTGGCCCGCGCCAGATGACAATCACAGGGACGCAGCCGCCAATGAGCAAGACACGAAGGAGCGGCACACCATGTGGCCAGCCAAGTACTCCGTCAGCATCCGCACGCTCCGAGCCGACGCCCTCTTTGTGTCGGCGCTGCAGCGCTCGGATGAACCCAGCGTCGACCAGGTCCAGCAGGCCATCACCGCGGCCGTCCGGGCGTTCGGCCGCGCAGGCTGCGCCGAACGGGTAGCGCAGGAGTTCGGCGATCATTCCGAAACGGCGGTGATCCGGATGCGCTGGGCGCGCGCCGTGACCCATGAGGCATTCACCGAAACAGCGCCTGATCCCGATCCACGTCCAGATGCCGACCCGTTGCTAGTCGTCGGTCCCCGCCTGCCCGCTGGTGAGACATCAGACTCGCCGGGCCGCGCGGCGTAGCGAAGCGGATCGCCACCAAGGAGGGAAAGCCGATGACGATGATCAGTGACTCCTCACCGGGAGCACGTGGGAAGGCTAGGCCGCCAGTGCGATCTTTCGGCGAGGAGATTATGCGCGGACGCGAGGCGGAGCAGCAGATAATCCGTGACCTGCTGCGGCGTGCTCAGCGAGGACTTGGGGGTGTGGTGCTGGTGGAGGGGGAGCCGGGCATAGGCAAATCCCTGCTGCTGCACGAGGCCATCGAGCTGGCAGCAGGGCAAGGTTTTTCACTGGCGGCGGGGGCATCGGACCAGTTCGGCCAGGCGATCCCGTTCTTCGCCTTGCGCACGGCCCTGCGTGAGCCATTCACCAAGCTCACCGCTGATGATCCCGATCGTGATTTGCCTGATGCGCCTGCGTGGTGGATCAGCCAGATACAAGCGCACCTGGAACAGCGGGCCGCGGCAGTCCCCGTCCTGGTATGCCTGGATGACCTGCACTGGGCAAACCCTGCCACGCTAGTGGCGCTGCGGACATTGCCAAGGGAACTAAAGCGGCACCCGATCGCCTGGATCCTTGCCCGGTCTAACACACAGCAGCAAGACGCGGAAAATCTGTTCGGCATCCTGGAAAAAGACGGTGCCGCTCGTGTTACCTTGGCCGCGCTCGGTGATGACGCGATGGCGGCGCTGCTTACGGACGCGTTCGGCGCGCTGCCAGACACCAGCTTGCTCGCCCTGGCCTCTGGCGCCGCCGGGAACCCCTCGTTGCTCACCGAACTGATCCACGGCCTGCGCGACGATAACGCCGTGCACGTCACCGGCGGCCGCGCCGTGCGGGCTTCCGCCCAGCTGCCGCAGCGGATTCACCGTGTCGCGCAGCGGCGGCTCGATGGCCTCAGCAAATCGGCCCGGCACCTGCTGGTGACAGCGGCTGTGCTCGGGCCCTCGTTCCGGCTGGAGGACGCGGCCGAGATGCTCGGCGAAACGCCGACCGCGTTGCTGCCCGCGATAGAGGAGGCGATGGGCGCCGGGCTCATGACCGCCGCTGAAAGCGCATTCTCATTCCGGCACGAACTCCTGTGCCGCGCTGTCAGCGACATGACCCCACGGCCAGCGCGTAAGGCGCTGCATCGCCAATACGGCGAGATCTTGCTGAACCGCGGGGAATCGCCGGTCCTGGTTGCCCGCCACCTGCTCGAAGCCGCGCATCCGGGCGACTCCGCGTCGCTGGCCGACCTTGACCGGGCGGCGGCAGAGACAGTGTGTTCGTCTCCCCAAACCGCGGCCGATCTGGCGATGCGTGCGCAGGAACTGACACATCCCAGTCATCGGGACGCACCGTCCCGCTCGGTGGCCGCCGCCGAAGCTCTTACCGCCGCCGGTCGGCTGGACCAGGCCCTCCGGGTCGCCCAGGACACGCTAGCCAAGCCACTGCCGCCCGTTGCGGAGGCCCGGCTGCGGTGCGCTTTGTCGTCGATCCTGTGCGCCCGTGGCCGGGCCAGCGACGCCCGCGCCGAAGCCAGGGTGGTACTGGCCCAGCCGCAGCTTCCTCGAGACCTGCGAGACCAGGCGATGACCGCGCAACTGCAGGCCGTTGCCGGGTTGCGCGACGAACTCGCCGGGCCCATGGCCGACACCATCCTTGCCGCCCCAAGCCAGTACCACCGTCATGCCGTAGTGGCGGCCCTGGTCACCCGCGCGATGATCAGCTGGGATAAGGGCCAGATCGGCGAAGGGCTCGAGCTGTTCCGTGATGCTTGCCGTTACGGCACCGGGGTCTCCCCGGATGCCCGGCACTTCCAGCCGCTGCTCGCGCTTGCCGCCGCCCTTGTTGACCTGCGCCAGCTCGACGAAGCGGAGAGTATCCTGCGGTCCGCGGACGACCAGGCGCTTGACGGCATCCCAGCCCAGGCGGTGTTGTCCATTCTGCGCGCACGCATCCATATGGCCAACGGCCGGCTGAGCGACGCCGCCGCCGCAGGCCAGGCGGCTCTGGCCATTGCTGAGACCATGGGGGCGCACGGGTACGCTTCGACCGCACAGTGCATTCTCGGCGTGATAGCGCTGCGCCGTGGCGACATCGCCGCTGCAACATATCACGTCGCCAGCCGCTCCGCGCCGGGCCCGCATTTTGCTGACACCTACGCGCGTGCGGAAACCGCCATGGCCCAAGCCCAGGTCGGCGAAGGACGCGACGGGCCGACTGCCGCTATCGCCCGCATCCGCCAGGTCTGCGCCGATCTCCCTGCGCACCGGGGGCTCCTGCTCGGCGACCCCACCACGGCAACCTGGCTGATACGCACCGCACTGGCCGCGGACGACAATGAGCTGGCCGCCATCGCCACCCGCACCGCCGAAGCCCTCGCCTCCGACAATCCCGGATTCGCTCCCATCACCGCCACGGTGGCTCACAGCATGGGACTTGTCGGCCAAGACCCAGCGCACCTGGCTGAGGCCGCAGCGCAGCACCATGACCCGTGGGCTAAGGCTTCCGCAGCGGAAGACCTCGGCGTCCTGCACGCCAGGCAGGGGGACCGGGACCGGGCCGTCCACCACCTGGAGGAAGCACTCGGCGGATACCAGTTGACAGGCGCGACTGCCGACATGGCTCGTATCCGCCGTCGGCTCCGCAAGCTCGGCGTCCGCCGCCGCCACCGGACGCAATCAGCCGACAGGCCCGTCTCCGGATGGCAAAGCCTGACCGACGCCGAACGCGCCGCGTCCGAACTCGTCGCCCAGGGACTGAGCAACCGGCAGGCCGCCAACCGCATGTATATCAGTTCCCACACCGTGGCCTTCTACATGCGCCAGGCATTCCGCAAGCTCAATATCAGTTCACGCGTAGAACTCACCCGCATCGTCATGCAGCAATCTCAGCAACCCGCTACCGTCAACCCGATGCAAGGAATTGCCCCGCAACCGCCTTCCCTGGCAACACGCCGATCATTAAGCAGCAAGTCCCTTCTTTCCGGGAACTCCGCCGTCGCGAGGTAAGGAACCAGCAGAACTTGCAGCCGTTCACTTGATTCCAGGAGGTCAGGTTATGGAGGAGGCCGAAATGGACGTGGTGGTCCTGCAACTATGCGGTCACCAATGGCCAGACGGAGGTGACCATTGATGAGCCTCAACGCGAGCGAGCAACAAGCCCTGGACTCCATTGAGGCCACGCTCACCAGTTCCGACCCTAAGCTCGCCTCTCTGCTCGCTATATTTGCCCGGCTCGCCTCAGGCGAGGAGATGCCGGTGCGCGAGAGGGTTCGGATACACCGGCGGCTACAAGTAACACGCGGCTGGCAACGCAAACAGCGATGCTCACGCCCAGATAAAGCGGGACGGCACATGCGCAGTGGATTCCGGAGCCTGGGCTGGCGGCGGGTCGCGCTGATGATGTGCCTTCTCGCATTCGCCGGGCTGATCGCTGTCTCGGTGATCAATAGCCATGCCAATCATGGGAAATGCGCGCGTGTGCACATAGCGGCATGCGTCGGCCAGGTGCCCGCACCTGCTGCGCGGTCCGACGAACCAACAACTGGCGGCTGACCGGAAGCTGCGCTGGAGGAGGCTACCGCACCAACGCCTCTTGCCGCAGGGTTCTCGCCGAGACCGCTAGGTATCTGGGCGTGTCGCTCGATCTCTCCGGTGTCCATCCTTCATGGGGTTGATGGCGCTGGGCGGTGTCCGGCCGTGTTCTGGAACCGGTTCTTGTTGCGCGCTACATCCGCGGCTGCTCCGAGACGCGGCACGTTGGCGGCTCTGGCGCTCTAGCTCTCCGGCAAGTGCCAGCGGTAAGGGGCGATCAGCTTGGTGACCGATTCCGGTCTCCATGAGCCGCGGGGGTACGGCTCGGCCGGCGGGGGTTCTCCAGCAGCGGCGGGGAGATCTCCCACAGCCGCTCGATCCCGTCGGACCTGGTGAATAGCGACTGGTCGCCGATCATGGCGAGCAGGATGAGCCGCTCGTAACCCTCGAGCGCGTTCGCGCTGGCGAACGAGTCCTTGTAGCTGAACACCATCTTGGAGTGGCCCAGGCTCAGCTCGGGGCCTGGCACCTTGGCCAGGAACTCGATGGTGATCGAGCCGGGGTCGGCGAAGTCGATGACGATCTCGTTCATCCGGCCGACCAGCAGGTCCTTCGGACCGGAAACATCCGGATCGGCGGCTGGTGAAAGCCGAGCGTGATGACCTGGCGCGAGGCGCCCATGGCCTTGCCGGATCGCGGAAAGAACGGCACGCCGTGCCAGCGCCAGTTGTCCACCTCGGCCCGCAGCGCCACCATGGTCTCCGTCTGCGAATCGGGTGCCACCCCCGGCTCCGACCGGTACCCGTCGTACCGCCCGCGCACCACGTGCCGCACGTCCAGGGGCTTCAGCGTCTGGAAGACTTCGACCTTCTCGTCCCGCAAAGACTTTGCGCTCAGCGACACTGGCGGTTCCATGGCCACAAACCCGAGCACCTGGAGCAGGTGGGCGACGATCATGTCCCGGTAGGCGCCGGTGCCGTCGTAGAACGCGGCCCGGCCCTCGATCGACAGCTTCTCCGGCACGTCGATCTGCACGTAGCGGATGTGCTGGCGGTTCCAGGCCGGCTCGAACAGCCCGTTCGCAAACAGGAACGCCAGGATGTTGCGGTATTCCTTCGGCAGCAGCCCGGCCGCGTGCAGGTGGAACAGGCCGGGCAGCAGCTTGCGCTTGGCCAGGTCGCCGGTCGCCCCGAACAGCACGATGACATGGTTGTCGGGCCGCGGGCCCCGTTCGTGCTCATCGACCGGGCTCAGGCCTTCTTCTCCGCGTGGCCGCCGAACTCCGAGCGCATCGCGGACAGGATCTTCCCGGTGAACGCGCCCATGTCCCTGGACTCGAACCGCTCGTACAGCGAGGCGGCGATGACCGAGGCGGGCACGCCCTCGTCCACCGCGGCCAGCACCGTCCACCGGCCCTCGCCGGAGTCGGAGACCCGGCCGCTGAAGTCCGCCAGGTCGGGCGACTTGGCGAAGGCGGCCGCGGTCAGGTCGACCAGCCAGGAGCTGACCACCGAGCCGCGCCGCCACACCTCGGCGACCTCGCCCACGTCGATCTGGTACTGGTAGGCCCAGGGGTCGCGCAGCGGCGTGGTCTCCGCGTCGATCTCGCCCTGGTGCAGCCCTTCGTCGGCGTGCTTGATGATCGACAGGCCCTCGGCGATCGCGGCCATCATGCCGTACTCGACCCCGTTGTGCACCATCTTGACGAAGTGCCCGGCGCCGTTCGGCCCGCAGTGCAGGAAGCCCTGCTCGGCCGTGCCGCCCGCCGCCAGGCCCGGGGTCGGCTCGGCGGTCCCGCGCCCGGGCGCGATGGTCAAGAAGATCGGGTTCAGCCGCTCGACGGCCTCGTCCTCGCCGCCGATCATCAGGCAGTAGCCGCGGTCCAGGCCCCAGACCCCGCCGCTGGTGCCGCAGTCGACGTAGTGGATGCCGTCGCGCTTGAGGTCCTTGGCCCGGGTGATGTCGTCCCGGTAGTAGGAGTTCCCGCCGTCGATCACCACGTCGTCGGCCTCGAGCAACGGCCGTAGCTGGTCCAGGGTGGACTCCACGACGCCGGCTGGCACCATGATCCAGATGTTCCGCGGCTTGTCCAGCTTGGCCACGAAGTCGGCGAGGCTTTCCACCCCGGTCGCGCCCTCGGCCGCCAGCGACTTGACCACGTCCGGGTTCCGGTCGTAGGCCACGCAGCGGTGGCCGTCGCGCATGAGCCTGCGGACCAGGTTCGCGCCCATCCGGCCGAGCCCGATCATCCCCAGTTGCATCGGCGTATCAGTAGGCATAGCCGATCAGTCCTCCATCGTCGTCAGTGGGTCTACGGCCTTCCGTACTCGGCGGCCAGCGAATAGTCCAGGCAACCGACGCAGACATGGTCAGGTATCCGCGCGGGAGATTGCGCAGTCCTCATCGTCAGGTGGCGTTCAGGTGGATTCGCATGCGTGCACGGACGGTCCGCCACCGGTCCGGTTGAGACCCGCATTGTCATGGCGAGTTCCTCTTCTTATCGGACGCTCCTGATGTTCACCGCTGGCTTGGTGAGCTGACACCACATGATCAGGTACTTCGGCGCTAACCCCCTTAACTGGTAGGTCCATCAACTAGGCACTGAGCGCATTCATTGCTGGGGGTTGCATGCCAGGGCCGCGGGGAGTTGCAGCCGTTGGACCGGTAGCTGTCAGTAGCGCACAGAACTCGCTGCTCGTCGCGTAACGCACAGTAGGAGTCAAGGCCATGCACAAAAGGCGCCCAGCCGGGCAGGATCGGCCGGGCTACGTGGCCTGCTGGAACTAGCTGTCTTGAGGGTGTCGGACGTCAGGGGCGCGGTGAAACTGAACACACGTCAGGGTATTGATGCACGCCTCGCCACGCTGACGACGCTCGCGAAGGCCAGGCAGGCCTCATGGTGCAGCGGCGAGGACTGGATACAGGGAGGTGCCTGATGAAGGCGATTGTGGTGACGGATGAGGCTGCGGGAACGGCCGGGATGACGCTGGTGGAGCGGCCCGAGC
>WNGL01025802.1_pt1 | contig 11106 bp, 10 predicted proteins | sample 5400591 | NCBI WGS metagenome assembly WNGL01 (sample SAMN13153377, study PRJNA577476) | soil metagenome | isolation source: 80 cm soil or saprolite under Garry oak tree replicate 1 | place: USA:California | collected 2016-06-15
GCCCGGCCGCGCCCAGCAGCACCAACGAGCTGATCGCGTACGGCGCGAGAACGGCCAGCTCCGCGCCGATCCAGCCGCCGAACGACCCGCCGACGATGTGCGGGCAGTCCAGTCCCAGGCGTTCGATCAGGTCGAGATAGTGGTAGACGAGGTCGTCCATGTCCTCGATCTCGGGCAGCTCGTCCGATCCGCCGAACCCGGGATGTTCGGGTGCGAACACCTCGAACCGCCCGGCGAGCAATTCCAGGAACTCGTTCCACTGCCCGGCGCCGCCGGCTGCGTGCAGGAACAACACCGGCTCACCGGCACCGGCGTGCAACAGATGCACCCGGCCGCCGGAAACGTCCAGATACTGTTCGGTCGGCGTGCTCGCCCCGTTCACCGCCACCTCCGCATTCGCCCGAAACCCCGCCGTGGCGAATCTAGGCGAGCTGGCCGTGTCGTAACGAGCCACTTTCCGCACGGTCAAGCCATTTCTCGCATCGCCTTGACACCCCGGGCACATGGCGTGATGCTCCGCTGGTGTTGACGGGCAACGAAGCGACGACCGGGGAGATCGGCCTTCCGCATCCCAGGCTGATCGACACGGCGGATCCGTACGAGGCCAGAATCCGCACCCAGGAGTTTCTCAGGTGCGAACACCGGATGACGGTCCTGGAGCGCGAAAGCCCGTTTCAGGCCCGCGTCCAGTACCGGTCGATGAACGGACTGGGCCTGATGTCGTCCCGGTACGGCCCGGCCGTCGAGATCGGCTGTGCTCCCCCCATCAGCCGGGTGAGTGTAAGTTTCGTGTACGGCGGCCGAATGCTCATCGACGACGGCGGGCACAACGACGTCGCCGACGCACGTCACGCCGCCGCGTTCAGCTTCCACGAGGCCCTGACGATGCGGTGGGCACCCGGACTGCGGCAGCTCATGCTGACCATTGACAAACCGGTCATCGAACGGTATTTGGAAAACCTGCTGCACCAACCGCTCCGCCAACCGCTGCGCCTGGCGGGCAGCGTCGATCTCGCCGGCAGCGGCCAGTGCATCGCCGCCGCCGTGCGGACAATGCGCCGAGCGTTCACCCTGAGCGGCAAGGCCGGACCGCCACCGGTACTCGCCACCGAAATCGAGCACACCATTCTGACCACATTGCTGCTCACCCAACGGCACAACTACACCGACGCCATCTTCGCCGCGCCAACGCTGCCCGCGCCGCGCGTGGTCCGCCGCGTCGTCGAGCTCATCGACGCCACGCCGGAGAAGGCGTTCACCGTCGCGAGCCTGGCCCTGCACGCCGGCGTCAGCGAACGGTCCCTGCATGCCGCGTTCCGCCGGCAGCTCGGGATGCCACCGATGTCCTACGTGCGCCGTCGCCGGTTGCAACAGGCCCACGACGAGTTGCTGCACCTGGACCCGTCCGCCGGCGTCACGGTCACCGATGTCGCCCTGCGCCACGGATTCACCCATACCGGCAGGTTCGCGGCCGCCTACCGGCAACGTTTCGGCGAGCCACCGTCGATCACCCTCCGGCGCGACGCCTGACCACGAACGGAAGTCCGCCGACTGCTGGGCTCAGCGCGCGCCTTACGCAGGGTAGGCGGACGGACGATCACTCGGCTACCTTGGCCAGTGTCCGGGTAACCAGTGTTCAGGGAGGACCTCCATGCCCATTCCCACCGAGCCGATCGGCAGCATTCCCCGCCCGCAGGAGCTGCTCGCCGGAATGACCGGACTGGCGTCCGGATCGATCGACCAGGCCGGACTGGACGTGCTGGTGGATCAGGCCATCGCGGATACCATCGGGCGGCTGGAGGCTGTCGGGTCGCCCGTGGTGACCGACGGCGAGCAGGGCAAGCCGAGCTTCGCGACCTACCCGTTGCAGGGTGTCGACGCCCTCGCACCGGACGGCGCGGTCATCCCGTTCGCCGACGGGCACATCCGCCAGTTGCCCCGGCTGACCGGGGGGCCGTTCCGCTACGGCGCGTTCGCGGTGTCCTACCTGGCCAAGAAGTTCGCGCACCGGCCGGTCAAGCAACCGGTCATCGCCCCGTCCGCGTTGAGCCTGCTCTACCCGGCCGACGGCATCGCGGGCTACCCGCGCGAGAAGTTCCTGGCGGACCTGGCCGATCAGGCCGAGCGGGACATCCGGCAGTGCCTGGACGCCGGCGCGTCGTCCGTGCAGTTGGACTTCACCGAGGGCCGGCTGTCGCTCAAGCTCGACCCGTCCGGCGGCGTGCTGGACAGCTTCATCGAGCTGAACAACAGGGTGCTGGACCGGTTCTCCGCCGCCGAGCGGGCCAAGCTGGGCGTGCACTCCTGCCCGGGTGGCGACCAGGACTCGGTGCACAGCCTGGACGTCGACTACGCCGGGCTGCTGCCGAAACTGTTCACCCTGCATGCCGGCGCCTTCTACCTGCAACTGGCCAGCGAGCCGGACCCGGACCGGGTGTTGGCGATCGTCCAGCAGCACGCGCCGGCCGACGCGCGGATCTTCGTCGGCGTGACCGACCCGATCGATCCGAGGGTCGAGACCGAGGAGGAGGTGCGGGACCGGGTGCTGCGGGCGGCCCGCTACATCCCCGTGGAACGACTGGGAACCTGTGACGACTGCGGGTTCTCGCCGTTCGCCGACGACACCTCGACGTCCCGCGCCTTCAGCCGTTCCTGCCGCGTCACGACGAATCCGGCCCGTTCCACCAACGGCAGCGGCCGGCGGGTCTGATAGTCACCGATCATCGGCACCATGAACAACTCCAGCAGCCACTGTCCAAACCGGATCAGCCGATGATGGCTGCCAACATGGTCGAGCAACAACAGGCCACCACCCGGCCGCAACACCCGCCACATCTCGCCGATCGCGGCCCAGTCATCAGGTACACCACACAGGCCCAGCGTGCACACGACGGTGTCGAACGACCCGTCCGGGAACGGCAACGCCTGCGCGTCCGCCTCCTGCAAGCGCACCGCACGCCCCAGCTCGGCCGCCCTGGTCCGGGCGATGTCCAGCATCGCCGGGCTGAAATCAATGCCCGTCAACCGCACGTCGTCGGGATAGAACGGCAGGTTGCGGCCGGTGCCGATGGCGACCTCCAACACCTCGCCCTCGGCCTGCGAGCACACCCACTCCCGGCCACCACCGAACTGATGCCGCTCGAAGAACCCGATATCGCGGTCATAGCGCGGCGCGTACTTCTCCCACTGCCGCAGCCGGCGATCGCCGTTTCCCGCCTCACTCATGACACGACCCGTCCCTTCGTGGGTTTGCTACCGTCGGGTGATCAGCTCCCGACGGACCGGCTGGAGTACCGCATGCGACGCCTGGATGTCCAGATCCCCATGCCCGACGGCCACAGTGCCGGGACGCTACACGTCCCGGACGGGGACGGCCCGTGGCCGGCCGTGCTGGCGTTTCCCGATGCCGGTGGGGCGCGCGAGACGATCCGGCTGATGGGCGACCAGCTCGCGGACATGGGCTACGTCGCCCTCGTGCCGGACATCTACTACCGCGCGGGCGACTGGACACCGTTCGACATGGCCACCCTGTTCAGCGACCCGCAGGAGCGGACCCGCCTCTCGACCCTGGTCAGCCCGCTCACCAACGACCGGATCATCGCCGATGCCGGCGCCTACGCGGCATTCCTGCTGGCACGGCCGGAAGTGACCGGAGCCGCGGTCGGCACCACCGGGTACTGTCTCGGCGGACGCATGTCGCTGGTCGCCGCGGGTGGGCTGGGCGGCACGATCGCCGCGGCGGCCTCGTTCCACGGCGGCAACCTGGCCGTCGCCGACAGTCCGACGAGCCCGCATCTGGCCGCCGACCGCATCACGGCCACCGTCTACGTGGCCGGTGCGCAGGAGGACAGCTCGTTCCCCGCCGAACAGGCCGAACTGCTCGACCGCGCGCTCACCGACGCCGGCGTCGACCACACCGTCGAGCTCTACCCCGCGTTCCACGGCTTCGCGGTCCCCGACAACACGACCTACGACAAGGGCGCCGCCGCCCGCCACTGGGCAGCACTCGAACAGCTCTACCAGGACCACCTCTGATCGATCTCGCCGGCTTGTCGATTCGCGCCGTGCCCCGCTCGTCATAGGTTCATCAGATGGCCGAGCGGGCCACGACGACGGGAGACACCATGGCGAAGTACATGATCCTCATCTACGGCGACGCCCAGCAGTGGGACGCGATGTCGCCGGAGCAACAGCGGGCGCACGGCGCCGCCCATGCCGCGTTCAACGCCGCCGCCGGCTCGAAGGTCATCGGTGGTGAGGAGCTGGAGCTGGCGCCGATGGCGACCTCCCTGCGCATGGCTGCCGACGGCCGGATCAGCACGACGGACGGGCCGTTCCTGGAGGCCAAGGAGGCGCTGGGCGGCTACTACCTGGTCGAGGCGTCCGACCTGGACGAGATCATCGCGCTCGCGTCCCGACTACCCGAAGTGCATGCCAGCCACAGCGGTGTCGAGATCCGCCCGGTGGTGGATCACGGATGAGCGCCGAGGTCGTCGCGGCGGTCGCGCTGGCGCACCGCCGCGACTGGGCCCGGGTGTTCGCCACCACCGCGCACCTCACCCGGGATCTCGACCTGGCGGAGGAATGCACCCAGGACGCGTTCGAGCAGGCGCTGCGGACCTGGCCTGCGACCGGCGTTCCGGACCGGCCGACGGGCTGGCTCACCACCGTGGCGCGGAACCGGGCACTGGACGTGTTGCGCCGGGAGTCGGTGCTACGCAAGGCATTGCCGCTGCTGGTACCCGACCGGTCGGTGCCGGGGCCGGACGATGCCGACGACGACCGCCTGCGGCTCGTCTTCACCTGCTGCCACCCGGCCCTGTCCCGTGACGCCCAGGTCGCCCTGACGCTGCGACTGGTGTGCGGCCTGTCCACCGCCGAAGTGGCGCGCGCGTTCCTCGTGCGGGAGAGCACCATGGCCGCGCGGATCACGCGGGCCAAGAAGAAGATCACCATTGCCCGCATCCCGTACCGGGTGCCGTCGCCGGACCAGCTTGCCGAGCGCGTCAGCGCCGTCCTCGACGTCGTGTACCTGATCTTCACCACCGGTCACACGGCGCCAGTTGGCCCGCAGCTCGTCCGCCAGGACCTGGTGGACTGTGCGGTGGGCCTCGCTCGCATGCTGCACCTGCTGATGCCGAACGAGACCGAGATCAGGGCACTGCTCGCACTGCTGCTACTCGTGGACGCACGCCGCAACACCCGCCTGTCCGACACCGGCCGGTTGCTGCTGCTGTCCGAACAGGACCGCACACGCTGGGACACGCGGCTGATCAGCGAGGGCGTCGGATTGCTGACCGACGCCCTACGCGGCCGTCCGCCGACGAGGTATGCCGTCGAGGCCGCGATCGCGGCCGTGCACGCCGAAGCGCCGAGTTGGCAGGCAACCGACTGGTCGGAGATCGTCGCGCTCTACGACGTCCTGCTCCAGCACTGGCCGTCGCCGGTGGCCGAACTGAACCGCGCCGTCGCGATCGGCCTGCGCGACGGCCCGCAGGCCGGCCTCGACGCCGTGACGCCACTGCTGGACGATCCGGCACTGGCGACCTACGGCTATCTCAGCGCCGCCCGCGCCGATTTCCTGCGCCGGCTGGAACGCTGGCCGGAGGCGACAGCGGCGTACGAAGAAGCCTTGGCCCTCACCGACAACGACGTGGAACGCGCCTTCATCACCGAACGGCTGGACGAGGTCCAGACCCACCTACGGCACTAATCGTCCCAGTTGGCCGCGTACCGCCAGAAGTCCAGGATCCACTCGATCGGGACCGGACTGTCCACCCCCACCTGGGTGAACAGGATGGCCACCGTGCCGGTGGCCGGGGTGATGTACGCCGACGTTCCGGTGCCACCAACCCAGCCATAACGGCCGAGCACGTTCCACGGCTCGATCGTCGCGATGTCGACCGAGCCGCCGAAGCCCCAGCCCTGGCCGTCCAGAAACAGCGTGCTGATCTCGCGCTGCGCCGGTGTGGTGTGGTCGGTGGTCATCAGCCGCACCGAATCGGCGCTCAGCAGTCGGCGTCCGTCGGCACCGACGCCCTCGGCCAGCAGCATCCGGCCGAACGCCAGCCAGTCGTCCACGGTCCCGACCAGGCCGCCGTTGCCCAGCGGGAAGGCCGGCGGGGTGCTCCACTGCCCGTTGGGACCGTCGGCCAACTCAAGGCCCGCCGGCCCGCGCCGGTAGTAACTGGTGAACCGACCGCGTTTGTCGGCCGGCACATCGAACCCGCTGTCCACCATGCCCAGCGGCTCGAACACCCGCTCGGCCAGGAATTCGGGCAGGGACCGACCGGAAACGCGGGCGACCAGCACGCCTTGCAGGGTCGAGCAGGTGTCGTACAACCACGCCTCGCCCGGCTGGTACAGCAGCGGAACTTCGGACAGCGCGGCCATCCACACGTCCGGCGCCGGGAAGCTGCGCGGCTCGCGGCCGTCCTTCTGCACCTGGGACAACCGCTGGACCGCCGGCAGCGAGAAGTCGGACGGAAAGCCGTACCCCGCTTGGGAACTGAGCAGATCGAACACGGTGATCGGCCGGGCCGCCGGGACCACGTCGTCGATCGCGCTGGCGGGTGTGCGGACCACGATGGGTTTCGCCAGTTCCGGCAGCCACTCCTCGACCGGATCGTCGAGCGTGAGCCGACCATCCTGGATGAGCATCAGCACAGCGGCAGCGGTGATGGGCTTGGTGATCGAAGCGATCCGGAAGATCGAATCCCGGGCCATCGGGGCACCGCCGATCTCGGCGGCGCCGGCGGCCGCGACCTCGACCCGGTCACCGCGGGCCACCAGGCCGACCGACCCCGGCACGGATCCGTTGTCGACGTGGGCCTGGAGCACAGCACGCAAGCCGGTTCCCATATGTCCTCCCCAAGCGGCGGCCGGGTCGATGGTAGCCATCGACCCGGCCGCCGGTTCCCCTCGGTCAGCCCACGTGGGCGAGCGGTATCGGCTCCGCCGGTGAACCTGGCTTGGTGTTACGGATGAACAGCAGCACCACGACCGCGCTGGCCGCCATCAGCAACGCGCTCACCAGGAATGCCACGTTGTAGCCGTGAATCTGGGCGTGCGCCGCGTTCAGGCCGCTCACACCGTGCGTTGCGACGTACGCCGTCAACGCCGTGGTGAAGATCGTGTTCAGCAGGGCCGTGCCCAGTGAGCCGCCGATCTGTTGCGTCGTGTTCACCATCGCGCTCGCCACACCGGCGTCGTGGTTGGCCACGCCGGTCAGCGCCACGTTGCTCAGCGGCACGAACACCAGGCCCATGCCGATGCTCATCACGATGAACGCCGGCAGGATCGCCGTGACGTACGACGAGTCCAGGTCCAGCCGCGTGAGCCAGAACATCGCGGCGGTCGCGAAGATCGCGCCGGTCGCCATCATCGCGCGCGGGCCGAACCGTGGCATGAGTTGTGCCCCGATCGTGGCCGACACGACGATGCCGCCGGAGAACGGCAGGTAGGCCACGCCGGTCTGCAACGCCGTGTAGTGCAGCGTCTGCTGGAGGTAGTACGTCATGAACAGGAACATCCCGAGCATGCCCGAACCCAGCAGGATCGACGTCAGGTAGGCCCCGCCCCGGTTGCGGTGCAACAGAACCCGCATCGGCAGCAGCGGATTCGCCGTCCTGGTCTCCCACACCACGAACGCGGTCAGCAGCACGACCGCGAGGCCGAGGAACAGCAGCGTCGCGCCGGCCGCCCAGTGGTTGGGCTCCGTCGCCGCCTTCGTGAACCCGTAGACCAGCGACACCAGGCCGAGCGTGGACAGCACGGCCCCCGGGACGTCGTACTTGGTGTTGCCCTCGGCCTTACTCTCCCGCACGATCGGCAGCGCCGCGACGAACGCGATCACCGCGACCGGGATGTTCACGAACAGGCACCAGCGCCAGTTCAGGTACTCGGTGAGCAGGCCGCCGGAGATCAGACCGATCGCCGCGCCACCACCGGAGATCGCGCCGAAGACGCCGAACGCCTTGGCCCGTTCCCGTGCTTCGGTGAACGTGGTGGTGAGCAACGACAAGGCCGCCGGCGCGAGCAGCGCGCCGAACGCGCCCTGCAGGCCACGGGCCATGAACAGCATGACGGCGCCGTTGGCCGCGCCCCCGAGCGCGGACGCGCCAGCGAAGCCGATCAGGCCGATCAGGAAGGCGCGCTTGCGGCCCATGTAGTCGGCGACGCGGCCGCCGAGCAGCAGCAGGCCGCCGAAGGCGAGCGTGTAGGCGGTGACGATCCACTGGCGGTTGGCGTCGGAAATGTGCAGCGCCTGCTGCGCCGACGGCAGCGCGATGTTCACGACGGTGGCGTCGAGCACGACCATCAACTGGGCGATCGCGATCACGGTCAGCGCGAGCCATCTGCGTGGATCGACCACGGAGCCACCGGAAAGCCCGGCGGTCCCGGACGGGTGGCCCGATGTCGCGCCCGACCTGGCTGGTGCGTCGACAACGATGTTCTCAGACATGGATTCCCCTCGAATAACGCGTTTGAACAACTGCCGGGATGCCACGGCAGGCGTGCTTCACCACCGCAGCCCGCGTCAGCGCGAGTCACGTTGGCGTGATTCGAATTCGGTTACCCGGCTCTAGCGATGGGAATGGGTGAGCACGGGCACCAGCACGTCATCGACGACATGCGTGGCGAACCGCTCGTCCAGCGGCTCGCCGACCTTTAATCGCCTGGTCAGCACCAGGGCGAACAGCACCTCGTGCAGCAGGTGCGGATTCGTCTCCGGATGGACCTCGCCCCGCGCGACGGCCCGCCGGATGACGGTTTCGTGGATGGCGTGTTTCCTTTCGTACAGGGACTCGTGCAGCGTGCGGGCCAGGGCCGGATTGAGCGCGGCCGCGGCGGCCAGGTTCGGTAGATGGTCGCCTTGCTGACATGCGCGCGGGCGGCCACGGCGTCCATGGTCATGCGGTCGTACCCGACTTCGGCCAACAGGGCATAGACCGACTCTAGAACGGCCGTCCGACGTTCTGGCGCGCGTCGCGTCCTGACCCCCGATGTCAGCATGTCCGTCACGATGCGCCTCCCCTCCGCCATACGACCCCGGTAATCACCAACTGATACGCATCCGGTCAACGTGGCTCGGTACGAAACTGTTCCGTACTCGGCACAAAGTGATGCAGGGCACATCAGCCGCTCGCGCGGAGATATGCCCTGCTCACTGTCCGTCGACGCGGACCGGACTACGCGCTCGGCGGCGGTGTGTTGTAGCTGACCAGGTCGATCAGGCCTTGAGCTTGCGCCAGCCGCCGGCCCGGTTGTTCGCGATGATCTGTCGGAACATCGCGGTCAACGCCCGCGCGTTGATCGGTTCGCCCCGCTTGAACGACACCGTGCGGGCGGTCTTGTTGTCGTGGCCGGCCGTGATGATCCCCTCGGGGTCGGGCACGATGGCGCCGTCGTAGAGGAACACGTTGACGTGGTCCTTGGCCGCCAGCAGCGCGCAGACATTGCCCTGGAGCACGAAATACGGCTGCACGGTGCGCTTGATGGTCTCGACGACCTCGGGATCGGCCGCGTGCACCAGTTCGCGCACCTCGCGGCAGATGGCCTGCTGCCAGTCGGGCAGCTTGTCGATGTAGGCGTCGACACGCGGGTCGGCGGTGTAGTTCATTTGGTCAGTGTGGACCCGCTGATCATTGGTTTGCCGTTGCCGATGAAGAAGATCCCGGGGAAGCCTGCGGTTTCGAAGCTGGCGCTCACGTTGTGGCTCAGCGTGGACGACTCGACGCTCATCGTGCCGGTGTGGTCGTTGCTGACGTAGAAGACCGCGCCACCGCCCTCGTTGGCGTGGTTGTTCTGGACGAGACAGCCCGCGATGCGCAGCGTGTAGGTGTCGCCGTCGGTGTAGATCGCGCCGCCGCTGCCGCCGCCCGGCGTGCCCGGCGAGGCCGGATTGGCGCCGTTGCCGATGGCCGTGTTGCCGCTCATGACGCTGTTGAGCACCACCCAGGACACGCCGATGCTGGACAGCGCGCCACCGTTCGAGCAGGCGCCACCTTCGAACGTGCTGTCCACGACGTAGACCGGCAGGTTCTGGTACTGGTTCAGCGCGCGGACGCCAGCACCGCCCAGATCCGGCCCGGTGGGATCACAGCGGTTGTTCTCGAACCGCGAGTTGATCACCGTCAACCGGCCGCCGAGCGCGAAGATGGCGCCACCACCACCGCCGTCACCGGTGGTCTGGCCGGTCGAGTTACCGTTGGCGAACGTCAGGTTCTGCACGGTGAGCTTCGGCTGGGCCTGGTCGTAGCAGTCCGGCGACACCTTGCCCTGTGCCGTGTCACACGTGTCCTGGTACAGGATCCGGTGCGCGCCGCCACCGCTGAGCGTCACCCTGCCGCCGCCGTCCAGCACGACCGTGGTGCTGGTGTTGCGGATCTTGGCGGTCGCGGTGAGCGTGATCGTCACCGGGGCCGGGCCGCAGGAGAACGTGACCACCCCGCCTGCGGCGACCGCGGCGACGACGGCCTGCGATGTGCAGCTCGCGGCGGTGCCGCTGCCGATGACCCGGGTCGGATGCGACGTGTCCACGGGTTGGGCCGCGGCCGGAATCGCGGCATGCCCGTTCGGATTGCCCGCCGGCGCCGGCGGGGCCGGCGGCGGCGGCGCCTTCTTCGTCGTCGGCGGCGGGGTGGTCGTCGTGGTGGTCGGGGCTGCGGTGGTGGTCGGGGGCGCGGACGTGGCCGCGACGCCGATCGCGGACGTCCGCGCCGCCAGCGCCGTTCCGTTGATCCGGCCCGCACAACCGGCCGACAGCACGGCGATCGCCAGGAGCGGGACGGCTAATCGACGTCGCATTCCGGCTCTTTCCGCACGGCGGTGATGATCCAGGAGCGCGAGTCGAACACGACGCCGTCCTCGGTCTCGTGCGCGGCGAGGGCGGCGCGCAACCGGTCGAGCGCGGCCTGCTTGTCGTCCGGGCCCAGGTCGGCCAGCAGGTTCCTGGTGCTGCCCAGGCCGATCGTGAACCCGTAGGCGGTGTCGACGTCCGGGCCGTAGCAGACCGGCTCGTGCACGTCGCTCGCTGTGAACTCCTCGAAGCCGGCGGTCTCCAGGATGTCCGCGACGACGGCCGCGTCGGCCAGCGCGAACGGA
>WNGL01027958.1_pt1 | contig 11105 bp, 9 predicted proteins | sample 5400591 | NCBI WGS metagenome assembly WNGL01 (sample SAMN13153377, study PRJNA577476) | soil metagenome | isolation source: 80 cm soil or saprolite under Garry oak tree replicate 1 | place: USA:California | collected 2016-06-15
CATCATCGTCTCGGTCACCCCCAGCACCGCCAGACGCTGCAGCAGCGACGGCACCTGATGCCTGAGCCGGTCGGCAAATTCGATTGCGCCGGCGAGCCGGCCGTCCACGCTCACGAACGCCGTGGTGTGGTCGTCCGGCCGGGGCGGCACTGCGACTCCACGTCCCGCGAAGAACCCGGCCGACCCGACCGCGACCGCGTGTCCGTCCACGAGCCCCGCGACCCCCGAGCCCGGCGTTTCATGGAACTCGGCGGCCGTTCCGATCGAGCCGAACCGACGCCGGCCCGCGTCCACCACCGCCTTCCCGAGGTGGTGGGAGGACAACTGCTCGACCGCCGCGGCGTAGCGCAGCACCTCGTCGCGCGGCAGGCCGTCGAGCGACTGGACGCGCTCCACGGTGGGGTGACCGAGCGTGAGGGTCCCCGTCTTGTCGAACACGACGGCCTGCGCCCGGCCTAGCTGCTCGATCGCCGCGCCGGTCTTGACGATGACGCCGAGGTCGGCCGCCCGGCTGATCCCAGCGATGACCGCGACTGGTGTGGCGAGGATGAGCGGGCAGGGTGTCGCGACCACGAGCACGGCGAGCACACTCGTGAGACTGCCCGTGACGAGCCAGGCCACGCCGCACATCAGCAGCGTGGCGGGGGTGAACCACACCGCGAATCGATCGGCGAGCCGCTGGATCGGCGGCCGCTCGTGGCGCGCCCGCTCTACCAAACGCACGATCTGCTGGTACTGGCTCTGGTCGGCCGGCCGGACCGCGCGCATCCGCAGGGCGCCGTCCAGGTTCACGCTGCCCGAGAGCAGGGTGGATCGACAGCGGCTCCCCGGTGAGCGCAGATTGGTCGACCGCAGAGATCCCCTCGGTCACCTCGCCGTCCACCGGCACTAGATCCCCGGGACGGACGAGCAGCAGGTCCCCGACGGCGAGGGCGCTTACGGGCACCTCCTCCACCTGCTCACCCCGGAACCGGCGGCCGACCTTGGGAGCTCGCGCCAGCAGGGCCTCGAGCGATTGTGAGGCGCGGCTCATGGCGTACCGTTCCAGCGCCTCGCCCCCTGACTGCATCAGCGCAATGACGGCGCCGGCGAAATACTGTCCCAGCACCAGCGCCGTGAGGATAGCAAGCATTGCGACGACGTCCGCGGCGAAGCGTCCCCGCAGCATGCCACGAAGCGTCTGAACGACGAGCGGTCCCCCGCCCGTCAGCAGCGCAGCCAGGAACACCCACTGCCCGACGTCGGGGGCCGCGAAGACGAAACGCGCGGCGAGCCCGATCACGAGCCCCGCGCCCACGATGGCGGGAAGAGGATGCAGCTTCACGAAACGCATCTAGAAGGGTGAGAAGCCCGGCGAGCCGTACGTGTGCAGCTGCAGGTGCTGCCACAGCGGCACCGCGTACGCGATGAGCACGAGCACGATGGCCACCAGGGTCCACAGCCCGTAGCGGTCGAGCACGCCCGCCCGTGGGCTGACCGGCTCGAGCGGCTCTGCCCATTCGATCGGCTCGGGCGCGCGCTGCTTTCCCGCCAGCCCGGTGCCGAGCATCACGAGCATGAAGAACCCGGCGCTCGTGAACAGGAACAGGCCGCCCACCGCCGACACACCGGTGAGCGCGCGCCACGCGTGCGCCACGGCGCTGCCCCCGTAGCTGGCGTCGTAGATGCGCCGCGGCATGCCCATCAGTCCGGTGATGTGGTTCGAGATCGAGAACAGCACCATGCCGATGAACCACAGATAGGGCTGCACTTTCGCGAGCAGCCCCAGCTCGAGCTCGCGCCCTGTGAGGCGCGGCAGCAGCCAGTACGCCGTCCCCATGAACGTGAGCGCTGTGGCGCTCCCCACCGTCAGGTGAAAGTGCCCCTGGATCCACGCGGTATTGTGCACCACCGCGTTCATCCCGTAGGCGGCGTTGATCGCGCCGCCCAGTCCGCCCACCGCGAACAGCAGCATCGACAGCAGCACGCTCGCCACCAGCGGATCGCCCCAGGGCAGCCGCTTGAGCCAGTCGAGCAGCCCTGTCGCGCCTTTCATCCGGCCCGCGACCTCGAGCGACGCCGTCACGGTGAACGCGGTGAGGAAGCTCGGAAACAGGATCCCGAACGTCAGGAGCGCGTGGAACAGCTTCCACGAGGCGGGGATGCCGGGATCCATGAACTGGTGATGGAACCCCACCGGCGTGGACAGGACGATGAACAGAATGAACACGAGACGCGCGAGCGGGTCGCTGAACAACTTCCCGCCGGCCACCCGGGGCAGCACTGCGTACCACACGACGTACGCCGGCAGCAGCCAGAAGTACACGAGCGGATGCCCGAAGTACCAGAACAGCATGCGCGCCAGCTCGGGGTCGACCGTCTGCGTCAGGCCGAGCGACCACGGGATCAAGAGGAACAGCATCTCCGCCGCGACGCCGACCGTCGCGATCAGCCACACAATGACGGTGGCGAGCATGCCATGCAGCGCGAGCGGCGCCGGCTGGCCCGGGTGCGCTCGTTTCCACACGAGATAGCTCCGGATGATCACGAAGCCCCAGATCCACGACCCGACGACGAGCAGGGTCGCCCCGATGTAGAACGCCGGGTGCGCCTTGAGCGGCGGGTAGAAGGTGTAAAGCACCGAGGCCCTGCCCGAGAGAATCGCCGCCACGGTGGCGAGGGTGCCGGCGAGCGCGATCCAGTAGCCTGTCCAGGCGAGCTTGCGGTGTGGTACCGGCGCTCCCAGCGCACGCTCGGCCACCACGTAGCCAAATGCCATGATGAAGAACGTCGTGAACACCAGCGCCATCAGGGTGCCGTGCGCCGTCACCGAGAGGTAATACATCTTGGCCGAGCGCCACGGCAAGTCGAGCGCGGCCCGGGACAGCGCCTGCATGAGTGCCATCGCGGACGCCACGCCGAACGCGAGGATCGCGACCCACAGGTTCGCGAGCGCGAGGCGGCCCGACGGAGCAGCGCGGTCGCTCATGGCTTCGCCTCCTCGACGATCAGCTTCGCCGACATGAGGTGATGGCCCAGCCCGCAGTACTCGTTGCACACGATCAGGTATTCGCCGGGCCGCTTGAACACGGTCGTGAACTGGCTGACGTAGCCGGGCACGAGCATGGTATTCGCGTTGGTCCCGATGATCAGGAACCCGTGCGTCACGTCGGCGCTGGTCATGCGGAAGGTGACGGGTTTGCCGGCGGGCACGCGAATTTCGGCCGGGGTGAACCCGTACATCAGCCCGAACGCTACGACCGTGACCCCGTTCCCGGCCACGGTCACCGCGGGATGGGCGAACCGGGGATCCTTGAAGACCTGCGTGGGGTCGATCGTCTCGACATGGCTGGGTGGCTGCAGGGCGCCGCCCACGCCGGTCACGAGGACGGTCGCGATGAACGCCGCGATGATCCCGCCCGCCGCCCACATCCAGATCTTCTCGTAGAGCGGGACGTTCATGGCGTCACTCCGCCGCGGCGGAGGTAGACCAACAGATACACCGCGAACCAGGCGGCGACGAACAGCACCCCGTAGAGGCTGATCAGGAACAGCGTCCCTCTGGGGTGCGCGGAGCGCTGCGGGTGGTCCTGCGCCACTGTCGTTCCTCGCGGTTTCAGGTATGGGATTCGACTGCGGGCAACTCCACGTCGACGTGCGCGCCGCCTCGGCCGGCGACGTTGCTCGCCCGGATCGAGCCGCCGTGCAGTCGCACGATGGCCGCCGCCATGGCGAGCCCGAGGCCGGTTCCCGTGCCGCGGCTGCGCGCCTCGTCGACCCGGTAGAACGGCTCGAAGATATGCGGCAGGTGCTCGGCTGCGATGCCTGCACCCGAGTCTTCGACCGAGAGCCGGACGCCGTCCGTCCCGTTCGGCGCTGCGGTCGTCACCCGAATCGTGCCCTCGGCCGGTGTGAACTTCACGGCGTTGTCGATCAGCTGGTGCACGACCTGCTCGATCAGGCGGCGATCGACGGGCGCCACCGCGCCGCCGGGCGCGAAGCACCGCTCGACGGTCAACTGGCGCTCCTCGATGCGCCCGTGCAGGGCCGCGAGCGCGCGCTCGACGATCTCGTTCACGTCGCTGGGCTCGCGCACCGGCTGCAGCAAGTGCGCCTCGGCACGCGTGATCAGCAGCAGGTCCTCGCTCATCTCGGTGAGCCGCTCGATTTCCTGGAGGGCACTGTGCAGCACACGCTGGTACTCGCGCGGCGTGCGCTCCGCGCGGAGCGCCACCTCGATCTCGCCCCGCAGCGCCGTCAGGGGCGAGCGCAGCTCGTGGCTCACGTCCGCGGTGAGCCGGCGTTGGCTCCGGAATGCCTGATCGAGCCGCTCGAGCATGCGGTTCAGCACCGCGACGAGACCGTGGTACTCGTCGGTCTCGGCGTGCGCCACGATCCGCTGGCCGAGCGTGCCCGCTTCAATACGGGTCGCCTGCTCGGTGATCTCGTACACCGGCCGCACCGCCGATCCCGCGAGCCACCACGCCCCGACCAGAGTGGCACCGGTCCCCACCACCACGACGCCCGCCAGCACCAGCAACAGCTCGCGGTGCATCCCGGCGGCGGGGCCGAGCGCCGCGGCGTACGCCGCCCCTGCCGCCACCACCAGGCCCACGCCCATGGTGGCCGCGAACCGCACGGCGAGCGTGCGTCGCAGCGACCGGGTCACTCCTCTTCCCGATCCGGGGACTGGAGCCGGAACCCGACGCCCCGCACGGTGTGGAGCAGGTCGAGCTCCGCAGCCTCCTTGAGCTTGCGGCGGAGATTGCCCACATGGACGTCCACCACGTTGCTCTCGGGGTCGAAGTGTAGATCCCACACCTTCTCGAGCAGCTCGGTGCGCCGGATCACGTCCTCCGGCCGGAGCAGAAAATGCTCGAGCAGCTGGAACTCCTTAGGCGTGAGCTCGAGCTTCTTGCCCTTGACCCTGACCTTGTGCTTCAAGCGGTCGAGTTCGACGGGCCCATACGTCAGGAGCTCGGTGCGGCTCCCGCCGCCACGCCGGATCAGGGCTCGCACGCGGGCCAGCAGCTCGTCGAACTTGAACGGCTTGGCGAGGTAATCGTCGGCGCCGGCGTCCAGCCCGCGCACCACGTCCTCCGTGGTGTCCCGCGCGGTGAGCATCAGGATCGGCGTCTTGCGGCCCTCGCGTCGCAGCTCCGTGGCCACTTGGAGCCCGTTCTTCCTCGGGAGCATCACATCCAACACGACGAGATCGTAGTCGTAGACGTGCGCCAACGTTGTGCCCTCTTCGCACGACAAGGATTTTCATAGGGTGGAGACTAGAGGAAACGCGCTGAATCGATCGTAAAGGAACGGTGAAGGAACCTTCACACTGACCGCGGGGTCAGCGGAAGGGCCAGCGTGAACGTCGCTCCGCGGCCCACCTCGCTCACCACGGTGAGCCGGCCCCCCAACACCTCCGCGAGCCGCCGGGACACGGGAAGTCCCAGCCCCGTACCCAGACCCGAATGGGGGTCGAACCGCTCGAATGGCTCGAAGATGCGGGTCTGGAGCTCCGCCGGGATCCCGGGGCCGTGATCGGTCACGGCGAACGCCACCTCGGAATCCGCCGGGGCGATCCGCACGAGGACCACGTTGTCCTCGGGACTGTGCCGAATCGCGTTCGTCAGGAGGTTCACGACGATCTGCTCAAACCGCACGGGATCGGTGCGGAAGGGTGCAACGTTGGCCGGGCACTGCAGGTCCAGGCCGATGCGCTTGGCGTCCGCGGCGGGGCGGACTCCCGCGAGGGCGCGCTCGAGGGCGGCGGGAATCTCCACGTCGTGCCACACCGGTCGCACCTTCCCGGCGTCGAGTCGCGTCAGGTCGAGGAAGTTGTTGAGGAGTGTGATCGTCCGCTCCGCGCTCTCATACACCTCGCGCGCCGCCTGCGCCGTGGCATCGGGAGATTTGCCGCGCACCAGCCGCTGAGCCCAGCCGTACACGCCCGTGAGGGCGTTGCGCAACTCGTGATTCATCATGGCGAACGACAGGTCCCGCTGCCGCTGCATCTCGCGCACCTGGCCCAGCAGTCGCTGGCCTTCGTCGTTCAGTCGCGCGTTCTCGACGGCGACGGCCGCTTGCGCCGCGAGCAAGACGGCGATCGCCTCGTCCTCGACATCGAACTCGGCGGCACCGTTCTTCTCCGTCAGATACAGATTGCCGAACACCTCGCCATGGCTCACGATCGGGACCCCGAGAAAGGACTGCATCGTCGGGTGGTGGGGTGGGAAGCCGTAACGGCTCGGATGCTTGCTGATGTCGGCGGTACGGATCGGCTTGGGGTGACGGATCACGAGCCCCAAGAGGCCACGCCCGGTCGGGAGGTCGCCGATCCGGTCGCGTTCCGCCTGCGAGAGTCCCGAGGTCACGAACTGGCTCAAGGACTTCCGATCGGGGGCGAGCACGCCGAGCGCGGCATACGTGGCCCCAACCACCTCCCGCGCGGAATCGACCACCTGCTGGAGGACGCGGTCGAGGGAGCGTTCGGAGAACACCGCGACGCCGGCGGACAGCAGGCGCTCGAACCGCCGCCGCACGCGCGACGCTTCGGAGGTCCGTTTCGGAGCTCGTGTTCGGGGAGGTCTCTTGGGCACCCGCACCTCGCCGCTGGGATCCGTCCTCCGCGAGTGAAGACGAGAAGCTAGCCTCACCGGGGGTTCAGCGTTTCTTCAGCCGGTACCCCTAAAATAAGCCCTCGGGAGGTCTGGGAATGCGAGTCCTGCGCAACATCCTCGTCGCGGTAAAGCCAGCGTCAGCGGAGGCCCACCCGCTGCGGAGTGCGCTGGCGCTCGCCGCGAGCACCCGGGCTCGACTCACGGTGATCACGGTGGCCGCTTCCCCAGAGTCGCACGCCGGCCTCGAGCCCGGGTTGAGCGAGCGGTTCACCGTGCACAACGCCGTCGGCATCCCGCCGATAGAGATCGCGCGCGCGGCGGAATCGAGCGGGGTGGATCTCATCGTGCTGGGCCGCGACTTCCCCTTTCCCTTGGATCCCCGCCGCGACGGGAACACCGCGGACGGGACGGTGCGGCGCGCCCGCGTCCCCTGCCTTCTCGTGCCGCGTGGGCAGCAGGCGTTCCGCCGTGTGCTGGCGGCGGTCGACGGGGGCCCCGACTCGCAGGACGTGATCGGGGCGGCACACCTGGTCGGGCGGGTGTTCGACGCGGCGGTGCGTGTGGTGCAGGTGGAGGAGCCCGTGCCCGCCGGTGTCGGCGCTCCGGCCTGGTCCCACGTGCCTCCGCCGTCGGTCAGCGCCGCCCCCGGAGGCGAGTGCGACGTGTGCCAGGGAGATCCGGTCTCGGAGATCCTGCGGGTGGCGCGCCAACAGCATATCGACCTGCTGGTGTTCGGCCATCACCGGGGCGGCCCCGTGCGCGCCCACGCCACCAGCGGGGTCGCGGCGCGACTGCTGCAGCGCGCCCCGTGCGCGGTGCTGACTGTTCCGATCTAGACCTGCGACGTCGCGTCGCGCACGCACCTAGGAGACCCGGCGGGGCACACGCCGCGGCGCCGGGGCTCAGGGACTGGTGATCGGCTCATCTAGTGCCCCATCCCGACGACGGGCTGAGGCGCGCCCACTTGAATCAGACCCACCGCCCCCTTTGCCGCGTCGGCGAACGCATGCGTGACGAAGGCGTAGGTGCCTTCCCCGCTCCCGTCCTGTGCGAACGTGGTCTCGAACACCGCGCCGCCGCCCGCCGGAACCGCCCACGTCTGCACGCCGTGCAGCGCATGGTCGGGATCAGCGTCGGGGTACACCGCGTCGAAGATCGCTCCCACGATGTGGAAGTCGCTGCCGAGGCTCGGCCCCGCGTTCACGACGAACAGCCGTACCCGGTCGCCCACGGCGACCTGCAGCGGGTGCTGCTGGTACTGGAACGCGGTGCCGTTGAACACCACGTAGCTCGCGTCGCGCTCGAGGGCATGGTTCCAATCCGCCTGGCCCGGACGCGCGCTGTCGCCCCCCTGCACGTAGAACTCGCTCTGCACGATCACGAACTCCTTGTCGGCCTTGCCGGGCCACCCGCTCAGCGGGTCCACGATGATCGGGAGATACATCCCCTGCATCAGGTGCAGCAGCACGGGCGGCGTGCCACAGTGCACGAGGTAGGCGCCGGGATCGCGCGCGGTGAACTCGAACGAGAGCGAGTCCTTGGGCAGTATCGTCCGGAACGCCTTGTTCATCGGGATCCGTGCCGCGTGGAAGTCGATCGAGTGCGGCATCGACGCCTCGTTGACGAGCCGGATCCGCACTAGATCGCCCTCGCGCACCCGGATCACCGGGCCGGGGACGGTCCCGCCGAACGTCCAGCTCCTGTACGTCACGCCCTTGGCGACCTCGACCGTGGCGTCGCGGATCGGGATGCGGAACTCCTTCACGGGCGCGGCCGAGGCGGGGCTGAGCCGGGCGTCATACACCGGTTGCGTCGCGCGGGGCGCGGTCGCGAAGTCCGTCACCGCGACCTGCGGTGGACTCGAGAGGCCGACGGCGGCGAGCGATGCCAGAGCGACCGCGATCGCGCCGCCAATGAGAATCCTGCCGTTCATCACGCTGCTCCTGATTGGGGAGTTGGCCATCTGTGCAAGGCAAGTATCGGGAGGACTCGATGAACAAGACCCGGAGATTGCATGAAGAGCTCTTCACCCGCACCGCGTGAGGAGTCCGTCCGCCGTATCTCAATCTCCCTTCACGCAGGCGCCGTCATGTTGACCGCGACACTAGCGGATGCACCACCTAGCGAGGAGGCAGTCCTATGTCGTGGCAACCGATCGTGGTGGGAGTGGACGCCTCACCCGAGGCAGCGCACGCGGCGGCCTTCGCGATCGGCGTGGCGGAGCGCGCCGGGACGACCTGCTACATCGTGCACGCCGCGCGTGACGTGCTCGCATCGGCCGAGGTGCCGGAAAACGAGCGGTACCGTGACGCCCTGGTCGAGCAGGCGCGCGGCGAGATCGGGGCCGGACTCGCGGACGCGGTGCCAGCGACAGTCCGGGAGACGCTCAGCGTCCGCATCGGCGCGGCGCCCGTCGTACTCAAGGGCACAGTCGCCGCTCTCGGTGCCGAGCTCATCGTGCTGGGCGGGAAGCACCATTCGGCTCTCGGCCGCTGGTTCGGCGGCAGCACGAGCCTCGATGTGGCTCGCACTACCGACGTCCCCATGCTCGTCACGGCCGGCCCGACGGCGATCCGCCGCATCCTCGCAGCAGTGGACCTGTCAGGCGCCGCGCGCCCGACGCTCGCGGCCGCCGAGCGCTACGCGGCGCTGTTCCACGCCGACCTGCGCGCCCTGAGTGTGCTCGAGCCCCTGCCCATCATCCCGGAAGTGACGCCGCCGTCTGAGACGGCCGATTACTACACGTTGTCGGAGGAGTTGCTGCAGCGCGACGTGTGGCCGTTGATCCGCACGCCGCACGTGGAGAAGGTCGTGCGACACGGCGCGGCCGTCGAAACGATGCTGCGTGAGGTGGCCGACTGGGGAGCCGACCTGCTCGTGGTCGGATCGCACGGGAAGGGGTGGGCTGAGCGGCTGCTGCTGGGCAGCGTGACCGAGCGGCTGCTGAACCACGCGCCGACGTCGCTGCTCGTCGTGCCCGCGCCGGCCGCCGTAGTGGCCGGGGTTGACGCCCCTCGGGAAACTGGGGAGGTGCAGCCGACGCTCGCGATCGCGTGACCTGCGCCGAGCATCACAGGGCGACGGTCTGCCCGTCCGCCGCCGTAGTCACCCGCCATCCGTAGCGCGTCCGGATCGCAGCCGCCAGCGCGCCGCATCCCTCGGGCTCCCCGTGTACGAGATACACGGCTCGGGGCGCATGCCCGAAGCCGCCCAGCCAGCGCAGCATCTCCCCGACGTCCGCGTGCGCCGAGAGGGCGTCGATCCGCTGCACCGTGGCGTGAACGGGGACCATCGCCCCGAACATCTTGAGCTCGCGCGCCCCGTCCTCGAGCGCGCGGCCGCGGGTCCCCGCCGCCTGGAACCCGACCAGCAGCACCGTGGTCCGCGGATCCGGCAGCCGCTGCGCCAGGTGGTGCAGGATGCGCCCGCCCGTAGCCATGCCGCTGGCAGAAATGATGATGGCCGGCCCTCGCACCCGGTTGATGGCCCGCGACTCCTGCTCGGTGCGCGCGATGTGCAGGTGCTTGGTCGCGAGCGGGCGGTCGCCGGACGCGAGCGCCTGCGCCATCTCCGCGTCGCAGTCCTCCGGATGGCGGCGGTAGATCTCGGTCACCTCAATCGCCATCGGACTATCGATGTACACCGGGAGCGCGGGCACCTGCCCCGCCTGCTCCAGGCGGTGCAGGATCCACAGCAGCTCCTGCGTCCGGTCCACGGCGAACGCCGGCACGAGGATCACGCCGCCCCGCTGGGACGCGGCGCGCACCACGCGCGCCAGGTCATCCTCGGCGCCGGGTGGGTGCGATCGGTTGCCGTACGTGGACTCGAGTAGCAGCACGTCGGCCGCGGGGACGGGCGCGGGATCGGGGAGGATGGGACGGTCGTAGCGCCCCAGGTCGCCCGAGAACACGAGCCGCGTTCCCTTGAGGTCGAGCTCGACCGTCGCCGAGCCGAGTATGTGACCCGCCTGGCGCAGCAGCGCCGTCACCCCGTCCGTCACGGGGAACGCCGTGTCGTAATCGCAGGGCCGCACCAGTCCGAGCGCCGCCTGCGCGTCGGCCGGCGTGTAGAGCGGCAGCGCGGGCGCGTGCTTCGAGTAGCCGCGGCGGTTCGCCCGGTCGGCGTCCTCCTGCTGCAGCCGCGCGGCGTCGGGGAGCACGACGCCGAGCAGATCCGCGGTGCCGGCGGTGCAATAGATCGGCCCGTGAAAGCCCTGGCGTGCGAGCAACGGCAGGTACCCGGAGTGATCGATGTGGGCGTGGCTCAGCACCACGGCGTCCACGTGCCGCGCGTCCGCGAGTCGCTGGTCCCAGTTGCGCAGCCGCAGCGCTTTCAATCCCTGGAACAGCCCGCAGTCGAGCAACACACGGCGCTCGCCGGCGGTGACCAGGTGCATGGAACCCGTCACCGTCCCCGCAGCGCCGAGAAACTGGAGGGTCGGCACGGAGGCCGAAGCTGCAACCGGCGACGTTATACCGCCAGCACCTTCGACTCCTCCAGGAAACA
>WNGL01010538.1_pt1 | contig 11104 bp, 10 predicted proteins | sample 5400591 | NCBI WGS metagenome assembly WNGL01 (sample SAMN13153377, study PRJNA577476) | soil metagenome | isolation source: 80 cm soil or saprolite under Garry oak tree replicate 1 | place: USA:California | collected 2016-06-15
CGGCACCGTCCGGATGATCGCGACCTTCGAGGACGTCACCGAGCTGCGCAGCGCCGAGGAGCGGCTCGTGGAGGCGCAGCGGCTCGCGCGCGTCGGGTACTGGTCGCTCGACCTCGCCACCTTCGCGCTCACCTGGGGGGACGAGACGTACGAGATCCTCCTCCTCACCGATGTCGTCATGCCGGGGATGGGCGGGGCGCAGCTCGCGGAGCGGCTGCGCGCCGCGCGGCCCCGGCTGCGCGTCCTCTTCATGAGCGGCTTCACCGCCGATCTCCCGAAGGCGCTCGCGCCGACGGGCGGCAGCCTGCTTCACAAGCCGTTCACGCCGTCCGTGCTCCTCGCGCGCGTGGTCGAGGCCATCGCGGGCGGGGCGTAGCGCCCTCGGCCACCCTTTGGGTGCGCGCGGGTGGCGCGGCCGGGCGGGCCCGCCTAGATCGACGCCATGGCCGTCCTGCTCGCCGTCCGCGACCTCATGTTCCGCTCGAAGATCCAGGCGGCCGCCGAGCGGCTCGGGATCCCGCTCCGGCTCGCGCCGCGTGGCGTCCCGCTCGCGGACGCCGTGCGGGAGCTCGGCGGGGGACTCCTCGTCCTCGCGGACCTCGGGGAGCCCGGGATGCTCGAGGCGCTCCGCTCCGCCAAGACGGCCGCGCCGGTCCGGATCGTCGGTTTTCTCGGGCACCTCCAGACGGACCTCGCCCGGGCCGCGGCGGAGGCGGGCGTGGACGAGGTCCTCTCGCGCGGGCAGCTCGTGCAGCGGATCGACGAGCTGTTGCGGTCCGAGGCGGCGACGCCGGACCCGCTCCGCTAGCGGGCTGCAACGAAGCGCCTCGCCGAGGGTGGGTCACCGCCGGACGAGGTACACGCCGGCGACGAGCAGCGCCGCGCCGAGCACCCGCGCGCCGGTGACCGGCCGGACGGCGAGGCCGAGCCCGCCGACCGCGTCGAGCGCGACGGACGCCAGCATCATCCCGGTGACGGTGAGGCCGAGGGTGACCGCCACCCCGAGCCGAGGGGCGGCCCAGGTGACGGCGGACACGTAGAACGCGCCGAGGAGGCCGCCCGTCCACGCCCACCACGGCGTGCGCGCGAGCGCGGACGCGGCGGGCACCGCGGCCCGGCTCGCGACGAGCCAGGCGGCGAGGGCGAGCGTCCCGACGCCGAAGTTCACGAGGGCCGCCCACTCGGCGCGGCCGGCCTGGCGCGCGAGCGCGGCGTTCAGGGCGGTCTGCACTGGCAGGCCCGCGCCGGCGACGAGGGCGATGAGGAAGAGGGTGAGCTCCACGGACACCTCCGCGATCTTGTCGCCTTCCGCGCTCGCGCAGGTCAAGTGAGAACGACTCCCGGCGCGCTTCGGGCTACTATCGCCGGCGTGGAGCCCGCGGCGCAGCCGGGTGTGATCGCCTCCCCGGAGCAGGATCCGGCGGCCAGTCCTGCCGCGCCGGCCGGCGGGCCCGGCGCCGCGTTCCGGAGGCCGGACCGCGCCTCGCGCCGCTGGGGCCGAGCCGGCGCGGTGGTGCGCGCGATCCGCCCGCTGCACTGGGCGAAGAACCTCCTCGTGTTCGTCCCGTTGTTCGAGGGCCACCACGGCGACGTCGCCGCGACGATCCCGAGGGCCCTCGTCACCTTCGCGGCGTTCTGCCTGTGCGCCTCGAGCGCGTACGTGGTGAACGACCTCCTGGACGTGCGCGAGGACCGCGGCCATCCGCGGAAGCGGCGGCGCCCGTTCGCCGCGGGCGAGCTCGGGCCCGACGAGGGCCTCCGGCTCGCCGCGGTGCTGGCCGCGCTCGGGCTCGGCGCGGCGTCGTTCGCGTCGACCGCCGTCCTGGTCGTCCTCGGCGTCTACTGGGTCGGGACGCTCGCGTACTCGCTCCTCTTCCGACAGGTCGTCCTCCTCGACGTCTTCTTCCTCGCGGGGTTCTTCACGCTGCGGCTCCTCGCCGGTGCGCTCGCGGAGGGCGAGCCGACGAACCCGTGGCTCTTCGCCGTGTCCACCTTCGCCTTCCTCTCCCTCGGCTGGCTGAAGCGCACGGCGGAGCTGCGCGCGCAGGCCGGGCGCGGCGCGGGGGCGCTCCGCCCGCACCGGGACCCGCACCTTCGCGTGCTCGCGCTCGCGGGCAAGGCCTCCGGCGCCCTCGCCGTGGTCGCGAGCGCGGGGTTCATCTCGAGCCGGTACGCGGCGGAGCTCTACGCGTCGCCGGCGCGGCTCCATGCGCTCCTCCCGCTCGCCGCGTTCTGGCTCGCCCGGATGTGGTGGCTCGCGGACCGTGGGAGGGTGGACGAGGATCCGGTGCGGTTCGTGCTCGGCGATCGCGTGTCCCTCGTCTTCGGCGTCGCGGCCGCCGCCATCACCTGGCTGAGCCTGTAGCGGAGCGATGGCCGCGCCGGACCTCTCGTCGTGGGGGCGTCACCCGCGCGCGCGGCAGCGCGAATGGCCGGTCGCGCGCGCCGAGGATCCGCTCCCGCGACTCGACGGGACGATGCTGCCGCGTGGCCTGGGCCGGAGCTACGGCGACTGCTGCCTCGACGACGGCGGAACGCTGCTGACGACGCGCGCGCTCGACCGCATCCTCTCCTTCGACGAGGCGACGGGGGTCGTCCGCTGCGAGGCGGGAGTGACCGTCGGCGATCTCGTCCGGCGCTTCGCGTCGCGCGGCTGGTTTCCGCCCGTCGTCCCGGGGACGAAGCACGTGACGGTGGGCGGCGCGATCGCGAACGACGTCCACGGGAAGAACCACCACCGCCGCGGCAGCTTCGGGAGTCACGTGCGGCGGCTCGAGCTCCTGCGCTCCGGGGGGGAGCGGCTCGCGTGCTCCCCCGAGGAGCACCCGGAGCTCTTCTCGGCCACCGTCGCCGGGCTCGGGCTCACCGGCCTCGTCACCTGGGCCGAGCTGCAGCTTGCTCCGATCCCGGGCGAGGCGATCGAGGCCGAGACGGTGCCGCTCGAACGGCTCGAGGACTTTCCCGGTCTCGCGCGCGAGTCGGACGCCGCCTTCGAGCACACCGTCGCCTGGCTCGACTGCACCGGGCGGGGCGACCGGCTCGGGCGCGGCCTCCTCTTCCGCGGGAACCACGCACCCGGCGGGCCACGCGCGCGGGCACCGCGCCCGTTCGCGGTGCCGTTCACCGTCCCGGGGTTCGTCCTAAACCGGTTCACGGTGGGTGCCTTCAACGCGCTCTACGCCGCCGGACACCGGCGCCGACCCGGCCGCCGCCTCGTCCCGCTCGACTCGTTCTTCTTCCCGCTCGACGGCCTCCTCCACTGGAACCGGCTCTACGGCCCCGGGGGGCTCGTGCAGCTCCAGTGCGCGCTGCCGCCCGCCGCCGCGCTCGCCGGGGTGCGCGAGCTCCTCGCGCGCACGGCGCGCGCGGGGGCCGGCTCGTTCCTCGCAGTGCTGAAGTCGTTCGGCGACGTGCCGTCGCCAGGCGTTCTCTCCTTTCCGCGCCCCGGGCTGGCGCTCGCCCTCGACTTCCCGTACCGCGGTGCGCTCACGGACCGGCTCCTCGCCGAGCTGCACGCCGTCGTCGTCGATCACGCAGGCGCGATCTACCCTGCCAAGGACGCGCACATGACGCCCGCGACCTTCGCGAGGGGTTACCCGCGGCTCGCCGCGTTCCGCCCGCTCGTCGACCCCGCCCTGTCCTCGTCGCTCTGGCGAAGGGTCGCGCCGCAGCCGGCGCGATGTCCGTAGCGATCGACGGTGGGTCCGGTGGAGCCACTCAGGCGTGGGCGCACCCGCGCCCGCGGCGATTCGTCGCGCAGCATCCACTTACCGCGAAAGGCGGATCTCTTCCGGATACCCTTGCGCAGCACGGAGCTCGGCGCACCGAGGTGATGACCCGCGCGCGCGAGCGGCTCTCCGGCAAGTGCCGCGTGTGCTCCGAGTGCGACGGCATGGCCTGCTCGGGCGAGGTGCCCGGCCTCGGCGGCATCGGGAGCGGCAGCTCGTTCCGGAACAACATCTCCGCCCTCTCGAGCGTGCGGCTCAACCTGCGCACGCTCCACGACGGCGCGAAGCCCGACCTCTCCACCACCGTGTTCGGCCAGAAGCTCGACGTGCCGTTCATGATCACGTCGCTCGCCGGCACCACCTACAACATGGGCGGCCAGCTCAGCGAGGCGGAGTTCATCGAGGCCCTCTTCGGCGGCGCTGCGAAGGTCGGCACGATGTCCTTCGTCGCGGACGGGACCGAGGATCCGCTCCCCGTCTACCAGACGCGGCTCGAGGCCATCGCGCGCCACGGCCGCGGGATCGCCGTGGTGAAGCCGCGCGACCAGGCGGAGCTCCTCCGCCGGGTCCGTCTCGTCGAGGAGTGCGGGGCCACCGCCGTCGCCTGCGACGTGGACTCGGCCGGGCGCGCCGCGCGCGCCGCGAAGCTCGGCGAGGTGATCGAGCCGAAGACGGCGAAGCAGCTCACCGAGATCGCCCGCGCGACGAAGCTGCCCTTCATCGTGAAGGGCGTCCTCACGCCGGACGAGGCGGTGATCGCGGTCGAGTGCGGGGCGAAGGCGATCGTGGTCTCGAACCACGGCGGCCGCTGCCTCGACCACACGCCGGGCACGGCGGAGGTGCTCCCCGCCATCGCCGCCGAGGTGAAGGGGAAGGTGACGATCCTGGCCGACGGCGGGATCCGGCGCGGCGGCGACGTGCTGAAGATGCTCGCGCTCGGCGCGGACGCGGTGCTCGTCGGGCGCCCGTGCATCCGGGGCGCGTTCGGCGGCGGGGCCGAGGGCGTCCAGCTCGTCCTCGAGAAGCTCCGGGGCGAGCTCGCCCAGGACATGATCCTCACCGGCACGCGCTCGGTGAGGAAGGTGCCGAAGAGCATCGTCTCGATCGCCTAGGGTCTAGTGCAGCGCAGCAACGCGTGTCGCGGCGCGAGGCGCGGTGGCGAGGACCTCCTCGAGCACCTCGATCGGCACCGGCTTCCCGAGGTGGAGGTCGAACCCGGCGCCGGCCGCCCGCCGCGCGTCCTCGGGGGACGCGTAGCCGGTGACTGCGACGAGGTAGGTCGAGGCGAGCGCCGGATCCGCGCGGATGGCGCGTGCCACGGCGTAGCCGTCCATCCCGGGGAGGCCGATGTCGCAGAGCACGACGTCGGGGAGGAACGCGCGCGCGCGCTCGACGCCCCCGCGCCCGTCGTGCGCGACCTCCACCTCGTGGTCCCAGAGCTGGAGCATCTCGCGGAGCGTCTCGGCCGCGTCGTGGTTGTCCTCGACGACGAGGACGCGGTGGCGGGGCATCGCCTCGCGCGCCGCCGCGATCGGGGCGGCGAGCGCGGGCTGCTCCGGCATGAGCGGCAGCCGGATCGTCAGCTCGGCGCCGCGGCCCGGTCCGTCGCTGCGGACCTCCACGGTGCCGTCGTGCAGCTCGACGAGGGCCTTCACGAGCGAGAGCCCGAGCCCGAGTCCGCCGCGAGAGCGGTCGAGGCTCCGGTCCGCCTGCACGAACGGCTCGAAGACGTGGGGAAGGACCTCCGCGGCGATGCCGATGCCCTCGTCCCGCACGCGGATCGCCGCGGTGCCGCCGGGCTCTGCCACGAGCTCCACGCGCGCCCGCCCCCCCGGGTCGGAGAACTTCGCGGCGTTCCAGAGGACGTTCCCGAGGACCTGGCCGATCCGCGTCCGGTCCCCGTCCATCCAGAGCGGCACGTCCGGCAGCACGGCCTCGAGCGCGACCTGGCGGGACTCGAACAGCGAGCGGTGGTCCTGGATCGCCTCCCGCACGGCGTCGGCGAGCTCCATGCGCGAGCGCTGGAGATGGATCTTCCCGCGCGAGACGCGCGTCGCGTCGAGCAGGTCGTCGGTGAGGCGGGTGAGGTGCAGCACCTGCCGGCCGAGGATCTGGCGCGCGTGGCCCGCCTTCTCCGAGTGCGGGGGGGCGCGGTCGAGGAGCCAGAGCGCGTGGCGCAGCGGCGCGAGCGGGTTGCGCAGCTCGTGCGAGAGCATCGCGATGAACTGCCCCTTGCGCTCGTCCGACGCGTGCAGCGCGAGGAACGCGGCGCGCTCCTCGGCGAGCGCGCGGCGCAGCCCGACGTGGAGCGCGGCGGCGGTGACCGCGACGAACCCGAGCCCCTTCGCGATCGACCACCCCGATCCGCCGCCGGTGCGGCCGAACAGGTGGGCCAGGACGAGGTCCGACGCGACGATCCAGACCACCGAGAGGGCCACGTAGAGGAGCGGGATCCAGACGTCCACGCGGCCGAGCCACCGCGCCCCGTGCCGGACGCCGGGCGACAGCCCGCCATCGCGAGGAGGAGTCGACATGTACGCCGAACCCCCCACAGGTGCGGTTCAGTCCCGCCCCGGCGGGCCGTGGGCGGGGCAGGCAGGAGCGGGTACCATCACCGGGCGTGTGGACGATCGATCCGCCGCCGGGCGTTCCGGCGTGGCTCGCGACGGGCGCCTACCTGGCCGCCGTCGTCGTCTTTCTCTTCGCGCAGCAGGCCGGCCTGCGCCTCCGGCGCGAGGAGGTTCGCGCCTGGTGGGCGGGGAGCGGTCGGGATCTCATCAACCTGGGCGGGCTCGTCGCGATCTCGGGGGCGCTGCGGCTGCTCGGGCTCCCCTGGCCGGCCGCCCTGTTCACGGGCGGCACGCTCACGCTCCTCATGTTCGGCGCGTCGGTGTTCGTCGCGACACAGACGCCGACGCAGCACGCGCGCGCCTGGTCGTTCGCCACCGGCCTCGCCCTCGCGCTCCCCGCGCTCCTCGCGCGCGAAGCGGTGGTCCGGGCGTTCGGGCGGCTCGCCGCGTGGCTCTTCGGCTGACGTCCGTGCGACCGGACGGTCAGTGAATGGGGCCGGGAGCGAACCGAACCGGCAGCGCGAGCACCTCGAACAGCTCGGCCTCGGGGAGCGCGCCCTGCTCCGCCATGCGGAAGAGGATCTCGCGGACGCGCGCCTCGGCCGCGTCGCTCGGCGCGCCGCGCTCGCGCATCGCGTCGCTGCGGACCGGGCTCGGGATCACCGACGCGAGGAACGCCGCCTCCTTCGGCCCGAGCGTGCGCGCGTCCTTGCCGAACCAGTGGCGCGCGGCGGGGCCGATGCCCCAGACCCCCGGCCCCCACTCCGCGACGTTCAGGTAGATCTCGAGGAGCCGGCGCTTCGGGAGGGTCGCCTCGAGGCCGATCGCGATCGCCGCTTCCCGGACCTTCCGCGCGAAGGTGCGCTCGCCGTCGAGGAAGAGGTTCTTCGCGAGCTGCTGGGTGATGGTCGAGCCGCCCCGCATGAGCCGGCCCTTCTCGGCGCCCTTCACCGCGGCGTTGCGGAGCTCGTCGAAGTCGAACCCGGCGTGGGCGAAGAACCCGGCGTCCTCCGCGGCGGTCACCGCGCGGAGCACGTGTTCGGGGAGCTCGGCCACGGGCACGAAGTCCGGGTTCGCCGGGCCGACCACGCGCTCGGGGCCGCGGCCGTCGCCCTCGACGAGGGGTCGGACCGGGAACGGCTCCGCGAGCCAGCCGCGCCCGCCGCGGCGGGCGCCGTCGCGGAGCCCGCCCAGGTCGAGCGCCGCGGAGAGGCTCCAGGCGTGCGGGTCGGCGACCGGGCCCGACACCTCGAGCCGGCCGGACAGCGTACCGGCGGGGCGAGGCGCCTGCGGCGGGAGCGCGAGGGCGGCGGGGAGGGCGGCGAGCACGTCGCTCCACTCGACGCGCTCCGCCCGGACCGAGAGCGAGAACGTCGCGGGCGTGATCTGGGAGGGGGCTTGTCCCCGGACTTCCGCCGCCCCGCGGAGCTCGCCTGCGAACGCGAGCGGGACCGCGCCGAGCAGCGTCGCGTCGCCCTCCTCGATTGCGAGCCGCGCCGCGGCACGATCCCACACGAGGCGGCAGGACGCGGACCCGTCGAGCGGCCCGACCGGCTCGGGCCCGACGACGGCGCCCGCGACCACCGCGTCGTCCACCTCCACGCGCAGGCGGGCGGTCGCGCGCGCGAGATCGGGAGGCGCCTCCGCCTCGAGCCGGGCGGAGAAGGCGCCCGAGGTGATCGCCGCCGTCGGGGTCCGGAGCCAGGGCGGCAGCGCGGCGGCCGCGACGCGGTCCCCGCGCAGCGTCGCGCGCCAGCCCTCCGCGCCGCGGAGCACGACGAGCGTCACGTCGCCGCCGCCCGGGAGGGCCGCGGCCGCGTCGAGGCGCGGCCGCGTCGGGGAGGGATCGATCCGGAGGCGCACGTCGAGCGGGCCGGCCTCGAGCCGCGCGCCGTGGAGTGGCAGGGCGACCTCGACGCCGCGGAGCGACGCCACCGGGACGAGGCGCCCGACGAGGAGCGCGGGGACGGAGGGGCGCACCATCGCCTCGCGCACGCGCACCCGCGGCGGCCCGCCGTCGGGCGCCGGGACCTCGATCGCGCCGAGCCAAACGCGGAAGAGCGGATCGACCGACACCGCGTCGCCGATTCGCACGCCCGGGACGCGGGCGCGGAGCGCGGCATGGATCCGCTCGTGGAGCCAGCGCTCGGCGGGGGCGCTGCGGGCGGCCGCGAGCGCGAGCGCGTAGGCCGCCGCGAGCGCACCGAGCGCACCGAGGGCGACGAGCAGCCGGCGGCGGGCGCGAGACATTCTCCTCCCCAAAAGCGCGAGCGGGGAACGCGTCGCCGGATGGCGGACGTTCCCCGCTCGAGCCAAAGACAGGCTCGCCGAGCTGCGCCCGAAGGCGCAACTCGACGGTGCGCTACATCATGCCGCCCATGCCGCCCATCCCGCCCATCCCGCCGCCGGCGGGGGCCGCAGACTCATCCTTCGGCTTCTCGGCGACCATCGCCATGGTCGTCAGCATGAGGGAGGCGACCGAGGCCGCGTTCTGGAGCGCAGAGCGCGAGACCTTGGTCGGGTCGATGACGCCGGCCTTCACGAGGTCCTCGTAGTCGCCGGTCTGGGCGTTGAAGCCGAAGGCGGGCTCCTTCGACTCCTTCACCTTGTTCACCACGATCGACGCCTCGTAGCCGCCGTTGCCGGCGATCTGGCGGAGCGGCTCCTCGAGGGCGCGACGGACGATGTCGATGCCGAACTTCTCGCCGTCCTCGACCGCCAGCTTCTCGAGGGTCTTGAGGCTGCGGAGGTAGGCGACCCCGCCGCCCGGGACGATGCCCTCCTCGACGGCCGCGCGGGTCGCGTGGAGCGCGTCCTCGACGCGGGCCTTCTTCTCCTTCATCTCCGTCTCGGTGGCCGCGCCGACGTTGATGACGGCGACGCCACCGACGAGCTTCGCGAGCCGCTCCTGGAGCTTCTCCTTGTCGTAGTCGGAGGTGGTCTCCTCGATCTGGGCGCGGATCGCCTTCACGCGCGCCTCGATGTCGGCCTTCTTGCCGGCGCCGTCGACGATGGTGGTGTTCTCCTTGTCGATGGTGAGCCGCTTCGCGCGGCCGAGGTCCTTCAGCGAGACCTGCTCGAGCTTGAGGCCGAGCTCCTCGGCGATCAGCTTGCCGCCGGTGAGGATCGCGATGTCCTCGAGCATCGCCTTGCGGCGGTCGCCGAAGCCCGGCGCCTTCACCGCGCAGACGTGCAGCGTGCCGCGGAGCTTGTTGACCACGAGCGTCGCGAGCGCCTCGCCCTCGACCTCCTCGGAGACGATGAGGAGCGGCTTGCTCGCACGCGCCACCTGCTCGAGCAGCGGGAGCAGGTCCTTCATGTTCGAGATCTTCTTCTCGTTGATGAGGATGTAGGCGTCCTCGAGGTTCGCGACCATCCGCTCGGCGTCGGTCACGAAGTACGGCGAGAGGTAGCCGCGGTCGAACTGCATGCCCTCGACCACCTCGAGCGTCGTCTCGAGGCCCTTCGCCTCCTCGACGGTGATGACGCCCTCCTTGCCGACCTTCTCCATCGCCTCGGCGATGATGTTGCCGATCGTCTCGTCGCCGTTCGCGGAGATGATGCCGACCTGGGCGATGTCCTTCTTGCCCTGGGTCGGCTTCGAGAGCTTCTTCAGCTCGGCGACCACGGCCTCGACGGCCTTGTCGATGCCGCGCTTGATGTCCATCGGGTTGTGGCCGGCCGCGACGAGCTTCGAGCCCTCGCGGTAGAGGGCCTGGGCGAGCACGGTCGCGGTGGTGGTGCCGTCGCCGGCGACGTCGGAGGTCTTCGACGCGACCTCCTTCACCATCTGCGCGCCCATGTTCTCGAACTTGTTCTCGAGCTCGATCTCCTTCGCGACCGTCACGCCGTCCTTGGTGATGGTCGGGGAGCCGAACGACTTCTCGATGACGACGTTGCGGCCCTTCGGCCCGAGGGTGACCTTCACCGCGTCGGCGAGGGTGTTCACGCCCTTGAGGATGGCCTCGCGAGCGCGCTGATCGAAGATGATTTCCTTGGCAGCCATTTCAGTGGACTCCTTGGTTCCGGGTGGGGGCGCGGGCCTTAGCTCTCGATCACGCCGAGGATGTCTTCCTCGCGCATGATGAGGTGCTCCTCGCCGTCGATCTTGACCTCGGTGCCCGCGTACTTGGAGAAGAGGATGCGGTCGCCGGCCTTCACGTCGAGGGGACGGACCTTGCCGTCCTCGAGGACCTTGCCGTTGCCGGCGGCGAGCACCTTGCCCTCGATCGGCTTCTCCTTGGCGGTGTCGGGGATGATGATCCCGCCCTTGGTCTTCTCCTCTTCCTGCACGCGCTTCACGATGATGCGGTCCTGCAGCGGCCGGATCTTCATGTGCTTCCTCCGTACGAGTTTTCAGCCGTCGCTGGCAGTCTCTTTCGGGGACTGCTGAAACCCGGACCCCGGTGCCGGGCATCGCGGTTGACGGTGCCGACAGCGGTGCCGGGCACCGCGGTTGGGCACCGCGGTTGGCAGTGTAAAGGTTCAATTGCTACGCGGGGTTGTCCGATTTCGACCCGAGCGGTACCGTTCAAGGGAGTCCCAGCCGGCAAGGAGGCCCCGGAGTGAAGAGCGAACGGATCCTCATCGGCAAGACGGCGCAGGAATGGTTCCGGGAGATGCTGGCCGACGCCCTCTCCCACCGACGCTTCGCGATCCAGGAGGTCACCGAGTTCTATCTCGTGAACCTGCTCGCGGGCTTCCTCGAGAGCGAGCGGCTGTTCGTCGAGGAGGAGGACGGCAGCATCCGCAGGGAGCCGCTCGCGCTCATCCTCCTGCGCGCCCTCGGGGCGGAGCGGCGCGCCC
>WNGL01017880.1_pt1 | contig 11103 bp, 10 predicted proteins | sample 5400591 | NCBI WGS metagenome assembly WNGL01 (sample SAMN13153377, study PRJNA577476) | soil metagenome | isolation source: 80 cm soil or saprolite under Garry oak tree replicate 1 | place: USA:California | collected 2016-06-15
GGCCATTTCGCCTCTCTGTGGCACAGGATGGCGACCAAGCTCGGCCTCTCGGTCGACCTCATCCCCACCGACTGGCGCCGCGGCGTCGATCCGGCCGCGGTCGAGGCGAGGCTCAGGGAAGACCGCGAGCACCGGATCAAGGCCGTGTGCGTGGTGCACAACGAGACTTCGACCGGGGTCGCGAGCCGCATCGGCGCGATACGCAAGGCGATCGACGCGGCAGGACACCCCGCGCTCTACATGGTCGACACGATTTCCTCGCTCGCCTCGATCGACTACCGCCACGACGAGTGGGGCGTGGACGTCACCGTCGCCGGCTCGCAAAAAGGCCTGATGCTGCCGCCCGGCCTGTCGTTCAATTGCGTGAGCGAAAAGGCGCTCAAGGCATCGCGTACGGCTGCGCTCCCACGCTCCTACTGGCACTGGGACGAGATGCTTTCCAACAACAAGAGCGGCTACTTCCCCTACACGCCCGCGACCAACCTGCTCTACGGCCTGCGCGAATCGCTCGCGATGCTCGAGGAAGAAGGCCTGCAAAACGTCTTCGCCCGCCATGCGCGCCACGCGGAGAGCACGCGGCGCGCGGTGCGCGCCTGGGGCCTGGAGATCCTGTGCGCGGTGCCCGAGGAATACTCGAACTCGCTCACCGCGGTGATGATGCCTGCCGGCCACGACGCCGACGCGCTGCGCAAGATCATTCTCGAAGCCTACGACATGTCGCTCGGCACCGGTTTGGGGAAACTCGCAGGGAAGATATTCCGAATCGGACACCTCGGCGACTTCAACGATCTGATGCTCGCCGGCACCCTCGCCGGCATCGAAATGGGGTTTGCACTGGCCGGCGTACCGCACAGAAAAGGCGGCGTGCTCGCTGCACTCGATCACCTTGCCGAGAGCGCGCGCGCCGCTCCGCGCAAGGCCGCTTGAATTACCCAGAGCATCCGCGGATACACGCGGAGTTTTTTTCCGAGGAGGGGTTATGAAATTCGAAAAATGGATCACGCTTGCCTTGTTCGCACTGACGGCGGCGCCCGCGGTCGCGTGGGAGCCGACAAAGCCGGTCGAAATCGTCGTCGCCGCCGGCGCGGGGGGCGCCTCCGACCAGATGGCGAGGATGATGCAGGCCGCGATCCAGAAGAACAGCCTGATGAAACAGCCGATGGTCGTCTCGCTGAAGGGCGGCGCGTCGGGCGCAGAGGCGCTGATCTACATGAAGTCGAGCACCGGCGACCCGCACAAGGTCCTGATCGCCTATTCGCTCATCTACATGCTGCCGCTCTCGGCCAGGATCCCGTTCAACTGGCGCGAGCTCACGCCGGTGTCCGTCATCGCGCTCGACCAGTTCGTGCTCTGGGACAACACCACGCTGCCCCACAAGAACGTGAAGGAATTCATCGCGGCCGCAAAGGCAGCCAATCCGCCGTTCAAGATGGGCGGCACCGGCTCCAAGCGCGAGGACCACGTCCTCACCGTCTTCCTCGAGAAGAGGACCGGCGCCAAGTTCGCCTACCTGCCGTACAAGTCGGGCGGCGAGGCGGCGACTCAGCTCGTCGGCAACCACACCCAGTCGAACGTCAACAACCCTTCCGAGAATCTCGAAGTCTGGCGCGCCGGCCAGGTGCGCGCGCTGTGCGTGTTCGACAAGGAGCGCATGCAGTACAAGACCAAGGTCACGGACACGCAATCCTGGAACGACATCCCGACCTGCAAGGACGAAGGCATCGACGTGCAGTATCTGATGCTTCGCGCCATGTTCCTGCCGGGCAAGGTGACGCCCGATCAGACCGCGTTCTACGTCGATCTGTTCAGGAAGCTCACGCAGACGTCGGAATACAAGGACTACATGGAAAAGCAGGCGTTGAAGCCCGTCTTCCTCACGGGCAATGACATGCTCAAGTTCCTGGAAGAAGACGACGCGCTCAACAAGAACCTCATGACCGAAGCGGGCTTCGTCGCGAACTAAGTGGCAAAATCCGGAGACGAAATCGTCGTCGAGGATCCCGCTGCGCCGGCGGGCGACTCGCCGGCGGTGACCAGCAATCGCGCGGCCGACGTCGCCGTTTCCTTGCTGCTCCTGGCGTTCGCCGGACTGCTCGCGTTCGATAACTGGCGCACCGGCATGGGGTGGGACGCGACCGGCCCGCAGGCCGGCTACTTTCCGTTCTATCTCTCGGTCATCCTCGCCGCGGCTTGCCTCTGGGGCGTCGCCAGGGAGTTCCTCGTCCGCGAGCAAGCGAGCGGAACCTTCGTCACGCGCGAGCAGCTTCGCCGCGTGCTGCAGGTATTCGTCCCGACCCTGCTGTTCTGCCTGTTTACCCAATGGCTCGGGCTCTACGTAGCGAGCTTCCTGCTGATCGCGGGGTTCATGGTATTCGTCGGACGCATCGCCGTCTGGAAATCGCTGCTCACCGCGTTCCTCTTTTCGCTCGTCATGTTCGTCACCTTCGAGATCGCCTTCGACGTGCTCATGCCCAAGGGCCCGCTCGAAGCCCTCTTCGGACGCTAGAGCGATGGAAGCTTTCGGGCTTCTCGTCTACGGTTTCAGCGTCCTGCTGACCTGGAAGATCCTCGCCCTGATGATGGTGGGCCTCGTGCTCGGCATCTTCGTCGGAGTGCTGCCGGGCCTGGGGGGCCCCAACGGGGTCGCGATCCTGCTGCCGCTCACCTTCACGATGGATCCGACCTCGGCCATCGTCATGCTCTCGTGCATCTACTGGGGGGCGCTTTTCGGCGGCGCGATCACTTCGATCCTGTTCAACATCCCGGGCGAAGCGTGGTCGGTGGCGACGACCTTCGACGGCTATCCGATGGCGCAGCAGGGCAAGGCGGCCGAGGCGTTGACTGCGGCTTTCACCTCGTCCTTCATCGGCTCGCTCGTGGCGGTGCTGCTGATCACCTTCCTCGCGCCCGGAATCGCCTCCTTCGCCTTGCGCTTCGGGCCGCCGGAATTCTTCGCGGTTTATCTCCTCACCTTCTGCTCCTTCGTCGGCCTGGGGCGCGAGGAGAAGCACAAGACCATCATCTCCATGGCACTGGGCCTGTTGCTCGCGGGCGTGGGCATGGACACGGTCTCCGGCCAGCTGCGCATGACTTTCGGGCTGGACGAGCTGTTGCGCGGCATCAACTTCCTGGTCGCCGTCATCGGCCTGTTCGGCATCAGCGAGATCCTGCTGACCATGGAGGAGCGGCTCGCGCTGCGCGGCCACGCTGCCAGCATCAGCCTGCGCACGGTGCTGAAAGTGTGGAAGGAGATGCCGCGGTACTGGGTGACGCTGTTGCGCTCCTCCGCCATCGGATGCTGGCTCGGCATCACCCCGGGCGGCGCGATCGCCGCCTCCTTCATGAGCTACAACCTCGCCAAGCGCTTCGCCAAGGACAAGGAGTCGTTCGGAAAGGGCCGTATCGAAGGCGTATTCGCGCCGGAGACTGCGGCGCACGCCTCAGGCACTTCCGCCTTGCTGCCGATGCTCGCGCTCGGCATCCCGGGCTCGGGCACGGCGGCGATCCTGCTCGGCGGCCTGATGGTGTGGGGGCTGAACCCCGGGCCGCTCCTCTTCGTCGAGCACAAGGGCTTCGTCTGGGGCCTGATCGCCTCGATGTATCTCGGCAACGTGGTGGGCCTCGTCCTCGTTCTCACCACCGTGCCGCTCTTCGCCGCGATCCTGCGCGTGCCGTTCTCGGCGATCGCGCCGATGATCGTGGTGTCCTGCGCGATCGGCGCCTACGCGATCCAGAACGCCATGTTCGACATCTGGCTGATGCTCCTCTTCGGCGTCGTCGGCTACGTGTTCAAGAAGATCGGCATCCCGCTTGCGCCGTTTACGCTCGCGCTCGTTCTCGGCAACCGCGCCGAGGACTCCTTCCGCCTGTCGATGATCGGCTCGGGCGGGGACATGCGCGTATTCTGGTCGAACGGCCTGGTCGGCTCGATCACCACGCTCGCGCTCGTCCTGCTCTTCTGGCCGCTGATCGGCGCGGCGTTGGGCAGGCTGCGGAGCGCTTTCGCCGTGAAAACGGCATAGGGAACGGCTTATGTCAGGTGAAATCCTTCTCGAGCGCGACGGCGACATCGCCACCGTCACCCTCAGCAACCCGGGCAAGCTGAACGCCCTCGGGCTCGGTTCGTGGAAGCGGCTGGGAGAGGTCATGCGCGAGCTCGACGCCGACAAGGCCTTGCGCTGCGTCGTGATGCGGGGGGCAGGCGACAAGGCCTTCGCCGCGGGCGCGGACATCTCCGAGTTCGAAACGACGCGCAGGAACGCGAAGAGCGCAAAAAAATACGGCGCGGTCCTCGAAGCGACGATGGGCGCGATCGCGCGATGCCGGCACCCGATCGTCGCGATGATCCACGGCGTCTGCGTCGGCGGCGGGCTCGAAGTCATCACGCAGTGCGACTTGCGCATCTGCGGAGCCTCGAGCCGTTTCGGCATCCCGATCAAGAACCTCGGCCTCGTCGTCGGCTACGGCGAGATGCAGGGGCTGATCGCTCTCGTGGGCCGTGCGGTCGCGCTCGAGATCCTGCTCGAAGGCCGCGTGTTCGGCGCCGAGGAAGCGAAAAGCAAGGGCCTCGTCAACCGCGTCGTTCCCGACGACAAGGTCGCGGAGGAATCGCTCGCGGCGGCGCGGCGCATCGCGGACGGCGCGCCGCTCGTCGCGCGCTGGCACAAGAAATTCGCGCGGCGCCTCGCCAGCCCGCGCCCGCCCAGCGCGGCCGAGCGCGACGAGGCCTACGCCTGCTTCGACACCGAGGACTTCAAGACCGGCGTCAAGGCGTTTTTCGCGAAAGAAAAGCCCGAGTTCAAAGGCAGGTAGCGAGGTTTTCCGCGGGGAGGAACGGTGACCGGGAGTCCGCTTTAAACTTCGCCTGCATTAGAATCACGCTTCAACGACCGCGCGAAGGCGGTCAGCCTCAGGAGGAGAAAACCATGGCACGCAAGGATCCAGGTCCTCAGGTCGATCGCCGCAAGTTCCTGACCGGAGTCGCCGCGGCCGGCGCCGCGACCGCCGCAGCTACGATGAGCACGCCCGTCGCGCGCGCCGCGGAGCCGGCGCCCGCGCCGCGAGTCCCTTCCGCGCTGAGGCCCACGCTGCAGGTCGCGGCCGCGGAGACCGAGACGCCGCGCGAGACGACGAACCGCATCGGCGGCAGGCCGGGGTCGGATTTCATGGTCGACGTCGTCAAGACGCTCGGAATCAAGTACCTGCCGGCGAACTGCGCATCGAGCTACCGCGGCATCCACGAGTCGCTCATCAACTACGGCGGCAACAAGATGCCGGAGTTCCTCACCTGCATGCACGAGGAGTCCGCGGTCGGCATGGCGCACGGCTACTTCAAGATCGCCGGCAAGCCGCTGATGACGCTGTGCCACGGCACGGTCGGACTGCAGCACGCCACCATGGGGATCTACAACGCGTGGTGCGACCGCGTGCCGGTGATCGTCGTCGGCGGCAACGACCTGGACGCTTCGACGCGGCCGCCGGGGGTGCCGACCTTCCACGCCGCGCAGGACATCAACGCGCTGGTGCGCGACTTCACCAAGTGGGACGACACGCCGGTGTCGCTCGCGCATTTCGCGCAGTCCTTCGTGCGCGCCTACAAGATCGCGATGACGCCGCCCTGCGGGCCGGTGATGATCTCGCTCGACGCGGGGCTGCAGCAGGAGGTGATCCGCAACCACGGCGACAAGCTCGCCATCCCGCGCTACATCCCCACCGCGCCCCCGCAAGGCGACTCGGGCGCGGTGAAGGAAGCCGCAAGGCTGCTCGCGGAGGCGCAGAACCCCGTCATCGTGGCCGACCGCGCCGCGCGCACGCCGAACGGCATCAAGCTCCTGGTGCAGCTCGCCGAAACGCTGCAGGCGCGCGTCATCGACCAGGGCAGCCGCGTGAACTTCCCGAAGACGCACTATCTCAGCGCGCCGCCGACCGCGGTCTCCGGCGCCGACGTGATCCTGGGCCTGGAGCTCTCCGACTTCTGGGCGACGGTGAACTCGTATACCGACAACGGCGAGAACGGCGGAATCGGCGCGAACGGCACGCGCATCAAGCCCGGCACCAAGCTCATCAGCGTTTCATCGGTCGAGCTGAACACCAAGTCGAACTACCAGGATTTCCAGCGCTTCCAGGTCATCGACGTGCCGATGGCGGGCGACGCGGAGGCGACGCTGCCGGCGCTCATCGAGGCGGTGAAGGCGGCGATCCCCGGCTCGAAGAAGGGCGCGATCGAGCAGCGCGGCCAGGCGGCGAAGAAAGCGCACGCCGAGGCCGAGGCGCGCACCAAGCAGGCCGCGGCGCTCGGCTGGGACGCGAGCCCCATCAGCACGGCGCGCCTGTGCGCGGAGACCTACGCCGCGGTCAAGGATCTCCACTGGTCGATCGTGTCCCAGTCGGGCAACGTCAGCAACTGGCTCAACCGCCTCTGGCCGCTCAGCGAGCACCATCACTGGATCGGCCGCTCCGGCGGCTACGGCGTGGGCTACGGCGCGCCGGCCTCGGTGGGCGCAGCGCTCGCCAACCGCGACGCCGGCCGCTTCTCGGTGAACATCCAGGCAGACGGCGACCTCATGTACGCGCCGGGGGTGCTGTGGACCGCCGCGAAGCACAAGATCCCGCAGCTCGCGGTGATGCACAACAACCGCGGCTACCACCAGGAGGTGATGCACGTGCAGCGCCTCTCGAATTTCCGCAACCGCCTGGCGAACTACGGCGCCGACATGGGTCCGGTCGGCACGCGCATCGAGAACCCGGACATCGAGTACCACAAGCTCGCGGAGTCCATGGGCTGGTGGGCGAAGGGCCCGATCAAGGACCCGGCGCAGCTCGGTCCGGCGCTCAAGGAGGCGGTGAAGGTGGTGCAGGCGGGGCAGCCCGCCCTGCTCAACGTCTGGACTCAGCCGCGATGAAGAGAGCCGTGCTGCTCCTCGTGGTTCTCGGCGCGAGCCAGGCGGCCCTCGCGGCCGGGTCGGCGGAAAAGGGCAAGACCGCCTACGTGCAGCACGGCTGCTGGCAGTGCCACGGCTTCGCGGGGCAGGGCGGCGTCACCGGACCGAAGCTCGCGCCGGACCCGATGCCGCTCGAAGCGCTCTCGGCTTTCGTGCGCAACACCCGGGGCGCCATGCCGCCGTACCCGAGGGCGATCCTCTCCGACGCCGACCTCGCCGACATCCACGCCTATCTGCAGTCGCTGCCGAAAGCGCGCGACTACAAGAGCATTCCACTGCTCAACCCCTAGACGACTTGTTTCCGCCGCAGCGTCTCGATCGCGGCCTCGCCGTAACCCAGCTCGGCGAGCACCTCGGCGGTGTGCTCGCCCAGCTCCGGCGGCGCGGTGGCGATGCTCGCCGGCGTGCGCGAGAGGCCCACGGCCTGGTTAACAATGCGCAGCTCGCCGAGCTTCCTGCTTTTCACTTTCGCCGCCGCCTTGATGTGCTGCACCTGAGGGTCGTCGAACATCTGGTCGATCGAATAGATCGGCCCGCACGGCACCTCGGCGGCCGTCAGGATCCCGATCCACTCGGCGGTGGTACGCGAGGCGAGCGCCTTGTTGATCTCCGCGTTGAGCGCGACGCGGTTCTTCGAGCGGTTCTGCTCGCCCTTGAAATCGGTATTCTCCAGCATGTCCGGGCGCCCGATGCCCTCGCACACGCGGCGCCACATCGCTTCGCCGGTCGCGGCGATGTTCATGTAGCCGTCCTTCGTCTTGTACGCCGAGGTCGGCATGCTGGTCGGATGGTCGTTTCCCGCCTGCCCCGGGGGCACGCCCGTCATCAGATAGCGCGCCGCCTGGAAGTCGAGCAGCGCGATCTGCGACATGAGGAGCGACGATTGCACCCACTGCCCTTTCCCGGACTTCTCGCGCTCGAGCAGCGCCGTCATGATCCCGAGCGCCGCGAAGAGGCCCGCATCGACATGAAACCGCCCATGCCTTGCGCGATCTGGTCGAACCCCGGCCGGTCGCGGTAGGGTCCGTCCTGGCCGAACCCGGAGATGCTCGCAAGGATGATGCGGGGATTGATCTTCTTCAACGATTCGTATCCGATCCCCAGCCTGTCCTTGACGTCGGGGCGGTAGTTCTCGACCACGACGTCGGCGGTCTTCACGAGCTTCATGAAGATCGCCACGCCCTCCTTGTCCTTCAGGTTGAGGGTGATCGAGCGCTTGTTGCGGTGCAGGTTCTGAAAGTCCGGGCCGTGGCGCGGCCCGCCCATCGTTTCGCTCTCGATGCTCGGCGGTGTTTCGATCTTGATGACGTCGGCGCCGAAATCCGCGAGCTGGCGCACGCAGGTGGGCCCGGCGCGAACGCGCGAAAGATCGAGGACGCGAAAGCGCGCAAGCGCGGTGGAGGCGGGAACGTGGGGCATGGGCGAACGGAGACCGGAATGACGTCCACCGTATGATAACCTGTCATCCGGGAGAGAAAATGCCGGTCCGCGAGCACGACCTGGGCGAAGTACGCGATGCCGTCGCGAAACTCTGCGCTACCTTCCCGATGGACTACTGGCGCGCGACGGACCGCGAGCGGCGCTATCCCACCGAGTTCGTGCGCGCGCTCACCGAGGCGGGCTGGCTCTCGTGCCTGATCCCCGAGGAATACGGCGGCGCCGGCCTCCCGCTCGCTGCGGCCGCGGCGATTCTCGAGGAAATCCAGAAGAGCGGCGCGAACGGCGCCGCCTGCCACGCGCAGATGTACACCATGGGGACGGTGCTGCGGCATTGCAACGAGGCCCAGAAGAGGAAATACCTGCCGAAAATCGCGAAGGGCGAGCTGCGCCTGCAGGCTTTCGGCATCACCGAGCCCTCGGCCGGCACCGACACCTCCTCGATCCGCACGGCCGCGGTCAGGAAAGGTGACCGTTACGTCGTCAACGGCCAGAAAGTCTGGACCTCGCGCGCCGAGCACTCCGACCTCATGCTGCTTCTGGCGCGAACGACAGCGCGCGAAGAAGTACAAAAGAAGACCGAAGGCCTCTCGGTGTTCATCGTCGACATGAAGGCCGTGCTCGGGCGCGGGCTCACGATCCGCCCGATCCGCACCATGATCAACCACGCCACCACCGAGATCTTCATCGACAACCTCGAAGTGCCCGCGGAAAACCTGGTCGGCGAGGAAGGCAAGGGCTTCCGCTACGTCCTCGACGGCATGAACGCCGAGCGCATCCTGATCGGAGCCGAGTGCATCGGCGACGCGAGGTGGTTCCTCGCAAAGGCGACCGCCTACGCCGGCGAGCGCAAGGTGTTCGGCCGGCCGATCGGCCAGAACCAGGGCGTGCAGTTTCCGATCGCGCGCGCCTACATGGCGACGGAGGCCGCCGCGCTCATGGTCGAGAGAGCCGCTTCGCTGTACGACGCGGGCAAGCCCTGCGGGCCGGAATCGAACATGGCCAAGCAGCTCGCGGCGGAGGCCTCGTGGCAGGCGGGCGACATGTGCCTGCAGACCCACGGCGGATTCGGCTTCGCCGAGGAGTACGACGTCGAGCGCAAGTTCCGCGAGACGCGGCTGTACCAGATCGCGCCGATCTCGACCAATCTCGTCCTCTGCTATCTCGCCGAGCACGTGCTGCACCTGCCGCGCTCGTATTGATTCACGAACCCCTGGGAGGAAGCATGTTGAATACCTTGTTGCGGGCGCTTGTCGCATTCGCCGCGCTCTTTGCTTCGGTCGATGCTCTCGCGCAGGACGCGGCGAGGGACTACCCGAGCCGCGCGGTCCGCATGCTCGTGCCGAACGCGCCAGGCAGCTCGATCGACACCATGAGCCGCATCGTCGCGGCGAAGCTGGGCGACGCGCTCGGCCAGCCGGTGTTCGTCGAGAACCGCGACGGCGCGGGGGGCCTGATCGGGGTGGAGGCGGGAAGGACCGCGAAGCCCGACGGCTACACGCTCATCTGCGCATCGAACGGCTCGATGCTGATCGCGCCTCTTCTGAAGAAGAACGTCCCCTACGACGCGGTCAGAGATTTCGAGCACGTCGGGAGCTTCGCCGTCACGCCGAACGTGCTCGTCGTCCACCCCGACGTCCCGGTGAAAAACGTGAAGGAGCTGATCGAATACGCGCGCGCGAACCGCGCGACCATCAACATGTCCTCGGCGGGCGTGGGCTCGCAGAGCCATCTCTCGGGGGTGCTGCTCATGTCGATGGCCGAATTCGAATCGCTCGTCGTCCCGCACAAGGGCGGCGGTCCCTCGGTGAATTCCGTGGTCGCGGGCCAGACGCACTGGACTTTCACGCCGGCTCCGGCGGTGATGTCCTTCGTCAAGAACGGGCGCCTGCGCCCCATCGCGCACAGCCTGCCGCGGCGCTCGGCGATGCTCGGCGATATCCCGCCCGTCGCCGACAGCATCCCCGGCTACGACTTCAGCGGCTGGGCGGGCCTGGTCGCGCCCAAGGGCACGCCGCGCGCGATCATCGACAAGCTGCACGCTGCGCTCCTGAAAACGCTCGCGCTGCCCGAAGTGCGCGACGGGCTCGCGAAACAGGGCGCCGAGGAATTCCCGGGATCGCCGGAGGATTTTCGCCGTTTCCTCGCCCAGGACCAGGCGAACACGGTGAAGGTCATCCAGGCGGCCAAGCTCCAGGCGGATTAGACGAAAGCTCAGCGCCGCATCGCCACGCCCATCAGGTGGTCGGGCAGCCAGGTTGCGATCTCGGGAAAGACGCACAGGATCACGATCGCGAGGAACATGCAGATCACGTAGGGAATCGTCCCCCACATGATGCGCATGACCGGCACGTCAGGCGCGATCGAGCTGACGATGTAGATGTTGAGGCCGACCGGCGGGTGGATCAGGCCGATCTCCATGTTGATGGTCAGGATCACGCCGAACCACACCGGGTCGAACCCGGCTGCAGTGATGATGGGATAGAGGATGGGCGCGGTCATCAGGATGATCGCCGCCGGCGGAATGAAAAAACCGCACACCAGCAGGAACAGGTTGATCATCCCCATCAGCACCCAGCGGTTGAAGTGCGCGTCGGCGATCGCCTGCGCGAGCGTCTGCGTGAGATAGAGCGAAGTGAGCATGTAGCCGAAGAGCACGGCCGCCGCGATGATCATCAGGATCATCACCGACTCGCGCGTCGTGTCGCGCAGGATCGCCCACCAG
>WNGL01012655.1_pt1 | contig 11102 bp, 9 predicted proteins | sample 5400591 | NCBI WGS metagenome assembly WNGL01 (sample SAMN13153377, study PRJNA577476) | soil metagenome | isolation source: 80 cm soil or saprolite under Garry oak tree replicate 1 | place: USA:California | collected 2016-06-15
CGCTCGATCGCGGCGTTGAGTGCATCCTTGATTCGAGGCGTTGCTTGTGCTTCGAGATCCGGACTACTCACAAGCCAAGCGCTCTTCTAATAGGAGGACTCCAATTCAATGATCCCGGTTCGGGTCAGATTGTCCACGGTTTCAGCTGGAAGGCTTCTTTCGAGTCTAATGTAAACACGGAAGGCATTCGTTCTCTCTCCTAGCTTGAGGATTCCGCGGAACAGCATCAGGGCATCGATGACTTCGTCCAGTCTCCGGTTAAGCGCCTGCCCCGTTTTTATACGTGAGTCATCGAGTTGTAGCTTCAACTCATCAAGCTCTTCAGATTCAGCCTTTGCTCTATCTTCCTGTCTTTGAACTTCCGATTTTACGTCAGACAATTCATGTTCGGGAATCTCGATAGGGTTGAAATCGTAGAGAAGGAGGGTTTGAAGAATCTGGGAAGACTTGTCTTTGGGTGCTGCTATGAGGATGTAAACCGCGTCTTGTTTCCTGTTGCCGACAGCTAGAGCCGCTTCGTCTTTGAATTGTGACTGTAATGCCTTTTGTGCTGCCTCAGATTTCTTGACGGGTAGTCGTCCAATGGACCTTCTGAAATCTCCCGCCTCGGATTCTAACTGGTCAGCTGCGAAACCTGTCTGAGATATTTCGGTGAGCGCTGCAATCTTCTTCTTGGAGTCCTCTACCTGTCTTTGAACAGTCTCGATCTTGCCCTGAATCTCCTGACACTGGTTCCTAATCTCGTCCAGTTCTTCATGGGCTGCTTCGATTTCTCCATCGTAGTCAAACTGGTCAACAGAACTTGGGCCCGCTTCCCTTGTCAGGTTAAGTTGTCGCATGACTTGGAGGATCTCGTCTCGTAGCTTCGATAGTTGCTTTATGCGACCTACGAGTGCCTCAGTTGTCATCAATCCTGACGCTAGTGTTACACTTCTCGACTCGGTCTTACTGAGTGTTCCAAGCCCCAAAGTTGCATTTGCAGAAGCGTCGTCGGGGAGAATAGCCCTCAGGATGGTGATCTTGGCGGGTGCACTCATTATCCGCCCAACCCGGTCACGCCAGAGAAATCAGGGCAACCAGGAACAACGGAATGAAGACAAGGGAAATTGTGTTGAGGAGCTTGATTAGAATGTGGAGGCTAGGCCCGGCGGTATCTTTCCATGGATCGCCAACAGTGTCACCGACGACGGTTGCCGCGTGGGTTTCGGTGTTTTTTCCTCCGAAGTGTCCCGCTTCAACATACTTTTTCGCATCTACAATCGGCGCTACAACTGGGATTGCACCGGGTACTACCATCAAGCGCAGAGCCGTCCTGGTGGAAATATCCACCGCGGCTGCATAGTTCGGCTTGGCGGTCCCTTCTCTCAGCCCAGGGATCTCCCTGAATTGCCTTCGGACCTCCTCGACCATACGATAGGCGCCAACGCTTACTGCATTGATTGCAGTCCCCGAGAAGACGAAGGGGAGCATACCCCCAATCAAAGCTCCTATGACAACATCAGGATGGTTGAGAGCAAGAGCAGATCCGAGACTGGATAATTTCGTACCGAGAAGAGTGGCTTGGGCACTCGTGATAGACGTCAGGTCGGTTATCTTGGCTTGGTATCTTGCAACTTCTAGCACGAAGGCTTGGAAGAGCAGTAGGGACGCAAGGGCAGCGGAGCCCATTGCATAGCCCTTTGTGAGGGCCTTGGTGGTATTGCCAAGTGTGTCGAGAGGTTCTATTCGCTCACGGACTTCATCTGGAGCGCCCGACATTTCGGCGATTCCACCCGCGTTGTCGACGATCGGGCCTAGACCATCCATGGTCAATACGATTCCAGCTGTTGACAGCATTCCCATTGTAGCCATGGTGGTTCCGTAGACACCGCCGAGGAACGTGTCGCTAATTCCGGCTTCGACGGCGAACTGTTCTCCTAGCGCAAATGAGATGAGAAGGGTGATTGCAACCGTGATTACTGGTAGTCCGCTCGAAATCATTCCGACCGCGGTTCCGGACATAATGGTGAGTGCAGGACCGGATTTCGATCTCTCAGCGATGGTAATGACAGATTTTGCCCCGGACCCGGTGTAATATTCGGTATAGAGCACGATAAGCAGACCTGCAGCTAGCCCCGATACCATACAGCCGTAGAGAGCGTACGCGGCTAGAGCACTGCCACTTGGAGTCAACCCGGAGGGACCGAACACGTACCATGTGGCAATGAACATGAGAATCCCTGCGACCACGGATGCGACTAGAAGCCCGTCCCTGGTCGGTTTTATCGGGTTCTTGAATTTTTTCTCGAAGATTGCAACAGCTAGGCCTACGAATGTGGCAATGATCCCAAGCGATCTAACGATTAGCGGCATCGTCACGTAATAGACACTTATGCCTTGGAAGAGTATGATAGAAACGATCAGCCCGATGATCATGCCTCCAAGGTTCTCCGCAGTAAGAGACTCAAACAGGTCGGCTCCTCTGCCCGCCTCGTCACCGACGTTATCGCCAACATTATCGGCGATCGCCGCAGGGTTTCTAGGGTCGTCCTCCGGAAAGTTTTCCTCTACTTTTCCAACAAGGTCTGCTCCGACATCAGCTGACTTTGTGAATATTCCACCACCCAGCTGGGCGAACAGTGCGGCGAGAGACGCTCCGAATCCAAACCCTGCTAGGACCCCTGGGTCGCCGAATGCAGCATAGAGAATGGACAGACCCAACAGGCTCATACTGATCACCGCCAGCCCAAGTGCACCGCCCCCGAGAGTGGCTACTCTCAAAGCAAGATACGTCGACTTCTCTGCTGCAGCAGTCGACCTGACGTTCGCGTTCGTAGCGGAATACATCGCGATGTAAGCGGCGACGAGAGAGAAAGTGACTCCGAGAAGGAAGCTGAGGGCGATTTCAGCTCCATAAGTCAGGGTAAACGTGGCGCTGAACGCGGCTAGAATGGCGAATGAAATGATTACTGCGATAACGCCGATAGTCCGAAATTGTCTTCTAAGATAGGCGTTTGCGCCTTCCATGATCGCCTTCCATATCGCGATCATTTTCTCGTTCCCGGTTGGATACTTTTTGACAGACCGAACGAGAATTATCGAGGCGATGACCCCGATGACCGCGAGTGAAGTAGTTAGTAGAAGAGGGTCGAACGCCAAGTTTTGGTTCCTGCTACTTTCAAACTATGGAATTTCCGTCAACCCGCCCGACCCGGATTATAAATCTATTCACTGATCGAATGAATGATTGCGAACCGGGCCAAACGCATAAATCACTTCTACCGAACATTTCTAGTGGGAAACACCGGGAGATGACCTCGCGATTTGAACGGAAGCAAATATGACGTTGTCATCGTTGGCGGCGGCCCTGGTGGCCTTTCGGCGGCAGTCCATCTGTCTAAGAAAGGCTTGAAAGTGAAGGTTTTCGAGAAAAAGAAAATTCTCGGAACCCCGGTCCGGTGCGGAGAGTATTTTCCTGTCAAGGCCGAGATGGAGAAACTTATGCCAAGAGTCAAGAATCTAGATGTTATCGACGCGCCTCCTGAATCCGTCGACACGACATGTCGCTCTATTCGTTTGATCAGCCCGAAGGGGCATGAGTTCGAGTTTCCGTTCGCAGCACACATTCTCGACCGACATCTCTTCGAGAGTCACCTCGGTGACGTTGCCCGAAGTCACGGCGCGGACATCGATATTGGTGTCCAAGCTCACTACTTCCCGGATGATCAGGGAGGCTGGGTCGGTCCAACGCGCGAAAAAACAGTTCACGGAGACATCATCATAGCGGCAGACGGTTATCCGAGTGAGACGGCGGAAAGAGCAGGTCTTCCAGAAAGAGCGTACGCGGGTCCTTATGCGGTCGCTACTAACATAGAGTATCTGATGACCGATCTCAACGTTGAACAAGATGTTGCGGAGATGTATATGGACCCGAGATATTCGCCTGGCGGGTACGGGTGGATAATTCCCAAGGGACATAGACGAGCAAACGTTGGGATCGGGATCAGAGAGCCATATGTGCGGCGAGATTGGCAGATACGTGATCTCCTCACCGGTTTCATCGAGAAGAACACGGTCGCCTCGAAACGGTTGATCGGCGGGAAGAAGGCATCGATGATCGGCGACAGCCTACCCGTAGATGGACCTCTCTCTCGAACTTATTCGGAGCGAGTCATGGCAGTCGGCGATGCAGCGGGCATGGTAATGCCGACAAACGGGGGCGGAATACAAACGGCTCTGATCACAGGAGACTTGGCTGCCGAAGCCGCGGTCAACTATTTCGAGCACCAGACACCATTATCAAGCTATGAAACCTCTTGGAAGGAGCAGATAGGGTTAGAGATGGAGAACTCGAAGCTGATGCGCCAAGCCTCGGACAGAGTCATGGCTCACGGGTTTCTCTTCGACCTAATGCTGCGTATGATGGGGACGAAGAGGATCGCTGATGTGATAATGTGTCAGATTCCCGGCGGCATGGGATCATTCATGCGACTGTTAGCCTAAGCTCTCAACGCAACATCTACTGTCATTGCGAGAAAGAGTAGAAAAAGATAGGGGCTGGAGATCTTGAACATTTTCCAGGCATTCGATTCCGTCGGCTTGTAGAGGACCCACACGCTTCCGACAAGATTCACGAGACCTCCAAGGAGCGCTACTAGACCGTAAACTAACCCGAAATGGCCTAGTAGGTAGACGCCGATTGAAAACGGGAATAGAATCATCGAGAATATTACTATCAGCCGGATCGCCGGAACGGATCCGATCACCACTGGGAGCATTGGAACTCCCACTTTCGCATAGTCCGCTCGATAGGTAACTGCGAGGAACCAGATGTGGATTGGAATCCAGAGGAATACCAATCCAGCCATTAGGATTGGAAGCAGGGAGATGGTCCCGATTGGGCCTGTTGTGGCGGCGGACCATCCGAAGAGGACTGGCAGCCCGCCGCTGAATCCTCCTAAGAGAATGTTCAGAGCACTACGTCGCTTCAGCAGTAAGCTGTAAACTCCGACATTGTCGAGGACTCCGAGAGCCATCCAGAGAACTGAAAGCAGGTTCAACGTGAATGATAGCAAGATGGAAATTGCCACGAGGGCAAGGCCGAATCGGAGCCCGGATGTGGGGGTGACTCTTCCGCTCGGGAGGGGTCTGTGTTTGGTGCGGCTCATGACCGCGTCGATGTCTCTGTCGACATAGTTTGTGAGAGCGTTACAACCAGCGCATCCCGATGTTATAGCGACAGCTGCTGTGATCCATTTGACGATGGAAAGGTTGGTGGAGAGAAGACTTTCAGCGACAAAGGTCGCGGTGAGAGAAGTGAAGACGAGAAGGTACCAGATTTTGGGCTTCGTGTACTCGTAGTAGGTTAGGAGACGATTCTTTGCGGAAGTTTGGATCTCATGCTGGACGAGCAGTGCGCCCGCCTCATGAGACCACTATGTTTCCGGTCATCAAAGGATGGTTGGGACTACAGACTATGTTGCATCGGTAGGTGTAGGAGCCTGCAGAGGTGAAGGTGACGGTCACGGTGTACCACTGGCCGAAGGGGATCGTCCCAGGCAGCACACCGCCCGACGCCACCGAAACCGTCGGACCGTCTATTTCGAAGCCGTGGGCAGATCCGAACTGTTGAAACCCGTGTCCCGCGCCATCGATTCCGTGAATGTAGAAGGTGATGGTGTCTCCAGCGTTCGCGTTGATCGTCTTGTTATCCGAGTATGTGGGGACATAGTTTTGGTACTTCACTCCGGTAAGGTTGTACCCTTTTGACGTGTCGAAGGCAGGCAGTGCAGTCTGGTTGAGGAACGCTGTGTTGTTGAGGTGAAATCCTCCCAGCTCTTGGATTATGGCTGTCATGAAAACCAGCCTGTGGGCAGGGATCGCGTGAGTGTGCGGGGAGGCGAACTGGTAGTAGTAGACGGTCCCTCCGGCCGCTGCAATTATCACGAGCCCGAGAAGCCCGACGACAGGTAAATGTCTCTTCGGCACCTGCGTTGCTATCAACTCACTTCGATTGATTTGTTACTCTGTATATATGAACCGTCGCGGCGAAGGCGACCAGAACCATCCCGATCTCGAGAAGGGCGAAATTGTTGAGGTTGTCCAACAAAGCACGAAAGACTGCAACGTCAAGAAACCCTTGCAAAACTAGCAAGCCTCCAAGTAAGGAGTAGACTTCGCTCTTCGATAGGATATATGGCGCGAGTTTTCGGTATGGTAATGGCTTTCTTGCCGCTCTGAGCTGGTCTATCTTCGCTCGCCTCCAACGGACGAAGGCATAGACGGAACCGTATGCCAACGCTGTGGCAATCAGCAACGATCCGGCGAACAGTGTCGGGTCGATAACCAACTGGTTCTCGCCCGTTAGTGCGACGAAAGGATTGGCCGCCCTGAAGCCCCAGACGGTAACGATCGCGATCTGCCCGAGTGAAGCGACTCCGAGGGCGATCCAAAAGGGGCGATCGATCATCGCGATTTTTCTTCCCCTGTCGAAGAATGGGGCGACTAGAAATATGAGGACGAAAATTGCTGGAATTATGGCTCCCGCTATGAACGGGTTCAGACCATGAACCCTGATGAAGGCGTAGAGGCTTGTAAAGTACCACTCGGGAAACGTTATCTGTGTGGCTAAGTTCGGGTCGTATTTCACTCCAACATCGACCGGGAATAGACCTCCCATTATGAGGATGACCCCGGTTATTGCAGAGGCAACGGGGATGTCTAGGACAAGGTTTCGCGGCAGGTGGACGGCCATAATGGCGAGCATGATTATGGGAATTATGAACACGTGAAAGGCGTAGAATCTGATTGCCAGGTCGTTGAAGCTGAACCCGAATATTATCTGAGCTAGGTTAGCCCCGATCACCGGGCTATAGTAGGTGAGCGTCTGCCCTATGTTGATTGCCAGTTGACCTCGAATATTGAATATGAGATCGTAGCCAGTGTATGCCTCGATCACGGTTACGACGCCGAGCACTACGCCAGTAACCCAGAGTATCTCGTAGCGGAGCTTGTACCTGCCTCCAAAATACTGGTAGAACATGTGCATTACCGCGAGGAGAACCATAGCGTTGGAAGCGTGGTAGTGGATGTTCCTGATGATCTGTCCCCAGCTAACATCGTTGTTTATCGATTGTACACTGTTGAAGGCCTGGTTGCATGTGGCAGCCGGGATGTAGGTTGTACCGTTTACGGCAGGCGGACAGTTACCGAAGAACGGTGTGAAGTGGAAAAGCAACAATGCGCCGGTCACCCCTAGAATGATGAATACGATTACGGTTAGCATTCCAAGGAAGCCTAGTGGGCTGATAAACCGGGACGGGAAGACTATCTTTAGGGCTAGGAGAAGTGTTCGTTCAAGCCTCTCCCAAGTCCACCTCAGGAGGTCGATTATTGGGTCGAGGACCCCTTTCTTCTTCTTGCTAGGTGCGGCCAATTCCTGGGGTACCCTTCATTCCCGTTGCAGTAATCTTTCCGGTAGAGTCAACTGTTAATTCGACTTGTGGCAGGGGGTTCAATCCTAGGTCGAACGCAGGCCCCGCCACAGGAACAGCGTCCACTAGACGGTACTGGCTGCCATGGCACGGGCATTGTAGCCTGAATTCTCCTGAACCTGGGTCGCCTGCGTACCCTGGGTTGACGAGGCACCTCAAATGCACGCAAGTGGTATTGAAAGCAGCGACATGCGACAATATGGGGTCAGTCGGATAGAGAGGGTTGACTAGCGGTGCATCTGCATCGGGGAGCCTAGCTATTATGTTCTTGTAGTATGGGCTGACTGAGGAGTCGTACTGCCAGTAAAAGAATTGCGAATAATTCATCTCGTTATACAACCCCTTAGTTGTCCGGTCACCTTTGACACTCTGATATTTTTGATCGAGAACATTCCAATCGGCGATTACCTGGGGCGGAAGAGGGGTGGGCACTTGTGGTCCTAGAATCTGACCCGATGCGCCAACCGAAGCAGCAGCGAGAATCGCAGATGCGGCAAGCGCTCCCTGCAGAAACCTCCGTCTTGAGATAAGTGGACTTTTGACAGGTGGTGCAACAGTGGGCTGAGAGGAAACTGTCGGTTGAGCTGGTGCAGGAGGCGTAGAGTTCGTGGACGTGCTAGGTTTCTTCTCGTCCATGGACAAATCCCCTGTAGGTCAAGAATAATTTTTGCTCGCTTCTTCTCCACGCTATTAAAGACTTGTCTAGATCATACATGGACAACAGAATGGCCACTAGTCTTCGGAAACAATATAACCCCACGCCGACTCGGAACATGCTGAACTCATTCGCCTAGTTAATGGTGAACCAATCTGAATCGAGTCATCGCAACCCTCACCTTGTTCCTAGGGCTTGCAACCATGATGCTAGGCGTCTACTCAGAGCAATGGACCACGATCCAGCTCCTAGTACGTCAGTTTATTCCCTTCTTTGGGTAGGCTAGAGGTCCCAATGCAGCCCGTTGTTACAAGCGAACCGAAAATCGGCGTTGCCAAGCGCATCGCGCAACGCATCAGGCATGAAAGAATATACTATTGGCCGATCAGGACCCTCGTCCAGCTCGGCTTCTTCTTGTTATTCGCAGGCATAGCTGTTGCTCGCCTAAACCCTTCCTTTAACGGAGCCAGATCATGGATCATACTACCAGTAGTAGCCAGTGTCAGGGCACAAGGTGCAATCGGTTCGACTTTAGACGCTACCACGCTTCTCTTGTCTCAGGCGATCTTTCCATGGTTGCCGATCGGAATCATGTTCGTGGTCGGAGCCGTCCTCGGGAGATTCATGTGCGGCTGGATCTGCCCAGTTGGTTTTGTCCAAGACGTTATCACGGGAATTAAGGGCAGGGTCGATACCGTCCAGACGCGGACTCACGAATACTGGATTCGGCTGAAGTATGTTTTCGTAGGAATAGGCTTCTTGATGAGTGGAACTCTAGCGCTGGCGCTTTACTACGGGGTCGGGGCCGACTACAAACAAAGCCTTGGAGACTTTGCTCCGGGGGTCTTTATCGCGATAACCCCTGACGGCACGCTTTTCGGAACTCTCCCGCTCTTGTTGGCGCACTCGTGGAGGTTTCTGGGAACTGCTCAAGCCTCTGACCTCTCCGCAGCAAACCTTGGCTCATGGATAGGAGGCATCCCGGTCCTCACATGGATCAATATTCTGATACTGATTGGATTCATCTATGCGGCATGGCGAATCCCGCGATTCTGGTGCCGCTACATCTGCCCTGTTGGCGGAATAATGGCTGTCTTCCAGAAGAACAGTTTGCTGGGAATGCACCGGGATCCGATCAAGTGTTCAAACTGCAAGGAATGCGAAACCGCTTGTCCTATGCAGATTCCAATCTTGGACTTGGACTGGAAGAAGTTCAACGACTCGGAATGTATCCTTTGTATGGCTTGCATTGATGCATGCCCAGCTGGAGCGCTCTCTCCGAAGTTCCCATAGAAGAGTATCGTCTCTGCGATAGCGTTCGGTGTGGAGCCGGGGGTGGGAGTCGAACCCACTTCAGCCATCCATTCCTGGATGCTTACTACGGGTTGCTACGAGACGTTTCTGCAGCCCGTCGCCTGAGCCGATCGGCCTTCGGTGGACGATGCCAACCCCGGCCTCTTGCCCCCGGCAATTTGGTCCGAGCTTGTTGGAACCGTATAAGCTTGTTGAAAACCGAAACGGTTCTTCTGACACAAGCGTTGGTCGGGAATGCTCTGTGAACTGAGAGGTCACGCGTCCCAATTGTCAGAGTATCTCTTTCCATACCTCGCTTGCTACTTGCCTTGCGGCTTTTTCTGTGTGGACGTTCCCGATCAATAGTCTGCCTGTCTTGAAGACGGAGACTCTGTGAGTTTGCCTGGTGTATACGAAGACGGAGTCAGAGGTTGTGACTATTGATTCCTTAGCGATCTTCCCTTTGAGAGCTTGGAGATCCAGCTCTATCTCCCTCTCAGGCAACACGTTGGCGACGTCGTCGCCGCACAGCATAACCACGCTGTCACGGTGAACCGGCTCGGAGGAACCGTTGCATACTCTACAATCATCTCTCCTCTTGATCGCGGTAGACACAAAATCAGGTCCTGCTAGGTCGACAGTCAGCAAATGTCCTAGGAGATTGGATGGTAAACCTAGGATTCTTTTTGCTGCTTCAGCTGCTGCGAGTGTTCCGATGATTCCTACGGTGGTTGAGTTGACGCCGAGGGTCTCGCAACTCTCAGCGGATATGGATCCGGAGTCCTGTATCAGGCATTCAAGGCATGGCGTTGCTGGCCGACTGAACAAGGATAGATGGCCCTGATTCGCTATCGCACTCGTAAAGAGGTAAGGAACCTTGTTTTCCGCGGCGAACCTATTGAGAACATATCTCGACCGAAAATTATCTGTTCCATCGATGATCATATCTGTCTGTTCTAGAAGCTCTCCAGCATTTCCTGCTCGAAGAGTTTCAACTATAGCCTCTGTCCTAGTCCATGGATGTCTAGAGTTCAGTTTTCGCGCGAGCGCCTCTGCTTTCGGCATGTGCAAGTCTCCTTGCTCCATGCCAAGGAGTCTGTGCAGGTTGCTTTCCTCTACAATATCTTGGTCTATCAGCTTCAGATGCCCAATGCCCTGGCTGGCAAGAAAGTATGCCGCTGAGCTTCCAACACCTCCAGCGCCTACGATTGTAACCTTGGCAGATTGCATTCTCTTCAGGCCGTTAATCCCGACTTCCTGAGGGTCTTGAATTAGCTTCTTATTCTTCCAGAGATGGCCTGCTATCGACCGATTTCTGTGACACATTTGACGGCCAGGGATTTACTCTCGCCGGGGTCCGAGGGAACCACTCATGCCAGGCAAAACCGCCAAATGATACCCCCTTTTTTCTTAGGATGATTTCCCGTCTGGCTGGGATAATGGGCGAGACAGGCTGAACAGGGCACAATACCGGCTTAGATGGAAAGGCAAAAAGTCGGCAAATCTTACCCGATTCACGAATAGTTTTGAGGGAAGTCTAGACCCCCACTTTCATTTTCAAGATCAGGGCTGCTTCTGGGCGATTTTCATGCGGGGCCTTTTTCACCAGGTTTCAGGGAACCAATGGGCTCATGCTTTGATGCCTTCACATCCTCTGGTGACAGAGGCATCTTCGGATACCT
>WNGL01029430.1_pt1 | contig 11102 bp, 10 predicted proteins | sample 5400591 | NCBI WGS metagenome assembly WNGL01 (sample SAMN13153377, study PRJNA577476) | soil metagenome | isolation source: 80 cm soil or saprolite under Garry oak tree replicate 1 | place: USA:California | collected 2016-06-15
TCGGGCGCGTCGCTCTGGCCGGCGCCTCGATTGTCCAGCGCGATCACGTCGAATTCGGCCGCCCAGGCGGGAATCTGGAAGGCCCACGCGGTGTGATCGCCACCCCAGCCCATGATGAGCACGATTGGCGGGGGGCGCGCCGGCCCCACGCGCTGATAGAAGAGCCCGACGTCGTCGATCTGGACCTTCGGGATGGCTCAGGCTCCCACGGCGCGGAGGATCTCCGACAGCTCGTCCAGGGTGCCGGGATCGAGCGGGGGCGCGGGCGGGCGCACACGCGCCGACGTGATCCAGCCGCGCCGACGGAGGATCTCCTTGCGGATGCCGATGGCGGTGCCCGGGGTCGAGCCCGGCTGGCTCTCGTAGCGGATGAGAGGCAGCCAGCGGTAGAAGAGTGCGCGCGCGTCGTCACGGTGGCCGGCCACGAAGGCGTCGCGAATGGCTTTGAGCGCCTCCGGATAGGGGAATCCCGTCATGGCCCCGTCCGCGCCGCGCGAGAGCTCTTCGAAGAAGTACACGCCGCCCAGCCCGCCAAAGATCGCCACCCGCCGGCCGAGCAGCTCGCGCAGTCGCGTGATCTTGGGAAGCGTGGGCGCTTCCTCGAGCTTGACCGCCTCGATCCGCGCAATCTCGGAGCAGAGGCGGGCCACGAAGGCCGCGGGCATGGTCACCTGGGTGGTCACGGGCTCGTCCTGAAGGACGAGGGGCACGGTGGCCGCGTCGGCGACGGCAAGGAAGTAGTCGGCCACCGCGTCGAGGTTCTTGAGGCCGGTGGGCGGAGCGACCATCAGGCCGTCGGCGCCGTGCTCCTGGGCCATGCGCGTGAAAGAGGTGGCGAGGTGCGTGCCGGAGGCAGAGACGCCCACCGCCACGGGCACGCGCCCGCGCACTTCCTTGACCACGCTTTCCACCACGCGCCGGCGCTCCTCGTCCGTGAGGCGATGGGCCTCCCCCGCGATGCCGAGAATGGTGATGCCGCTGACCCCCGTGGCGAGGACAGACTCCACGAGCCGCGCCATCCCCGCCGTGTCGAGGTCGCCGCCGTCCGTGAACGGCGTCGCCATGATATGGAAAATGCCCGACCAGTCAATCATCCCATTCCCTCACTTCGCGTCGGGTAGTGCGCGTGAAAAAACCGACCGGCCGTTCAAGAAAGGTCCAGATGCGAGGCGGCGACCGAGAGCCGCACGCGAGGCGTACTCCCTGTACGTTGAGCGTGCGGCCGAGGGAGCCAACGAAGCAGCTGGGCCTTTATTGAGCGGCCGGCTAGGCGCGGACTTGGCAGGCTACCCAGTGCCCGGGCGAGATCTCCTTCAGCACCTGATCGTTCTCCGAGCAGGCGGGCACCCGGATGGGGCAGCGCGTGTGGAAGCGGCAGCCCGAGGGCGGCTTGATGGGACTGGGCACGTCGCCCTCCAGGAGGATGCGCTTGCGCTTGACCGCTGGATCCGGAATCGGGACCGCGGAGAGGAGGGCCTCGGTGTAGGGATGCTTCGGATTGTTGTAGAGCTCCTTGGCGGGGGCGATCTCGACCACCTTGCCGAGATACATCACGGCCACGCGTGTCGAGATGTGCTCGACCACGGACAGGTCGTGGGCGATGAAGAGATAGGTGAGGTTGAACTGCTTCTGGAGATCTTCCAGCAGGTTGATGACCTGGGCCTGGATGGACACGTCGAGGGCAGACACGGGCTCGTCGGCCACGATCAGCTTGGGGCTCACGGCGAGCGCCCGGGCGATGCCGATGCGCTGACGCTGGCCGCCGGAGAACTCGTGCGGATACCGCCGGAGGTGGTCGGAGCTCAGCCCCACTGTCTCGAGGAGGTGGACGACGCGCTCCTCGCGCTCCTTGCGTGTCTTGGCGAGCTTGTGGATGACCAGCGCCTCTCCGATGATCGAGCCCACGGTCATGCGCGGATTGAGGGAGGCGTAGGGGTCCTGGAAGATGATCTGCATGTCGCGGCGCAGGTGCCGCAGGGAGCGCTTGTCGAGGGCGGTGACGTCTTTGCCTTCGAAGATGACCTCGCCCGCGGTCGGCTCGATGAGGCGCAGGATGCAGCGGCCCGTGGTGGACTTGCCGCATCCCGACTCGCCCACCAGCCCCAGCGTCTCGCCCTTCTGAATCGTGAAGGAGACGTCGTCCACGGCGTGGACGCGCGCCACTTCCCTGGAAAAAAGTCCGCCGCGGATCGGGAAGTACTTCTTGAGGTTCTTGACGTGGAGGAGGGGAGTCTCGGCCATGGTGTCCTCTAGTAAAGCCAGCAGGAGACTTTGTGCCCAGGCTTCACTTCTTTGAGCACGGGGTCTTTCTCGGTGCACACGGACTTCACGAAGGGGCAGCGCGGAGCGAAGCGGCAGCCCGGGGCGATCTCGCCCCGGAGGGTTGGCACGGTCCCGGGAATCGTCTCCAGCCGGCGCCGCTCCGTGGCGGCGAGGTCGATGCGGGGGATGGAACGCAGCAGCCCCTGCGTGTACGGGTGCAGCGGCTCTTTGAAGAGATCCGTCACCGACGCTTCTTCGGCCACCTTGGCCGCGTACATGACCACCACGCGCTGGGCCGTCTCGGCGATGACGCCCATGTCGTGGGTGATGAGCATGACGGCCATGTGCAGCTTGCTCTTGAGCTCGTTCAGGAGCTCGAGGATCTGGGCCTGGATGGTCACGTCGAGGGCGGTAGTGGGCTCGTCGGCGATGAGGAGCTTGGGGTTGCAGGACAGGGCCATGGCGATCATGATGCGCTGCCGCATGCCGCCCGAGAGCTGGTGCGGGTACTCCTTCACGCGGCGCTCGGCGTTGGGGATGTGCACGAGCTTGAGCATGTCGACCGTCTTGTCCATGGCCGCCCGCCGCCCCAGCCCTTCGTGCAGCCGCAAGGCCTCGGCGATCTGCTCGCCGCAGGTGAAGACGGGGTTGAGGGAGGTCATGGGCTCCTGGAAGATCATCGAGATCTCTTTGCCCCGGATTTTCCGCATCTGGTTGGCGGGCATGTCCACGAGGTTCCGGCCGTTGTAGAGGATCTCGCCCTCCACGATCTTGCCGGGCGGCGACGCGATCAGCTTCATCACGCTGAGGGCGGTGACCGACTTGCCGCAGCCGGATTCGCCGACCACGCCCAGGGTCTCGCCCTTCTCGATGTACAGGTCCACGCCGTCCACGGCGCGCACAATGCCTTCGTCGGTGAAGAAGTACGTCTTCAGGTTCTTGACGTCCAGCAAGCGCTCGGCCATCGTGTGGGCTCCTGTTACCAGGTGGCGGTGATCTCGCGGAACGCGTCGAGGGCGCGGTCGATGTCCTCCCGGTCCACGTCCTTGTGGGTCACGCACCGGATGGCCCCCGGGCCGATCTGGTGGATCTTGACCTTGCGGGCAAGACAGCCCGCGGCGAGCTCGGCCGAGCCACCATCGCGGTCCACGTGGAAGATGACGATGTTCGTCTGCACCTTGCCCGGATCGAGCCGGAGGCGAGGCAGCCCGGCGAGGCCGTGGGCCAGCCGCCTGGCATGATCGTGGTCTTCGGCGAGCCGGTCGACCATGGTTTCGAGGGCGATCAGTCCCGCGGCGGCGAGCACCCCGACCTGCCGCATCCCGCCGCCCAGCATCTTTCTCACGCGCCGGGAGTGCGCGATGAATTCACGGGACCCGCAAATCAGGGATCCTACCGGCGCGGCCAGGCCCTTGGAGAGACAGAAGGTGATGGAGTCCACGGGCCGCGCGAAGTCGGCCACGGGCCGGCCGAGGGCCACCGCCGCGTTGAAGATGCGCGCGCCGTCGAGATGCACGGCCACCCCATGAGCGTGGGCCGCCGCGGCCACCGCGGCGATTTCCTCGGGTGTGCAGCAGGTCCCTCCGTGACGATTGTGCGTGTTCTCCACACACACGAGGCCAGTCGAAGGAATGTGGATGTTGCTCGGCCGGACATTGTCCCGAACCTGGGCCGCGGTGAGGAAGCCGCGCTCGGTGGCCACGGGCAGAGTCTGGACGCCGCCGAAGACCGCGGCGCCCGCCCCCTCGTAGTTCAGGATGTGCGAGTCCCGGTCGAGGACGATCTCCTGGCCGGGCCGGGTCTGGGCGAGGACGGAGACCAGGTTGCCCTGTGTCCCCAAGGTCGACGATGTCGTGCATGGCTACCTCGTGGCCGCCGCCTGCAGACGCAGGCCCGCGCGACGTCCCCACTCGGTGTAGGGGTACTCGTCCGAGAGCTTCCTGAACATCTGCTGCGCCTCGTCCGTTCGGCCCTCGCGGGCATTGATGTCGGCGAGCCGGTACAGGGTCTCGGGAACGACGAGGCTGCGAGGGTAGTTCTTGAGCACTCCCTCGAGCCGCTGGCGCGCCGCGACGGGATTGTTTTCGTTCTCGAGATAGTACGCGGCGACCCAGAGCTCCTTCTGCGCAAGCCGGCCTCGGCACACGTCGATCTTGGCGAGGGCGTCGGAGGCGTAGCGGCTGTCGGGGTATTCGCGTACGAGCTTCTTGAGCTGGTCCATGGCCTTGACGGTGAGACCCTGGTCCTGCTCCACGGGCTTCAGCTGGTCGTAGTAGCTCATGGCGAGACGGAACTGGACGAGGTCGGCGATGTCGTGACGCGGATAGAACGCCATGAAGGCCTCGAACTCCTTGATCGCCTTGTCGAAGGCGCCCTCACGGTAGTAGGTCTCGCCGATGAGGAAGCGGGCGCGGGCCGCGTACTGTGACTGCGGGTGGCGCTCGACGATCTTCTGGAAGTTCGCCCGCGCCTGGGTGTAGTACTTCTTGTTCATCTCCTGTTCGCCGGCCTGATAGAGATCCTGGGCAGGGAGGAGCGCCTGGGGCTTTTGCCTGAACATGTCCTCGAGGTAGGCACAGCCCGAGAACAGGAGCGCCAAGCCGAGGCTGCAGGGCACCACGGCGCGACTGATAAGTCCAGCGGGGCGAGTCAAAAAAGGAATTGATCTCAAGAGGGTCAGTCCAATTGGGCCACAGTTTTACGGGCAGCGTCGGCCAAAGTCAAGGACGTTGACAGGCTCCGGGGCCCCCAGTATGATCCCGCCATGCCGCTACCCCGGATGTACAGGGTGAGGCAGTCCTTCCACCGCGACCGCCTGGCGGACATCCCGGCCGGAGTTCGAGCGGCGATGTCCAAGGCCGGCTTGCCCGTCAAGCGGGGTGACACCGTCGCCGTGGGAGCGGGCAGCCGAGGCGTCGCGAATATCGCCGTCATCGTCCGCGCGGTCGTGGACTATCTGAAGGACCTCGGGGCTGGGTAGCCACGGCGGCGCCACCGCCGAGGGGCAGCTGGAAATCCTCGCGCACTACGGGATCACCGAGGGGGCCATGGGCTGCCCGCTCCGGGCCACCATGGACGTGGTCCAGGCCGGGGAGGCCCTGGGCATGCCGGTGTGGTGCGACCGGATCGCCTCCGAGGCGGACTGGATCGGGATCGTCAACCGCGTCAAGCCGCACACGGATTTCAAAGGCTCCATCGAGTCGGGGCTTTTCAAGATGATGACCATCGGCCTCGGAAAGTATCGGGGAGCCACGCAATACCACCAGGCGAATGTCACCCACGGCTACGAGACGGTCATCACGGCGGTGGGACGCGAGATGCTCGCCAAGGCCCGGATCGGCTTCGGGCTCGGCGTGGTCGAGAACGGCTACGACGAGACGGCGGTGGTGGAGGCCTTCAGCGCGCAAGACCTCGAGGCGGGCGAGCGGCGGCTCCTCAAGGACGCGCGCGAGTGGATGGCGCGCCTGCCCTTTTCCCCCATCGATGTGCTCGTGGTCGAGGAGGTGGGCAAGAACATCTCCGGCTCCGGCATGGACACCAATGTCATCGGCCGGCCCTCGAACCCCCACGAGCCTTTCCCCAGCGATCCCAAGATCTTGTGGATCGTGGCCCTCGACCTGACCGAGGACAGTGGCGGCAACGCCACCGGCATCGGTAATGCCGACTTCACGACCCGGCGGCTCGCGGAGAAGATCGACTGGAAGAAAACGGCTATCAACAGTCTGACCGCCTGCGCCCCCAACGGCGCCAAGTTGCCTCTGACGTTCGATTCCGACCGGGAAGCCGTGGAGAGCGCCCTCAATTGCATCGGGCTGACCAAGCCCGAGCAGGCGCGGGTCATCCGCATCAAGAACACCCTGATGATCGGAGAGATCGAGTGCTCCGAGGCCTTCCTCCCGGACATCGAGAAGCGCCCCGACCTCGAGATCGTCGGGGAGGCGCGGCCCCTGCCGTTCGACGCGGCAGGCCAAATCGTCTCGCTCGGCCACTGAGCGGGCGGGCCGTGCCGGGCAGTCCGGAGCGACGCCGAAGCGACGACAGTCCAGCGCACTGACATAGAGCCGGTGGTCATCCAGGGCCCCTGTCCCGACCGCTCTCAACGACGAGGAGGAGGAACCTCATGCATTCGGTGAATCGCCGACAGTTTCTCACTGCGACCGGCGCAGGGCTGGCCGGGATTCTCGCCTCCGGGGTGCCGCCGGCCCGGGGCCAGCAGCGCGAGATCTCCTACCTCTGCTGGAACAACTTCGCCCCGGCCTCCGACAAGAAGCTGGCGGAGATCGGCCAGCGCTTCACCAAGGACACCGGCATCAAGCTCAAGATCGATCACATCTCCCACATGGGTCCACAGCAGGCCAAGTACGCCTCCGAGGTCCAGACGCAGGCCGGGCATGACATGGTCGAGATGCGCATGCACTTTCCGTGGCTCTACGAACCCCAGCTCGTCGACGTATCGGACGTGGTGGTCGAGCTCGAGAAGAAGTACGGGAAGGCCCTCTCCTCGTCGTACGAAGGGGCGCACGTGAACGGTGTCTGGCGCGCCGTGCCGCAGTATCACGGCATGTTCGTGGCGACGTATCGGGAGGACCTTTTCAAGAAGGCGAGCCTCAAGGTGCCTGACACCTGGGAGGATCTCTACGTTGTCGGCAAGGAGCTCAAGAAGATGGGGAATCCCGTGGGCATCCCCATCAGCCAGAACTACGACTCGATCTCCACGGCGGGCCCCGTGCTGTGGTCGTTCGGCGGCATGGAGATCGACAAGGACGGCAAGACCGTGCGCATCAACTCCCCGGCCACCGTGCAGACCATCGAGTGGTACAAGAAGATGTTCCGCGACTGCATGGAGCCCGAGGTGCTGTCGTGGTCCGACGCCAGCAACAACGAATCGATCCAGCAGGGCAAGGCGGGTTGGATCCACAATCCAGTGAGCGCCTACATCGTGGCCAAGCAGCGCAAGCTGGTCACCGCCGATGGCATCAACCACCATCGGAGCCTGGCCGGCCCCAGTGGCCGCCACGAGACGGACACCCCACGCCACATCGGCATCTGGAAGTTCTCGAAGAATGTCGAGCCGGCCAAGGAATGGATCCGCTACCTGCTCGGGAAGCGCGAGGTCTACGACGAGTACATCATGTCCGGGGAGGCCTTCAATCTCCCGACGTATGAGAAAATCCAGGACCACCCGGTGCTCCGCACCGACCCCAAGTACGCCGCCCTCAGGGGCGAGGGCGTCCAGTACCACACCTACGGATGGCCGGCGCCCCCCTCGGACAAGGTGCAGCTCATCACCAATACGTACCTTCTCCCGAACATGCTCGCCAAGGCCGTGACCGGTACCTCGACCAAGGACTCGATCGCCTGGGCGGAGACCGAGATGAAGAAGATCCTCGCGGGCTAGCATGGCTGCCGTCAGAGCCGAGGAGATCCTGGTACCAAGGGGCCGTCCGCGGATCACCGCCCGCGTGCGCGGATGGCTCGATCAAGAGGCGATCCTGGGGCCGGTGTTCGTGACCCCGGCCCTGCTCTTGCTGCTGCTCCTCGTCGCCTATCCATTCGTGATGGCGGTGTACTTCTCCCTCTCCAACGCCTTCATCGGCCGGCCCAGCCACTTCATCGGCATCAGGAACTACGTGAACCTGTGGGACAGCGACACCTTCCGCCAAACCTTCCAGAACGCCTTCGTGTTCACCGGCATCGCGGTCTTCTTCAAGGTCTGGATGGGCATCGCCCTCGCCCTTCTCCTCAACGAGCAGCTGTGGTTCAAGCGGATGATCCGCGGCGCGGTGCTCCTGCCGTGGGTCATTCCCACCGCGCTGTCGACGCTGGGGTGGTGGTGGATGTTCAACTCGCTCTACAGCGTGGTCAACTGGACGGGGATCGCCGTGGGAGTCATGGATCCGCCGGGGCCCAACTGGCTCGGCCAGAGGTTCTACGCCATGGCCGCGGTCATCACCGTCAATATCTGGCGCGGCCTGCCTTTCTTCGCCATCAGCATCCTGGCCGCTCTCGTGGCCATCCCGAAGGAGCTCTACGAGGCAGCGGAGGCCGACGGCGCCGGGGCCAACGCCCGCTTCTGGCATATCACCCTGCCCTTGCTCAAGCCGGTGCTCGCGGTGGTCGTGCTCTTCTCGACCATCTTCACGTTCAGCGACTTCAACATCGTCTACGTGCTGACGCGTGGGGGGCCCATCAACTCCACCCACCTCTTCGCGACCCTGTCCCGCGTGCTGGGGATCGATACCGGACGCATCGGCGAAGGGGCCGCGGTCTCCCTCTACCTGTTCCCGCTCCTCGTCTTCGTGGTGTGGGCGCAGCTTCGCTTCGTGCGGAAGCAGGTCTACTGATGGCGGTGGCGAAGCGCCCTCTCCTCCGGAAGACGCTGCTGCACGTGGGGCTGCTGCCCTTCCTCCTCTTCGCGCTTTTCCCCTTCTATCACATGACGCTGACCTCGCTGAAGCAGGACAGGGAGCTCTACGACCGGCACGCGGTGCCCCTCATCATCCGCCAGGCGCCCACGCTCGAGCACTACACCAAGCTGATCTGGGAAACCGAGTTCCTCACCTGGACCAAGAACAGCCTCCTCGTGACCATTCTCGCCACCACCGCCTCCGTGGCCATCGGAACCGTGGCGGCCTATGCGCTGGCCCGGCTCAAGTTCTTCGGCGTGAGCACCTTCGGCACCGGCATCTTCGTCACCTATCTCGTGCCCACGACGCTCCTCTTCCTGCCCCTGGCCCAGGTCGTGAACTGGATCGGGTTGGGCGATTCCAAGTGGGCGCTCGTGCTGACGTACCCCACGTTCCTCGTGCCGTTCTGCACCTGGCTGCTCATGGGCTACTTCCGCACCGTCCCCAAGGAGGTCGAGGAGTGCGCCATGGTGGACGGGGCCACGCGCATCCAGGCGCTCTGGCGCATCGTGCTGCCCATCGCCGTCCCCGGACTCGTGTGCGCCACGCTCTTTGCCTTCACCCTGTCGTGGAACGAGTTCATCTACGCGCTGACCTTCACCTCCTCGTCAGACCAGATCACCGCCAGCGTGGGGGTCACGAGCGAGCTGATCCGGGGAGATATCTACTTCTGGGGCGAGCTGATGGCGGGCGCCATCCTGGGCTCGGTGCCCATCGTCATCCTCTACGTCTTCTTCCTCGACTACTACGTCTCCGGCCTCACCGCCGGCGCAATCAAGTAGCCGCGTCCAGAGCCCGCTGATCGCAAAGTAGTCACACCCCGCCGCCCCCGCGCGATTCGTGAGCAGCCCACGATGTGGGCATGCTTGTCCCTCCCCTGCATCGACGCGAGGTTACGCCCCGCCGCCCCCCAACGACCCTCCGTGGCACATACGTTGCTCAGGAACGCCAACGACCTGCATTGAGGCAGGTTCGCGATACGGCGACGGCGCCGGCTACCGAGAGGGAGCGGCGCCAATTTTTTTTGGAAAGGGGATTTCATGCACTCGACCCGGCGAGAGTTCCTGAAGACCACGGCCGCCGGCACCCTCCTCGCCGGCCTGCCCACGGGGTGGGCAGGCGGCGCCTATGCCGCCGACGGCCCCGAAACGTCCAAGATGCGCTTCGGCATCATCGCGCTCACCGATTGCTCGAGCATTGTGATGGCGCACGAGCTGGGTCTCTTCAAGAAGCACGGCATCGAGTCCATCATTTCGAAGGAAGCCTCGTGGGCGGTCATTCGCGACCGGCTCTCCCTCGGGGAAAACCAGGCGACGCATCTGCTGCTCGGCATTCCCTACGCCTCGACCATGGGGCTCCAAGGCTCGCCCGTGAAGCCCATGATCATCCCCATGTACCTGAACCGGAACGGGCAGGCGATCACCCTGAACAAGGCTCTACTCGACAAGGGCGTCAAGACCCCGCAACAGCTCAAGCCGGTGGTCATGGATGCCAAGGGCAAGGGCAGCCCGCTCACCTTCGCCATGACCTATCCGCCGGGCACCCACGCCATGTGGATCCGCTACTGGCTCGCCGCGGGCGGCATCAATCCCGACAAGGACGCGACCCTCATCACCATCCCGCCCGCGCAGATGGTCGCCAACATGAAGGTGGGCAAGATGGACGGCTACTGCGTGGGCGAGCCGTGGGGCGCCCGCGCCATCGCGGACGGCATCGGCTTCACCGCCATCACGACCCAGCAGATCTGGAAGGACCACCCGGAGAAAGTGCTCGGCTTCACCGAGGAGTTCGCGACCAAGAATCCCAAGACGGTCAAGGCCTGCATGCGCGCAGTCCTCGAGGCGAGCCAGTGGGCGGACAAGCTCGAGAACCGCTCGAAGCTCGCGGAGACGGTGGCGCAGCCGCAATACGTCAACACCACCAAGGAAATCATCCTCGGGCGCCTCCTCGGCGACTACGACTACGGCGACGGGCGGAAGGAGAAGGACAAGTACTACATGACCTTCTACGATCGCGACACCAACTTTCCCCAGAAGTCCCACGGCGTGTGGTGGCTGACCCAGTTTCGGCGCTGGGGCATGGTCAAGGAGGCGCCCGACTACAAGGGCATGGTGGACCGCGTGCACCGTCCTGACATCTACCGCGAGGTCGCCAAGGAGATGGGCCTCGAGGCGCCCCGCGAGGACATGAAGAAGGAAACGCTCTTCGACGGCGTCGCCTTCGATCCCGCCAAGCCCGAAGAGTACGCCAAGGGCTTCGCCGTCCACAGCATGGCGTAGGCGGCCGACCATGTCGCGAGGATCCGCGGCCCGCTTCATCCTGCCCTTCCTCGGCCTGACGGCCGTGCTGACGCTCTGGACCGTCGTGAGCCACACCGTCGCCGCCGACCTGCCCTCGCCCTGGAAAACCTGGACCGAATCGAAGCGCTACGTC
>WNGL01009757.1_pt1 | contig 11100 bp, 8 predicted proteins | sample 5400591 | NCBI WGS metagenome assembly WNGL01 (sample SAMN13153377, study PRJNA577476) | soil metagenome | isolation source: 80 cm soil or saprolite under Garry oak tree replicate 1 | place: USA:California | collected 2016-06-15
CCGTGTTGGCCGGAGCGGGAAGGAAGGTCATCGTGACGCGGTTGCCGCTGTGCAGGCCGACCCCGGAATAAGTGGCTGGCCGATTAAGCGTTTGCTGCTGTAGCACCGGCGCATTAAACAAATGACCTGTTCGGTTGGCAAGCCTTTGCGGATGTCCGCATGTCCGCACGCAAAGCTCCAAACGCCAAGCGCCAGGTTCCAAAGAGTGGACTCGCGCGAGCGGCGCCATTGGTGCTAGGCGCTTGGATCTTCCCTGGAGCTTTGTGCTTGGAGCTTGGAGCTTTCTACCTCCTTCCATCGTACCAGGTATGGCAGGCCTGCCGGCTGGTCAAAGTCCGTCCGCCCGCCAGCACCGTCTTCGCCAAAAACCACAGATGCTCCCTCGGTGTGTAGAGATGAAACTTCCGTGCCGAGGTCACTAAAGGATGCCGATGCAAAATCACGATCCTTTTGCCCGTCTCCCGAGCCAGCCGTTTCAACCGTCTGCTGAGATCGAGTTCCTCGGCTGCAAACAACTCGTTATTGAATCCGCCCACGCTCCGAAAAGCTGCCGCATCGCAGAAAATGAACGAGCCCGCCAGCCATTTGAGTCTGCGGCTTATGCAATTCCAAAGTGCCAGGAAGCAGCCGCCGAGTGGATAATGTCCATCAAGCATCACGGTGCAACCGCCGGCCAAACAGCGCCCGGTCTGAATCTGCTCCGCCACTTCACTGAACAATCCGACGCTTGGGTGCGAATCGGCGTCAATGAACACCAGCCACTCGCCACAGGCCGTTGCGGCCCCGGTATTGCGCGCCCGCGCGATTTGATTGATTGGCTCAGCTACCACGGTCGCTCCCGCCCCGCGGGCAATCTCGGCCGTCCGGTCGGTGGAATTATTATCGCAAACAATCAGTTCCGTCTCCCATCCGCGTTGCCAGAACTGCGCGCTGGCGGCCTGGACGCGGCCAAGGGTTTCGCCAATGAGCCGTTGTTCATTGAAGGCCGGAATAACGATGGAGATTTTCAAAGGATCAACCTCTAAGCTCGCGCAGCATCTCTTGCCATCCGCGCCGGGTCGCTCTCAAGCAATCCTCTTCCATTCCGTGATAGATCGCGGTCACTTTGCGGCCCGTCTCAGTCAGGTTCGCGCTGCCGCCCTGTTTGCCGCCGCGTTGGGTTTGCACCAATCTTTGCTTGAAACATGCCTCCATCGTCCTGATCAGAGTCCAGGCGCGCATATAGGACATGCCCATTCGCTTCGCCGCTCTGACGATAGAACCTCTTTCCCGGATATGGTCCAACAACTTGACCTTCCCCGGCCCAAGCGCAATGTGGCTCCCGCGCATGACGCGCAGCCTTGGCCGAAGCGCGCGGTCCTTTGATTTTCGAGCTTGTTTCACAAAAGCAACCAACTGCCCCTGACTATTCTCGACAACCCGAAGCACCTTTTCAATCCTCAAAGCCATCCACAACTCACCCACCACCGTTTCATCCTTTTCTTGAACGATGTCTCTATGACAGAGTCCAAATCTGCGCTATATTGATGGCGCGGCGAGCCGCGAATCCCGACCACCCGCATTGCTCGGGCGCCGCTCAGGGGCATTCAACGAAAGATTCTTTATGACCGAGTCAACTGTTAGTCCAACTCCGCCCAGGAAACGGCGCCGCTGGCTGCGCCTGGTGGCCTGGGTTTTGGGCGTGCTCATTCTCCTGCTGGTTGGGTTTTATTTCATCGCGACCAGTTCCGGCTTCTTTACCGGCGTCATTCTGCCGCGCGTCAGCAAAACCCTGAACGCCGAAGTCACCGCAAGCGACGCGTCCATCCATCCTTTCAAAGAGGTCGTGCTGCACAACCTCAAAGTACAGACCCAGGGCGCTGAACCACTGCTGACCGCCGCTGAAGTGCGCGCGCGTTACAGTCTGATGGACATATTGCGCGGCAACATCCATGTTGATGAAGTCGCGGTTTCCTCCCCCACGCTGATCCTGGTCGAGAACCCCGACGGGAGCCGCAATCTGGATGCGCTCCTGAAGGGACAAAAGGAAAAGTCACTGGAAAAGAGGACCTCAGAGCCGGCCAAACCTTCCAAGCCTGTACTAATCGATTTGAAAAAGCTCACATTGAGTGAGGTCACGGTTCGCAACATAAAACTTTACAAGGGCGGCAATCGGGACATGGCCGAGCTTTCGCACCTGAACGTCAGTCTCGACGACTTGAAAAACGGCCAAACCGCCAAGCTCCAGGTCAAGACCGACCTCCAGGTTGAGAACAACCCGCCGCAGCCCGGCGCCAAAGGCCTGTTGCAAGCCAGGCTCAATTGCGACTTCAAGTTCTCCCTCTCGCCGGATTTGAAGCCTACGTCCATCCAGGGCAACGCCCGCCTGGAGGTGTCTCGCGCCGAAGACGCTATGGCCGAATTGGCGGCATTGGGGGCCGACCTCGATTGCGAAGTCACGCCCACGGACATCAAGCAAGTTGCTTTGCGCTTTCAAAAGGGGGCTGTGCCTCTGGGCCAACTGCGTGTCAGCGGACCGTTTGACATGGGAAAAACCGAAGGCAACCTCCGCGTTGAAGTGCTGTCCATTGATAAGCAGGTCCTGAATCTGGCCGGAGCCAAAAGCGGCGTGGATTTCGGCACGACCACCATCAACTCTACCAATGAAATCCAGTTGGCCAAATCCGGCTCGGTCATTACCGCAGTGGGTGAATTTGACGCCAGCAAAGTCCAATTGTCGCGCACCAATCAAACAACCCCTCCGCTGGACCTACGCGCGCAATATAACGTCACCGTCAACCAGGCTGAAAAAACTGCTCTTTTGCGCGGCCTGACCATTGCCGCGACACAAAAGGGCAGCCCACTGTTGCGCACAGAGTTAACCAGCCCGATGAACCTCGCTTGGGGCAACGTCAGCAACGCCGTCGGCGACTCGGCCCTCAACCTGTCGCTGACCAGCCTCAGTCTGGCGGACTGGAGACCGTTTGTGGGTGACCTGGCTCCGGAAGGCACCGTGAACTTGAAATTGAAGCTGCTCTCTCAGCAAGCAGGCAAGCAACTGACGTTCGATCTGAACGCGCAGGTCGCAAGTCTCACCGCCGGCGCGGGCACTAACCAAATCACGCAGGCGGGCGTCACCTTGCAAGTCAGCGGCAAGGCCACCGATCTCAAGCAGATTAACTTGAGCGATTGTAAATTGCAGGTCGCGCACAAAGACCAGCCAATGCTCACGGTGTCGGCTTCCGGCACGTATGATCTGGCCGGCCAGAGTGCGGACATGCAGATCGCGTTGGAAGCGACTTTGGCAAACATCCTGCGCGCGATGCCTCAAACCGACGTGAGCGTTTCTTCCGGCACCGCGACCTTGAAGGGACATCTCACGCAGAAGCAGCAGACACAAAACATCGCGGGTAACCTGGCGCTGGTGGATTTCACCGGGCGCGCCGGAAAAAACGAGTTTCGAAGCTTTGGCTCGACTATTGAACTGGATGTCACCAAGACGCTGCAGCAAATTCAAATCCGCAAGGTCGCAGGCAAATTGACCGAGGGAGGGAACGCGGGCGGCAGTTTCGAGGTTTCCGGAACATACGAACTGACGAGCAAGTCTGCCCAGCTCAGCGCGAAGCTGGCGGATTTCAATCAAAATGGACTGCGCCCGTTCCTGGAGCCGTTGCTGGCGGACAAAAAGCTGATTTCGGTCGCCATCAACGCAACAACTTCTGCGCAATACAACCCGCTAGGCGACTCGGCGTTGAAGGCCGATTTGCAACTCGCCAACCTGGTCGTAAACGATCCGAACCAGCAGTTCCCCGCGACGCCGCTGGAGGCGAAGTTGCAAGTAGATGCCTCGTTCGGCAAGCAAGTGGCCGACGTGCGCCAGTGCCAGATCACGCTCACGCCCACACCACGGGCGACAAATCAGGTGCAGCTTAGCGGGCGGGTGGACCTCTCGCAGACCAACGCGATTCAAGGAAACCTCAAGCTGGTGGCCAATTCGCTCGACATGACCAGCTATTATGACTTGTTCGTCGGCGAAAAGAAAACGGCCGCCAGGAAACCCGCGGCTTCGACGGTGGCAAGCGCACCTGCGCCTTCGACCCCTGATGCCAACCAGGAGCCGGCGCCAATGACGCTCCCTTTCCATAAACTGACGGCGGACGTGAGCATCGGACGGTTTTATCTGCGCGAAATCGAGGTGACCAATCTGCAAGCATCGGCAAGCATTGACGGGGGCCACGTGGTGTTGAATCCGTTCAAACTCAGTCTCAATGGCGCGCCGGTCAACGCAACGGCCGATTTGGATCTGGGGGTGCCGGGTTACAAGTACGACGTTGGCCTGGGGGCGCAAGCCATTCCATTGGCGCCACTGGTCAATTCGTTCCAGCCCGAGCGCAAGGGCCAGATCGCCGGGACCTTGACTGCTCAGGTCAAAGTCGGCGGCGCGGGCACGACCGGCGCTGGCCTCCAAAAGAACCTCGCCGGCCAGTTCGACGTGAGTTCCACCAACCTTAACCTTTCCGTCGTGAACCTCCGCAGTCCTTTGCTTAAAACTTTGATCAATGTAATTGGGATGGTGCCAGAGTTGGCGAGCAGCCCGGAGAACGCGGTGGGCACATTACTCGGGGGCCTGACCGGCGTGGGCCGCGGCGGACTGTCCGATGAACTGTCCAAGTCGCCCATTGACTCCATTCTCCTCCACGGCAGCGCGGGTTCTGGCCGCTTCGACTTGCGCCAGGCGGTCGTCCGAAGCCCGGCTTTTCTTGCTGAGGCCAGCGGCGGCGTTACGCTGGCTCCCATCCTGACCAACTCTCCTATCGAGATTCCCGTCTCTGTCTCCCTGAGCCGCTCCATTGCCGAGCGGATAAACTTGGCCTCCGCCAACACGCCGGCCAGCTTGGGCTACGTGAAGTTACCGGATTTTGTGACCATGAGAGGCACGGTTGGCAAACCCAAACCGGACATCAATAAACTGGCTCTGGCCGGCACGGCGATCAAAGGGGTTGCTGGCGCCATTCCGTCGCTGGGCGGCAAAGCGGGCGGAGTCGTCCAGGGCCTGGGTGGCCTGCTCACCGGTCGTCAGCCTGGCGCAACGGACTCCGGGACCAACGCAAGTGCGAACCAGCCCGCTACCAATGCGCCGCTGGGTAATTTGCTGGATCAATTCTTCAAACCGAAGAAGAAGTAAGGACGGTATCTTTGTGACCGCTAAGCGCCTGATGGTGCAGCCGCCCTCGCGCGCTCGCCAGGTCGGCTTGCTACTTTGGGCGCGGGTGTCGCCACCAAAACCGTTCCAGGGCGAAAACTCCGCCACAGGCTCAGCGGCAACAGGCCGAGGGCGATAATCAGGACTTGACCGGCGACGAAGGCCACCAGCCACTTCAACCCCTTGTCGTTGAAGCCGTACGAGTGCAGGCCAATCTCCAGCATGTTGACCCCGAACCAGGAGAAACTTGTCACAATGTTGCCGAATACGGCCATGTTCATCAGGCCTCGTTCGTGCACCAGGCCGCCCCAGCGCGCGTGCAGGATTGTCGCGTTCCAAAGCACGATGATTAGCGCCCCGTTCTCTTTAGGGTCCCAACCCCAGAAACGGCCCCAGGATTGATCGGCCCAGATGCCGCCCAGCACCGTGCCGGTGAAGCTGAAAAGCGTCGCGAAGCAAACAATGCCGTACACCATCTTGGCCAGCGCGCGGCCAATTTCGATTTTGCCGACTGCCGCAGCACCTTGCGGAGTCAATTTCTGAGAAAGCAGCGGCGTGAACAGTCCTAGAAAGATGTAAATAATCGCCAGCAACCCTGCGACGAACGTGGACGCGTAGCCCAGCGTCACAACCACCACATGGGTCGCCAGCCAGAAGTTCGTGTCCAAAACCGCCCGCAGCATCTCCATCGTATCACCGCCCAAGGCCAGGTTATGCGCGATCAGCAGCGTCACAAAACCAGCGCAGGCAGCCACGACGTTGCCGATCCCCAGACGGTAAATGCGTTCAAGCACAACTCCAAGGATCATCGCGCCCCAGCCGATGAAAATTGCCGATGAATACAAATTGGTGACCGGGGGTCGTCCCTCCAGATACATGCGAAAACCAAGGCCGAACGTGTGCACGACGCCCGCCAGGATGATCAAGTAAAACGCCGTTCGCCGGAGCGATTCGGAAAGAGCCGGCGCCATAGAACAGGCCAATAGCGAAATCCCCGCCAAAACGAACGCGCAGACGTAAATGATCATCGCGTGCAGAAACGCTTTGACATCATTGTAAAAAAATTCCTGCCGTCCCTTCTTGAGTTCGAGGCCGAACTTGTCCGCCAACCAGACCGTGTAGTCCTCCACAGCGCGATTGAATTGGCCAGGGTTGTCCTGGCTGTAGGCGCTGGCCATCGTGGCCAGGTATTTGACCGGCGAATAGATCTGCCGATCGCGGACGGAATCCAGCAATCCAGCCCAAATGTTTTGCCATCCATCGCGCGCAGTTTCCGGATTCCTTGGCGGAACCACCAGTGGGTAAAATTGTCCGGCATTCTGATCATCCTTGAGTTTGAAGGCGGCCACGGCGATCTCCGCAAATCGGTTAAAAGCCTGTTCGTCGTAGTCCTTGCCGGCATCTCGCGCTCGCATTGCGGCGACGCCGGCGGCCATCGAAGCCTCAAACTCATCGAGTTCCTTGGCGAAGTCCTCCCATTCCTGCGGACGCACCGCGGTCTTCAAGTTCTGATACAGAAAAACCGCATTCTGGAGCTTGACCACTTGCTTCTGGAACGGCGTGCGCTGACTTTCCTCTTGGACCTTTCGGGCCTGCATCCCTTGATCCCAAATCACACGCAAGACGGGGGCAAGCTGGTCGAAGGTGTAGTAGCGTAGAGCGGAGTTTGTAACGCCTTTGTCCTGCAACTCCAACTCGGAGAGCAATTCCGGGTGGTGAATGAGGAAGATGGGGCGGTTATCGGCTTGCTCCGGGCGGAACATCACTTCCAGCAGCCATTCGGTGGATTTGAGCTTTTTCGGGTGATGCCAAAACTTCCACCAAGGCACCTCTTCCAGCGGCACGTCGGCCGTGCTGCGGATTTGCAGCAGCGAATTTCGCGCGACTGAATCGAACGGCTGAATCCTGCCATTCATCAGGACCGGCAGCCGGCCAAAGTCGCGCACGTGAAATTCGCCATCCGGTTTGGGCATGAGCACCGCCACGATCTCCGATCCAAACAGCGCCACAAATAGCCAGGGCAGAATTCGCAGAAAGACCTTCACACGGCCCTCCGTTTCTTGGCGAAGCCTATCAGGTGCGACATGAACTGAATAATCAGTCCGCTGGCGACCATCGCACATGACAAATACGGCGTGAGCCAGCTTGGGTTATGAACCACCTGAAAGACGGAGGAGGGACGAAGGCCCGCTTTGACAGCCATTTCGCCCGCCGTCATCTGATATTGGAAGAATGTCAACCCGGCATACCGCAGAGGGTTGTTCATGTAGATAACGGTCTCGCGCGCTTCGTTGCCCTCCGGATTTTCCACACGCACACGGCTGGCAAAGTTTTTAGGAATATCGGTTCCTTTGTATTGCTGGTGAGTTGCTTTAAGCAAGGTAATGCTGAAAGGGTAGTAGTGACGAGCAAACCGCAACGCGATTTCGTAGGGCTTCCCGTTGGCGGTGAAGCGCTGAGGCGCCGCCAAGGTGTAAAGCAAGAAACCGCCGAGCGACCTCCCATGGTCGTCCAGCTCGACCAGAGCGGCGGGGGCATTCCGGCTGTCGGTGTCGGTCACACGCGGGCGCGGCACGACCAACGTGTCTTTCAGCGCCCCGGTCGTGGCGCCGGAGGGGATGCTGCCTTCGGTGGGCGAATCAACCACGACAGCGTTGACCCAGTGGGTTTTCACCCGGACTGCAAACGGCAGGCGGGCATCGCGAATCTCACTGCGCTTGAGCAGCAGGCTTTCGGGAATCGAATACACCTGATCGCTCTTCGGGTCGGCCGTGTCAATGATAACCAATTCATTCTCCCGAAAGGCCTCCGAAAAGTTCTTGGCCTCGCCTTCGTAAAGCTGCATGGCGCTTTCCTTTGACAACATGTCGGTAGCAAATTGGCCCAGGATGAGCAAAACAACGCCGGCATGGACAACAAAGATGCCGAGTTTCTTCTTCGTGAATTTGAAGCGTTTGGCATGCGCGGCCAGCAGATTAACCAGCAGCGTGCCGCCAATGAGATAGCCGCCCGGGAAAACCGGCAGGCTCCACTTTACGCCCGGCGGCGACCACCAGATCCACAAACTACGAAAGTAACGGTTCTGAGCGGCAAAGAGCCCTTCGGTGGTCTGCGCCAGTGTCCCTGCGAACACAAGCAATAGCCCCAGACACAACAGGAACACCGTCAACCGCAATGAACTGAAGAGGTCAACCACCACCTTAAGGCCAGGTAAAGCCGCGAGGTTCCACCGCTCGCGGGAATCGGGCGTCGTGCCAATTGCTGGGGCCTCAATGGCTGTGTGGGAATTCATTACTTGGTTGACTTAACGAAATCAATGAAGGCGTTCTTCTCTGCTCTGACCGCAGCCTCCTCACCGACAAGCTTGAAGAACCACGTGCTCGCTCCCCGGGGAACAATCGCCGCGATCATGCGCTGCTTTGAGCCAGCCATATCTACCAAGGTCGCTTTTGTCTCAGGTAAATCAATGGCTGTCAGCAGCGGCTTAAGTCCGGCTTCGTCCACTGGCGGCAAACCGAGTTGGTTGCGCCATCGGTTGACGTTGGCCAGCACGCCGCCGGTGGGACCGTCGAAGATCGAAACTGTCACCGTAGCCTTTCCGGTGGCCACGAGGAATTTTGCATCTTGCATCGGGCCCGGCTGCTGTTGCTCCCATCCGGGCGGAGACTTCCAGGTCCTGGCCGGGGGAGCGGCCTGCGGTATTTGGCTTGCGGTTGGTTGAGACGGAGGCTGGGGGGCACCTGGCGGACCCGCGTCAGAGTATTGGTATTTTTGCAGGAACCCGATAAAAGCGTCCTTCTGTCCGCGGACCAGGTCATCGTCGCCCATCATTTTGAAAAACCACGTGGCGTCGCCGTGCGGCTGCAGAGCGGCCAGAATCCGCGTGGCTGCCTTGGTTTGGGGGGCAACGCCGGACAGCTCGAACAACCGGGCGGGAGCGTCGGCGATTTGGATTGATGTCGCCTGGTTTGGAAGCTCGGCTGCGCTTATAGGTTGCAGGCCAACTTGACTGCGCCAGCGATTCACGTTGTCCAGCTCGCTGCCTGAGGCGGCGGGAAGGGGAATGATCGTCATTTGAGCTTTGGCCCCGTTGTTTCCGCTGATCGCGTAGTTGCCAACCCGCATTTGATCGCCTGGCAGTTCCGCCCAACCGGACGGCAGCGACATGGATGGGGAGTGTTCCTCTTTCGCCAGGCGATAAACCTTGATTTCATTGCGGTCGCACCCTGCCAGTGTTACTGCCAAAATCAGAAGCGCCGCCCGTATGGACGATCGGCGTCTGCCCCTGCAAGGTGAAATACTCACTATATATATGTACAGAATTTGGCCCAGATGCGCAAGCAGTGGTTGGAGGACTGGATGACTTGGATGACCACATGACATCGGTGTGGTGGAATGCGGGAGTGCTGATGCCGGATGCCGGACGGACAGGCTAACCAGCTTGCGCGCTGCTCTGCCGATTGGGTGTTGAGGCGGACCGCCGTGTTGAGCCCGCGCGCGGTCCGCGAACATAAAGCAATGCAACACCTCAGCAGGCAGCGCCTCCTCAAATACCTAGATTCGACAACGTGCTGCTGATGGCGTTGACGATTTGGACCAGCCGTGGATGAGACCCTTCGAATCCTTCGACAGACGAGTTCAAGCCTTGCAGGGAGAGGTTTAGCAAGTGCGGGTTCCGCTGCGCACGCGTGGCTTCATGGGCAGAGAGGTCCGTGAACCCGGCAATGCTCTGTGCCTTTTCCTCGTGGGTCTTGGAAAGCGCCGCCACCTCTGATTTCAGCGTGGCCAGTAACTGCAAAAGTTCGCCCCGGCGCTCTACTTTGATGGCGTCGGCGCCTTCGATCCTGGCCTGAATTTTTTCAATCGTGTCCTCGATCATCGCTCTTCCCGCAGGAATGAATGAATCATAAGGGGTCTTGGAAAATCATCAAGCCAACAAGGATGCGGCCCTGGAAAGCTGCGCGACGTTGCCGGCGGCCAGAAACTGGAGAGTTCGGGGGACCGCCTACGAGAATGTTTGCGTCGAGTCGCCGACAACTCGGCGCTACGAGACCTGGCGCGGCAAGAGCGTTTCCACCACTTTCCAAATAGACGCTTGAGTCTGTTCGACTCCGGTGTTGGCATCCACCAGGCGCACACGTCGCGGTTCGGCGGCGGCAATGGCCTGATAACCTTTGGCCACCCGCTCAAAGAAATCGCGGTCGGCCTCCTCGATCCGATCGCGCATGAAGGGCAAAGTGGATTGCCGTGCTCGCAGCCGTTCCCGACTCACTTCGTGCGGCACCACCAGGAGCAACGTCAGATCCGGCCATGTGTCGCCGACGGCCAGATCGGTGATCGCTTTGACCCGCCCAAGATCCAATCCGCGCCCGTAACCCTGATAAGCGATTGTGGAGTCATAATAGCGGTCGGCCAGGACAAACTGCCCCGCGGCGAGGGCCGGGCGAATCACCTCGTGAACCAGTTGAGCCCGGCTGGCGTTCATGAGGAGCAACTCCGCTTCGGCCGTCATCGCCTGATTGGCTAGACTGTGTTTGAGGGTGTGGCGGATTTCCTCCCCGATGGGCGTGCCGCCCGGCTCGCGCGTGGTTTGGACACTGCAGCCCAACGCCCGCAGTCGCCCGGCCAGCAACGAAATCTGGGTCGTTTTCCCGCTGCCTTCGGTGCCTTCGAAGGTGATGAATAGACCGCCAGCCATTTCACGCGGGTTTCAGTTTCGGCCCTTTCGGGGTGTCTTCGACAACCCAGCCTTTGGCTTTCAGTTCGTCGCGAATGGCGTCGGCGCGCTTGAAGTCTTTGGCAGCGCGCGCCGCTTGACGGGCAACAAGCAGGGCGTTGATCTCGGCCGGAACTTCGACTTCCTGCGGCGCGGCTATGCCCAGCACAGAATCCAGTTTGTCCCAGGTGGCCAGCGCGGC
>WNGL01031930.1_pt1 | contig 11100 bp, 9 predicted proteins | sample 5400591 | NCBI WGS metagenome assembly WNGL01 (sample SAMN13153377, study PRJNA577476) | soil metagenome | isolation source: 80 cm soil or saprolite under Garry oak tree replicate 1 | place: USA:California | collected 2016-06-15
CTTCGCGTCGGGCCACGGAGCGCGGGCGCCGCGCCGGGACCGGCGTGCTACGGGCGCGGGGGGACGGAGCCGACCATCACCGACGCCAACCTCATCCTAGGGCGGATGGCCTCCGACGTCCCCCTCGTGGGCGAGCTGGCGCTCGACGAGGGGCTGGCGCGCCGGGCGCTGCGCACGCTGCTCGGGCGCGTGCCCGGTCTCGCCGACGAGGCGGCGCTCGCCGACGGAATCATCCGCATCGCGGTGGCGCGGATGGTCGGGGCGATCAAAGAGATCTCGATTGCCAAGGGACACGATCCGCGGGACTTCGTCCTCGTCGCCTACGGCGGCGCGGGACCCATGCACGCGGCCTTCGTCGCCGAGGAGCTGGAGATGCCGAGGGTGATCGTGCCGCCGGCCCCGGGCAACTTCTCGGCCTTCGGATCGCTCATTTCGGATCTTCGCCACGATTTTGTCCGCACCCGGCTCACCCAGACGCGCCAGGGGGAATTCTCGGAGGTGGTGCGCATGTTCACGGAGCTGGAGCGGGAGGCCGGCGCGGAGCTGACGGCCGAGGGCGTGCCGCCGGACCGCATCTCGATGATCCGCTTCCTCGGCATGCGCTACGTCGGCCAGTCCTGGGAGCTGATCGTGCGGGTACCCGAGGGGCTCGACTCGATGGCGGCGCTCGAGACCGAATTCCGGCAGGCCCACGAGCGGCGCTACGGGCACGCGAGCGACGGCGCCGCCGAGATCGTGAACTTCCGCCTGGCCGCCATCGGCGCGGTGCCCAAGCCCTTGCCGGCGCGGTGGACGGCGACGGGGTCGCTGGCGGCGGCGCGGCGTGAGGAGCGCTCCGTGCACTTCGGCGGCGTGGCCGAGCGGGTGCCCGTGTACGAGCGCGGGCGGCTGCCCGGGGGCGAGGCGGTGCTCGGGCCCGCGCTCATCGAGGAGATGGGCGCGACGACGGTGATCCCGCCCGGCTGGGCCGGGACGATGGGGCCGTGGGGCGAGCTCGCGCTCGCGAGGAGGAGCCTGTGACCGCCGTCGATCCCATCACGCTCGAGGTCGTGTGCGAGGGCCTGATCGCCATCGTCCGCGAGATGCGGGCCACCGTCATCCGCGCCTCGTACTCCCCGGTCATCTGGGACATGGACGACTTCTCCTGTGCGCTGTTCGATCCGCTGGGGCAGATGATCGCGCAGTCCGAGGATCATCCGGGCCACGTCCTGCCCATGCCGTGGTCGGTGCGCTGCGCCATGGAGGACTTCGAGGGCGATCTCCGGCCGGGCGACGTCATCCTCCTGAACGACTCGTACCGGGGCGGCACCCACCTGAACGACGTCACCATGCTTTATCCGCTCTTCGGCGGAGACGAGCTGATCATCTTCCCCGCGGTGCGGGCGCATTGGTCCGATGTCGGCGGCGGAGCACCGGGCAGCTACTCGGGGCTCAACACCAACATCTACCAGGAGGGGGTGCGCATTCCCCCCATCAAGATCGTGGAGGAGGGCCGACTCAACCGTGCGGCCATGGCCCTGCTCCTGAACAACATGCGGCTGCCGGAGGATCGCCGCGGCGACTTCAATGCCTCGCTCGGCGCCTGTCGCATCGCGGAGAGTCGCATTCGCAGGCTCCTGGCGAAGTACGGGCGCAAGACCGTGCTGGACTGCATCACGCTGAACCTGGACCGCTCGGAGCGGCGGCTGCGTGCGAGGATTGCCACCCTGCCCCGCGGCGAGTACGTGTACGAGGACTATCTCGAGTTCTACCAGGAGGGCGGCTTCGATCCTGTTCTGATGCGCCTCACCCTGACCATCGCCGGAGACGAGATCGTTGCCGACTTCGCGGGCTCGAGCCCCCAGGTGCCGGGAGTGGTCAACTCCACCCTCGCCACGACGGGCGCGGGGGTGCTGGTAGCGGTGAAGGCCGTGCTCGACCCCGAGGGCCCGATCAACCACGGGACCTTTCGAGCCTCGATCGTGGACGTGAAGCTCGACGCGCCGGCCGGCGCCCACGGCGAGGTGCGCAAGCGCGCGGTGTCGGTGATGCTTGGCGCCCTCGCGCAGGTCGTGCCCGAGCTCGTGTCCGGGGACCTGTGCGGCACGTCGTTTCCGAACGCCATGGGCGGGCGCGACGAGCGCCGGCAGCGCGACTACGTTTACTACGAGGCCCCGGCGGGCGGCAACGGCGCCTTCCTGGAGGGCGACGGCGCGAGTGCGTGGGGCAATATCGACTTCGGCAACGTGCGGACGATCCAGTCCGCGGAGGCCCTCGAGAGTGGAATGCCGCTCCACGTCGAGCGGAGCGAGCTGCGCTGCGACTCCGGGGGCGAGGGAACGACACGCGGCGGGCTCGGCCTCCGCCGCGAGCTCCGGTTGCTCGAGGGCGAGTCCCGCTATTCCGTGCTGAGCGACCGCGCTGTGCTCCCGCCTTTCGGAGTGGCGGGGGCGGGCCCGGCCGCGCCGGTGAAGGTCTCGCTGCGCCGCGACGGCGCCGAAGTCGACTTCGCGACGCCGGGCAAGGTCACCGGGGTGGCCATCCGAGCCGGCGACATCGTCGTCATGGAGTCGGCGGGCGGCGGCGGCTACGGCGACCCGCTCGCCCGCGAGCCCGACCGCGTGCGTGACGACGTGCTGGCAGGGTACGTCTCTCCGGAGCGGGCGCGCCTTGGCTACGGAGTCGTCCTCGCGCCGAGCGGCGAGGTCGACGTCGCGGCCACGCAGGCGGAGCGCACGCGCTTGGCAGCAGCGCGGCTGCGCTTCCCGGTCACCGCCGACGAGCGCGACCCCTACGAGGGGCGCCTCGGCAAGCACCGCGTTCTGCGCATGCCTCCCGCGATGGCCACCGATCTCGGGCTGTCCACCGGCGACCTGATCGAGCTACGCGGGCGGCACCCGGCGCCACTCCGCGCCTGGGTGCGCGTCGAGGCCGGCGCCCATGAAGGGCTGGTGGCGCTGGATGCTTTCGGCCGTCGCATCCTCGGCGTCTCGCCGGGCGACGCCGTTGAGGTGAGGCACCTTTCGATGCCGCCGATCCCCGGCGGCCTCGTGAGCGGGTGAGTGACGCCCATGCCGGAGAGCATCTTCGCGAGCGGGCTCGGACCCGGACCGGCCAACTTCTCGCCGTTGACGCCGTTGCGATTCCTCTGGCGCTCGGCGGCGGTGTATCCCGATCGGACCGCCATCATTCACGGTTCGCGTCGCTTCAGCTACCGGGAGTTCGGCTCGAGGTCCCGCCGACTCGCCTCGGCCCTGGCGGCGCGCGGCATCGGCCTAGGCGACACGGTCGCGGTGGTCCTGCCCAATGTCCCGGCGATGCTCGAGGCGCATCAGGGGGTGCCGTCGCTCGGCGCCGTGCTCAACGCCATCAACACGCGGCTGGACGCCCGCACCATCGCCTATATCCTGGCCCACGGCGAAGCGAAGGCACTGATCACCGATCGGGAATTCTCGGCGCCGGTGCGCGAGGCCCTGGCCCGCCTCGACAGGAAGCCGCTCGTCGTGGATCTCGATGATCCGATCTACGAGGGCCCCGGCGACCGGCTCGGCGAGATCGAGTACGAGGAATTCCTCGCGCAGGGCTCGCCCGACTTCGAGGCTCCCCCGATTCGCGACGAGTGGCAACCGATCGCGCTCAACTACACGTCGGGCACCACGGGTAACCCGAAGGGGGTCGTCTTTCATCATCGCGGCACGTGGGTGATGACGGTCGGCCAGATCCTCTCGTGGCATATCCCGCCGGGCGCCGTGTACCTCTGGACGCTGCCGATCTTCCACGCCAACGGCTGGTGTTTCCCATGGTCCGTCAACGCGATGGCGGGCACGCACGTGTGCCTGCGGCGCGTGGACCCGGCGCAGGTCTATCGGCTGATCGCCGAGCATCGGGTCACGAACCTGGTGGGAGCGCCCACCGTGCTGAGCATGCTCATCAATGCGCCGACCGAAGCGCGGCGGCGCTTCGACCACGTGGTCGACATTCAGACGGGTGGCGCGGCGCCGCCTGCGAAGGTCATCCGCGCCATGAGCGAGCTGGGCTTCCGCGTGCAGCACATCTATGGCCTGACCGAGGTCCTGGGGCCCTCGACCCTCTGCGCCTGGCAGGACGCGTGGGACGCGCTGGGGCTGGAGGAGCAGGCGGCCCAGCAGGCGCGCCAGGGTGTGCCGTATCACGTGGTCGACGGGCAGATGGTCGCCGACCCGAAGACGCTCGCCCCCGTACCCGCCGACGGCAAGACCCTGGGCGAGATCATGCTGCGCGGCAACACGGTGATGCTCGGCTACTTAAAGGATAGGGCGGCGACGGAGGCCGCGCTGTCCGGCGGGTGGTTTCACACAGGCGATCTCGCCGTCCAGCATCCCGACGGGTACATCGAGATCAAGGACCGCTCGAAGGACATCATCATCTCGGGCGGAGAGAACATCTCGAGCTTGGCCGTCGAGGCGGCGCTGATTCGTCACCCCGCCGTCGCGCTGGCCGCGGTGGTGGCGCGGCCGGACGAGCGGTGGGGGGAGACGCCGTGCGCGTTCGTCGAGCTGCGCCCCGGCATGACCGCGACGGCGGAGGAGCTCATCGCCTTCGCCCGCGAGCATCTCCCGCGCTTCGCGGTGCCGCGGACCGTGGTCTTCGGCCCGCTCCCCACCACCGCCACCGGCAAGATCCAGAAGTTCGAGCTGCGCCTGCGGGTCCGCGCGCTGTGACGGAGCCCGCCTTTCCGGGCCTCGTGCCCGGCCTGCGTGGGGAGCGGCGGGCCGTGGTCGACCAGAACATGGCGACCACTCACGCCGGCGGGCCGGGCGTGCTCATGGCGGCCTGGATGATCCTCGAGATGGAGCTGGCCGCCCAGGACTCGACCCAGCGCTTCCTGCCCGACGGCTACACCACCGTCGGCTACGAGATCTGCATCCGCCACCGGCGCCCGACGCCGGTCGGGGAAACGTTCGTCACCCAAGCCGAGCTTCTCGAAGTCGACGGCCGCAAGCTCTTGTTCCGGGTCGAGGCGAGCAACCCACGCGAGCTCATCGGCGAGGGCACCGTGCGCCGAACGATCGTCCGCGAGGGCACCCTCGGCTAGCGCGCGCACTACCGCCCCCTCACCCTGCCCTCTCCCCCGATGGGGGAGAGGGATCGATGGTACCCCTCGCCCCCGGGGAGGGGCAGGACCTTATCCCTCGCCCCCAGAGGGGGAGAGGGCAGGGTGAGGGGGACTGGGGACTACACCGAAAGGTAGCGGCCCTTCAGCTCGGCCTCCCGGCGGCGGAACTCGGCGGTCGGGCCGGCGAAGACGACCGCGCCTTTGCCGAGGACGAGCACCTGATCGCTCACGCCGAGCGCCATTCGCGCGTTCTGCTCCACAAGCAGGATCGTCACGCCTCCCGCCTTCAAGCGGACGAGCAGCGACTCGAGCTCGCGCACGAGCCGGGGCGCCAGGCCTTGCGAGGGCTCGTCCAGCATGAGCAGCTCGGGATTGCCCGCGAGCGCGCGGGCGATGGCCAGCATCTGCTGCTCGCCGCCGGAGAGGCTCCGCCCTCGTTGCCGCCACCGCTCTTGCAAGACGGGCCTCGAGGTGGGGGAAGATCTGGCGACCCTCGGGGACGTACCCGATTCCCGAGTGGAAGATCTCGTGCGGCGCGTGTCCGGTGATGTCGCGGTCCTTGAAGCGCACCGCGCCTTCGCGGGGCGGCGTCAGGCCCATGATCGAGCGCAGGGTCGTCGTCTTGCCCGCGCCGTTGCGCCCGAGCAGCACGGTGATCTGGCCCGCGGGGACGGTGAAGGAGACGTCGCGCAGCACGTGGCTCTTGCCGTAAAAGGTCTGGAGGGCCTCCACGGCGAGCAGCGTCACTCGGCGCCTCCGAGATACGCCAGCTGAACGTCGGCGTTGGCCCGGATCTGATCCGGCGGGCCCTCGGCGATGAGCTGGCCAAAGTGGAGCACGCTGATCCTGTCGGCGAGGTCGAACACGACGTCCATGTCGTGCTCGACGAGGAGGATGGTGAGTTTCTGCCGGCGCGCCACCTGCCGGATGACCGCGACGGTAGCCACCGTGTCCTCCGGCGACAGCCCCTGGGTCGGCTCGTCGAGCAGGAGGAGCGCGGGCTCCTGGGCGACGGCCATCGCGATCTCGAGGAGGCGCTGGTCGCCGTGCGGCAGGGTCGACGCCGGCTCCGCGGCCCGGTCGAGGAGACCGAGAGAGTCGAGGCTCGTCCGCGCCCGCTCCTCGCTTGCCTCGAGGGTGGCCCGGCCGCCGACGAGCCGGAAGTTGCCCCCGCTCCGGAGCTGCACGGCGATTCGCACGTTCTCCAGCACGGAGAGCTCCGGGAAGATGCTGGTGATCTGGAAGGTGCGCGAGATGCCGCGCCGGCAGCGCGCGGGGGCGGGGAGCGCGGTGACGTCGTCGCCACGGAAGAGGACGCGCCCCGAGGTGGGGGTGAGGAGGCCGGAGATGAGGTGAAACAGCGTCGTCTTGCCCGCGCCGTTCGGTCCGATGATCGCGCGGACCTCGCCCGGCTCCACGGCGAGGCTGACCCCGGCCACCGCCTGGAGCGCCCCGAAGGCGCGCCCGAGCCCGCGAGTCTCGAGCAGCGCGGTCACGCGCGCATCCGGAGCCGCCGAGCCGTGCCCACCAGCCCGTCCGGGAGGAAGATCACCATCAGGACGAACACGGCGCCCGTGAAAATCATCCAGTGCTCCGTGTAGCTCGAGAGCACCTCCTGGATGAGGATGAAGACCATGGCCCCGAGAATCGGACCGACGAGGGTGCCGATGCCGCCCATGAGCACCATCATCAGCCCCTGGCCGGAGAAGACCCAGAACATGACTTCGGGCGAGGCGAAGCCCCGGAAGGGCGCGAAGAGCGCCCCGGCGAGGCCCGCGAACACGGCGGCGATGACGAAGACCACGAGCTTGAAGGGCCGCGGGTCTCGCCCCAGGCTCGTGAAGCGGCGCTCGTTCTCCCGGATCGCCTCCAGCGCATGCCCGAAGGGCGAACGGACGAGGGCCCGGCAGAGGACGAGCGAGAGCACGACGCAGGCGGCCACCAGCGCATAGAACGCCTGAGGCGAGGCCAGGCTCGGCCCACCCCAGAAGAGCGTGGTCTTCGGCACGCCCGCGATGCCGTCGGAGCCGCCGGTCAGGTCGCGCCACTTGTAGGCGACGGTGTAGAGCAATTGGGCGAAGGCCAGCGTCAGCATGGCGAAGTAGATGCCGGTGGCGCGTGTGGAGAACCATCCGACGGGGAGGGCGACCGCGCCCGCGAGCAGGGCGCCCGCGAGCAGCGCCACGGGCACGGGCTGGCCGAAGTGGATCAGCACCAGCGCGCTCGCATAAGCGCCGAGACCGAAGTAGGCGGCGTGGCCGAACGAGACCATGCCCGTGTAGCCCATGATGAGATCGAGCGACAGGGCGAACAATCCGTAGATGAGGAGATCGGTGAGAAGCGAGAGCTGGTGACGCGCGGCCACCCACGGCACGACGGCCAGGGCCACGAGGGCGATCGTGGCCAGCGCGCGCGACCCCCTCATTCCTCCTCGCCGAAGAGGCCCCAGGGCCGGAAGATGAGGATGGCGCCCATCACCGCGTACATGATGACCATGGCCGTCTCCGGCAGGTAGAAGGCGCCCCACGTCTGGGCGGCGCCGACGATGAGGCTGCCCGCGATCGATCCGCCCATGCTGCCGAGGCCGCCGATGACCACGACCACGAAGGCGTCGACGATGACGCCGATACCCATCCCGAGGTAGGCGGTGGTCATGGGTGCCGCCGCCACTCCGCCGAGCCCGGCGAGCGCGCAGGCGGCGCCGAACACGAGGGTGCGGACGCGCGCGACGTCGGCGCCGAGGCAATCGGCCATCTCGCTGTTCTGAGCGACGGCCCGGATGACGAGGCCGGCCCGCGTCTTGCGAAGAAAGAGCCAGACGGCCACGGCCACGACCAGGCTGAGCACCACCACGAAGAGCCGGTAGCGTGGGTACAGGAGGCTCCCCAGCGAGATCGCGCCCTGGAGGTATGACGGCGGATCGATGCCCTTCGCGGTCGGCCCGTAGAGGATCCGCAGAGCCTCCTCGAGAATGAGGGCGAGACCGAAGGTCAGGAGGAGCTGGTAGATCGGCGGGCGGCGATAGATGAAGCGCAGCGTGGAGGACTCGAGGAGGGCGCCGAGGGCGCCCACCACGGGCGGCACGATCAGGAGCGCTGGCCAGAACCAGCCGGACAGCATGACCGTGGTGTAGCCGAGGTAGGCGCCCAGCATGTAGAAGACGCCGTGCGCGAAGTTGACCACGCGCAGGATACCGAAGACCAGCGAGAGACCGGCGGAGACGAGGAAGAGGAGCCCCGCGAGCGTCAGCGCGTTGAGGAGCTGTTCTCCCAGATTCGCCACGCGGGGCGCCCCGGCCGGCCCGCTACGAGAAGTCCTCCGTGCGACACTTCGGCGTGACCTTCTCCCCGGGGTAGGTCGCGAGGATCTTGGGGATGGGGTGCGGATACTTGGGATCCTTCACCGCCTCCACCGCAAAGCCGAGCTGGACGGCCTGGTGATCGCACTTGCGCATGAAGAACGGCCCCTCGAGGCCCTCGTAGCCAGAGTCCTCCCACGTGTCGATCACCTTCTCCACGTCGTCGGTGCCGGCTTTCTGGATCACCTGGGCCAGCCACTCGAGCCCCTCGTACGTCTCGCCGTCGAACATGTCGGGATAGACGCCATGCAGCTCGTAGAAGCGCTTGACGAAGTCCTTGTTCCGCGGCGTGTCCACGGTGAACGGATAGCGCGAGCTGCCGATGGCGCCCACCATCGCGTCGCCCACCGCCTTCATGTTCTCCAGCTCCAGGATCTCCATGATCGGCTTCACCTCGCGGTTGAGGCCGAACTGGTGCGCCTGCTTCAGATAGATGGTGGCGTCCTGGCCGGGCAGGGCGAGGTAGACGCCGTCGGCTTTGGATTGCCTGATCTTGGCGATGTAGCTGGCGAAGTCCTTGGTGCCGACGGGCGGATAGTCGGTGCCGACGATGTCCTTCTTGGCCGCCGTGATCTGCGTCGTGAAGGAGGCGACGCTGTCGCGGCCCCAGGCATAGTCGCTGCCCAGCGCGAAGAAGCGCTTCATGGGCCCTTCCGCCAGGTAGAGGCTGATGGCGCGCGCCCCCATGGGCCCGCTCGTGTTCACGCGGAAGAAGTAGCGATGAAAGGCCTTCGCGGTCAGGGCCCCCGCCCCGTTGATGGTCGACATGAAGATGACCTTCCACTCGGGGCACTTCGCGGAGACGGCCAGCGCCTCGGAGGACAGCGCGACGCCGGTGAGGAACTTCACGCCGTCCTTCTCCACGAGCTTCTGCGCCTTGCGCACGGCGGTGGCGGGGTCGCCGGCCGTGTCCTCGTAGATGAATTCGACGGGCCGGCCGAGCACCCCCTTCGCCTTGATGTCCTTGGAGAAGAGCTCGGCGGCGCGCTTGGCCTGAATGCCGTATTGGGCATAGGCGCCGGAGAGCGCAGCCGGCATCCCGATCTTGATCGGTCCGCCCTGCGCCCACGACCGTCGGAGGAACGCCGGGCTGCCCAGGCTTGCCCCGACACCACCAGCCACCGCAGCACGCAGAAAATCACGCCTTCTCATGATGGATCCTCCGTATCGGCTGGTTCCCCTCTGCGCCATGGCCCACCCCCCGACGTTGCCCGAACCGTTTCTGCTTTCCCGCGCCCCGCGACTATACGCCTGTCGGCGAGGTTCCGCCCGCCCGCCTTGACAAGCCCCCGGCCGGGCCCTAACGTCCGGCCATATCTCCCAATCGCCCCACTCACCTCGAGGAGCAGTGCCGCGGAGGCCGCCCATGGTGACCAAAGACTTTCCGATCTTTGACTGTGACAGCCATGTTGTCGAGCCGCCTGAGATCTGGGACGAGTACGTGCCCAGCGCCATCCGTTCGTGGGTGAAGACGCAGTTTCACTTCCACACGGATACGGACCAGCTTCACATCAATGGCCGGGTGGTCCCCGCAACCCGCGAGCGGTCGAATGCCGCGGAGGTGGGCTGGCCGCGCTGGAGCAAGAAAGAGGTGGGGGCGCTCGTTCCCGGCACGGAGGAATGGAAACGGAAATTCGGGCGCCTGGCCGGGTGCCGCGATCCTCACGCCCGGCTGCGAGACATGGACGCGCTCGGCACCGATCAGGTGATGCTCTTTCCGACCTGGTTCGTCCGTTTGGCCCTCGTCAAGGATCCGGCCGCCGCCACCGCGCTCGCCCGCGCCTACAACGACTGGGTCTACGACTACTGCGCGGCCAACCGCCAGCGACTCTTCCCCTGTGCCGTCCTCGCCATCCAGAGCGTCGAGCAGTCGATCGACGAGCTGCGGCGTGTGGCCAAGCGAGGCTTCAAGGCTGCGGCCATCAGGCCCTGTTTCTGGAGCGGGCGCTACCCAACGCTGCCCGAGTTCGATCCTCTCTGGCGAGAGTTCGAAGACCTGGATGTGGTGCTCGCCATGCATACCTTTCCCTCGCGGGAGGCCCTCACGCCGGAGTGGGGGGAGCGCATCGCGCGGACCCGCGGCAGTGGTGACGGGCTTCTCTTCACGGATGAGGCGGTCGTCTATTCCCCCGGGCAGTTCCTGAGCAACATCGTGTTCAGCATGGAGCCCAGCATCGACAGCTCTGAAGCGCTCGGCTTCATCTTCGAGGCCATGACCTGGCTCACCACCGTGCTCATGACGGGATGGCTCGACAAGTTCCCGCGCCTGCGGGCCGCCGTGCTCGAGTCCAATGCCACCTGGCTGCCGCTCGTGCTCAGCCGGAGCCGGAACTTCCTTGATCTCTACGCCTTCCAGCGCGGGCCCAAGGTGCGAGATCCCTTCGAGGTGTTCTACGAGCGCTGCTTCATCGCCTTCGAAGGCGACGAGGAGTCGGTCTACCGCATGTGGGACCACTACGAGAACGTGGGACTCTGGTCCTCCGACTACCCTCATCACGACGCGGAGGACGCCTGGGAGGCGCTCGAGCTCATGGAGCGACACAAGGTGCCGGTCGCCGTCCAGCGCAAGATGCTCGGGGAGAACGCGCGACGTCTCTACGGGATCGAGCCCGTCACGGTGGTCACCGAGCGCGTCGAGCAGTACGAGCCGGCCCGGCTCCCCTGGTAG
>WNGL01009762.1_pt1 | contig 11099 bp, 11 predicted proteins | sample 5400591 | NCBI WGS metagenome assembly WNGL01 (sample SAMN13153377, study PRJNA577476) | soil metagenome | isolation source: 80 cm soil or saprolite under Garry oak tree replicate 1 | place: USA:California | collected 2016-06-15
AGGGGCTCAACTCGAAGATCCGGCTCATCAACCACCGGGGCTACGGGCACCACTCGGCCGCCGCGGTCATCGCGATGATCTACCTGTGCTGCGGAGGGATCACGGTCCGGCTACCCACGGAAAGGTGAGGAGAACCAGATTTCGGAGGGCAGTGTCCTGGCCGGGCTCATCGTGCGCGGTGTTACATGGAAGGAGCGGTAACCCGCCGTTAGCTCTCGGTCGGGGCAGGAGCGGTGACGTTCCTCGACGCGCTCGCGGGGAGTGACCAGCAGCCCCGGCTGGCGCGCGCATGCGCCTTCTACCGCGAGGCTCTCCAGTACCTGAGGCCCAGGCAGGAGGTCCTGTTCATCGTGTTCCTGTGGATGGCCGTCGAGGCGTTGACTAAGGTGGCGCTGCGGCGGGCCTGCTCTGCTGAGAGCTGCACTGAGGACGAGCTGGTCGTCCGCTGGGGGCTGGCGCCATCGGATGCGGACGAGGACACGTTCAAGAAGGGCAAGCGGGGTCTCGACGGGGAAGCCCGCCGACGCCTCATCTTCCACGGGGACGACCAATGCCAGCGGCTCGCGGTCGATTCCAGCGACGGGTTCGAGCACGGATTCGAGGCCTTCGACAAGATACGGGCGCTGGCCATGGAGGCCAAGGAGCGCGGTGCCGCCGACCACGTGCGACGCGCGATCTTCGAGCTGGTCCCGCTGCCGGCGGAGACCATCGCGACCCTGACAAGCGGCCGGTATGAGAAGCCGCGGGCCAACTGGCTGATCACGAAGTACGTTCGCGGGCGGTTCGTGGGTCCGGCGGACAAGCTGGCGGCCCCGGACCAGGAGTATCCCCTGCTCCGGTGGGAAGGGCGCGTGAGCGACTTCCGCCGGAAGGAGGACGGCACGCACGAGCTCTCGTTCGCCGAGACGTTAACGGCGATGTGCGGCGAGGAGGTGCACTTCCGGCTGGAGTCCTCAGAGGTCTGGGGACCGGAGAACGATCCCCTCGACTGAGGCGCTGAGGGAGTGGAGGTGGGGAGACCCCGCTCCATCCCCCGGTCCGCCCGGGACCGGATCCTGAAGCTCCGGACCGCAGCGCCCAGGCGAGCCTGAAGCCTGTCGCTTGCGGTAGTGGCTGTCGCGAAAAGGGTCCGCCCGGTTGGCGATGGGCGCGCAGGGTGTGTTTCCAGTCGGATTGGCCGGAGGGGCCGCCCAGGGACCGGTTCAGGCCACCGCGGCGGCGATCCGGTGGCGGTGGAGCTTCAGGAGGTTGTGGGTCGCCGCGGCTAGTCGCCATTCCGAGCGCACGGCCGCTCTTCCCCGTCGGTGGAACCGGTCGAACCGGCGGTTGTACTTGATCTGCCCGAACACCGGCTCCACCGTCGCCATGCGTCGCCGGTAGATCGCCTGGCCGTGCTCGGTGGCGAGCACCCGGCGCATGAACGCGTACAGGCCGTTGTCCCATCCCGGCCGGCTGCCTTTGCGGAGCCCCGAGTCCGGGGGGATCAGCACCTGGATCCCTCGACCGACCACGGCCTCCATCTGCTTGGTGTGCCAGTAGCCCGGATCCGCGAGCACGACCTCGGGGAGCTCGGTGACCCCGACCTGTTCCAGCTCCCTCGTGGTGGCGTCGACCATCGGCTGGAGGTGACCGAAGTCGGGCGAGTCCACCGTGACCTCGGCGGCAACGATGATCTGATGCTCGTTCACCGCCGCCTGGCAGTTGTACCCCTGGGTGGCCGGCTGGCCCTGGGTGCGCACGATCCTGGAGTCGTGGTCGGTGGTGTTGATGCTCCCCGCCGGGGTCTCGGGGGGCTGATACGGCTTGGTAGTGCCCGGGGCCATCCGACGCGATCCATCTGCGGCGATCCCCCGGGCCCGCCACCCCTCGTACTGCTGGTTTGCCTCATGCTCCACGGCGTGGTCCTGCTCCAGCCGGCGAGCTGACTCCTCCAGCCGGCGAGCCCGGGAGCGCGCGATGGGCCGGGCCTGGAGCCTGCGGTGCTCATCGAGCCAGTGTCGTGCCTCGCGGAACCAGCTCCGCCGCCCATAGGAGCGGGTGGTGAACCGCTCGGGGTGGAGCTCGAGGCTCGCCACGTTGATGTCGTCCTGCCCTGCAGTCTCCACCTCGGCGCTCCTCCGGTCGCCCTCGAGCTTGCGCTTGGCCTCTTCAAGCGCGCGGCGGCGACCCTCGCGCGTGCGCAGCTGCTCGGGCAGCTCATCGCCCCGGGCATCGCCATAGAGCTCATCCTCGACGCGATCGGTCTCCGCGGCCTCCTCCAGGATCTCGCGCACGATCCGCCCGTAGCTGCGATTGGCCTGAAGCGACGCGTTCGCCGCGATCTTGGTGCCATCGATGGCGATCACCCCCACCTGCACCAGGCCCGCCTGGCGGCACAACCGAAGCACCGAGGTGAACAGCTCCGCCAGGGCGGCCTCGTGGCGGCGGCGGAACTGCGCGATGGTCGAGTGGTCCGGCACCAGGTTCGCGCAGATCACCCGGTAGGCCACGTCCTCGGAGCACTCCCGCTCGATCCCTCGGGAGGATCGGTTCCCCCTGGCGTACGCGTACAGCAGGAGCGCCACCATCATCTGTGGGTCGTAGGCCGGCCGGCCATGACCATCCGGGCGGTACGCCCCGTAGAACCCGCCGAGGTCCATCTGCTCCACTGCGGCGAGGATGGTCCACACCAGGTGATCCTCGGGCACCCACTCCAGCAGCGACGGCGGCATCAAGAACGGTTGGTCCCGATCGCAGGGCACGAAGTGATAGGCCACAAGTTCCTCCGAGGAGAGCGCGAACTACACCCATGTCATTCTCTCGTGGGACACACCGCCGAGCCAGCCGATCCGGGGTTTTCGCGACAGCCACGGTACGAAGGAACAGTCTTGGGGGAATCCACCCGGTTGTGTCCCAGCCGTGTGGCCTAACGAGGTCTAGGTTCGAGATCGGCGGGAACACTACCGCTGGTCAGGACCCGTTTCACTCGGGGTTCATGAAGGTCGGCACCCCCTTGTGAGGAAATCGCCACCCCCCGATGCCCGGTGAGACACTCGGTCTATGCCATTCCGTCGGGGGCTCGAGGAGCTCCGCAAGTACATGCCCCTCTCCACCGCGGCCGAGGCGGAGAAAGCGTTCACCACGTACAAGAACTACTTGGTCCACATCGACTCCTGCCTCGGGGGTGTCTACGGGGCCCGGGGAAGATCTGACCTCGGGCCTGGTCCACGAGATCCGGTCCCGAGCGCGAGCTCACCGTGGCCGAGTCCCGCCCCATCGCCGGGGAGGCCGGGGGCCGCTCGGTGATTCGGCCCGACACTTGGGCCCGAGCCGGGATCCCCGCCTCCTGCCGTGTCATTCCACTCGGAACCCCCCAGATGCTCCTGGCGGTTCACCTTCACAGCTGGGTACCCAGTTGACCGCGCGAGATAATCGCGCCGTGGTGGCCGCCGGTCGCTCCGCGAGGGTGCCCTGCGCGGATGGGCCCAGACACGCGACGCCTTCGGTGTCGCTGGCCGGTGGCAGGATCCAGCAAAGGCGCGTGTGGCAAGCACCCGCAGGGGCGACCGCAGTCAGACGAGAGGAGCGGAAGTGCAAAGGGTAGGCGGGCTACCGGCGGCGTCCTCCAAATACGCCAGCGCTCGAATGCGCCGTGTCAGGCGGAGGGACACCCCTCCCGAGGTCGCACTTCGGCGTGCTTTTCGACGGAGGGGACTCGGATACCGGGTGGACTTCCGGGCGCTTCCGGACGCCCCGTGGCGGGTGGACGTTGCCTTCGTGGGTCGGCGAGTGGCCGTGTACGTGGACGGGTGCTTCTGGCATCGCTGTCCCCAACATGGATCGATGCCGCGAGCGAACGCCGAATGGTGGGCGAGCAAGCTGCGGCGGACGTCCGAGCGCGACGCTCAAGCGACCCGCGAACTGACCGAAGCGGGCTGGCAGGTGGTGCGCGTGTGGGAACACGAGGACGTGGAGGATGCGGCGGATCGGATCACCGCCCTGGTCCGAGCGCATCGGCAGCCCCGATGACTGAATCGGCGACTGGTCACACCCGGCGGCGCTCAGCTGCACCGACGACGATCGACCTCTTCGCGGGCGCTGGCGGGGCGTCTCGGGGCCTGCGGGACGCCGGCTATCGCGTGGTGGCAGCGATCGAGATCGACCCCGACGCTGCTGCCTCCTATTCGCTGAACCATCCTCGCGTTCACCTGGTCGCCGACGACATCCGCAGCGTCGTGCCGGGTGAGCTGCGCAAACGGCTCGAGCTGGGGCGGGGAGAGCTGACCCTGTTGAAGGCGTGCCCCCCATGTCAAGGCTTCTCGACGCTGGGTCCGGGCGAGCCCGACGATCCAAGGAACGACTTGACGCTGGAGATCTGGCCCTTCGTGCGTGAGTTCCTGCCGGCCGCGTTCGTCGTCGAGAACGTGCCGGGAATCCACCAGGACGAGCGCTTGATGCTCCTGGTTCGGCAGAGTCGCGCCATCGGGTATCGCGTTCGGCGCTTCAACGTGGACGCAGTGGAATTTGGCGTCCCGCAGCGCCGCCGTCGCCACATCGTCATCGGTGTCGCGAGCGGAAGGGTGCGCTTCCCGGCCCATGTGTCCGAGCTGGTGCCTCGGAAGTTTCTCGTCCCAGCGGTCACGGCCGGGGCGGCGCTCTCGGATGCCCATTCCAAGGCGCAGCGCGAGGATCCCCTGAATCGTGCACGGGTCAGCCGGAGCGAAACGTTGGCGCGGATCCGCGCCGTGCCCATCGGAGGCACGCGGTTCGACTTGCCCGACGAGCATCAGCTCGCATGCCACCGCAAACTCACGCGCAAGGCCGCCACGGGGCCGTATGGGCGGGTGCGTCTGGAGCAGCCTGCACCGACGATGACGACTCGTTGCACGACACCGGCATGCGGTCCGTTCATCCATCCGACCGAGGATCGCGGTCTCACGCTCCGAGAGGCAGCAACGCTACAGACCTTCCCGCCTTCGTATCGATTCGTGGGTGGGTACGACTCCATCGAACGCCAGATCGGCAACGCGGTTCCCGTGCGCATGGCCGCCGCCTTGGGGTATGCGGTGCGAAAGCTGCTGACGGAGGCGACGAGGTGACCATCGATCCCCTCGTACTGAAGTTCGGCGGCTCCCTGGTCGAGCAGCTGGGTGCGCAGCTGTACCCGAGCGCAACGGCCACGGTGGCGGAGTTGATCTCGAACGCTTGGGACGCCGACGCGCGCCACGTCTGGGTGACGATCCCCTACGGCGAGTCCTGGATCCCCGAAAGCGAGATCGTCGTCGTCGACGACGGGCATGGCATGTCGCGTGAGGAGGCTCAGCACGCGTACCTCGTCGTCGGCCGCAAGAGACGGCTTGAGGCAACCGGTGACCGTTCCAAGGGCGGGCGGAAGGTCCACGGTCGCAAAGGCATCGGCAAGCTCGCCGCGTTCGGGACGGCCGGGATCCTGGAGTGCGTGACCAGGGCGGTGGGGACAGGTACGACCAGCTTTCGGCTCGACTATGACGCGATCCGGAAGCTGCACCCCGACCAGGACTACGTCGTGGAGCCGGTCGAACAGGACGTTGCACTCGCCGATCCGGAAGGGAACGCGCTCGCACACGGCACTCGAGTGAGGCTCACCGGGCTGCTGCTGCGTCGTGCCCTGTCGGCCGACCAGTTCATGAGATCGATGTCTCGCCGGTTCGCGATATCTCAAGCGGAGATGGCCGTGAGCATCAATGGGGTGCTCCTCAATCGGTTCGACATGGACGTGCAGTTCCGGTTCCCGCGGGATGGTTCGCCACCTGAGGCGACGATCGATCAGGACGGATGGGCGGCAGAGACGGTGGACGGGAAGCAGGTGCGCTGGTGGATTGGTTTCACGGCGAAGCCGCTCACCGACGACACCATGCAGGGCATCTCGGTGTTGGCACGCGGGAAGATGGCGCAGCGACCGTTCAAGTTCGAACGAGCGCAGGGAACCGAGGGACAGCTCGGTCAGGAATATCTCGTCGGCGAGGTGGAGGCCGACTGGTTGGACGAGGGCTTCGACATCGAGGACGACCTCATCCAATCGAACCGCGACCAGCTGCAGCTTGAGGACGCCCGCCTCGTCGGGCTCATGGAGTGGGGACGTCGCCGGCTGGCTTGGGCGCTGCGAGAGCGCAATCGGCTGCGTCAGGAAGTGAACATTCGAGAGTTCGAGGCCAACGACCAGGTGGCCGAAGTGTTGAAGGAATTCACGAAGACGGAGAAGCAAAGGTATTTCAGGATCGCCACGATCGCGGCGAAGTGGCCGGAGATGGAGCCCGAAGGGGTCGTCGACCTGATCCAGACGGTCGTCGACGCGCAGTCGGACCGAGCGGTGCGCCAACTGATGGAGGAGATCGAGCAGGAGGAGGAGCCGATCCAAGAGCGGATGTGGGCGTTGGTCCACGAGTTCGGGCTCATCGACGCGCGGCGCAACATGAGCATCATCCACGCGCGGCTGGAGACGATCGAGAAGCTTGCGAACGCCGTGAAGCACGGCGCTCGGGAGGTTCCGGAGATCCATTCGATCGTCCGCGCGGACGCCTGGCTGCTCGACCCCCGCTGGCATCTACTCGATGACGAAGTGGACATCAGCACGCTCGGCGTGCACTTCGACCCGGAGACGGACGAGAAGGGTGAGCGTCTCGACTTCCTGTTCGTGCTGACCCCCAAGCCGCCGGCGATCATCGACGAGGCTGTCGTAGTCGAGATCAAGCGAGGCAGCCACGCGAGCGGCGCAGTACGGAAGGTATCGGTCGGTGAGGTCGACAAGTTCCACAACTACGTGCTCGCCGTGAAGTCGCACTACGCGAAGAGCACAAAGCCCCCGGTGGTGCGCGGCCTCTTGGTCGCTCAGGACTACACCGCGGAGGCAAACCTCAAGCGCACGAGCCTGGAGTCGATCCTCGACCCGCGACTGGAGTTCAAGACGTGGGACCGCGTGATCGACGAAACCCGGCGCATGCACACCGGGTGGCTGGCCGTCTCGCGGCGACGCGCTGGCAAGTAGCTGCATGGGGAGCTCGCGATGCTTCGCCTGCGGGACCTGCGGCCGATGCACCTTCCACTCGGAGCGGTGTTGGCTACGCGCCGTAGCAACATGCTCAGGTTCACGCCCAGCGCCACCAGGAGCCACGGGCGCCCTCACCCAATGCCCGGCCCAGGGCTTCTTTCTTTCCCCGCTCCTCCGGAGGCGAAAATGGGCGCGTTTCCCCAGCGCATGGGGATGAAGCGGTGAGGAGTGTGGCGCTCAGCGGCACCTTCGGGCCGAGGCCCGGAGGCGGTCCCCAGAACCCGACACCGTATGGTGCGGTGTCTTTCGTCCCGCCCCCGGCGGCGTTGCCGGCCGAACGCTGAGGCGGATCACCGCTTCTCTGTTCCGGGCTGGAGACGACACCAGCTAGCATGGTGTCCTGATGAGCCCCCAGGAAGGGTCTTCGGTCCTCCCCACGCCATCCGGGTTTCGGTTCTCCTCGGGCCGGCTGTGCCTCGATCTCGCCGCCACACTCACCGACCGGGGAGGCCAGGCCGTGGAGCTCCTGGCCCGACCCTCCGACCTCGGGGCGTGGATGCACCAGGCCGGCCTCCTCGATCGTCCCCCCTCCGTGGGCACCGCCCAGTTCCAGGAGGCCCGCCGCCTGAGGGAGGCCATCGCCCGCTCCGCCCTGGCCACCGCGCGGGGGGAGCGGCTTCCCCCGACCGACGTGGACCAGATCAACCGGGGGGCCCGCTACCCGGTGGTGCCCTCCTCGATCCGGACACCGGGACGGTCCTCTTCGATGCCCCCCGGAAGGTGGAGGGGGCCTTCGGGCGGATCGCCCGGGACGCCGTGGGCCTCCTGGGAGGTGAGGAACGCTCGAGGATCAAGGTGTGCGCCCGCCCGGGGTGCGGGGCCCTGTTCGTGGACCGGACCCGGACCGGTTCCAGGAGGTGGTGCTCCATGGCCACCTGCGGCAACCGGGCCAAGGTGGCCACCTACCGGGGGAAGGCCGCCGCCGGTCCCGGGTCCCGGTGAGCCCCCTCAGCCGCCTCCCACCGGGTCCCCGGCCGGGCCGGGTCCCGGGGGACCGAAGAACAGGACGGTGGCCAGGGGAAGGCGCACCCCATTGATCCAGGATGGGACGGGCTCGAAGAACAAAGGATGGAACTGCATGTCAAGGACGGCCTCCACGGCCCGCATCCGGTGAGAGTTGGTATTGGCGTCGAAGTTGCGGTGAAGGATCGAGAGGGCTGTCCGGAGGTCACCGATCGTCCGGTCGTCCAGGGCAGGGAGCTGACGGCGGGGCCGCCAGGAAGGCCCGAACACCTCCTGCACCACCTCCAGGGCCCACCGGAGCTCGGCCCGCTCCTCCCGGCGGACGTCCTCCGGGCGGCGGAATCGGGCCAGGAACCGCCGGTCCCGCTCGGCCGCCCCCCGCCGGCCGTAATAGGCCGCGTTCTGGGGGCTGAACCGCCCGCGGATCCGGGGGACGGGGCGTCGGACTGCAGCGACCGAGAGCGGACCGGGGAGTTCCCCCCTGGCGCTTCCTCCTCCTTCGATTGCACGGGCATGACACGCATCTTCCTCGGGCGAAGGGCCGCCGACACTCGGCGGGCCCCTCCTCCAAAGGTACGCTCTTCGGGCGCGTGGCGCTCCGGCTGGTGCCTGCCCTAGCCCTTCCCGGGCCCGCACCACATCCGGGGATCTACGACACCAGGCTGACCGGTGTCAGGCTCTCGAGGCTGGGACCCAACCTGACCGCAAACGCGATACGGAATCCGACGCGTTCCACCGCTTCACCCCCTATGTGCTGGGGAAACGCGCCCAATTTCACCTCGGGAGGGTCGGGGAAGGGAAGAAGTGCCCGCTGGCTCGAATCGCCTCCACCCTTCCTGGCGGAAGAAGCGCCCCGGTTCGAGCGGCTTCTCGCGTCCGGGTATCTGCGCCGGCGTCCGTTCGAAGACCCTCCATAACGACATGCTCGGGATTCGCTTGTTGTCCATCGACTACGAACGCCACGAGCTTCGCGTGGAAGCCGACGATGGTCGGGTGATCGTGGAGGCCGCCAGAGCGCCCAGGCCCGACGGGCCTCTCGACTTCAAGTCCGTGACCTTCAGGCCCCATGACCTCGAACTCGAGATGGTCGTGCCGTCGGGGACGAAGCTTGAGGTCGAGGTGTTCGACCAAGATGACCAGGAGCAGCGCAGATCGGGACGCCCGATCGTCTATCTGGATCAGAACAAGTGGGTTCAGGTGGCCCAGGCCACGTATGCCCCCGAGAAGGTATCGCCGAGGGAGCTTGGCCCGACCTTGCGCCTAGTCGGGCTGTCGCGCAGCAGAAGAGTGCTCCTTCCGATCTCCTCCGGGCACTGGATCGAGACGGGATCTCTGGACGGGCGCCAGAGAGCCCACCTCGCGACGGTCATGGTCGGCCTGTCGAGGGGATGGGTCATGCGCGACCCGCTCAGGGTCGCGAGTTCCGAGATGACGACGTTGTTCGGACCGGAGCCTCCTGGCGCACCGGACCCTGGTGAACCCGTCTTCACCCTGGAGGCACGGGCGCTGTTTGCCGAACCACCGCCGAAGTACGTACCAAGAGATCGCGGGTTGCCGCCGGATCTCGCGGAATCCATCGACACGTTGAGTGGGGTTCAGTCGATCCTTGCAGTGCTTCTCGAGGATGAGCGCAATCGCGACCGCGCAGGCGTCGAGAGGGCACAGAGATGGGCCGGCGCTCACCAGGCCTTCGCGATCCAGCTCGCGCAGGACCGACTCTCCGAACATGAGCGACGTCGTCGGACACTGGAGGCGTTCATCGGCGACCTCGGCCACGGCCTCACTGAGGTCGCCCGGGCTCACGGGGTAGAAAAGGCGGACTTCGAGACCTGGGTCGACGAGCGCGCGGAGCACGACCTTCGTCGGCTGCCTTATGTCGGTCGGCGACGCGAGATCACGCATGCTCGGCTCGGCAACGCCGAGGACCGCTGGAACGATCATGACTTGATCGACATGCTCTATCTGCCATGCGCCGCGGAGTACGGGGACTACGTGGTGTGCGAGAAGAAGACGGCGCATTACCTACGGCGAACCGCTCGCGACAGACTGAGCTCCGGTGCCGTCGTCACGTCGTTCGAAGACCTCGTTGCCGCTCTGAAGCCAGACGGTCTCTGCCCATAATTGCCCGTTTGGGAGCCGCCAGAGGGCTTCGGGAAACCCGCATCGTGCCTGTTCACGGCCCAATTCAGGATGACTGGTAATTGCCCATGCGAGCAAGTCGAGAGCCGAATGCACGGGCGTCGCTCCAGGATGGGGCCGAAGACTGCTCCAGCGTACCCAATGCAGCAGGGCTCGGGCCAGGCCCCGGGCTACCTGAGCCGGCAGCGATTCGGGTCGCGAATGTGGCTCGGCCGGGCCATGCCCTCCTGGATGTCCTGACGACGCTTCTTGCCCTCCACCGGGGTTGTTACACGAAGGGTTCACGAAGGTGCCCACCCACCGCGACCGCCCCGTCCCCTTGGCCTGAAGGGGCCAGACGTTCCTGGCCCGGGGGGCGACCGCCCCCGGCGTTCGAGACCCGGGTCAGGGGCCTCCTCCTGCGGCGACCTTCTTCGGAACGACAGTCCGAACCTCGGGATCATCCCGGCGCACGGGTCTTGCGACCAGCTGAACCGCCCGGGGCTGCTGTGCGTTATATTCACGGATGGCGTCCTCGGAGGCGGCCGGCTCCTGAGGCAGCTCGGCGATCACTCCCCGGAGGCGAAACACGGTCATCCTGTGGTCCTGGAAGGCCACGATCCAGCCGGGCTACCGGCGCTGTTCGGGGTACCACTCCCGCCCGTCCTCGGGCTGCTTGCCCTCGGCCCTCTCGATCCCCTTCATCGCCCGACCGGCAGACACGGCGCTCCGCCCGTACTCGTGGCCGGCGGGGAGCCGGCCCCATCCTCAGGAGAGGCGTGGTGACGCTGTGGTGACGTTCCAATGACGAAGAGCCTTGAGACTGGTGCTCCTTGGCGACGGGTTTGGCGGCTTGCCCCACGCCGGACCAAGTGGCTAGGAGCCAAGGAAAGGAGGGCGTGATGCCGCAAGTGGTGCCCACCGCGGAACATCGGTTCTCAGCTTGGGTGCG
>WNGL01013338.1_pt1 | contig 11099 bp, 12 predicted proteins | sample 5400591 | NCBI WGS metagenome assembly WNGL01 (sample SAMN13153377, study PRJNA577476) | soil metagenome | isolation source: 80 cm soil or saprolite under Garry oak tree replicate 1 | place: USA:California | collected 2016-06-15
ATGATATTATAACTAGACTCATAGAGGAACGTGAGCAGAAGGGCAAGAAATGATTGTATTATGATATTTTCGTAACCTAATAGTAATTGTATACTCCTGCTTTTTCAAATGTCAATGTAAATGATGTGCTTGCATTTGGCGGTCCCTTTCCCTTCGGGAAGAATAGACCAGAATTAATAAATTTTTCATCTCCCTTTACAGAGTACATAGGATTAGGACCCAAATGGACCGCTTTGCCTGTAGAATCAATTACTGCTGGACTAGATGCTCTCGCGTTTGATGCAAGAATCATGGTCATGGATGGATTCTGATGGTTTGGTAATAAGACAGGCTCACCATTAGAACCAGGTGGCATAGCCACAAAACTGGATGAATTCTTGACAGCAAATGGTGCACTTAGTGGTGCCTTTGTCTTGTTGTCCGTAACAAAAGTAACAGTATGCGGCTCTCCTACCTTCGCCGCATTATACCAGCTTACAATTTGCCCGGGGCTAATTTGTATTTGCTTCGGATAGAACGCATCATACGGAATGGTGCTATTTCCTCCTCCTGCTTGGATCTTCACCGTTGCATTAGGTTGCGTCGTGGTTGTTGATGCATTTGACGAATTATTTTGTGCTAGTACGAGAGGATTCATAGATAATGTGGCCGCTGCTACAGTAGCTAATATCGTTGCAAATAGCATTATCGATAATGGACTAGGGCTTCTCATTGGAACTTTAGTTGATGAATTCGTATTTATTCGTAGTGTAACGCTTGTAATACATTCGTCGAATGTATCATAGTCCAGACTCGAACTCAAGAGACTACTAATTCCCTCGCTTAAAGGGAAAAGCACGCGGGAACGTACTAGAAAATATTATATCTACCATGAGGTCAATAGCTATAGTATTATTGACAAACTATTGTCCCAGATGTGGTAAAAGGATAGTAAAGTGGTTTGAGACTTGGTATGCTCAAGGGAATTGTAGTTGTCTATCTGTAGAAAACAAAACCCTAGGGACACGAGATGAAAAATATTAATTGGAAATATAACAAATTCTGACTGGTTCTTTATAATGGGATAACAGAATGCCATTCCCGCTCACGTTTTTTAGCTTGTCTGTACTATGATATAGTAATTTGCAATAATGGCATTTCAGTAATGATAATTATTGTTTTGTTTGATTTTGTTGCAGTGTCTGATGCTGTGTAGAGAGAAGTGGTTGTTGCTGTGTCGGCGTTTTTGGTAGTTGGAAAAAAGGAAATCCACCAAAACTGCTAATACTACCATTACTGGTGCCGCTGTTACTACCAAGTGCATAAGGCATTTGACCATTCCACCTATTGACAGCCAGCCACTGAAGATACTGCGGACTTTGCTTTAATTGCGAAGTAATGACCTGGATTGCCTGAGATTCGCCGTTGGCCTTGGCTACGTTTGCTCTTGCTGCTGCTTGAGCTTGTACTACTGTTTGGTTTGCAATTACTTGTATGGCCAATAGATTATTTTGTTCAGTCAGAAACTTTTGAAACGCTACTACTTTTGATTCTACCTGAGTGGCAAACGCTTGTGAGAATTTAAAGTCAGTTATGAATACTGTTTCGACAACTATATTCCTTGCTCCTAGCGTGTTGGCAATAGTCTCAGCTATCACAGCTTTTGCAGTAGCTCTTTTTGTTATTAGTTCTTCAGCATTGAATTTAGCCACACTTGCTTTAACTGATTCCTGTATAGTCGGTGCGATTATCCTGTCTGCATAGTCTGCTCCAAGCTGTTGATAAATGATGTTTGCCTGACTTGGACTAATATGATAGTTTAGTGCTATTGTGGTCTGTACCTCTTGCAAGTCATTAGAAGCCGCAGTTGCATTAGCTTCAAATTTGAGAGTACGTACTTCTAGCTGGATTACCTGCTCTGCAAAAGGAATGATAAAATGTATCCCTTCACCCAATACGCGGTTTTCAACTGCCCCCACATACAGAACAACTCCTCTATGTCCTGCTTCTACAACAACTACTGATTCATATGCGAGGTTTAGTGGGTGAACCTCTGCCGGTTTGTTGGCCAATTTGTTGATCGGACTCATTTCGAAGGCGCTGAAATAAATGCTTAAATGAAAATTTTGCTACATTTATTGGTACTCTAGGCCTACTAGACTTCCATCCATTCGGTTGCTGTTGTTGTTGAATTTGTCCTCTCCTGCGTCGATACAAGTGATTTGCAACTCGAATAATAATACCTATGACCAAAAAAATTATGAAAATCAGTAACGTCGAAAACTGTTCGAGAGCCAATACTTACTCTAATTTTATATCATCAATGATTTAAGCACATTGACTAACTCGAAGTTGAAGCAGTTATCAAATCTGCTGTGGATATTTCTAAAACAAGTTGCACTTTTCGTATACAATTTGCTTAAATAATATAAATACTACATCTAACACGATCACGGTAGGAAAGGGATGAATATTGACTTGCAAAGGTATATGCTCCCGTCATAAGGCATCGAAGCCAGTTGGCAGTGGTCGTTATTCTACTGGGCAGAAACGATGTCAAGTATGTGAGATCTTCTTGAAATGGGATGGATTGTGGTGTCCATGTTGTGGATATAGGCTCAGAACAAAGCCACGCAACTTAAAATACAAAACGAGATTGAGAGCAAGGAAGGAAATAGCGAAATCTAAACTATTAATATCATCGTCATATCCTTAGCAAGAACCGGACCCTGATGAGCTTGAGTTGAGATGATCTTGCCTTTTTTCCGATCTTGTGTTGACCCCAGGATGTTTTGGATATTTTAGTTAGGATAAGTCATTTTATCCATTCTGTTTATGAGTTAGCAAATTTAGATTTGATGAGTAACACGAGCAGACATATTTGGTATAATCGAATACTTCCGTTCAATTGTCATTTCTATAATTTGGCATTCGGCAGTAATATCAAGAGAAAGAAACATGAGCATGCTTGGCATTTCAGTTCTACTAACACTCAAAACATATGAACAACAAGCAGCTCCCAGAGTTCTAGGAGATAACTATCGTGTCTACCAAGATAGTTGGTCGATATTCAATATTTGCCCGTAAAAACGTTCCTCCTATAGGCGAAGAATAAAATGTATCATTGTGCATCCTTATACTATGACTAAAAAATTGAGAAGTAAAAAAGACTACAAGCTATCAGATAAAGATTCAAATGAGATACCTAGCCTTAAAGACTACAAGAGCAAAGAGGAGTAAAACCTAGTTAAAAACTTGCATTGTTTACATTGTGTTGGTTAATTGTAGGTAGCTGTGCAAAAGTAAAGGCATACCTATCACCAATGTCAAGAAAGTCGCTATTATAATATTATAATTTTCATTTATTTAGATTCACTGCCTATAACCTCCCACTCGTCTTTTCCTTCGATCAAGGCTAGACGGTTACCATTATCCCAATGAATCCAGATTTGCTTTATTTCCTGATTGCTTAACTCGAATGTCGTAATATCCCAGACTACGCCAGAATCACCGGGCTTTAATCTAGTATAAGGATTGTCAGTACTAACCAACTTAATTCTATCTCCTACTTTTGTCACTCCTCACGCCCCTTCTTTGAATGAATGCACAGTAGCCCCTACATATAGTATGAAGGTTTCGGTTTCATTCACTGCATCATAATTCTTGGATGCTGGATTCATTTTTCGAATTTGAATTTCCACGACAAAAGACAGCATTAGAGGGTTATCAGCTCTAGAAGCAGCAATATATGTTTTAAAATGCTTAAGTGAAGGTCAAAACAAAACTGGACTTTGTTTTAGACTGAAACTGGACTTGGACCAATACAGCATATTTTAGCAGATCTTGTTGAATTGCATTCTGTACTGCTTGAATAATGCTATTCTAACAAGAGTAATGTGAATGATCATACCCTATTAACCAATACCAACATGACTATTATCCGGAGACGTCGTCGGCCATGCACAAAAATCTAGTTGCTCAGCACCTACGATTTCATGCTCAATGGATTACTGATATCCTAACGGAAGTCAAAAATCGGATCCGTACGGAGTAGTAGATTTCTTCAACTCTTTTACTGAGAAATCTTTCAATTCGATAAAGAATCGTTTGCTGTCCTTTTGTACGACGACGTAATTTGATCCGGACCCTACGATGTTACCGCCAACAAATTCCTTCAGCTGTACCATATCAAGGATGTCTACATACCTTATATATATAAAACTTAACAAACGTTGTACAAGATAGGAGTTACTCGAATCCAACAATATCAAAACGATATAATCCCAAAGTATGAAATAGCATTCTTAAGAAATGCTTTCAATTCTGATATCTATTTTTGATATATTCCATAAGAATTATCATTCCATTCTAGATAATAATTGTGAATCTTTATCTTAGGTTTCATAATGCTTACGGTTAAGACATTCTTTTACTATAGGCTCTGGAATTTCCAAGATTTTCATAAGCTTCTATCTACAGAAACGTAGGGTTTAGACGTGTTTATCTGCTTGTTTCTGTCTCATTTTTGGACTGGTTGTGAGCAATTTTGGATTGCTTAAATGGTGCTCCTAACTGTAGGTTTCAAAAAATCGTTCCGATAAGCTCTGATTATACACCCAATTGGCAAAAAATGTCTCAAGTAGTCTCGACAATCGATCTGTATCATCAAATCATAATATTCCAGTGCAACAGATAAGATACGCAATTAAGGTTCCAGCACTGTCAATTTTCCTTTCTCTTACCATCTCCTGTAATTTTTTAAGAGATACACTTTCAATCGTTCTTATGTCTTCCATGGTATCATGTTTAGACTCCCCTTTAAACAAATTCTTTGCTCTAAATATATGAACAAGTTGTTGTGATATGCTAACCGATGGATGATACACATATAGTTCTTCGATCTCTTTGGCAAGGTAACCAGTTTCTTCTAATAATTCACGTCTAGCTGTTTTTTCAGCATCTTCATAATTCTCTATATGACCTGCGGGAAATTCAAGTAATACTTTGTGTAATGGATATCGATATTGCCTTATCATAACTAAGGTGTCATTGTCAAGAAACGGAACGATAACAGCAACATCTGAAGATTTATACCATGTGTAATGCATCATCTTTCCGGTCCTTATTTCGACTTTGTCCTGATACAATTCAATCCACGGATTTTGGAAAATTAGGTCGCTTTGTATTGTTTTCCAGTCTGAGGTCATGTTAGATACTTATTGTGCTCTTATTGGCTAAATATACTCCTTGATCGTATTGTCTTCTTGTCAAATTCATATTTTCTTAATTTGTAGTCTAAAGGCGCGCATCGCTAAAGGCAACTACTCGATTTTAGAAAAGAACACGTAGCCATGTAGCGGTATAGGAAAAGAGAATTCTGAAACAATAGAGTTATTTATTATTCTCAGTTGTATGACTCTTTTCAAGAGAGTAAAAGTGAATTCTAGTCCTGATTCTTTGGCGCTGCTGCCCTGATTATTTCTCCTTTAGCTGAAAGCTGCTTTACAACTTCACTACCTACGGTGCCACTAGCACCTGTTACTAAAATTGATCCTTCTGTCATTTATGTAATTTATGAACAAGTCGAATTATTTAAAACTAGTAGTTATCACCTACCTAGTTGGTAATAACTATCTTATCTAGTAAGCAGTAATTACTGCTTAATTTTATCAATCATGTTGAAGAGGATGCGCCGGGAATTACTGACATTACAAATTCTGAAATCAATTATGTTGAAGAGGATGCGTTTACATTTCCGAATTGAATTGCATTCGCTTTAATGAATCTGCAGCGAGTTTGCTTCACCACTAATGCTAAGGTTCCGTATGTTACTCCAATTGTGGTATAAGTAGGCGGCGGCTGTAATGGCAATATTGATACTGAACCTACAACTGGATTCGTATCAGGTGGGTCGGTATTAGAATTGAATGTTAAAGGTAAAGCTTGGAGTTGTACCCGTCCTTCGTCAGTCCTATCGACTATACTTTGGCATCTAGATGAAAAAGGTTACTGAGATAGACCATAACAAGCGTCTCTCAGACGTATTATCTCATGCTAAGTGTCCTAGATGTAACTCTGATGATAAGGAAGCTAATACTAAAGCTGTATTACTTTTGGATTAATTTTTTTGCTGGAATGCTAGTTCTACATAAGATAATTGCAGTGTATGCTTATTTTGCAATGGAATCATTGTATGCATTAGAATTACTGCCATATTTTCTTGTAGTACATTTAGCGGAACTTGCAGGAATAGCTGTACTATTAAAGGTGACTCTATAGATCGAAATTTAATTTATCCAGGATAGATCCTCGTTTGAGGATGAAAAGCAGCCCACGAAAACCAGAAGCCCTCGTCAAATGGTAAGCGGGTAAGCTGTTTTCCTTTCAGCTGTCCATTGACTGCTATGCCATCAAAATTCCAGTTATTTCCCTTATTATCTCCTTACTGTCAATTGGTTTTCGAAGAAACCGTTCCTTATCAAGTACATAGAATTCTTTTTCTTTTCTAAACTTCTCAAAATCCATCTCAGTAGCTGTCAGAAAACACACCTTAATTTCCTTATCTATTTTTTTCATTTCTTGATGCAATTGAAAGCCACTCATTTGTGACATTTTGATATCCAAAAGTAGTAAATCATATGAACCAGCTTTAAAATTCTCTAGCGCTAATATAGGTTCTACAAATGAATCAGCCATGAATCCGTTCTGCTCGAAAATCTTCCTTAATGTAACACAAATATCTGGGTCATCATCTACTATCAAGATCTTTTTCTTATTCTCATTATTTTTATTCTCATTATTTGGAATGTTCATATTCATATCGGTATTGCAACATCTTCAAACAAATCGCGTTCCTTCATTGATTACTGAGTGTCTATCTAAACTGCGTAATATTAATCATTTATCATCCTGATTTTGTAATTTCATCTGCAGCATATTCAGAAAGTCCTTCATCTAACAGCCGTTTAATTGATATCTCGTAGAATTGTGCAAAATCGTATTTCTTTACATACATGACTCTAAACCTGCTAAGCAAAGGTTCTGAAAGTCTCGTAGTGCCGTTACTTGTAGCGAATACCCAAGTTTTCAGGTTTGTCTGTCTGACCTTCCTGTGCATCGTTTGAGTTAGTATTCCAGTCTCCATTAAGGACAGCAACGCAGTCTGATATTCTGGTTTTAGCTGTTCGATCTGGTCGATAAGGAGGTACTCTTGGCTCTATTGTCAAAACTGGAGTACCAGATGCGTGATACTAGCTAACAATAATTTACTTCCCTAGGGTTCCAATAAGCTGATCAATAAACCAATCTCGGATAAAACAAAGCAATGAAAAAGGGACTAAGGATAAATACCTGAGATCAAATATTTGCATATGTGATAATTAATCTAAGGTTAAAACTTGGAGACGGTTCTCTGCATGGGAATGCGATTACTAATAATGAATCATCTTTCGAGATTAATATTCAAGAAGGGATAGATTCAACTACTATTATTCCAGACGATTTGAATGCGAATCCAGGTCAAACACTGATTTCATTTAATACCGAAAATGGAAAACGAATTCTCGTCACAAGTAACGTAAAAAAAGAAGACACAGATATGATCCAGATATTCACAAATTTAGATACTCTCGTAGAATTGACAAAGAACATCCCTCTAACTATGGAAATACAATAAGATTCAGAGAATCACTAAATCAGCTTTAAGTTCTAACTCCTTTTGATGATTCTGCCATCGGCGGGTAAAATATGGGATAAGGAGACCGGAAATGATAACTGTAAAAGCTACTATTACCAAGGGATAAATTAAGTTAGTTTTAATCGGTGTCTTAGTAACTTCCTTATCTAGAAACCTTGTCACTAAAGTCTTCTCTTCTTACTTACACTAAAATATCCGCCACATTTGGTACAACGATGCAATGATTCTTTTATTTTTATAAGCCTAACCCCCAGATCGTAAGGGCAATGTCCATATTCATCATACGGGTCTTTTTCGTCAGGGACGTTAGGAATTGTTAACTGCGGCCTTCCTACTGGGACTTCGTTCCCATTTATATCGATTTCAAGTTCTCCTTCTGCGGTCAAGTAGGTCATCCGAATGAACTCCATTCCTGCTCGTATGAACTGGTTTCTTCCCCACCGAACAGTGATTCCGCTTCTTCAATATGCCGATGTTTATTCTTGTCACTAGTTTGTGATACCACGAATAGTTCACCATTTTTCTTCTTTGCTTGCCTTAGCTCCTGGTCTTCTTTTGACAGATATCGATAACAGGCCATGCAAATATCGGGCCTAAATTCATTTTGGTGAAGTATATCATTCAAGACATAATGATCGTGACCTATAATGTGCATGATATCAACTCCGTCACCTCTACCAGCCCATACAAAATGGCTTATCAATTGCTTATCAGTTACGAGTGTGTAAGTGTGTTGACCTCTTATGATCGTGTCGTTGCCTCTTTGAATTGTGTTCTTACGTTCTTCAGTAGCAGGCGCTTGTTACGCTTTATCTTTTGTGTGTGTGACAAGGAAGGTGTGTGGCGGTTTCACACTGGTGTTGGTTATTAAAACACGGTGGGCCGCCGCTGCTGCCTTCTGGAAACCACTTACAGGTGTCTTTCACTGCATGTGCAGGTGCTGAACTGTAATTAACAGGATAATTCCATCCAGAACAGCCTACCAGAAATTCGCCCATCTATCAATCAATTTTCCTGTCCAGTCTATTATATTCTGGGGTTAAATATCTTAGACTAGTATTTTATGGCGCAAAAATCACTGGAGATCCTTTTGCGTTTATTATTTCATGAAATTTGAATATTTTTTATTCTGGTGTACCATAAAAATTTCATTTGGTGGTTCTTTTGTATTCCAGATGTTTAATGCATTTGGAACTTTCAAATACCTGCACTAAGGAAATGCAAAGCGTTTTTTCCCTCATCAGTTAAAGAGATAATATGATGTGTTCCAACCTTAGTTTCAGTAATAAATCTCCAATATTTTTGCAATGGCTCTATCAGATTCTTATTTAAGGACATATACGCCGCTTGTTCACTGTATTGTTCTTTTGTCCTCCTTCTATCGGTTATTCTTTTTTCATCCTCCTGGATTAGGCCAGATTCTATAGCCGAATCCTTTAACTCCCGTTTAGAGACGCCCTTCTTCCCATCACTTTTTCGATTTATCAAATCTAGACACCTTATCAATTTATCACTAGGGATTTCAATCTTATATTCTGGCAGACCAATGATCTGTTTAAGACCTTCGGTTTCCTGTTTCTCCTCTTTTGCTAGCGAGCTGGTATACCTTTCAGGGACTACATAATAGGGTTTAACCATGGCAATGTCTTTGAACATCATACATGCCATCATGGAAGCAATAGCCTGAATCTTACTTCCCACTGACACATTTACGAGAATCGAGTTGCCTTTCTCTTTCAAAATTATTATTCTCAGCGCTCTTAGTATATCAAAAAGTTCAACTCTATCAGCTTCCATTTGCAGACATTCTATTCTTTCCTGATTTAACTTATCTCGTATTGAATTGACAAATTGATGTCCCTCATCAATGCTAGGATTGTTATGTGTGATAAGCCACACTCTGTCCGCTTTCATTTCGACGGCGGGTAAGACGATCCGATCTACTTCAAAACCAACTGGAGCTACATGAACTCTAAGTGTTTGAAGTGAATTCATTATTCTCTGTTTTCTCAATAAAGTATTCATAGTAACTTAAGTCAGAAGATATGTATTATATAGCTTGTGCTTGGTATAAAAGAAGACAGAGATTGAGACGAGCTACGTTAACACAAGACGCAATAGCCTTAGAAAAATCGCCGACCGAAACAGCCGCCAGAGGAACAGATAATCATCTTCGGGAATTGTTGGATTGTCCAGATTGCTTTGACACGATGCTTATGTTCTATGATTGGGATAACATGAAATACATTTGCGAGAATTGTGGATTAACAATTGCTAATTCTGCTATTCTTGCTACGTATGTTAGATCATAAGTAAGAAATTAAAAATCAACCCTGTTACACAGATATAATACGATAATTGGTAATATCCTCTTTCACGAGTACTATCGATCTCCTGGCAAAGGTCACAATACAATAGAGGATTATTTTTCCGATATTGTTATCCGTGTTCCTCCCCGGCATATTCCATAAATTTAGGGTCTTGCTCCAACCATAAACTGTGACCATGCTGCGCTTCCGTGCATGATATAATCCCTATCTCCACCTGCAGCTTCTAGATCGTATAGTAACAGAGTCTACTGTTTTCAGCCCAGGCTTCGAATAGAGGCTGCTCAACATCGTTAATGTTAGTCTTGTGCAAAGTTATTAGCATTTGCAGGTTCCAACTTTATGTGGTTTGTCTTTGTATACATGATACCCGTACCCTCCGGGGGAGGGTACAACATTAATTTCCGTACTTTTTTACAGAAAGTTTTAAAAAGAAATGTTTTGTATGAGCATAGGAAAAACCATTTTGGATGTTAGTGAACATTGTTCTACGTACCCCTAGTAAAACGACCAGGGTAGAAAAAAAATGACGATCAGACGGTATGTTGAATCCACACCAATGGTGAAGTTTATATCAAACGTACACTAATAGTGTACCTGTGCCATGTCATATAATAGAAGTGACTGAATATGAATGTGCCAAGTGTAGCTATAAATGGATTAATCGTATTAACGGCAAAGATGGTCGAAAGCCAATAAGGTGTGCCAAATGCAAGAGATGGGACTGGGAAGAAGGATTCTTATCTATTATTGAAAAGCGATTGAGAAGAGATTTGCTCAGAATCGAATCTGTAGAAACATCACATCCCACTATGTTTGGCGAAACAGGAATCAATATTGCACCAACAGATCTATGCGCTACTTTTCTGAGTATTTACCCAAGGCCCACAGTGCAGGAGCTTGAAACTGTCCTAAATCCGATAAGTTATTTGGGCCCTTACAACCATTTTGGTGTCCGTAGTCATGCTGGAACTTGTACGGAACAGATAGATTGCGGTCCTGGATGGATACCCCTGCCTGAAGAACCAGGCAGCTATAGATACGACAGAGAGATAGCCGATGAGATGGAAAGAAAAGAACAAGAGATACGCCGCGAG
>WNGL01009763.1_pt1 | contig 11098 bp, 7 predicted proteins | sample 5400591 | NCBI WGS metagenome assembly WNGL01 (sample SAMN13153377, study PRJNA577476) | soil metagenome | isolation source: 80 cm soil or saprolite under Garry oak tree replicate 1 | place: USA:California | collected 2016-06-15
CCGGCAGGCGGTCACCACGAGGCCGGCCTCGGCTGCCGCGGTCTCCAAGGCCTCCGCCTGCCATCGATCGAGGGCGCGCTCGACCGCCGCGCGGTCGTTGTCGCAGCCAAGGAGCGCGATCAGCCCGTCGCGGTGATGCGGGAAATTGGTGTGAAGCCGCACCCACCGGCCGTCGCCGCAGCGATGGAGACCCGCGATCCGGTCGTGATAGTCAGGGGGCGGTTCCCCATTCACCCGCAAATAGCGTTCGCTGCGGAACTCGATCGCTGCATCGCGCATGTCGACCCTGACAGGTTGGCGTCGGCCCGTGCGCAGGCGCCACAGTTCGCCGGCGGCTAGCGCTGCGGCGGCGATGGTTGCTTGGGCCGCGGTGCCGACCGCGAACGAGGAGGGCAGCGCCGGCTCGGCACCGGTGAGTTCGATCGCATCGAGCGCAGCTTCGGATTGCTCGGCCGCGCGCCAAAGCGCGGCGAGAACGCTGTTTGGATCCGGGGCGGTCATTCTCGGTGGGTCGCTCGCGGTGGAGCGCCGAGCATACGGGATTTGCGCTCCGGCCACACTGGGCCTTCCCCCTTTGCAACCGAACTCGGGTTTACCCTTCCGGTGCGGACGCGAGGCTGGTAGTTTCCAAGTTTGCCGAAGGGGAGGAGCCGAATGAAAACGACTTTCAGGATCGTCATCGGGCTCTCACTGTGGTTGTCGCTCGCGCTGACGGGGGGCGAGGCGGGCGCGCAAGCGAACTATCCGGAGCAGATGGTCCGGATTCTCGTCGGCTTCACTCCGGGCGTGGCGCCCGACATCACCGGACGCCTCCTGGCAGACAAGTTTACCGCGGCCTGGGGCAGACCGGTCGTGGTCGAGAACGTGAGCGGCGCGAGCGGCAATATCGCGACCGAAAGGGTCGCCAAGGCCGCGCCTGACGGCCATACGCTGCTGATGGCGGGCAATGCCTCTCTCATCTTCAGTCCGAGCATGTATGACCGGCTCGCCTACGATCCGATCAGGGATTTCGCTCCGATCTCCCGGGTCTTCGTGACCGCGAATGTCCTCGTCGTCCACAACGATGTGCCGGCGAAAACTCTGCCCGAGCTCATTGCGCTGGCGCGCGCCCAGCCGGGCCAGCTCACCTACGCCCATGCGGGCGCGGGCACCTCGCAGAATCTCGCCGCCGAGCTGCTCAAATCCATGGCCCACATCGACATTGCGCCGGTCGCCTATCGCGGCACGACTGCGCTGCTGCCCGACCTCCTGGCCGGCCGGGTCACCATGTCCTTTGCCAACATCGTGAACGCCCTGCCTTTGGTGCGGGAAGGAAAATTGCGGGCTTTCGGGGTCACCTCGCGCAAGCGCTCTGCGGTCGCGCCCGATCTGCCGACCATGGCCGAATCCGGCTATCCCGGATTCGAAGCCGTGCCATGGTTCGGGCTGATGGCGCCCGCGGGGACATCGCCTGCGATCATCGACAAGCTGCACCGCGAGACGGTGAGAGTGCTGGCGATCCCTGACGTGCGGCAAAAGCTCTTCGACCTTGGGCTTGACGTGATCGGCGGCTCGCCCGCGGAGTTCGCCGACGTCATCGAGCGCGAGCTTCCGCAATGGGCGAAGGTGATCAAGGCGGCCGGGATCAAGCCGGGCGAATGAGAAGAAGCTCGTCTGCCGTCATAAGTGGCCGATCCATCGAAGCCCGCGATCGTGCCGGAGTGAACGACGGCTGGACTCCGCGGACCCCGTTCAGGCCCGCTCGAGCCGCGAGGTCCGGAACGGCGCGAGTTGCTCGATCGCCTCCACGGGATCGAAGCGCCATTTGAAAAAGCGCAACGTGATATCATCGGGCGTGAGGTCCGCGATCAAGAATCCATTCTCCTCGATCGTCGGCTGCACCTCATCGACCGCGAGGGCGCCGGGCGTCATGCCGCGCGTGCCGCGAAAGAACGAGGGCCAGCCGTAACCGGCGGTTCCGAGCGGGCCGGAGAGCACGGCGATGACAGGGTTGCGCTTGAGATCGATGGCGTTCGTGGCCGCAATGCGGGTCTCGCCGATCGCGTGCAGGTCGCCGCTGACGAACAGCGGGATGCCGCGCATCGCCGAGGCCGCCTGCAAGAGTCGGTCGTGCTGCGCCCGCCAGCCGGGTTGCCAGTAGGGTTTTGGCTTGCTCGTGGTCACGCCGCCGTCCATTTCCATGTCGGCATACCACTCGCCCCACTTGCCCGCGCTCCAGCCGGGCGGGGTCGAGGGGATGTTGATCACATGGGCGGTATCGGGCCTCGCCATGCGCTCCTTGAGCCAGGCCTCGACCTCGAGCGGTACGAAGACTGCGCTCGGCCCATGCATGGTCATGTAGCGCCGGCAGTCGTACATCAGCACCTCCGCGAGGCGCCCGTAGCGAAGCGTGCCATAGCTTTCCGACACGCGCGCGGGCCGATCGGGCGCGGAGCCGGAAGCAAGGCCGAGCGGACGCATCGGGTCGGGGAGGAATTCCGGGTAGTAGAGGTGCTGCGAAGCGCGGCCTGCCGCCAGCATGAAGGGATCGGGTGGAAAGCTGATGAAGCGGTCGTCCGCCTCGTCATTCTCGAAATAGTCATGGTCGTCCTGCATGAAGAAGACCGGGGTCGAGCGGCAGAGCGTCCCGTAAAGGGGCACGATCTGCGGGCCGACCGCCTTCTTCAGGACTGCCTCATTGGGGCTTCCGAGGACCGGGGCGGTGCGGTCGAAGCGGCCGGCGATCACCGCGGCCTCGGCCGAGGCGCCTGATTGGTTGGAGCGGCGCGTGCGCTGGTCCCAGTAGACATGATCTCCATTGGCGATGATGGCGTGGGGCTCGAACGAAAGGCCGCGTTTGAGCAGGCGCACGCGGGTCGCGACTGGAAGATGCCTTCCGAGCCCGTCATGACCGCCGGCGCAGGTGAAGATCAACAGCCTGAGCGCCTTCGGCTGGTCGTCGAGAGCCGGGAAGCTCGCGAGCGGCCACTCGCCGCACAGGGGACGGCCGGCCACATCGGTCAAGATCAATTTATAAAGCCGGCTCGGCTCGAGGCCAGGCGCATCGAATTGCCAGAACAATCCGGTGCTGTCCGTCCGCTCGCCGACGAAGGGTCGTCCATCCACCAGGAGAATGGGGTTGCCGGCCGGCGGCTCGCGCAGCGAGGCTTTCAACAGGATGCGATTGTTGCTCACCGTCGGCAGCAGATGCTCGACCGAGCCGGCATTCCACCCATCGTCCGCCGCCTGGGCCGGGCTTGCAAATGGGGCAGGAAGCGCTGAAATCGCTCCGGCTGCAGCGGCGCCGGCGAGAAAATCACGTCGATAGATCATGGCGGGTTACACGGGCATTGTACCGATCACTGCACGCTTACGGCACAGCGAGAAGATGTAGACCATGCAGCAAGGGCGCTCCCAGATCAATCACGTTGTCGCAGGCGTGCGATTGGCGTGCGGGCAACCAGGCGCGGAGCGCGCGGGGTCGGTTGAGCGCAGCCGAAGGTCCGGCTCGGACTTCCAGATCCGCCACAGCAGCTTGCCGCCAAGGGCGAGGATCGGCAGGGCGGATAGACCGATGCCGGCGATGCCCATGGGAACCGTCAGGAAAGGCACTGTCCACACAGCCAGCATGAGTCCGAAGTCCCACGCGTCGTTGTCGGTCCGATCCATGAGCTTGATCATCACCCAGCCAAACGCCACCATGTCGTAGTTGAAGGCATAGGGTGTCACCAGAAAGGTGGCGGTCACGAACAGCGCGTTCGAAAGATCGGGATCGCGCCGGCGCGAGAACGTCCACACCACCGCGAGCACGCTGGCCACCGACACCAACGCCTGCACCCAGACCGCGACTGACAGCGGAAGACCAGCCACCTTCGCATTCATGAATGCAGTCGGCATGTGGACGATGTAGTGGCCCACGTCCTGGAGGATGACCCGGGTCTGGACCGGCATCGCATCGTTGAGGTAGGCCGCCCAAATTTTGGGGCCGAACAGGCAGGTGGTCACTGCCACCAGCGCCGCGGTCGTCGCTGCCGCTGCCGCGATCGTGCGCCAACGTCCCGTCAGTGCCAGCATGAGGGGCAGAAGCAAGCCCAGCTGCGGCTTGACGCTGAGAATTCCGATCAGGACTCCGGAAAGGATGGGGCGACGATCGAGTTGAATGAGCCCGCCGATGAGCAATGCCGATGCCAGAAAGCCGTTCTGCCCGGCCCAGATGTTCATGGTGACCGCTGGCGCGAGGATGAGAAGCCCGAGGTGATCCCCTCGGCGATGCCCGTCGGACACCACGGCGACGTAGAGGATGAGCCCCACCGCGCAATAGAGAATGTACGCCGTCATGTAGGGCATGAGGGCCCAAGGCCAGGTGAACAGGAGGAGATGCGGAGGGTAGGACCAGATGTGTACCGGATAATCCGCCCCAAACTTTTCCCGCAGCAACCCGTTATAGGCCTCAAGCCCGAAATAGGGCGCCGGATCGCCGGTCAGCGCGAGCTGTCCTCCCACCCAGGTGTTCACGAAGTCGCGGCCGACGAGATTGCCGAGGAAATCGTAGGGGATCGGCGAATAGAGGAGGTAGCCGACCTCCAATCCGGCAACGATCACGCCAATGGCGAGCGCCAGCTTGAAGAACGTGTCCGCGCCTGCTTCGCGCGCTGATGGAAGTACCATCGGTAGCGTCATATCCCATCCGATCCTGCAGTCGACAGCGGGTCGTGCGGTCGATCTCGGAGATTGCGAACAGGGCCTTTCGATTTTCTTAACCGTAATTGGATTCACGCAATTTCCCGCGCTTGATAAGCCTCGATTTAACAAATTCCTGCGATGGAGATGTCGGGGCGCCGCCCGCACCAGCATGCACGCGCGACAAGTGCGAATACCGCCTGGGCGATCGAAACAGAGGCAGGATGAGCGTCGGCAATTTTGCATGCGGCTTGGAAGAAAGCCCTCGTTCAGGTGGATCGGTTGTGCGGTCCAGGCTGCAGCAGCGGGCGAAAAGGCTGCCGCGGCCGTTGCGGTTCCTGTCCGTGGGAACTCTCGGGCTCGCCACTAACATCGTCGTCTTTACCGTCGCCTTGAACCAGGGGCTCCACCCGCTCGTGGCGGGCCTGTTTGGACTCGCCGCAGCGACGCTTCTGACCTGGCGGCTCAACCGGGCGTTCACCTTCGATCGCAGCGGCCGCCATCAAGGTCAGGAAGCCATGCGCTACGCCGCGGTGACTGCGGTCGCGCAGGGCACGAACTACGCCGTGTTCGCCGTTCTTGCCTTGACCTTCTTCGCCTGGCTTCCGCAGGCCGCGATCATCATCGGCGCCGCGGTCGGCGCCGTGATCTCATACAACGGCCACCGCCTGTTCGCTTTTGCGCCGCGCAAGCCGTCCTTCGACGCAGCGCATTCCTGATCGAGGCCGACGGGCTTTTCCGCTCATGACAGTCGATGTCGAGGTGTTCGTAGTCGGCGCGGGCCCCGCGGGTCTCACCGCGGCCTATTGCCTGACGAAAGAAATGCCGTCCGTTATCGTGATCGAGAAAGATCCGGTCTATGTCGGCGGCATCAGCCGCACCGTGCGCTACAAGGACTTCCTGTTCGACATCGGTGGACATCGCTTCTTCTCGAAAGCAAAGGAGGTCGTGGACTTGTGGCAGGAGATCCTGCCGCACGATTTCATCGAGCGGCCGCGGTTGTCGCGCATCTTCTATGGCGGGAAATTCTATTCCTACCCGCTGAGCGCCTTCGAGGCGCTCGCCAACCTCGGTGTCGGGAGGAGCGCCGCCTGCATGCTGTCCTACGCCTACGCCAAAGCGTTTCCGATCAAGAATGCGCATACCTTCCACGACTGGGTGCGCAACCAGTTCGGTGAGATGCTATTTTCGATATTCTTCAAGACCTACACCGAAAAAGTGTGGGGCCTCTCATGCGACGAGATATCCGCCGATTGGGCCGCGCAGCGCATCAAGGGGCTCAGTCTCGGCGTCGCGGTCACGAATGCTCTAAAACGTGCGCTTAGGAATCCGCGCGCAGTTCGCAGCAGCGATGAACCCGTTGTCAAAACTCTGATCGAGAGCTTCCAGTATCCGCGCAAGGGCCCGGGCATGATGTGGGAAGCGGCCGCGCGCAAGATAACGCAACAGGGCGGCAAGGTGCTGATGGGCCGCGAACTGCAGGTGCTGGCCTTCGATTCGAGCCGAAAGATTTGGCATATCGAAGTGTCGGCGGCGGACGGCCGCCGCGAGATGTACACCGCCCGTCACGTCATCAGCTCGGCGCCGGTGCGCGAGCTGATGGAAAAGATCACACCGCGACCGATCTCCTATCTGCATGCGCGTGCGCTTCGCTACCGCGATTTCATCACCGTCGCACTGATGCTTAAGAAACCCTACCTGTTTCCCGACAACTGGATCTACATCCATGATCCCGCGGTCAAAGTCGGCCGGGTGCAAAACTTCCGTTCCTGGTCGCCGGAGATGGTCCCGGAGGGGATGAGCTGTCTCGGACTCGAATATTTCTGTTTCGAGGGCGACAACCTTTGGAATGCCGCCGACGCCGACCTGATCGCGCTGGGCAAGGAAGAGATCGCCCGGATCGGCATCATCGACGCCGCCGACGTCGTCGACGCCTGTGTGGTGCGCCAAGCCAAGGCCTATCCGGTCTACGATGACACCTATCGCGACAACGTGGCCACGATCCGGCTCGATCTCGAGACCAGCTACCCGACGCTTCACCTGGTCGGCCGCAACGGCATGCACAAATATAACAATCAGGACCATGCCATGATGACCGCCATGCTGACGGCGCGCAACATCCTGGCCGGCGAACGTATCCATGATGTCTGGGACGTCAACGAGGATGCGGAATACCATGAGGCAGGTTCATCCGGCGCCCGACAAGCGTTGAAAGGCGAGCGGTTCGTGCCGCAGCGGGTCAAGCAGGCGGCGAGCGGTCGCTGAGAAGGCGCGAACAGCATGGCCGTGGACGCGCTTTCTTCAGGTCGTCTGGCGGGAGTGCGCCTCGCTCCCCCGGTTGAGCTGATTTGCTTTGCCCTCTGCGTGGCGCATGCGGTCTATCTTGCGGCCTCGTTTTTTCAAGGCAGTTGGTTTGTCGATCCGAATGGCCAAGCGATCGCGACCGACTTCGTCAATGTTTGGGCTGGTGGTCGGCAGGCCCTCGACGGAAATCCGGTCGCTGCCTACGACGTGACGATTCACAAAGAAGCCGAGGTTGCAGCCGTCGGACATCCCTTCGATGGCGAATATCCCTGGATTTATCCGCCGACATTCCTGTTTGCAGCCATGCTGCTCGCGCTCCTGCCCTATGTTACGGCCAATGCGGTCTGGGTTTTTCTGACATTCCCGGCCTATGTGGCAGCCGTGCGCGGAATCATCGGCCATCGCGTCGGCATTTTTCTGGCGTGCGCATATCCGGGCATATTGTCGAACTTCATGGCCGGTCAGAACGGGTTCGTGACCGCCGCGCTGCTTGGCGGAGCGCTGATCTTCATGCAGCGCAACCCAGTGCTCGCCGGCTGTTTCGTAGGTTTGCTCTCCTTCAAGCCGCATCTCGGTATTCTGTTCCCGCTGGTGCTGATCGCCGGCGGCCATTGGCGCGTCATCCGGGCCGCGGCACTCGTCGTGGTGCTGCTGGTCGCAGGGTCGTGGCTCGTATTCGGCATTGGGACCTGGGAGGCGTTCTTTCACAGCCTGTCGGTCGCGTCGCAAGCGGCGCTCACCGATGGAAGGGGGGATTGGGCCAAACTGCAAAGCGTGTTCGGCCTCGTGCGGATGGTTGGCGGCAGCGAAACTCTTGCCTGGACACTTCAAGGTGCGCTGGCGGGCATCGCCGCGATCCTGCTTGGTGCGATGTGGCGCAGCAAGATTGTCTTCGACCTGAAGGCCGCAGCATTGGTGACCGGGACCCTTCTCACCACACCGTATCTCTTCCTTTACGACTTGACCGCGCTGGCGGTGCCCATGGCTTTCCTGCTTCGCGCCGGCTGGCACGCGGGCCCGGTGGCAGGCGAAATGCCGGGGCTCGCGATTGCGTGCCTGCTGATCCTCATCTTCCCGTTCGTGAAGGCGCCCGTCGGATTGGCCGCAGTCCTGCTGGTCGCTCTGCTGATAACCAGGCGGGCGCTCCTCCTGCATGACGCATCTCGTGCCGACCAACGGCATATGACTGTCAGCGGCAGGCAAGCGGGAATGTGACGGTCTTTTTGTCAGTCCGGTTTGGCGCCGGCGAACTTGACCACCTTGGCCCACTTCTCGGTTTCGGCCGCCACGTGCGCGCCGAACTCGGCCGGGGTGAAGGGCATGGGGGTTGTGCCCGCTTCGGCGAGCTTGACCTTGATGCCCGGGTTCGCCAACCCCGCGTTGATCTCGCGGTTGAGCAGCTCGATGGTCTCGAGCGGCGTTCCCATCGGCGCGCCGATACCGTACCAACTGCTCGCCTCGTATCCGGCAAGGGTTTCGCCGACGGTCGGCACATGAGGCAGCGAACCTGATCGTGTGGCGGTCGTCACCGCGAGCGCGCGCAACGCCCCCGACTGGATGTGCGCCAGCGAACTCGGCAGATCGGCGAACATCACCTGCACCTGACCGCTGATCATGTCGGTGAGCGCAGGTGCGCCGCCGCGGTACGGCACGTGAACCATATTGATGCCGGTCATCACCTTGAACAGCTCGCCCGCCAAATGAACCGACGTGCCGACGCCGGTCGATGCCATGTTGATCTTGCCCGGATTGGCCATGGCGTGGGCGATAAACTCGGCAACTGTCTTGGCCGGGACCGACGGGTTCACCTGCATCACGAGCGGCAATCTGACAAGTCCGGCAACCGGCGCAATATCGCGCAGGAAGACGAAGGGAAGCGTGTCGTAGAGTGTCGCGTTGGTCGCGCTGCTGGTCGTGACGAACAGCAGCGTGTAGCCGTCGGGTGGCGAATTGACCACCGCCTGCACGGCGATATTGGTGCCGGCGCCGGGCTTGTTTTCGATGATGAGGGGCTGACCGAGCCGCTCCGACAACCACCGGCCCATGATCCGCGCCACGATGTCGGTCCCTCCGCCCGGCGGGAATCCGACGACCAGGCGCAGCGGACGCGTTGGATAGGTTTGCGCCCGTGCGAGCCGAGAGAGGGCAGGAGCTACGACGGCGGCGCCGGCAACATGCAGGAATTGACGGCGGGCGATCTTTATGGCTTCCCCCTCCTCAATTGCCGGCGAGGAACCTACACCCGCGTGGGTGCAGCCGATAGGGTTAGAAGGGATACGCCCGCGGGCCGGAAGGGCGGGAGCGGGTTAGCCGAAGGCGTAATCCGCCGCTTTTCCGAGGAATGGCGGATTACGCGTCGCTAATCCGCCCTGCGTGGTTTTCAGTCGGCTTGGCGCCTGAGGACTTTACCGCCGTGATTGATCGAATAAAATGACGCCCGAGTGCTGTTGGGCTAGAGAGCGGGCATCGTCATGCACCTCGTAAACTTCTGGCGGCATTCACGGGCTATCGGTGCCGCCCTTGCCATCGTGTTGGGATTCACGGCGGGTGGCTCGACAAAGGTCGACGCACAGAACTTCACCGAATTCCCCATTCCCACTCTCGGCAGTGCGCCCATCGGCATCACGGCAGGCCCCGATGGCGCGCTGTGGTTCACTGATGAACTCGGCAAAATAATCAGGCGAATTACCACCGCGGGGAGCATCACCGAATTTCCAGTTCCCACGGCCAACATCCAGCTGTGGGGAATCACGGTGGGCGGGGATGGAGCGCTGTGGTTTACGGAACGCCCCAACAAGATCGGACGGATCACTACGGCGGGTACCCTCACCGAATTCCCTATTCTCGCGGATAGCGATCCCATCGATATCGCCGCAGGTCCGGACGGCGCGCTGTGGTTCACTGAGGTGCACGGCAACAAGATCGGGCGTATTACGACAGCGGGAACCATCACCGAATTTTTTCTTCCCACCGCGGGCAGCGAACCCTTCGGCATCACGTCCGGGCCGGACGGTGCCCTGTGGTTCACCGAATCCGGATCAGGCGGCAACAAGATCGGGCGCATTACGACTACTGGGAGTATCACCGAATTCCCGCTCCCTACGTTCAGAAGCACTCCCGTCGCTATAACGGCGGGTCCGGATGGCGCGCTGTGGTTCACTGAAGAAACCGGCAACAAGATCGGGCGCATTACGACCACAGGGAGCATCACCGAATTCCCCGTTCCTACGCCCAATAGCGGCCCTCGGGGAATCACGGTGGGGCCTGACGGCGCTCTGTGGTTCACCGAGATCAATAACGTCAGCAATAAGATCGGGCGCATTACGACCACAGGTGCCATCACCGAGTTCCCTATTCCCACGGCCAACAGCGACCCATGGGGGATCACGCCGGGACCTGACGGCGCTCTGTGGTTCACCGAGAACTTCAGCAACAAAATCGGGCGCGTGAGTACCCCCGCAAGCACGAGCGCTCTACTCGCCGCCGTGCTGCCGTCGAGTCGCTCGGTCCAGGTGGGCAACCAGGCCACCGCCTTCGCCGTCATTCTCAACAATGGCCCCACCGCGGCAAACGGCTGCGGCATCGCTCCGGTGACCAGCGTCCCCGCGAATTTCTCGTTTCAAACGACAGATCCGAATACCAATACACTGACGGGTACGCCGAATACGCGGGTTTCGATTCCGGCAGGAGGGTTCCAGACCTTTCTCATGACCTTTGCCGCAAATGCTCCCTATCCGCCCACAAATGTGCAGATCGGCTACGACTGCACTGGCATCGATGCCGTGGCGAGCATTGTCGGCGTCAACACGCTGCTGCTCACCTTCGATGCCAATCCGGTGCCCGATCTGATCGCGGTCGGGTTGACGCCCTCGAACGACGGATTTGCGCACGGTCAAAGCGGAACCGGACTGTTTGCTGTCGCTTCGAGCAATATCGGTGTCTCGGCGCAGGTCACGGCGCGGGTGCGGCCCTCGAACCCGACCATGCCGCTTCTCGCCACGATCTGCCAGAGCAATCCCAATACCGGGCAGTGCCTGGTGACGCCGGCGCCGACGATCACCACGACGATCAACCAAAACCAAAATACGACCTGGTCGGCATTTCTGCAGGCGACCGGCCCGATCGCGCCCGACCC
>WNGL01012277.1_pt1 | contig 11097 bp, 8 predicted proteins | sample 5400591 | NCBI WGS metagenome assembly WNGL01 (sample SAMN13153377, study PRJNA577476) | soil metagenome | isolation source: 80 cm soil or saprolite under Garry oak tree replicate 1 | place: USA:California | collected 2016-06-15
ATGGAGCATGTTACAGTATTGGAAAGTGATAGCAAATGCTCCAACTCATCCATTCAGACGACTCATTGATACTGAGGAACCGGTATCCTCTCTACTCTTATCGACGAGACGGCAAGGGGCAACTGCTGGCCCCACTATCCCCTGCTCTCCAAGGAGAGATTCGGGGAATGCATTGGGAAAGGCTTTGCGCAGGGTATTGTAACTCCCGTTCACATCGGCCTGGACGCGCCTGTCATTTTTTGCTCGATACAACCCACGGCTTTCCCGTTTGCCGCTAAAGAGAGGTTTCTCTTTGCAATTTGGGTCGTAGGTCGGAATGGGGTCAAGATCGAGAAACGATGCTTTGGATGTATAGCTCTCTTCCTGAACCAGCACGTTGATTCCCACAAGCTGCGCCTTATATGTGAGGAGGTCAATGAATCGTGCGTGCGGGATCTGCACGAATTGCTGGTTATTTTTCTTCCCCATCTCCACTTCTTGCTTCCACAGGCGATTCTTGCCGATGACCAGGGTGCCGATGCCTTCTGCAACCAACAGATCGATAATCCGACGGCTTGCCGTGTGCAAATAGTGTGCGACGCGGCGATTGCGCTTCGTCGTGATGCGGTCTAACTTGCGGGAAGTCTTCCGGTTTTGGCGAGCTAAACGGCTCTGGTGCTGGGCGCGTTGCTGGTTGTAGTAGTGATTAAGATCTTTGAGCGGACGACCATTGACGAGAACAGGCCGGAAGCCTGGTTTGGTACTGGTGATGGCGGCAAGCTGGTTGACTCCAAGATCGATGGCGGCAATGACCTTCGGATCAACAGGTGCCGGTTGTTCGGCTTTTTGATACACTACCTCGACCACATAGCAGGAACCGCGTGGGATGATACGCACCTGATCCAGAGCTTCCCATGAAACCTCCGTCTCAATTTCGATGCCAAGTCCCGACGGGACGATTTTCCCAGTCTTTTTGAAAACACGCTTGCCGATGGCCTGCTTGTCGTAGATCAGCATGTTGCGCCCTTTTTCCTTGTCTTTGTAGCCGGGGATGTTCGGGCGTCCCAGGAATTTCGAGGGATCTTCTCGGTAGGCATCCATCTCCTTGAAAAAAGCGATCCAGTTCTGGTGCAATTGAATAAGGATGGAGTTAGACACCTTGCGAGGTAACGCACAGTATGCTTCATGGTGCTTGAGTCGGTGGAAAATTGCGGCATAGGGCAGGTACTTCTCCTCTTGGATGAAGGCTTGCCGAATCTGGTAGTTCGCCTGGTTATACAAGTTTTTTGAGGCAAAGGTCGCCTGATCAATGGTGGCAAAGCGCGGATCGCTTTTGGAGATCCCATGTTGCTCAACTAGCTGCATGATCGTCTTCCTTGGCTTGAAGCTGTTCCACAAGGCGCTCAGTTTTTCGTTTCGCGAGGCCTTGTCCGTAGAGTCGGGCGCAGATTGAGTAGACAATTCAATGGTTCTTCCTTGAATTTCTAAAAGCGTCTCGATATAGCGGAAACCAAAGCGAGTAAGCCGATCCTTGTGCTCGACAACCACCCGTGTGATGAGCGGATCTCTGAGCAAAGACAATAACTTCGGACGGTTATCATTGACGCCTGATCCTATCTCTTTTACCAGCTTCACGACGCGATAGCCACGGATGGTGCAATACTGCGTGAGCCGCTCGGCCTGTCGTTCCAGGTTCTCTTTATGCTCGGCGGAAGAAACGCGGGCATAGATCGCGACTCGCGCGTCTGGTTCGGCTTGCTTGCTCTCCGTCTCGACAATGATCGTTCCTGATGGCGCTTGATAGCCACGGATTGCTCCCTGGTGCCACCAGCGTAGCGCCGTGCTGTAACTAATTCCCTGTTGTTTGGCATACTGACTTAACTTCATAGCCAAAGTATACCATATTCACGATCATTTGACAATATTTGCTATCATTTCTTGGAAACGGTTTCCACACCGGCTTGAAAAAAGCGGACTTCTTAGCGATCGCCCGCCACAGGAGCCTCCTCAAGCTTCAATGAGAGCAAGCGAGAAATACTATCTCCGCCCATTGAGACGCCGTAGATGACCTGTGCCGAAGTCATTGTTACGCGGTTGTGGGTTATCACAATAAACTGAGTACGCTGAGCCAGGCGTTTCAAGATATCACAGAAGCGCGCCACGTTTGACTCGTCAAGAGCGGCATCTACCTCGTCCAGCAAACAGAATGGAGGGGGATTGATCTCCAGGAGCGCAAACAGGAGCGCTGCCGAGACGAGGGCACGCTCGCCCCCAGAGAGGAGCGATAAATCCTGTACTTTCTTGCCCGGGGGTTGCACAATAACCTCGATACCAGCAGGCATACGTGAAGGAGCGACACCAGCGTCATCATTTTCACCTGTCCTCACTGTGGTCAGTTCAAGACGCGCGTTGCCACCATTGAAGAGGGTAATGAAATGCTCGCGGAAACGGGTACTGACTGCTTGAAAGGTCGTCTCAAATTGTCGCGCCATTGTCACATCAAGCTGTCCTATAATAGAGCGCAGGTGGGATGCAGCCTGCGCCATATCTGCAATTTGCGACGAGAGAAACTCAAAACGCGTGCGCGTTTCTTCATATTGTTGAGGCGCATCCGGATCACTGCCTCCCAGCGTCTTGAGGCGTCCTCGCAGGCCATCAACGCGGCGCCGCAATCTACGCAGATACGCCTCCTCCTCTTCTGATAGCGCCCGTGCATCGTCTGATACGAGTTGACCATTCTTAAGTTCTTTGGGATCGGTCACTCCCATCTCTTCCCGCAACTGTTCCAATAAGGAGTCAACAGCATCCTGGGCCTTCTGACTCTCTAACAGGCAGCGGCGGTATCCCCCTTCCAAGCCAGTCAAGGCCTGACGCAGTTGCGCCGCCTGTTGATCCAGAATTACCACCTGTTGCTCAATTCCACTCGCCTGCGCCTCCACCTGGTGCAGTTCATCAAGAAGCGCCTTTGCCTTTGAGGTGGCATCTGCAAGTTCACTGCGACGAGAGCTCATCGTTTCAACTAATGCCTGCTGTTGCTGTTCAGTCTCTATAATTCTTCCTTGCTGTTGCTCAACCTGTAACTTGTGCTCCTGCGCCTGAACCTGGAGCGTGGTCAATTGCTGGCGTAGTGACCTGGACTCTTGCCGTTTCACCGCCAGTGTAGTTCGTCCTCGTCCAAGTTCGTCCTGCTGGCGGCGAAAGTGAATAGCACGCTCCTCTATCTCATGTTGGAGTTCTTCAACCAGGCCTGCCATCTCTCTCTGTGATTTTTCGTGTACATGAACACGCTCCTGAGCTGCCTGTATCTCCTGTTCTAACCCGGCTACCTCGGCCGTCAGCTGTTGCTCTATAGAACCCGCCAACCGTAGCTCTGTCTGCACTCGCTCCTGTTCGCGCTGCGTGGACACCACCGCCTTGTTAAGCTCATTGATACGAGCCAGAATTTTCTGTAGCTCCTTATCCATACCAGCCTGCTCAATACGGCGCCCCTCCTGGGCGCGCTGCGCTTCACTGATCATACCATTGAGTTGATCGATCAGCTTCACATGCTCACTCAGTTGCACTGGCAACTCATGCAGTTCTCGCTCATAGGCCAACAACCCTTGCTGGCTTCCCTCCTTGCCACTTCCGGCAACTAGCCAGCCAGCGCTGTGCAGCACCTCGCCAGCGCGCGTGACGGCCATCTCGATAGGTAACTTGCCAGCATCAGAGACTTCGAGGGAAAGAACCCCTGCCACGAGTTCTCGGGCTGCCTCCATATCTGTTATCAGCACAACGCCTCGCAACATCCTGCGGAAGAGCGGCAGGTAGCTTGAGTCACATTGCATGCTGCGCCAGGCAAAACCTATTACGCGACCTGCAAGCGAGGGCATCCCTTCAAGAAAGCAATTGAGCATGTCCTCAGCTGCCCGGGTTGACTCGTCGCCACCCTTTTCCTCTTCTTTCTCCCCTTCCATCCACACGACCATGGCCTTGCCTGACTTAGCGGACTGCAAATATTGAAGGCAATTTTGAGCATCCTCGCGCGTCAGAACAACGACAGCCTGCAGGTAGGGTCCAAGCGCAGCCTCCATAGCAATTTCTAAACCGGAGGGAGCCACACCCAGTTGGGGTACCGGGCCCACCAGGCCAGTAACTTTTCCTGTTGGAGCACGCAGGAGGGCACGTACACCATCAGTATATCCACTCAAGCTCTGCCGCCAGTTTTTGAGCATATTCAGGCGATCAGCAACCACACGTCGCTGCCTCTCTGCATCAGAAACTGCGGATTTTAATCGCTCTAACTCTTGCTGGACATCGGCAATTGCTCGGCCCAGAGCCTGTTTGCGCTGCGCGATCTGCTGTTCTTCTTTACGAGCGGTATCCAGGCGAGATCGTTCCTCTACGAGACGCGTTTCGAGGGAACGCATGGTTTGTTGTGACTGGGCGATACTATCTCTACGAGCTGCAAGGGTACGATTGCGCTCTCCAAGCTGCTTCTGCTGGCGCCCGAGATCGGTCTGGCTTGAGCCCAGGCGCGCCTGCACCTGGAAAAAATCATTTTGTGCATTACGGAGATGGCGCTCATCTGCCTCGTAGTCTTTTTGCACCCTGACTACTTGCTGCTCCAGTGCGGCAACGGAGGCTGCGCTGGTATCTACTGCCTCATCGGCGAGATCACACTGCTCTTCATGATCGATGATCCGCTGTTGGAGAACGATAAGCTGTTCTCTCAGCCGGCGTTCTTCTTGCTGCTGATCACCATGCTGCCGCGCTAAACCGACGATGCGCTCTTCGCTGACAGCAAGGTCACGCTCAATTTTCTGTACGAGGTCGTTCGCTTCGTCAGAGGCTTTCCGGCATTCCGCAATACGAGTAAGGGCTTGCTGCCGCCTGTCACGGAGATTCTTCCCCTGCACTTCAGCTGATTGGATGGCTAGCTCCAGCTCCTGTACTTGCCGAGCCTGTTCTTGCTCCGCCACCTCTGCCCGCTCCTTTGCTGTATGCAAGCGCCTCCATTGCAGAGTATACCAGGTAAACAACACTTCTTGCAGTTCAGCATTCAACTGTTTGAACTCTACTGCCCGGCGCGCCTGTTCTTTTAAGGGAGCCAAACGAGGCTCAATTTCACCGACAATATCGCGCAGGCGATCTAAATTTTGCTCAGTTTGACGGAGGCGGTTCTCAGCTTCTGCACGTTGTACCTGGAATGGGCGAATACCCGCGGCATCTTCAAATAAGCCACGCCGCTCTTCTGCCCGCAGGCTCAAAGCAGCGTCAATCAACCCCTGGCCGACAACGGTGTACGAATCGTGGCCAATACGGGCTTGAGCCAATAGCAGGACGACATCCTTGAGGCGCACTTTCTGTTTATTAATGAGGTATTCATTTTCGCCAGAGCGATAACTGCGACGGGTTACAGTAATTTCGCTATATTCAGAGGGGACCCAGCCAGTGCTGTTATCCAGTGTGAGCGATACTTCAGCCAGGCCTAATGCGGCTTTCCCATGACCTCCGGCGAAGATAATGTCATCGCTTCTCTTACCACGCAACTGGCGCATGCTTTGCTCACCCAGAACCCAACGCATGGCATCAGCAACGTTTGATTTTCCCGCTCCATTTGGCCCTACTACGGCCGTTATACCCGTACTAAATTCCAACGAGGTCTTTATAGCAAAGCTCTTAAAGCCTAACATTTCCAAGCGTTTGAGATACACAGCGCGATCCTACTCTTCTTCCGTCAGTCTCTTCTCATGTTGCATGATGATACCATAGAGCGGTACTTCCGTCGAGTAGGTTATACGGTCGCAATGCTTCTGCTTGACAAAGAATGCTATAATTCCCAAAAGATTTATTTTGGTGAGTAACGAAATTGATGAGATCCATGGTACCTCGCGTCTTCGAGGCGTGAGGTCCAATATTGTATAGTCACTTTTAGGTATTCCCTCGTAATGAATATCCTAGTATTGGAGATGGCGGATGTCTCAGGGTAAAGAACATCCTTCTGACGATGAAGCCACTGTGAAAACCGTTCTGGTTGTAGAGGATGACACTGGTATTGGTTCGTTTCTTGTTCAGGCCATTTCGCAGGAAACTCCCCATCATGCCATGTTAGTCGCAGATGGATTGCAGGCTATCAAAGCCGTTTCAAATATCAAACCGAGCCTGTTTATCCTGGACTATCAACTACCACGAATGAATGGCTTAGAGCTCTACGACCACCTGCATGCGACAGAAGGACTGGAACATATCCCAGCTATCGTAATCAGCGCTCGTCTCCCAAAAAGCGAGATTGCGAAACGGAAAATTATCGCTATGAGCAAACCGCTTGAGCTTGACGACTTTCTACAAACTATTGAAAAGTTATTGGCTGAATAACCGCCACCCACCCCCTCTTGCAGCGTATCCACAAAGCTTCGCCCCGCCAACAATAGTTCTTGGAAGGTATATCGCACATATTATTTCGGCTATAAGAAATAGCTTTCTGTACAGTGATATGCTCATTACCTACGTTCAGTGTAACAGGTCCACTCCACTCTGCTACACCACAGATAAAATTATAGACATGCGCAGCATCCCACTCAGCAACAGGTACAACGAAATCTTCATCGCCAGGGAATCCGTGATAACTACTCTTGTTTTCGTCCTGGGGCAGGGAGATTGCGCTCCCTTCGTATAGCTTCCATATAGTACGGCAGAGCAGGTTTCCGCCGATCCGGGCCGACTCTAGCTCTAGTTGCGCGTAGCTCATACCGTCAGTTACAGGTATTGCCTGCTGAGCCACCATATCACCGCTATCCATACCTTCGTCCATGTAATGAATGGTGACTCCTGTTTGCTTACATCCCAGTCGGAACGTCCAGAATAAAGGTAGCGGACCACGATTTGCGGGCAACAATGATGGGTGTACATTGAGGCAACCCAGGGGCGCTATTTCTAAGATAGCACGCGGAATACGCTGCGAAAAGCAAGCTACACTAATAACATCTGGTTGATATGCAGTGAGGGTTGAGACGGTAACAGGATCCGATAAACGATGTACCTGCCATAGGGGTATCTTACGCTGCCAGGCCAGTTGTACTATGCTGCTATCAAGTGATGAATTGAGCACAGGAAGCGTAGAACGCGCTGGATGAGCCGGTTCCCGTCGATATATAGGCATCTGGTTAGAGCTTAAGCCCTGGGCCTGGTCTCCGGGTAAGACTACGGCGCACACTTCAATACCGCTCTCCAATAAAGCATGCAGAGATGGCAATGAAAAACTCCCCTGCATCCCCAAAAAGAGGGCACGTGGGCGACCTTCCATAAATTTGACATGAGCCTCCACATCATGTAGTATCTATATTATACATAGTATAGTGCAATCGGCAGCAACAGGAGTATCTATCATGGCACGCATGGTTAAATGTGTCAAACTTGGACGCGAACTCCCTGGCTTGGATAAACCACCCTTTCCAGGAGAGTTGGGTAAACGCATCTATGAGAATATATCAAAACAGGCTTACGATATGTGGCCCGCGCAGAGCACGCTCATCATCAATCACTACGGCTTGAACATGGCTGATCCCGAAGCTCGTAAATTGTTGCGTGAGCAAATGGAAGAATTCTTCTTCGGCCAGGAGGCAAAAATGCCAGAGGGCTGGATTCCGGAGACAGAAAGCACGGATACTCCAGAGCCCGCAGGAGTTGGCGCAAAAGGTGGACCGCCGAGCAGCAAAGGCGGCGGTGGAGCACCTCGTAAAAAATGAGATCTCCTGGCGATATCCTGCTCATTTCTTGTTATGAATTGGGCCATCAGCCCTTTCATCTCGCCTCTTTATGTGCCATGCTTCAGCAGGCTGGATATGCGCCTGCAACCGTGGATACTGCTGTTGAAACACTGACAGAAGTAGCAATCAGTCGAGCACGATTAGTCGCTATTTCTGTACCGATGCATACCGCATTACGCCTGGGACAACAGGTCGCGCTGCGCGTGCGTTCAATCAACCCATCTGCATCAATCTGTTTTTATGGTCTCTATGCCCTTCTCAACGCTGACTATCTGTTACTAGGTACGATCGATGCAGCCATTGGGGGGGAATATGAAGGGCCATTCCTCAATTATGTCGCTGCAGTTGAACAAGGTAAAACTGAGAGCATTGCAGGGGTCACCACCCGGCAATCCAAAAGCGGTCCCTGGATCAAGCGGACTTCTTTCGTAGCGCCCGTACGTCTGGATCTGCCTTCTCCTGATCACTATGCACGGTTAGAGACAAACGGGGTAGCATCACTGGCTGGTTATACTGAAACTACTCGTGGTTGTAAACACACATGCCTGCACTGCCCCATTACTCCCATCTATCATGGGCGCTTCTTTGCCGTACCAGTAGAGATCGTGCTGGCCGATATCCGCACACAGGTAAAGCAGGGAGTAGGTCACATTACATTTGGTGATCCAGACTTCTTCAATGGTCCCGGTCACGCCATGCGTATTACCCGCGCACTTCACCAGGAGTTCCCAGGTATCACTTTTGATGCTACAATCAAAATAGAGCACCTACTAAAGCATCGACACCTGCTCCCAGAGTTGAAGAGCCTGGGTTGCGCCTTCATTGTATCTGCCGTGGAATCCCTCAATGACAATGTCCTTCGCCATCTTGACAAAGGCCATACAAGTGCAGACGTAGCCGAAGCCATTGAACTGATGGCACAGATGGGAATTCCCTTGCGCCCGTCGCTGATGCCTTTCTCGCCCTGGGAAACATTGGAGAGCTATTTCACACTGCTGAACTTTTTTGAAGAGCGGAGACTCATTGAACAGATTGATCCCGTTCACTTTTCGATACGTCTGCTGGTACCTCCCGGCTCGACATTGCTTGATACAGTAGATAGCCCACAATGGTTAGGAGAACTGGATTCTGCTGCTTTCACGTACCGCTGGCGGCATCCCGATAGCCGCATGGACGCACTGTACGAGAAGGTTGCCGCATTAGTAGAAAGAGCCGAACGCGCGAAAGCCAGCCCAATCGAAACATTCTTCCATATTAAAGCTATGGCGCTGGCGATCTCAGGAAAAGATGTGGACGTGGTAGAAGCAGTGCAAGAGTATGGTAGTCCAAGGGTCTTACCTCACCTCACCGAATCCTGGTTCTGCTGAGCAGAGCCCACCGCCGGTCAGTTGGACCAGGCATTATAAACTATAAACCTTTAATCTTGTTACTTTTGATCGTTTCTTGTACACTATCCCGGGGTGTGTTTTTCACTCCAGTTTTTGGAAGCAACTATTGGTATTAAGGAGCAATGTTTCACATGCAGGTACCTCTCGTAGACTTACAAGCACAATACAGGACGATCAAGCAAGATGTGTTGTCGGCTATCGAAGAAACGCTTGAAAGCATGCAGTTATTTCTTGGCCCACAGACCCAGGCATTCGAGCGAGATTTTGCGACCTATTGCGACTGTCGTTATGGAGTGGGGGTAGCTACAGGCACAGATGCGCTCGCACTGGCATTGCGGGTGTGTGATATTGGAGATGGGGATGAAGTGATTACCGTCGCAAATACCTTTATTGCGACAGTGGAGGCGATAGCCCTGGTGGGAGCCACTCCCGTCTTTGTTGATATCGATCCAGAGACATACACCATGGATTGGCAACAGCTGGGTGGTGTGCTTACATCACGCACTCGCGCTATTATTCCTGTCCATTTATACGGTCATCCAGTCGAAATGCAACCCGTCTTAGAGTTTGCACGGGCTCACGAGCTACTGGTCATAGAAGACGCTTCACAGGCACATGGTGCCACATACCAGGGAAAGCGTGTGGGAAGTTTCGGCGATATTGGCTGTTTTAGCCTCTACTACAGCAAAAATCTGGGTGCTTATGGTGAGGCTGGTATCTGTGTCACTAACAATGAGATACTGGCTGACAAGTTGCGCATGTTGCGTGATCACGGCTCACGAGAGCGCTACCGTCATGAAATCCTTGGTGTCAATGCTCGCCCGGACGAAATTCAGGCTGCTGTACTGCGCGTAAAGCTCGCCCACCTAGATCAATGGAATACTGCGCGGCAGTTGCACGCGCAAACTTATACTGAACAACTTAAAAACCTGGTAGAGGCACTTCCTGTCGTCAGACCCGGGGGGACACACGTTTTTTATGTCTATGTCGTGCAGGTACGGGAACGCGATCTTTTTCGCCAGATCTTAGCACAGGAAGGAATAGCCACGGGAATACATTACCCGATACCTATTCATCTTCAACCGGCATGTACAACCTACGGCTTTGTGCGTGGAATGCTACCTGTGACGGAGGCCGTAACCGAGAATATAGTATCTCTCCCAATGTACCCAGAACTCACCACTGAACAATTGCATAAAGTGGTCGACGCAACCACAAAATATGCTACAGTGGCTGTTGAGCGGCCACTGTAGGCGTGTAACGAATTGTGTCCAGCTACGTGGAGTAGCTGGGCACAATCTAATGGCTCTCTCATATGCATCAATCAATTGTTGTGAGTTGTGAGTGCACCATCTACATCGGTGAAAGTGATGTATGATGAAGGAATCTCACTGTCAGATTCCATCACTTATTGATTCGCTTCAAGATTTGACATTTCTACACAAGTAGGTTATAGTATAGCAAGGCAGAGATGAAGATCAAAATAGTCGTTCTGCGGTCAGCTAATGACCGGGATAATCGTGTGTAATGCTCCAGTGTTGTTGCGCACACGTTTTCGCAACCTCATGCATGCTCATAAGGGCGGAGTGGTATGCAAAAAGCATTACTCAATTTTCGAATGTTGCTTTCCATCCTAGCGCGAATATGGAGCAAGCAAGCGGGTCCATCGGATTTCGTATGGCTTGCACGTTTTCGTTTGCTTGCCATCTATGTTATTCTCAAAGCCGCTCTGCTGCTGGCAGTTGGGTTAGTAGGTATGAGAATAAACGCGATAACTTCACCTTCCCCACTTAGTTTTATCCTCCTACATTGGATAATTACTATTTTGAGCTTAATAGCAATCATTCTATCACTTCTTCTAGGGTTGATATTTGCTAGCAAGCATAAGTCGCGTCCCATTGGTATAGTTATGCTTTGCATTGCCGATTTTTGTGTAATCCTGGCGGTATTATGTGCATGTATACTTGGGAGCCCGTTCCTTT
>WNGL01017995.1_pt1 | contig 11097 bp, 10 predicted proteins | sample 5400591 | NCBI WGS metagenome assembly WNGL01 (sample SAMN13153377, study PRJNA577476) | soil metagenome | isolation source: 80 cm soil or saprolite under Garry oak tree replicate 1 | place: USA:California | collected 2016-06-15
GGGTGAGCTGGCTGGCCAGGGCGAGCTGGAAGCGGCTGGGCTGGGCGGCATCCTCATCGCCCCAGTGCAGGTTGACGATGACGACCTTGGCGCCGTCGGTGCGGGCGCGGTGCGCGTCGGACAAGATCCGCGCCGCGCTGGCCCGGTTGACCGACCACGGGTGAGGCGAGGGGATACCGTTGGTCAGCTCGGTGTAGGCCAGGAACGCGACGCGGACCCCCTTGACCGTCATGATCAGCGGCGTTCTCTGCGCGGCCGCCGAGGAGAACGAGCCGGTGTGCGCCACCCCGGCCCGATCCAGCGCCCGGACGGTGTCGTCGACTCCGGTCTGCCCTTGATCAAGGGCGTGTGTCCCGGCCGTCGAGCACGCACGCCACCCGGTCTGCCGGATCGCGGTGGCCAGCTCCGGCGGCGTGTTGAACACCGGGTAGCCGGCCGGAGCGGCCGGGGTCATCGGCGTCTCGACATGGCACAGCGCCAGGTCGGCGCCCCGGATGAAGGGCTTGATCCTGGAGAGGAATGGAGCAAAGTCGTAGTGGCGGCCACCACCCAAGACCAGCGCCCGCTCAAAGACCGCTGAATGGATCAGCAAGTCCCCGCTCGCCTCGACCACCAGCTGGACGCCGTGGCCTTCGCTACCACGATGCAGCGAGGGAGCTGCCGCGGTGCCGCGGGCAGAACGGGCTGCGTGGCCGGCCGGGCGCCCGGAGGCGGTGCACCCGCCCGCAGCGATGGCCACCCCGACCACGCCGGCAACCATGATGGCGCGCTGCCACCGCCGGGCGCTGCGCGCCCCGGCGCCCTGACCTCGCTGCCGGGACTCCTCCCCGGACCGGGCCCCACTATGGGGCCCAGGCGTGCTCCAAGTCACCATGATCCCACCGGTGGCGTAACACTGACTTCAACCCAAAACGAACTGACCGCCGTGCTCAGGCGCCCGGGCGGCCTGCGGCCGCCCGCCGCTCCATGTGAGTGCCCCGGACCGTGTCACCTTATGCGGCGGTCTGGGCGTATTCATGGAACAGTCCGCCGAGCCGGCCGGCGGAACGGCAATACCGATCACCCCAGGGCTACTTCCCGGATCAAGAGCCGAAGTGTCCACCCCGAACAGAAGTGCCCAGATCGTCCTGTTCTGCGGCTTCGCCGCCGACCACCAGTTTGCAACCGAAACCACCCATATCGGCGGGACTGCGCGCGTCGCCATGCCGAGTACCGATCACGGAGCGTGATGACTCGCAGTAGTGGAAGGACTCGGCACCGCAGCGCCAGATGCGGCTATGTGCGACCGCTGCCTTCATTACCGCAGGCACCCGTCAGCGCTCCGGCCGATTACGGCATCGGCGTTTAGCGGTGACCGGTGATGGTAGCCGCCTACAGAAACCAGGAAAGCTCCTTGGGAGGATCCATCTGGTGTCCGTGGCGATCCAGGGCGCGACCGTCGCCCAGGACGACGGCGGGCCACCGCATCCGCCGCCTCGGCGGGTACCCTCGGAACCTTCTGCCGGACAAGAGATGAAGGGGATCACGCATGCTGGTCCTGACCGAGGCGGCCGCCGAGGCCGTCAAGTCCGTCACATCAAACCCGCAGGTCCCCGAGGGGACGGGCCTGCGGATCGCTCCCTCCGCCCCGGATTCCGGTAGCCCGGCCGAGTTCCAGCTCACAGCCGCGCTGGTCCCGGCGGAGGACGACCAGGTCATCGAGGCTGCCGGAGCACGCGTGTTCCTAGAGCCGCAGGCCGCAGCCTACCTTGAGGACAAGGTGCTCGACGCGCAGGTCGACGAGCAGGGCGAGGCCCACTTCTCCCTAGGCGTACAAGAACCCGGCCAGGCCTGATACCAGCACCATCGGGCGGCGATCGCTGGTTCTGGCAACCAGCGGCCGTCCGGCTGAACGGACGCCGGACAGCCGGGTGGAACGAAGCCGGGCAGCTGGCAGACGCAAGCCAGCAACGGCTGGTCAGACTAGGTGTCGCACGGCCACCCATAATCCTGGTGGCGGCTGTTCGCACCGGAAACCTGTCAAATGCCACTACGACGCGGACCGGCTCGCCGACGCTGCAGACAGACCTGTTATGCGCGGCAACGACCGGAAAGATTGATCAGTCGAAAACCGCCCAGATCGGCGGCGATGTGCGCGGGCTTGTGTTGGCGATTGGGTTACGCCGTGCGATCGTGATCGGCGAAGTTCGGCATGCGGACGGGTTGGCTGCCCGGCCGCAGCCTGCCGCCGGGCAGGGCTGGCGGGTACCTTCGGCGCTATGGAGAACTCAGTTGCACTGGTCACCGGCGCCAACAAGGGCATCGGCAAGGAGATCGCGCGCCAGCTCGCTGCTGCCGGCCTCGCCGTGTATGTCGGCTCCCGCGACGCCGCGCGCGGAGAACGCGCCGCTGAGGAGATCGGCCGCGGTGCCCGGCTGCTCGTCCTGGACGTCACCGACGCCGCGAGCATCGCCGCTGCCGCGCACAAGGTCCACTCCCTGGACATCCTGGTCAACAACGCGGGCATCTCCGGTGACGGCAAGACAGCAGACCGAGACGATGTTGGCGCTTTCCGTCGCATCTATGAGACGAACGTCTTCGGCGTCGCCGCGGTGACCAATGCCTTCCTGCCGGCGCTACGGCGGTCCGCGCATCCGCGGATCGTGAACATCTCCAGCGGCACCGGATCGCTGGCCTGGACGACCGGGCCGCAGTTCCCGCACCGCGGCACCTTCGCCGCATACCGGTCGTCCAAGGCAGCGCTGAACGCGCTGACCATCTATTACGCCCACGCTCTGGCCGATGCGGGCATCAAAGTCAATGCGCTGGCACCGGGCCTGCGCCGCACCGACCTCAACGCCGCCGCCGCCGCCAGCGATGGTGACCCGGCCGAGGCCGGGGCGGGCGCGGTCCGGCTGGCGCTGCTGCCAGACGACGGGCCGTCCGGAGAGTTCTTCTCCTGGGACGGGACGCCGGTTCCCTGGTAGGGGCGGCACCTAACGATCTCTCGGGCGCGCCATCCCAATGCGGCCGCCAACGTGACCAGGCAATACCTATCGGCGGGTATTCGCGCTCGTCATCGGCGGCAGCCGCTACGGCAGGTGGCCATCGCCCAGGCGTTGTTGGGTCGCCTCCGGCCGTTACTGGCTGAAGAAGGCCGCGGCCCGCCGGGCCATCTCCTCGGCCGACACGTCCTCGATGTGCTGGCTCATCATCCACTGCTGGCCAAACGGGTCACGCAGCCGACCGCCGCGCTCGCCGTAGAACTGATTCTCCAACGGGTAGATCACCTCCGCCCCGGCGGCCACCGCGCGCTGCCACGCCGCATCCACATCCTCCCAATACAGCGCCATCACACAGGTGACCATCCCGCCCAGCCGCCTCGGAGAGCTGACCGGCCCGTCCACGGCATCCTCGGTGATCATCACCACCGAGTCCCCGATCCGGATCTCGGCGTGGATCAGCTCGCCCCCCGGCCCGGTGAACCGCTCACCTACCTCCTCGGCGCCGAACGCCTGGCCGTAGAAGGCGATCGCGGCCGCGCCATCGGCCACCACCAGCCGCGGGGTGACCGTGTGTAGGCGCTCGGGGACCGGTCTCACCGCGCCGGGCTGGGATGCGGTCATCGGACCTCCAGGGCAAGGTCGTGAGATATTCACCGCCACCTTATTCATCACCCTGCGGCGCGTGCAGATCAGCCAGATCTGCACGCGTTATGAGCAGTACCGTCCCCCCGAGCAAGCCGCACCTAACGGCGGATCTCGCGTCTTGGCCGCAACCAGCGATCGTGACACTGGGTTGCAGATGCTCGAGGGCACGAGCGACCTGATCGAATATTCGCTTGATCGTGCCGAACTGGTTTAGGGGATGCGAGAGTGCAGATCGTCCAGTTCGGAAACGGCACCGGCGCGCTGCGCGCGCGGATCGAGCGGTTGCTCGCGCGCCGCATGTCGGCCCGCCGGTACCTTCCGTGTCGGCAGCCGACTGGCAGGGCCCCTTTCGCGCGGCCACGGACAGCCCTCGCTAGCCGCGTTCCGAACGCAGTGCCGCTCAGGGTAGCTGAGCAGGCTCGCCACAATCGCGTGTACCTGTAGGCGCCGAAGAACAACCCGTCGGTCCACGTCGCCTCTGCGCTGGCCAGGCAACTTGGAGCATGCGGTTTGTTCCGCTGCGAGTACCAGGTGACACCAGTCTCACCGTATTCGGTCGTGTACCTGATCGATCTCGGCTACCCGCCGCCTGCCGTCTCATGCGGCTGGTGCCAGAAAGCAACGGTCGGCATCCTGCAGGCACTCCAGGACTGGCTGCTCAGGTGAACGTGGCGCTCGCTATCTCGGTGCCGCCCGGTCCTACCAGCCGGGCCCCGGCCAGATCGCGCGGAGGCATGGGCGGCCGGATCACCCAGACCCCGCCGTCTCGGCCAACATGGAACGCTCCGGCAAACGCCTGCCGCCCGCCGGACGTACGCAGGTAACAGTGGTACCAGCCGGGTGCCGCGCCCGGGTTCAACACCATCACCACCAGGGGCTGCGGCGCACCCGTCACCGCCACTTCGCCGGCAGGCGCACCTGCCGGCGTGCGTAGCGCGGCCACCTCCGCGCCGCTGTAAGCGGGCTCTTGCGGTGCGCCGATCTGGTGGAGCCCAAAGCCCAGCGCGCCCGCGGCAGCCGCTGCGGCGGCGGCGAGACCGGCTCGCCGCCACCAGCCCGCCAGCCTGCGGCATGCTGCCTTCCCCCGGTGGCACCGGCCGGCTTGTCCCGGCACCGACTGGCGGAACGCTGCGGCCATCCGGCTTTCGAACCCGTCCGGTGCGCCCCGCGGCGGGACGAGGTCCAGCAGCCGGTCCGCAGCCGCGGCCAGCGAACCCACCTCGGCCTGGCAGCTTGCGCAGCGCTCCATGTGCTTCAGGGCAACCGCCCGGTCCGGCCCGGTCAGTATGCCGAGCGCGAGTTCCGCCGCGGCATCCTGGAACACCGCGCAGTCCATCTCGCTCATCGGCGAGTCTCCTCGGCCAGCGTCGACCGCAACCGGAGCATGCCGTCGCGGATGCGGGTCTTCGCGGTGCCAAGCGGGATCCGCTCCATTCTGCTGATCTCCTCGGCGGTCCGGCCAAACCAGGCCGCCAGCACGACTGCCCGCCGCTGCGGCGCGGGCAGCTCCCGGACGGCGGCGCGTACCCGCTCGGCGTCCTCGAGCCTGGTGATGTGATCAGACAGGTCGCCGTCGGCAAGTGCGAGCTGTGCCAGCAAAGCGTCCGGATCCACCGGCTCCGCCCGGCGCATCCGCAGCGTGTCGATCGCCAGGTTCCGGGTGATCGTGCACAACCAGGACCGCACGCTGCCCTTGCGGGCATCGAAGCTGGCACCATGAAGCCACGCGCGCAAGAAAGTCTCCTGAACTACGTCCTCGGCTAGGCCGGGGTCACCTACCAGCACCCAGGCTAGGCCGAACACCCGGGACTGGTGCCGTCGGACGAACGCCGTGCCGGCAGCGACCGTTCCGGCGGCCATTCCGGCGAGCAGCGCCTCGTCGGACAGCCCATCCGGCAGCGAGTCATCCGGTGCCATCACACTCATCCACATCAGGTAGTACGGATGCTGACGGCTTCCGGATTGATCTGCTGCCGGCGATCTCCGCCAGATTGCGGACGCTCCTTGCCAGGGCAGTCTGGGCCACCATTGCCAGGGCGAAGTCGCCGAGTCAGCCACGTCGCTAGCGCGTAGCCGGCAGAGAGCTGCTCCGCTGACGGTCGGCACTGCCCTTGGTAAGGAGGCTCGTCCCGCACACGCCACAGGGTGGGCTGCCGCAGTGACCGGGGGCAGAAATTTCGCCGCCGCACAATCCAACTGCGGGCCTGGCTCGTTATTAACACTGCCGGGCAATTCCGGCTTGAGGAAGGAGAACGCGCACAGGCCATACCGGGCCCGGCTTTGAAGGATTGCCATACTGGTTGTCCTTGTTGCCTTTTCGGTTCGCTGATGGGCGCGGGATTCGCGTCCGGCCAGTCGCTGTTACCAGGTGACGGCGGCGTCAGCGGACCAGAGGTGTGTGATGTTTTCTGTCAACTCGGCGTTGGGTGAGGTGAAATGGGAGATGGAAGCCAACGATTACTGGACGTTCGTCGGCTTGGTGATAGGCGCGTTCGCGATCGTCGTTGCGCCAAGGCTGATCCAGCCGGGGCACACGGCCAATTCCGTGATTTACCTCACCGGTGGCACGGTGGTGCTAGTGATGGCCTCGATCGCGCGCTGGCGGACTCGGCGTAAAGAGACCGAAGCCGCTGAATCCACCGCTCATGACCTGCGTAGCCAGGGTGCTTTCCAATGACGCTGGTCCAGGACGGCCCGCCGGTACACGCCGATAGCCGAGGGGTCGCCGCCCAGCCGCGGCGGCAGTTGCTATTCGACTGGGTAGTCAAGCGAGGTGTGCTACTCGTCCTGGTGACGGCGCCCCTAGACTCGCTGTTCCTCGGCGTGCTCCGGATTACGCCGCCGCGGATGGGATACCTGTACCTTTTGCTGGCCTCGATCGCGTTGCCGGCGTTTGTGGCCTGGCGGCGGGCACGATCGACCGATCCGGATGAGCCCGCCCAACACTTCCACCGGTACGCGCTGTATTCGCTTGTCCCGGTCGCCATGTTCAGCCTGGTACGCATCCCGGCGTTGTCGTTGACCAGGTTCGTGTTCTGGATGCCATGGTACGGATTCGGGGTGGGCGCGACCGGCCAGCCCCCTGGAACAATCGGTTCGCTGCTGCCGGGGGCTATGCTGTACCTGCTGCAGGGTTGGTCGCTCGGCATGGTGTACTACGTCTTGTTCAAGCGGCAAACTCTCCTCAACGCGATGCTGTTGTACACGGGTTTCATCTCGTCGCTGTACTCGTTCATCTTCCCCGTGTTCATCATGGTCGGGTTGCCCGCCACACCGGTGTTTCATCTCACCAATTACTGGGCGCACACAGCGATGGGTCTTACCGCTTGGTTCATGCCCCGATTCTGGCAGCGCACCTGGCCCCGGCTGGCTAGACCGGTGCGCGCTGGCGTGATAGCCGGGCTGGCGCTGGTGTTTGCGGCACCGTTCACGTACGTGCTGGCCACGGCAAATCTGTGGCAGTTCGGTGCGCAAGCGCATATCGAGGCAACCGCGTTTGACCGGGTGCAGGCTTCATTGAGCGGCGGCCCGGCGGTGTCGGTCGAGAGGGGTCAGGCGGAGTACGCCTACGTGCTGGTGCTCGGGCCGCGCGCGTACCGCAACTACGGCGGGGCCTACCGGGCGATAGACGCGACCGGAGTGCAGGTGCGAGGCCAGCTCAGCCGTGGCCAGCAGGTGATCGCCTGGTGCGCAGGTGATGTGGATGCGCTGCCGTCGGTACGCACCGTAAGGGATCCGGAGAGGTTCTTTGCGGCACTGTGGTCAGTCAACTACACCCGAGTTTCGGTTCGCTGTGCCGGCCCAGCGGCCGGTATCGGGCCCGGCCAGGTCATCAACGTGAGCTGGACCGCGCAACTGCTCCTGCAAGGCGAGCGGAGCACCGATCAGCGCACGCTCACCGGAGAGCAGCCAGCCCGGCTGACCGCAGGTACGCCCGCCAGTATGGCACCGGTTCCCGTCAACCCTGACCAGTAGGAGGGCGCATGTCAACGATCGCGCTGCCCACCACGACCAGCGCGGCGCCCAGCCCGGCCCCTCCCGGCCGTTTGGCGGCGCTACGTACCTGGGTTCTCCAGCGGGGCGTGCTGTTCGTGCTGTTGACGACGCCGATGCTCGCGCTGTTCGGTGGTTTCCTGTTGCGGTACACCACGCTACCGGTGTCGACGCTCCTGGTGTTCGGGTCATTCGCCCTGCTGCCGTTGTGGATCAGCTACCGTCGCTCGGTCTCGCGCGACCCGGATGAAGCCGGTACACCACATTCACCTGTACCTGAAGTGGGCCGTCTTGCCGTACGTCACTTTCAGCGTCGTCCGCATCCTGCCCTTCTACCTGTTCGGCATCAACTACTGGGGGGTGTGGTACAACTTCGGGGCTCAGCTCACCGGGGAACGACCGGGCACGCTTCCCGCGCTCCTCGCCGGCATGGCGATGTACACCATCCAGGGCATCGCCTTGAACACCAGCTTCTTCGTGCTGTTCCGGCGGCACTCGCTGCTCAACGCGCTGCTGTACATCGGCGTCTGGTTCTCGTCGCTCTTCAACTTCGTCTTCCCGGTCTATTCGCTGGCCGGTGACAAACTCACCCCAACCTGGTACGCCATCGACATCGTGGCCCACTTCGCGATGGCCCTGACCGCGTGGTCGATGCCCGGCCTGTGGGAAGGAATCCTGCCGCGGCTGCGGTTTCCCGCCCAGGCGGGTGTGCTGGCGGGCGCCGCCGTGCTGGTGATACTGCCGTACGGGTTCGGGATCGATCGCGCGGTGCAGTGGCAGTTCGCCGCCCAAGCTGCGGTCGAGCGCGCCGCGATGGCCCAGGTCACGATCGGCATCGAAGCCGGCCCGGTTAGGGTCACCGTGGGCGGCAACCAGGCCCGGTACGAGTTCGGCCTACAGGTTGCCCACCGCACCTACCTGAACACCAACGGCCTAGAACGAGACGTGGGGGTCGGGCCGGTGCAGGTGACGGGGCAGATAATCTCGTCTGGTCGGCCCGTTGCCTGGTGCTACGGCTACGCCGGGCCGCTCCCCTCGCCCAACAAGGTCGCCGACCCTAGAAGCTTCGCCACGGCCCTTGCCGAGGACGTACGTGTCACCGTGCCCGTGGTCTGCTATGGACTGGCGAACAGCTCCCAGAGCGCCCAGCAGGTCGTCGTGGAGTGGACTGCCCAGGCCGCTCTGGCGGGCGACCGGACCCAGCAGGTTCGTGACTTCCGCGGCCAGGAGTTGGTGGCGCTGGACCGGGCTGGCCCGGGCCGGTGACGGCCCCACCGGCCGTGATGCTGCCGGACGGAGCTACTGACATGACTGGATCCACCCTTGCTGCCATCCTCATCCCGCCCGCTGGGACGATCTTCCTCGTCGCGCGGCTGGCGGTGGTGTTCTACGCCGGCCGCGACCACCCCCCGCGGGCCGGCCGCAACCCGGCGCCCGGCCGCCAGAGCCCCGGCACGGCCGCGCCGGCTAGCCGGCGCCAGGCAGACGCCCGCCCACCGGATCGGGGGCGCGTGCCGGTGACAGCGGCCCGGCCCGGCAACGCCGCCGGCTGGCCAGTCCCGGACCAGGCACGACGATCGCCGCCGCCACGCCCGCCGGAATCGTCGCCGCCCAGATCGGAGGAGGAAACCATGCACCCCGAACTCCCGGCGCTGTCCCGGAGTGCAAAGTAGTTCAGGGAGTGTCGGCTGACCGGCTGTCGCGCCGCAGGGTGCGGTAGGGTGAGGCGGATCGCCTCGGCCGCCAGGTCGACGTTTCCGCTGTACCCCTCATTGAAGACGAGGAGATAGAGCACGCTCAGCCACGCGCAGTACCGTCCCGAGATCGCCGGGCTGGCCGAGTGGCAGCCCCGCGATCCGCCGCTTGGCCCGGCTGATCCGCTAGCTCGACGCTTTCCTCGTTCTCGGGGTTGTGCCAACGGGATGGCGACAACGGGACAGCGGGCGTCCTGGACACGAGCAGAACACTCTAATCTGCACGGTCGCAGGTGCATCTTAAGTCAACTCTGTACCCGACCATATCGGCGGGACTGTGCGCGGTTATCAAGAGCTCTTCGCGTCGTTGGCTGCAGGGCTGACCAGGTTACAGTCCCGCCGGTCAGGCCACCAGGGTCGCATATTAATACATCGCCGCTCTTTCTCGACTTTCGCGGTTATGCTGCGAGGTCTTCCCAGGCCAGGCGGATGACGTTGATTTCTTCTGGTGTCGGCTGGTCACGGCGAGATGCCTTAAATCTGGCGGCGATGATGACGCGGCCGAGCTTGCCGGCCATGTCAGTGGTCGAGGGCTGGGCCTTGGCGGTGTACCAGGGAGCGCGGGTACGATGTTCGCCGGCGTCGGCGGGGTCGTGGCCGGCGGTGGCATACCAGCAGGTCGGCTATCATCCAAACCCCAAGGTAGATGAGGGCACTCGTCCAGAACAGCAGGAATGTCGCCTTGTTATCGGCCCCCATAGGGAACAGGAACACGAACGCGTACACGCCTGCGTAAAGCGCGCTTGCCGCCGTGATCACCCGGCCGGGCCGCAGAACTGGCTGCTGGGCCTGCGCCCGGGCGGGCTCCGGCGGCGGGGCTGGGTCCGGCCTGGCGGGGATGCCGGCGGTGACCGCGGCTAGCTCCGCGTAGGTCCGCGACGCGAACGCCTGGCCCACCCGCAGGTCGAATTCGTCCTTGTCCAGCAGGCCCTGCACGAACACGGCCTTGAGGGTGCCGATCACCTGCTCGCGGTCGGCGTGCGACGCGCGCAGGCGACCGAGGCCCGCCGTGCCTGCTTCTATCTCGTCTCCCGGCCCTGTCATCACCGGCGCCTCCCCCACGAGCATAATGCAGGGCAAGCGTAGCGTGGCTGCCCGCTGGCGGGCCATCCTCGCAGGTGTCAACATCCGAACCGCCGCGGATGCCCCGCTTGTCCTGAGTGCAGCCCGGCCGGCACTCCTGGCACCGGCCACGCTCGAGCGCTCGCACGCCGGGCTCTGCCAGCCCTCGAATTCCGCGAAAGTCGAGTCTTATCGCGAACGTACTAATTTGCCGCGGACAGGGTTACGCCAAGCGGGGATCCAGGACGGTTAGGTTCGGGTTCTGTCGGCTTCCTGGTCATGCGGCAGCAACTCGATCATGAAAGACAGCAGGTCGCTTGCAACCTGCCGGTCGAGCCGATCCGGATCCTTCATGGTGTCGACGAAGCCGACGGTGCCGTCTTCGGCTAGTACGGCAGCCGCATTTCGCTAGCTGACCAGGGCGATGTCGGCGTCGCGGGCGAGTCTGGCGCGTTGGTGGAACCATCGTGAGCGGGCCTGGTGGCGGCGGGTCCATGCGTCCCAGTGGATGACAAGCCACCGGGGCAGGGGCCGGGTGGTGAGGGCGGCGAGGAGGCGCTTGATCTCCGGGATGGTCAGCGGGATCATGCCGGGCTCGGCGGGTGGCGGCTGATCGGCGCGGACCGGGGGCGGTGCCTGGGTGTCGGTGCGGTCGCGCA
>WNGL01009768.1_pt1 | contig 11096 bp, 7 predicted proteins | sample 5400591 | NCBI WGS metagenome assembly WNGL01 (sample SAMN13153377, study PRJNA577476) | soil metagenome | isolation source: 80 cm soil or saprolite under Garry oak tree replicate 1 | place: USA:California | collected 2016-06-15
CCAGCGAACAGCGCCAGGCCTTCGACCTCATCGGCGCCCCCATCCCGCTCGCCTTGACGTAGCCAGGACAACCAGTCTCGCCGACGGCAAAACCGCCGGTCAGCGCCGCGCTCGGCTACCAAATCACCCGTAACTTCAGCTTAGCCCCGCCTATTGGGGCCATGGGGCCCGCGACCCACATTGCCGGGCACGGCTGAGTGACGAGTGGTGCCTGTGAAGCGTCTGAGGCGATTGTCGACGGATGCCTGAGGGCGTCACCTCGAGATTGCGCCCAGAGCCGCGATGCGGGTGGCCCTGACTCCTGAACCTGAGGGCGAGAGCATCAACAGTGGCCGTCTTGCGGGTGCTGCCTTGGATAGTGTGATGGCCAGGGTGCCATCTGGCCTGGAGACGGCTCCCGGGAAGGCGTACATGTCGGACACGGACACCGGCCCCGAAGAGGCCGCCGCGACGGTCGCGGCGCAGGAGTCGCGCGCGCTGGCACCCTCGCTGGCTGAATGGGGGCTGGCCGAGCAAGGGCTGGCCGAGCGGGTCACGGCTGAGGGCGCTGAGCCGCCCGGCGCACGCAGGCGGTCGTGGCAGGCCGGCTGGCTGGTCATCGCCGTTCCGGCGGTCACGGCGTTCGCGGTCGGCGGGTACGAGATCGGCAGTCCCTCGTTCTGGCGGGACGAGGCGTACACCAAGGACGCGATCGGGCGGCCGGCGGGCCATATCTTCGCCCTGCTCGGGCACCAGGACGCCGTGCACGGTGCCTACTACCTGCTGATGCACGTGATCGCGGCCGCCGCGGGCACCTCGGCCACCGCGCTGCGGTTCCCCTCGCTGTGCGCCATGGTCATCGCGGCCGGGTTCGTGGCGGCGACCGGCCGCCGGGCAGCCGCCCTGGCGGCCGCGCCGGGCAGCCGCGGGCGCCTGGACATCCCGGCGCTGACCGGGCTGCTGTCCGGCCTGCTGTTCGCGACCGCGCCCTACATGACCTTCTACGCGCAGATGGCCAGGTCGTACGCGATCGAGACGATGTTCGCCTCGATCGCCAGCTACCTGCTGCTGCGCGCCTATCCGGACGGCCGCTGGCGCTGGTGGTCGGCGTACGGGGCCGCGGTGGCGCTGACCGGCCTGTTCAACGTCTTCGGGCTGCTGATCCTGGCCGCGCACGGCGTCACGCTGCTGCTGACCGGCGCCCGCGGCCCGTCCGCGGCCGGACGCCGGATCGGGCGGGTTCCGCTGCGCTGGCTGGCCGTCTCGGCGGCCGCGGTGGCCGTGCTCGGCCCGCTGCTCGGCGTGGCCCGCGGCCAGCAGCAGCAGATCCAGTGGCTGACCCGGCCCGACTTCAGCGCGATGGAAAGGCTCCTCACCGACCTGGCGGGCTCCCGGGCGCTGATCATCCCGTTCGCGCTGCTGGCGCTGGCGGGCCTGGCCACCGCCTGCCTGGCGGACGACTGGCGGCCGCTGAACCCCGCGGCGATAGCGCTGCCGTGGCTGGTCGTGCCGCCGTTGCTGCTGATCGCGGCGTCGTTCGTCAAGCCGGTCTACTACGTACGCTACGTCGAGTTCTGCCTGCCCGCGCTTTCGATCCTGGCCGGCGCGGGCCTGGCCGGGCTGATCAGGTTCACGGCGGGCGCACCGCTGGGTAGGCTGCGGCACGGCCGGGTGCGCCTGGCCTGGCTGCCCGCCGTCGTGGTCATCGCGGGGCTCGCCGCCCTGCTGGCCGGACCGCAGCAGGCGATCAGGCAGACCGCCGCGCGCCCGGACAACCTGCGTCTGGCCTCTGCCATCGTGGCGGCCAACGAGCAACCCGGCGACGTGGTCTTCTACATCCCGTTCACCATGCGCGTGCTCGGCACCGGGTACCCGGTGCCGTTCGCCCGGCTGCGCGACATCGCGCTGGCGAAGTCACCGCTCGCCTCGGCCACCCTGACCGGCACCGAGGTCGGCAATCCCGCCGAGCTGGCGGGACGGTTCACCGACGTCAGGCGCGTGTGGGTGGTCACCGGCGCCAGCAACTACAAGTTCCCCGTCCCGTCCACGCGGGCCGACAAGGAGAAGATGGCGCTGATCGCCGGGGCCGGGCTGCATATCCAGCACCGCTGGCAAGCCGGCGAGGTCATGCTGACCCTGTACGGCGACTGAACAGGCTCAGGCACCGGCTGAGCAGGGTCAGGCGCCGGCTGAGCAGGGTCAGGCGCCGGCTGAGCAGGGTCAGGCGCCGGCTGAGCAGGCTCGGGCGCCGGCTGAGCAGGCTCAGGCGCCGGACGGCTCGAGGCTCAGGCGCCGGATGACTCCGCCCGCGGCGCGCCGAACCCGCCCGCCAGCAACTGCTCCCGGATCTTCCTGCGACCGCGGTGCAGCCGCGACATCACCGTGCCGACCGGCGTGCCCATGATCTCGGCGATCTCGCGGTACGGGTACCCCTCGATGTCCGCCAGGTAGACCGCCGTGCGGAACTCGCCGGGCAGGTCGCGCAGCGCCCGCAGCAGGTCCGAGTCGGTGGTCCGGTCCAGTGCCTCCGCCTCGGCAGAGGGTACCGGCGGCGTCAGCCGGTCGGCCGACATCTGCCATTCCTGCAGGTCGCTGCCGAGCGCCTGCTGCGGCTCGCGACGGCGCTTGCGGTACACGTTGATGAAGGTGGTCGTCAGGATCCTGTTCAGCCAGGCCCGCAGGTTGGTGCCCGGCGTGAACTGCGCGAACGCCGCGTAGGCCTTGACCGACGTCTCCTGGACGAGGTCCTCGGCGTCGGTTGGGTTCCTCGTCATCCGGAGCGCCGCCGGGTACAGCTGGCCAAGCTGCGGAATGACGTCGCGCTCGAATCGCGCGCGATCATCGCTAGAGTGTTCGGCTCGGCTCATGTTCGGCTCCGGAGGTTTGTCAGCTCACTGTATATAGACGCACAAGAGGCCCGGAATCGTACCCCCGTGTTGCGAAAATCACGTCGGCGTCGGCGGTTTCAGCTTCCCCGTCCGCTAACGCCGTAAACAAGTATGCACACGCTGGCTGAGGAGAAGCTGAAAGCGCGCTCAGGAGAGGGGAAGAAGCAGGCCGGGTCGGCCGGGCGGACCGGGCGGGCCCTCAGATCCAGCCCTTGCCGATCCGGTACCACATGTGGCTGTACCAGTCATGGTAGAGGATGACCTGGCCGGCCAGAATCGAATAGAAGTACCAGAACATCAGCAGGACGCAGAGCAGGTAGGCGCCGACGATGAGAGCGCCGGTGGACCGGCGCAGCGCGCTGGCCGTGGCCGGCCCGAGGATCAACCCTAGGCAGAGCACGATGGACAAGATCAGGAAGGGCTCGAATTCCAGCGCGTAGTAGTAGAACTTGGTCCGGGTGACCAGCGGGAACCAGGGGCCCCAGCCGGCCAGCACGCCGAGCAGCACCGCGCCGGCCCGCCAGTCCCTGTGCATCAGCCACCAGCCCAGGCAGAACAGCAGGGCCAGCATGGAGCCCCACCAGATGGCCGGGGTTCCCATCGCGAGCACCTCCTGCGACCATTCCTGGCCGCCGTACCCGGACGGGCAGTAGTGGGAGGGGCCGGCCACCGGGACCTGGTAGCACTCGTAGAAGAAGGCGACCGGCCTGGTGACCAGCAGCCAGTCCCACGGCTGCGACTGGTACGGGTGCGAGGAGCGCAGGCCTAGGCCGAACGTGATCGCCTGCAGGTGGTACTCGTACAGCGAGTACAGGGCCGAGATGACCGGAGTGTGCACGCCGTGCTGCTGTGCGTAGTCCCGGAAGTAGCCGGTGCTGGTGGCGAACCAGCCGCTCCAGGTGGCGATGTAGACGGCCAGCGGGATCACGATGAACGTCACCGGCAGCCACAGGGTCTCGCGGAGCCCGCCGCGGACGAAGGACTTCAGGCCGGCCGCGCGGCGGGCGCCGATGTCCCACGCGGTGCCGAGCGCGGCGAACCCGACGACGTACCAGATCGCGTTCCACTTGGTGGCCAGGGCCAGGCCGAGGAACAGGCCGGCCGCCACCCGCCAGCGGCGGATGCCGAGCCGGGGCCCGGACCCGTTACCCTGGCCGCCGTCCCCCCGCGCGACCCGCTCGGCGAGCCTGGCCCGCGAGACGTCCCGGTCGACCAGGACGCAGCCGAACGCGGCGAGGACGAAGAACATCAGGAAGATGTCGAGGATCCCGGTCCGGGACAGCACGAACTCCAGGCCGTCCAGGGACATCAGCAGCCCGGCGATGCAGCCGAGCAGGGTCGACCTGGTCATCCGGCGGGCGATGCGGCACATCAGCAGGATGGCCAGCGAGCCGAACACCGCGCTGGCGAAGCGCCAGCCGAACGAGTTCAGGCCGAACAGCCACTCGCCCGCGGCGATAAGCAGCTTGCCCGCCTCCGGCTGGACCACGTACTCGCCGCACGCCGACGTGCCGTTGCAGGCCGCGAAGATGTTGGTGTGCCCGGACTGGATGATGGGGTTGGCGTTGCCGACCAGGTTCCACTCGACCCCGTGCTGCAGGATGCTCCAGGCGTCCTTGGCGTAATAGGTCTCGTCGAAGATCAGCGCGCGAGGCACCCGCAGCCGGTTGAAGCGCAGGAACGTGCCGAACGCGGTGACCAGCAGCGGGCCCAGCCATCCCCACGGCCGGTCATCCGGCATCGGGGCCGCCAGGCGAGCGCGGAGCACCGCGAGCCGGCCGGCTTCGTCGGTGGGCGGCGTGGCGGGAATGTCCGCCTCGGTTGCCATCATCGGCCACATGCTACTTGCGGCGGTAGAGTCCGGCTAGCCGGAGGGCGGTGTGCACGAAAATTTGGCCAGGAAGGAGCGCGGTACGGACATGTCGGGATCGGTGCCGGGCGAGGCCGGCGAGGGCGGCGGCGTGCTGACGCTGGCTGCGGTGCCCATCGGCCGGGCCGAGGACGCGTCGGCCCGGCTGGCCGCCGAGCTCACCCGGGCCACGCTGATAGCGGCCGAGGACACCCGCCGGGTGCGCTGGCTGGCGTCGAGCCTGAACGTCGAGCTCAGGGCCCGTGTCGTCTCCTACTATGACGCCGTGGAGGCGCGCCGGACGGCGGGCCTGCTCGGCGAGCTCATGGCGGGCCAGGACATCCTGCTCGTCACCGACGCGGGGACGCCCGGCATCAGCGATCCCGGCTACCGGCTGGTGGCCGCGGCGGCCGGGGCCGGCCTGCGGGTGACCGCCCTGCCGGGCCCGTCGGCGGTGACGACCGCGCTGGCCGTCTCCGGGCTGCCCACCGACCGGTTCAGCTTCGAAGGCTTCCCGCCGCGCGGTCCCGGCGAGCGAGCCAGGCGCTTCGCCGAACTGGCCGAGGACCGCCGTACCCAGGTCTTCTTCGAGTCCGGCCGCAGGCTGGCGGCGACGCTGGCCGGGCTGGCGGTCTCCCACGGGGAGGACCGCCCGGCCGTGGTGTGCCGCGAGCTGACCAAGATTCACGAGGAGATCAAGCGCGGCACGCTGGCCGAACTCGCCGCGTGGGCGGCCAGCGTCAGCGCCGCCGATCCCCGGGACGCCAAGCGGAAGAAGGGGTCAGGCGCCGTCCGCGGCGAGATCACGCTCGTCGTCGCCGGCGCCGCTCGCAGCAGCCGGCGCCGGGTCCGCGACAGAGGAGGCGGCGGAGACGGCGGAAACCCCGGCGTCCCGCTGCCCCCGGCCCGCTAGCCGGCGCACCAGGTCGCCGCCCGCGGTGCCGGGGGCGAACGCCATGACCGCCGCCAGGCAGGCGAACGGCACGGCCACCAGCACGTACCGGTAGTCGAACTCGGCCGTCGCCGCCGGGATGAAGATCAGCGCGAACGAGACCGTCCACGGCAGCAGCGCCTCCCCGCCGAGCCGCCGCCAGGCCAGCACCAGGCCGGCCAGCCCGGCCAGCAGGATGAGCCCGTACACGGTGCCCGGCAGGTAGATGTGGTGCTCGTACAGCCGCAGGACGTTGGCGAACGGCGCCACGACCTGGGTGAGCGGGTTGCCGTGCACGTATGCGGCCGCGTAGGAGTCGTAGCGGCCGAGGCGGGCCTTGTCCCAGGACGGGATGGGCAGCGAGCGGTAGCCGAAGATGTACTCGTTGTACGTCGCGGCGTTCGGGAAGACCACCCGCTTCCAGCCGAACACCCGCCAGGTGTCGTCGAACACGGCCCGGGCGTAGTCCAGCGGCTGCGCCTCGATGGCCCGGATGGCGAAGCTCTCCGCCAGGCTGTTGGGCACCGGCGAGAACTTCGGCGGCGGGAAGGCGTTCAGCGGCGACGAGGGCGTCCAGATGTAGGCCTGCGCGATCGGCCGCTGATCCGGCGGGACGGTAGTGCACAGCGAAAGCTCGCCGTTGTCCGGCGGGGTGAGGGGGATGTGCATCTTGGAGCACTCGGCGAACGTCATCACCCGGGAGTACAGGAACACGCCGGTGGCGCTGCTCATCGCGAACTGGCCGTGCTCCATGTCGAACAGCCCCGCGTACCCGAAGACCGGGATCAGGCACACCACGATGGTGGCCACGACCTTCCGCCAGCTGATCCGCCGGATGATCATGTACACGGCGAAGACCGCGAGCAGCGGCAGCCCGACCGCCCGCATGATCTCGGCGACGCCGAGCAGGGCGCCGACCAGCAGGCACCGGCGCATGGACGGCACCGGGTCCCACAGCAGCAGCGTGACCGCCAGCGCGAGCAGGAACAGGAACGGCAGGTCGGCCATGACCAGGTGCTCGAGCTGGATCTCGAAGCCGTCGTAGAGCACCGGCACGGCCGCCAGCGTGGCCAGCCAGGCCCGGGCGCCGAACCGGTGCCTGGCCAGCGCGTAGACCATGACGCCGACCGCCAGGCCCATCAGGTGTTGCAGAATTGTTACAACAGCATAGGTGTGAAACGGCTGCAGGACCTTCAGCCACATCGAGTACCCGGACACCCGGGTCGGGTCGAGCTGGAAGTGGACCGTGTTCTGCACGTACTCGAACGAGTCGTTGAACCAGGCCTGCCACCGGTAGCCGAGTTCGGCGTCCACCCGGAGCAGGACGGCGGGAGTGAGCACGATGAGAAACAGGCGGTGCCCGGACCAGGTACGGGCGGCCAGCCCGCGGACGCGGGCCCAGCGGGGCTCGGTAGACCGGATTGACCAGGCTCGCCGCGCCGATGGCTCACGCGACGGGGCCGCAGGCATTACCCTCAAGCCGTACCCTCCTGTGCTGGGTTGATGACCCTGACAATGAACAAGCGGCCGCTTCGGTGCTTTCGTCCCTCGCCTACGGTAGTACGATGCGCGACCCGGACTGAGCCATCCAGGCGGATCCGCGGACGGTGAAGGAGACGAAAAACGTGGAGCTGACCGTGGTCATGCCCTGCCTCAACGAGGCAGAGACCGTGGCGACGTGCGTTCGCAAGGCTATGAGATTCCTGGCCGCGAGCGGTATCAGCGGTGAGGTACTTGTCGCCGACAACGGCAGCACGGACGGCAGCCAGCGGCTGGCCGAAGAGGCGGGCGCCCGGGTGGTGCCGATCAGTGACAAGGGTTACGGCAACGCGCTGATGGGCGGCATCGTCGCCGCCCGCGGCACGTACGTCATCATGGGCGACGCCGACGATAGCTATGATTTCACCAACCTGATGCCCTTCGTTAACGAACTGCGCAAGGGCGCGGACCTGGTGATGGGCAACCGGTTCCGGGGCGGGATCGCGCCCGGCGCGATGCCGCCGCTGCACAGGTACCTGGGCAACCCGGTGCTCAGCTTCGTCGGCCGGCTGTTCTTCCGCAGCACAATCGGTGACTTCCACTGCGGCCTGCGCGGGTTCAGCCGGGACAGCGTGATGGCGCTCAACCTGCAGGCGACCGGGATGGAGTTCGCCAGCGAGATGGTGGTCAAGGCGACCCTGGCCGGCCAGCACGTGACCGAGGTGCCGACCACGCTGTCCAAGGACGGCCGGAGCAGGCCGCCGCACCTGCGCTCCTGGCGGGACGGCTGGCGCCACCTGCGGTTCCTGCTGCTGTTCAGCCCGCGCTGGCTGTTTTTCCTGCCCGGCCTGGCCCTGCTCGTCGCGGGCCTGGCCATCGGCGCCATCGTGGTGCCGCACCCGTTCAGCATCGGCAGCGTGACCTTCGACGTCGACACGCTGGTCGCGGCCTCGGCGATGGTGGTGATCGGTTTCCAGGCCGTGCTGTTCTGGCTGTTCACCCAGGTGTACGCCGGGTCGGAGGGCTTCTTGCCCGAGGAGCCGAAGGTGCAGCGGGTGCTGGAGAAGCTCAGCCTGGAGCGCGGGCTGATGCTGGGCGGACTGATCGGCCTCGCGGGCCTGGCCGGGCTGATCTTCTCGCTGCTGTACTGGAACGGCCAGAAGTTCCACCAGCTCAACTACGAGCACTCGCTCCGGCTGATGATTCCCTCGGTGACCGCGCTGATCGTGAGCTGCCAGGTGGTCCTGGGCACGTTCTTCCTGTCCATCCTCGGCATCAAGCACACGCGCCACCCGGTGACCGCGGCGCCGGCTCCCCGGCCGGACGTCCACCTCCCCGGCCCTGCCGCCTCAGATGGGGCCGTCGATCACCGTGAGCAGTCGGCCGCTGCCCCTAGGCTTTAGCCATGCGCACCATCTTGTCGGCTCCGGCCTGGCCTTACGCGAACGGTCCGCGGCACATCGGGCACGTCTCCGGTTTCGCGCTGCCCTGCGACATGTTCAGCCGGTACCAGCGGATGGCGGGCAACCGGGTGCTGATGGTGAGCGGCACCGACGAGCACGGCACCCCGATCCAGGTCCAGGCCGACGCCGAGGGCGTGTCGGCCCGGGCGCTGGCCGACCGCTACAACCGGGTCATCGTGGACGACCTGACCAGCCTGGGCATGACCTACGACCTGTTCACCCGCACCACCACGCTGAACCATTACGCGGTCACCCAGGAGATGTTCATCCGGCTGCTGGAAAACGGCTACATCTTCCCCAAGACCACACTCGGCGCGATCTCGCCGTCCACCGGGCGGACGCTGCCCGACCGCTACATCGAGGGCACCTGCCCGATCTGCGGGTACCCGAGCGCCCGCGGCGACCAGTGCGACAACTGCGGCAACCAGCTCGACCCGGCCGACCTGATCAACCCCCGGTCCAGGATCAACGGTGAGACCCCGGTCTTCCGCGAGACCGAGCACTACTTCCTCGACCTCCCGGCGTTCGCCGAGGTGCTCGGCAGCTGGCTGCAGGCCAAGGCGGGCCACTGGCGGCCGAACGTGCTCAAGTTCTCCCTCAACCTCCTCGACGACCTGCAGCCGCGGGCGATCACCAGGGACCTGGACTGGGGCGTGCCGGTGCCGCTCGACGGCTGGCGGGACCGGCCGGACAAGCGCATCTACGTCTGGTTCGACGCGGTGATCGGATACCTGTCCGCGTCGATCGAGTGGGCGCGGCGCAGTGGCGACCCGGACGCCTGGCGCGCCTGGTGGAACGCGCCCGACGCCGAGGCGTACTACTTCATGGGCAAGGACAACATCGTCTTCCACTCCGAGATCTGGCCGGCCATGCTGCTCGGCTACAGCGGGCTCGGCGCCCGCGGCGGCTCGCCCGGCCCGCTCGGCCGACTCAACCTGCCGACCGAGGTGGTCTCCAGCGAGTACCTGACGATGGAGGGCCGCAAGTTCTCCTCCTCCCGCGCGGTGGTGATCTACGTCCGCGACTTCCTGGCCCGCTACGACGTGGACGCGCTGCGCTACTACGTGGCCATCGCCGGGCCGGAGAACCAGGACACCGACTTCACCTGGAGCGAGTTCGTCCGCAGGAATAACGACGAACTGGTCGCGACCTGGGGGAACCTGGTGAACCGCGCGGTCTCGTTCGCGGCGAAGAACATCGGTACCATCCCCGAGGCGGGCCAGCTGACCGCACTCGACCAGGACCTGCTGGCCAGGTCGAGGCAGGCCTTCGGCGCCGTCGGGGATCACCTGGCCGCGTCCCGGTTCAAGTTCGCGATCAACGAGGCGATGCGGACGGTGGCCGAGGCCAACAAGTACTTCTCCGAGCAGGCGCCGTGGAAGCTGCGCGACTCCGACCCGGACCGGATGCGGTCCGTGCTGCACGTGGCCCTGCAACTGGTCGACGACGCCAAGACGCTGCTCACCCCGTTCCTGCCCCGATCGTCCCAGCAGGTGCACGAGATGCTGGGAGGAGTCGGCACCTGGTCGGACATGCCGCACGTCGAGGAGGTCGACGAGGAGGGCGGCCCGTCCTACCCGGTGATCACCGGGCGCTACGACGGCGCCGCCCGCTGGGCGTCGCAGCCGCTGCGCCCCGGCACCTCGCTGGCCGCGCCCAAGCCGCTGTTCACCAAGCTGGACACCTCGGTGGTGGACGAGGAACTCGCCCGGCTCGGGGCGTCATGAGCAGGAATTTTCTGCCGAACGGGTCGCGGTGACGGCCCCGGCGCAGCCCTCTCCGCTACCCCGGCCGGCCCTCGACAGCCACACTCACCTGGACATGCTCGACCTACCGCTGCCGGGGGTGCTCGCCGCGGCGCGGGCCGCGGGCATCGCCCGGGTCGTGACGATCGGCTGTGACCTGGCGTCCTCTCGCTGGGCGGCACGCTGCGCCGCCGAGCACCAGGAGGTGTACGCGGCGGCGGCGATCCACCCGAACGAGACCGAGACGGTCACCGAAGAGGCGCCCGCCGAAACAGTGCTGGCCGAGATTGGGGCCCTCGCGACGCAGCCGCGGGTGGTCGCGGTCGGGGAGACGGGCCTGGACTACTACCGCGACCACGCCGCGCCCGACGTGCAGCGCTGGTGGTTCCGCGAGCACATCAAGATCGCCAAGCGGGCCGGGAAGGCGCTGATGATCCACGACCGGGAGGCGCACGCCGACGTGCTGCGCATCCTGGAGGAGGAGGGCCCGCCGGACCGGGTGGTGTTCCACTGCTTCTCCGGCGACGTGGCCATGGTCAAGCAGTGCGCCGAGGCGGGTTACGTGATGTCGTTCGCGGGCAACGTGACGTTCGCCAACGCGCAGCCGCTCCGCGACGCCGCCGCGGCGGCCCCGGCCGAGCTCATCCTGGCCGAAACCGACGCGCCGTTCCTCACCCCGGTACCGAACCGCGGCAGGCCCAACGAGCCCGCCCTGACCGCGGACACCCTGCGCGCCCTGGCCGAGGTGAAGGGCATGGACCT
>WNGL01009772.1_pt1 | contig 11095 bp, 16 predicted proteins | sample 5400591 | NCBI WGS metagenome assembly WNGL01 (sample SAMN13153377, study PRJNA577476) | soil metagenome | isolation source: 80 cm soil or saprolite under Garry oak tree replicate 1 | place: USA:California | collected 2016-06-15
CGGGGACATCGGACACATCATCGTCGACCGGAACGGACGACTCTGCACCTGTGGGGCGCGCGGATGCCTCGAAGCCATGGTCAACTCGGCCTCGCTTTCCGAGCGAGCCGGCGGACGATCAGTTCGCGAAATAGTGGACAGCGCGCGGGATGGAGATGAGCCGGCCCAGAAAGCACTGGCCGAAACGGGGTGGTGGCTGGGACTCGGGCTTGCGTCGCTCTCACCATTATTCTCCCCAGACAGAATCGTGCTCGGTGGAGGAATCTCCTCCGCGGGGGACCTTCTCCTGGACCCCACGCGAGCGAGCTATCGTACGCACGTCCGCCCCGAGTTTCGCGAGACCACTCAGCTGGTCGGCTCGGCGTTCAACGGATGGGACGGGATAGTTGGCGCGGCGAGTCTCTTTCTGAGTCCCGTCGCGTAGCGATGCCGACGTTCATGCGCGCGTCGCTTCGTCAGTTGCTGCTCGGCGTTGTATTCATTGGGATCGTGGGTCTTGAAGTAGAGCTCGCGCTTCTCAGACACGCGGAGTCTTTCTCACAATGGATTCCGCACGTGACACTGATTATCGGCCTGCTGAGCACTGCGATGGTTTTTTTCCGGACCGGCCGGGTGACCCTTCGAGTCTTTCAGACATTGATGGTGATCTTCCTGGTTGTCGGAGCACTTGGGGTCTATCTGCATTACCGCGGCAACGTCGAGTTCGCGCTCGAGCGCTATCCTTCGCTCACGGGTGTAAGCCTGATTTGGAAAGCTTTGCGCGGCGCGAGTCCGGCGCTGGCGCCTGCGGCGCTGTCTCAGCTCGGTCTGCTGGGACTACTCTATACTTACAGGCATCCGGCCCTTGCTCGAAACAGCGCTCAAGGGCATGAGAGCGTAGACTAAACGACGACCGTAGGGACATCATTCAGACTCGGCGCACGAGCGCCGAAATACAACTGGAGAATCTCCCATGACCCGTTTCATTAACCCGCCCACGCTGTTGACGCTCTTCGCAGTTTTCGTTGTCGCGGCTTGCAGCCGCAAGTCGGAGACGCAAGCCGATACCGGGATGGCGGTGAGCGACACTGCCATGGCTCCATCAGCCGCCGCATCGAGTACCCCGGCGGCAAGCAGCACCAGCCCGAGTGGAACGGCAATCGTACCGATCAACATCAACACAGCTACCGACGCCCAGATTCTGAGCATTCCGGGAGTTGGCCCACGCATGTTGAGGGAGTTCAAGGAATACCGACCCTACACGTCGATCGAGCAGTTTCGGCGCGAGATCGGGAAGTACGTGGACAAAGCCGAGGTCGCGCGGCTCGAGCAGTACATAGTCATCAAGTAGACCCGCTACGCCTTTGTGTTGGTTAAACGGTATCTGATACCGAGCGATTACCCGGCTGAAGAGGCGTGGCGTTTAGTCGATTGGTGCAAAAAGCACGGGGCAGACGAATTCACTATTGATTGCCTCGGCTCTGATTCGGACGCGACAGCGAGAGTGCGGCGTCGGTTCGAGAAAGTCGTCGAGGCGTGTTCCCGGGGAGAGGAAGTCCGCGAGCGGATGAGCGGCCGGACGGCTGATGATCTGACGCGACTCACAGAGCTCTGGGAGGTCAATCGCATTTCGATAAGCGCATTGCAACAGGTGCTGCCAGCGGGCCTGATGCAATATGAGCCTCACGACGACGCGTGGTTCGAAAACCCCATATTCTACCGCGACGGCGATCTTATGCTCGGCGTGCTATCGCACGAGGCGTTTGCCGTCCTGCGCGTGTCAGAAATCGAAGCGGGCGAACTTGCGTCTGCTGGTTTCATCAGTCACGATTCCCTGCCGCGCGTTGATTAGCCCCGCTTGAACCGGAGGAGTACGACGATGTGCCGCAACATCAAGACGCTCGCCAACTTTGAGCCACCTGCCACTGACGACGAGATTCGCGCTTCGGCGCTTCAGTTCGTGCGAAAGTTGACTGGTACGACTCGACCGTCGCGCGCTAATGAGCCCGCTTTCAATCAGGCCGTCGACGAAGTGACGGCGGCGGCGCAAAAGGTAGTGCACTCGTTCAGTACGAATGCGCCTGCGCGCAATCGTGAGGAAGAGGCGCGAAAAGCCCACGAAAGAGCGCTGAAGCGGTTTGCCTGACATGGGCGGAGCGTATCGCTGGGGAGGCCGCGCGTCTGTGAAGACGGCCGTCCTTTTGGCGATGTTGATTGGCGCGAGCGCGAAGGTTCTCGCGCAGCCAGACATCGGCCCCGCACCCGGGCGCCTCGTTGATATTGGCGGTCGCAAGCTACACATGATCTGCACCGGCACAGGCTCGCCGACGGTCGCGATAGAAGCCGGTGCGAGCGCTTTCGCGATCGATTTCTCGCTGGTGCAGCCGGGAATTGCCCGAACGAATCGCGTTTGCTCCTACGATCGCGCAGGTTCCGGCTGGAGTGACCCGCGCAACGCCGTCGAAACCCCGACGGCCATCGTGGCTGATCTTCACAGAGCTCTGGAGGTCGCGGGTGAGAAGCCACCATTTGTGCTCGTCGGAGCCTCGTTCGGAGGGATCTACGTTCGCCTTTACCAGCTCGATTACCCTCGCGAGGTTGCTGGACTCGTTCTGATCGATCCTGCATCGGAGGACCGTCTCTTCACGATGTATCAGAAGGTTCCAGTCGCCATCGCATCTCTATCGGCGGACGAACTGCGATCAACCTTGACCGGAAGCGGCTCGGTGAGAATTCCGCGGAGAGATCCGCAGACTGAAACGCCATTCGACAAGCTGCCGCCCGACCTGTATCGGCTTCGAATCAAGCTCGACCAGCGTCTCATCGTAGCTGTTCCGGAAAGTGTCGTGGCGGACACGATTCGTATCTCCGCGGAAGGCCAGCGGGCCGCGCTCGCTCGACTACTTCAACATCGGAAGAGTCAGGAGCATCCGCTCGGTGATCTGCCACTTGTCGTGCTGACAAGAAGTGAGGACCAGACGCCGGGAATCGTCGAGAATCACATCGAGCTGGCGCAGCTCTCAACCAACTCGCGCCACAGTACCGTTCCGAATTCCGGGCACGAGATTCATCTCTTTGCGCCGGACGCCGTGATTCAGGCAGTCCAGGATGTGGCTACTGCCTATAGGCAGAAGACGCGTCTGCCAGCGCGGCCTTAGCTGCGAACCTTACGACTGGCTCTTGGTGGGCGACAATCCTGGCATCGGCTCGTCCGCGGAAGGTCCGTAGATCGAAGGAACAGGAACGTCGATCAGTCGCAAATAAACCGTTAGCTGACCACGGTGGTGAACGAGATGACTGATGGTCTGCCTTACGATCACGCTGCGCGGTGCGGTGAAGAACACCTGGTCACCACGCTTCAGAGACCAGGGCACCTGAAAATCCGAGTCCTTCGCGGACGCGATAGCTTTGCGCGCTTCCTTGACGTGCTTGTCGAAAGACTTGACCAGGTCTTCGGTTTTCTCGTACGAGTATCCCGGATAATCGCCCAGATTCAGGGAAGTCTGCGTCACTGCATTGGTGATCCAACCCGGCATCGACGACACGAGCTGGGTAAGGTGGCCGAGGGAAAATGACTTCGTGTGCGGCTTCCACTTTCCTTTCTCGGTTGGAACCCGTTCCAGGACTCTCCGTGTGCTCGCCATCTCCTGGTCGAATTCCGGCAATAGTGTGTCGGCGATGCTCATACGTTCTCCGCGAATCATCGAGTTTGGTAATGATGCCAGAAAACGAACTGTAACTGCAACTACCAGTGCGCTGCTGCCCGCTACCCGCTAGTCGCTGCGCGCCATGCGCCTAGGACATCGAGACTTTACCAGCGCTGATCAAGCCACAATCAACTGCCTTTGCCGTCGCGCCACTCGTGGCGTCCCCGACGTTTGCAGCGGACAGCGATCAGCGATCAGCAGGCAGCACGCAGCAGGTCCAGTTGCATTTTATTCCGAACCTCGCCCCAAGCATCAGTCGTTGGACTCACCCATTCATCCGATACCGTGCCAGCTGCAAACCCGCGACTGTGAGCAAGAGTCCAATCACACCAGGTTTGCATGTCACCAAAATCAGATAGCACGCTGACGGAGCTCTCCGCGCAGCTCGCGTCGGCCGTAGAAGTCGCATCGAATTCCGTCGTTGCGATTCATGCACGACGTCGCATTCCCTCGAGTGGAATCGTTTGGCGGGACGGCATTATCGTCAGCGCCAGTCACACCGTCCGACGCGATGACGAGGTCCCCGTCGCGCTGCCCAACGGCGATTCCGCGGTCGCCACCGTTGCCGGCCGAGATCCGGCGACCGATCTGGTAGCGTTACGTGTGGCGGGGGCTGGCGCGAAATTGCGCGCCGCTCCAAAAGCCGATTCGAGCTCACTCCGTGTTGGATCACTCGTGCTCGCAGTCGGACGCCCGGGGAAAAACGTTTCAGCGAGCTTCGGCATCATCAGCGCCGTCGGTGAAGGATGGCGCACCTGGCAGGGCGCGCGAATCGATCGCGTTCTCCGGCTCGACCTGGCAGTGTACGACGGATTCTCCGGCGGACCACTTGTTGACGCATCCGGCGCCATCCTCGGCTTAAATAACTCCGCGCTCGCTCGTGGGACTCCAATGGCGCTGCCGGCGAAGGCTGTCGATCGGGTTCTCGATGAGCTACTCGAGCGGGGCCACGTTCGCCGACCATTCATCGGCGTCGCCGTTCAACCTGTCGCGCTCTCCGCTTCGCTCGTGAAGCAGCACGGGCTCGGCAACGACGGCGGTCTGCTGATCGTGTCGATCGCGGACTTATCACCGGCTGAGAAAGCTGGAATTCTGCTTGGTGACCTGCTGCTCGAAGCGAACGGACAACCACTGGCCCGCCCGGACGACCTGCTCGACGCGCTGTCCGGTGTTTCCACTGGGGGCACCGTTTCGCTGAAGGTGCTGCGAGGTGGGACCATCAAGTCCGTCTCAGTCACCCCAGCGGATCGTGGAGGAGAGGGGCAAGAATGAATATCTCAATGCTGGGATCGGCACGGAGCGTGTCCTCCAATGTCAACGGACTAGCGGAGCTATTGCGCCAGACGGTCGTCGAAGTTCGAAGCGGTGATAGCGGAAGTGGAACTGGTATCATCTGGGGCGGTGCGGGACTCGTCGTCACTAACGCGCACTGCATTAGGCGCAGCACAGGGCTACAGGTCGACGCTGATGGAAAGTGGCGCGACGCACGCGCCCTCGCGTACCATCCTCATCATGACCTCGCTCTTCTCGCGGCTCCTTCAGTCAGCGGACCGCTGCTCGAGCTTCGCGATCCCGAAACACTCCGCGCCGGAGAGCTTGTATTCGCGCATGGGCATCCGCTCGGAATTCGTGACTCGCTGGCGATGGGCGTCGTACACACCGTCACACGGGATCGGGCAAAATCGCCGCGCTGGATCGTCGCGGATGTACGGCTCGCACCGGGTAATTCAGGCGGGCCGCTCGTCGATGCCGAAGGACGGCTCGTCGGAATCAACAGCATGGTGGTCAACGGACTGGGCGTCGCGGTGCCAGCATCATTGGTTCAGCGATTCGTGGAGCGAGCGCTCTCGCAGCGAGCGGCCTAGCAATCACGCGCGACGATGACGCGCATCGCGATCGTTGCATCATCGGAGAAGTTGCGCTCATCGCTGGCCGCGGCGCTGCGGGCCAGCGATGATTTCGAAGTGGTTGGTGTGGCGGCATCGAGTGCCGGCGTTCCGCCTTCCGCGGATATCGTTCTGATCGCGCGTGGTGCTGAACTGTCCCCCACTGGCCGTCAACCAACGAGCGGTGAAGTCGTCGGCACCACACTCAGCAATCGAGAGCGCGAGATCCTCGCTCTTCTCGCCGACGGTCTCGTGAACAAGCAGATCGCGGCGCGACTCGGCATTTCGACGAACACCGTCAAGACTCACCTGGAGCTTCTATTCGACAAGCTCGGAGTCGCGACGCGCGCCGAAGCGGTAGCGACCGGAGTGAAGCGGGGTTTGTTGCTGCTCTGAGGCGTACGCTTGATGATGACGTGATTCTGAGCCAATCTATTTCCGGACTCTGACAAGGACGAGCATGCCAGAAGGCCCCATCGAAGCGCAGCTGTTGAATTGCGAGAAGCAGTACTGGCAGGCGATCAAGGACAGAGACGTGGCGGCAGCGATGCGTCTCACCGACGACACCTGCATCGTTACGGGAGCCCAGGGTGTCGCGCGCATCACCCGCGACGCTTTCGCAGGAATGCTGCAGGCCGGCGGGTGGACGTTGCACGAGTTCACGCTGAGCGATGTGCAGGTGCGCGTCCTCAGCGAGGACGTCGCGATTGTCGCCTACAAGGTCAAGGAGTTGTTGACCGTCGAGGGTAAGTCGGTGACGCTTGATGCAGCTGATTCCTCCGCCTGGGTCAAACGCGAGGGACAATGGATGTGCGCACTGCACACCGAAGCCCTCTCGGGTGATCCTTTCGGCAGAGACCGTCAGCCGGTAGCCCCGAAAAGACCTTAGAATCCCGAGGGCGAGTGACACTCCTGCGTCACCTCTTCGCGATCCTCCTCCTTCCATTTATGGTGGTCGTAATTATCCCGCGGTGGATTCTGCGCTCGTGGTCGCCGTGGGACACACGTTGGATCGGTGGGACTCTACCCGCTGCTTTTGCCCACATTGCCGGAATCCTGCTCTTCTTGTGCGGGTTTGCGCTGTTCGCCTGGTGCGTTTCGCTGTTCGCCCGAATTGGTCGCGGTACGCTCGCGCCGTGGGATCCGACCCAGCGACTCGTTGCAGTGGGGCCGTATCGGTACGTTCGCAATCCTATGATCACCGGGGTTGCGGCAATGCTCATTGGTGAAGCAGTGCATCTTGGGTCGCGCGTCCTTGCTGTCTGGGCTCTGACGTTCATGGCGATAAGCCACATCTACTTTATGTTGTTGGAGGAGCCAGGACTCAAGAGGAGATTCGGACCTGACTATCTCCAGTACAAATCCGCTGTGCCAAGATGGATTCCGCGATCCGCGCCGTGGAAGGAGCGCTGAACGTCTGACCGAAGTAGTCGCGCGCGCACGGAACTTGATCGAGTGACTGGCGACCAAACCATGATCATTCCATGACAGCTCCGACTTCCACGCAGATTCGCGTCACGCCTCTTCCGCGCGACAACTTCAGAAGTATCGTGGCAGCGCTCATTACTGCGCTCACCATCGGCGGCTGGATCAACGCACTTGGCAAGACGCCGCTGCGCGATGCCCTGGCCGCTCAGACCCGGCTCTGGTGGATCGAGCAGGTCGTGAGTCTCGCACTGGCGATCGTCTGCATTGGGATCATTCTCCGCAAGCGATCGTTCCTCACTCTCGCGTTCTGGCTGACGGTGTATTCACTGGTATTCGACGTCGTCCGCTGGATATTCGAATTCAAGGAGGGGCAGCTGAGGGTCCCGGTCGCACTGATCCTCTATGCACTTTTTCTGTGGCGGCTGTGGATCACCCGCAGAGAAGTCGCCGCTGTGGAGAACACAATCGCAGCAGAAACGACGACGTAGGTACGACGGGGGACCGCAAACCAACGCAGTGGCGGCCTCCGTGTCCAGGAGATAACTATTTATCGTGGGCAACAAACCGCTCGGCCAGCTAATTGTCGTGCTGGGGCTAGTCGTCGTCGTCGTTGGTCTCGTGACGATGCGCGGGTGGCTTGGTTGGTTCGGACATTTGCCAGGAGATGTTCGCGTCGAGCGGCCGAATGCGCGGATCTACGTGCCGGTAGTATCGATGTTGCTGATCTCGATCCTGTTCAGCGTGCTGTCATACGTTCTTCGTCGGCTGTTCTGAGAATCGCTCTTCTCTAAGTCGTGACCGAGCCTGGCTTACCCGAGCCTCGTTCGTTGTCGCTATCGTCGCTGCTGCGTCTCCTTCATTCGCGCAGCCGCAGTTGCTTCAGACTTCGTCCAGCAACGCACAGCTACGAGCCGATTCCGCCGAGATCTCGGAGCGAGCACACAATCTTCAGGCGACGTTTGAGCACCGTCGCCGGCAGATGCTGCCGACGTTTTACGCCGGCACAGCAGATCACTGCCTGATTGTCGGGCGATTCTGTGAATGGCATCCGAACGTGCGCGACTACGTCGTTCCGGACGAGGGAAAGAACATCATCCGGGCGCGTACCGAGTTACTGCGAGAGCTGGAGAAGGCGTCAGCTTCTGTTCCGGGCGACGACTGGATCATGGGCCAGCGCATCCGCTATCTCACCGAGGGTCACGATACATCGGCGATATCCGTCGCCCGGTCCTGCCGCGCGACGAAGTGGTGGTGTGATGCTTTGCTCGGCCTTGCACTGCACGTCGCCGGGGATTTCGCGGCCTCCGATAGTGCTTTCGCTCGCGCACTCGATGGAATGGCCACGCCGATGCGCTGTCATTGGCTCAATCTGGCCCCGCTCCTCGACGACGACATTCGCGACACTTATCGCAAGCTGAGCTGCGCGCAGCGCGAGTCGATCGACGCACGCATTTGGTGGCTCGCAGATCCGTTGTTCATGACGCCCGGCAACGAACGCCGCACCGAGCATTTTTCTCGGGTGTTGCACACTGCCCTCGAGCAGAATGCTACGAATACCTACGGCTTGAGCTGGGGTGGCGATCTCGCCGAGCTGATTTTGCGTTTTGGTTGGGCGGAGAAGTGGACGCAGGAGCCCAGCCGAAGCATGTATCTCGACTCGAAACCCTCGATCACTGGCCACGAGCCAGAACCTGGCTATCACTTTTTCCTGACGCAGCCGCCGCCCGAAAGTCTGGCGTTGATCACCGATTCGGTGTTCGACATGTACCAGTTCCCACCCCGCGAGCAGTACGCGCCTATCTATACACGCGGCTTCGTGCGGCTCGATGCGCAGGTAGCGCGGTTTCGTCGCGGGGACTCCACGAAGGTGATCGCCGCTTACGATGTGAACAGCGATACAATTTTCGGTCGTAGGAAGTTCGCGGCAGCTCTCATTGCAATGGGTGACGAGGCAGCCACACCGTCAAAGACCGAAGTGGAGGAGTCGCCGGCGAAGAACGTGCTGACGGTATCCACGCCGTGGAAATCCCAGCTGATCGGAGTGGAGCTGTTGGCCAGGGACAGCGCTGGAGCGGCGCGGTGGAGATCTGGGTTTGCCGAGATCCCACTCGACTCCGGAAGAATCAGTGTGTCGGATCTGCTGTTCGTGGATGGATCTCCTTCACTTCCCGCAGATCTGAACGAAGCAATCCCACGCGCACATGGCGGGACGAAGTTCCGCCGTAATCAGAAGATCGGCTTGTTCTGGGAGCTTTACGGAAGGACCCCCGCCGACGGTGCTCTGCCCATTTCGCTTACGATCACGCCAGTAGATGAGAGTCTGCTGAGGCGAACATTTCGTGCGCTGCGCATCGCTCCCAGATTGACACCGCTCAACATCCGCTGGCAGGAGAACGGCGCGTCAGGAGTTTTGTCCGCGAGGTCGGTGCTGCTCGATCTTTCCCTCGTACCCGCTGGGAAATACTCTGTGAAGCTCGAGGTCGGAAACTACCCGATGGCGGTTGCGTCCCGGGTCATCGAGGTGAAGTAAACCGGAGCTGGTCCAATCGCCGGGCGATGAAGCTGCGCTCGGATTTCTGAGTAGCGAGCTCGAGGGCACGCGTGTAAGCATCGATCGCTTCGTCGCCGCGACCGAGTCTCCGCAACAGGTCTCCGCGCGCGGCGTGTGCGAGGTGATAGCCGGTCAGATCTCCACGCACCAGGATCGCGTCTATTAGTGAAAGTCCTGCCTGCGGACCATCGCGCATGGCAATCGCTGCGGCGCGATTGAGCTCGATTACCGGGGAAGGATCCGCCCGGAGCAGCACGTCGTAGAGTCCGACGATTTGCGGCCAGTCGGTCGCGCCAGCGGTGGACGCTTCGGCGTGCACCGCTGCAATCGCTGCCTGCAGCGTGTACGGGCCGAATCGATGCGACGCCAGGGCGCGCTCGACGAGCTCCACTGCTTCTTCGATTTGCGCACGATCCCAGAGGGAACGATCCTGATCCTCGAGCAGGATCATCTCACCGGATGGCGTTGTCCGTGACACGCGTCTCGCTTCGTGCAGCAGCATCAACGCCAGGAGTCCCATTGCTTCGGGCTCCGGTAACAATTCGACAAGCAGTCTGCCGAGCCTGACCGCCTCCTCCGAGAGATCGGCCCGGGTGAGCGATTCACCGCTCGAAGCGAGGTAACCCTCATTGAAGACGAGGTAGATCACGTGCAATACGCTGTCGAGTCGCTCGGGCAGATGGGCACGTGACGGAATCTCGTAAGGAATGCGCGCATCTCTGATCTTCGATTTTGCCCGCACTATCCGTTGTGCCAGAGTCGGCGGCGGAGTCAGAAAGGCGTGTGCTACTTCTTCAGTGGTGAGACCGCAAACTTCGCGCAGTGTCAGCGCGATTTGCGCGTCGGGACTCAGAGCAGGGTGGCAGCAAGTGAAGATGAGTCGCAAGCGATCATCCTCCACGCCGTCGTCGTACTCGGGCATTTCCGACTCCGCCTCGAGACGATCCAGTGCCGATGTATCTGCCGACTCGAACTTTGCCGTCTTGCGCAATCGATCAATCGCCTTGAAACGACCAGTCGAGATCAGCCACGAGCGTGGATTGGCGGGAATCCCATCCTCGGCCCACTTCTCAACCGCCGTTGCGAAGGCATCATGCAGCGCCTCCTCGGCCAAATCGAAATCGCCAAGGAGACGGATCAGAGTCGCGAGCACACGGCGCGAATCGGAGCGATAGATCGCATCCACTCTGTCATGCACGTGCGCCGCAATGTCGTCCTGCATTTCGATTCGCGTCCGGGGTGATCGCTACGCCTGCGAACGATCCACGACAGGCCGCACCTCGATCGATCCGGATCTCGCTGACGGGATACGCGACGCTACCTGGATCGCATCGTTCAGATCCTTCGCCTCGATGAGGTAGTAGCCGCCGAGTTGCTCCTTGGTTTCGACAAACGGGCCATCGGTGGTTGAAACCTTCCCATTACGCGCGCGTACGATGGTGGCAGTGTGGGACGGCTGAAGCTGGTTCGATCCGACGTATTGGCCGTTCTTCTTGATGCTCTCAGTAAAGGCCATATACTCTCCCATATACTTATCCTACACT
>WNGL01016143.1_pt1 | contig 11095 bp, 8 predicted proteins | sample 5400591 | NCBI WGS metagenome assembly WNGL01 (sample SAMN13153377, study PRJNA577476) | soil metagenome | isolation source: 80 cm soil or saprolite under Garry oak tree replicate 1 | place: USA:California | collected 2016-06-15
GTCGCCAGGGCATGGGGGATTGCTTCATGCAGCCAGCCCTGACGCTGGTACCAGAGGGCAGCCTCCTGATGCAGGCGCGTGATCTGCTCCGGTTGCGTGGCCTGTAAACGCGCCAGCAGCACTTCGCGAAAGAGTGTATGAAAGCGATACCAGCGCCGCTCTTCATCAAGCGGCAGCAGGAAGAGATTGGCCCGTTCCAGACCTTCCAGCATGCGCTGACTGGCTGGTTCTCCGGTCAATACCTGGCAGATTTCGGCATTGAGTCTGGTGAGGACCGAGGCGTACAATAAGAAGCGCTGTTGATTCTCTGGCAATAGCTCAAGGATCTCGCTCTGCATATAATCCAGGATAAAGCGATGGCTGCCGGTAAACGTCTGGAGAAAAGCTGACACATCAGTATGTCTGCGCAGCGAGAGCGCTGCTAGCTGCAGGCCGGTAATCCATCCTTCGGTACGTGTTTCCAGGTGGCCAATCTCTTCTTCCGTGAGCGTCAAACCCATCACGTGCCTCAGAAAGCTGGCGGCTTCTTCATTCCTCAGGCGCAAATCTGCCTCGCGAATCTCTATCACCTGCCTCCGCGCACGCAGGCGAGCCAACGGAAGTGCGGGATCAGCGCGGCTGGACAGCAGCAAATGCAGATTACGAGGAAGATGCTCAAGTACAAACAGCAGCGAATCGTGCAATGCCTGCTCGCGAATCAGATGATAGTCATCAAGAATCAGGAAGATATCTTGTGAAAGGTCCGCTACTTCGTTGACGAGAGCGGTGAGCGCGCCTGTGAACAATGTGGGCTGTGAGGCATGGAGTAGCGCTTCCGCGGATGTGCCGACAGAGAGATCCACCTTCCTGAGCGCGGCAATTATATAGGTCCAGAAGCGTGTTGGGTCATTGTCCTGTGGATCAAGCGAGAGCCAGGCCACCTGACTGCTACGCTGGCTCGCCCAGGCTGAGAGCAGCGTTGTTTTGCCAAAGCCAGCAGAGGCCGAAAGCAGGGTCAAGGGATGCGAGCAACTCTGATTGAGGACGTCGAGCAAGCGCGAGCGGGCAAGCAGTTCGGAACGAATGGGCGGGACGGTAAACTTGGTCACGAGCAAATCCGACTCACGCATCGGAAAAATTCCCTCTCTTTGGCGAATATTTTTCCAGGACCAGAGGCGAACGCGACTTCCTGGTTTTTGGGCAAGTGTGAACGACCGGGAAACGCCAGAGAGTGTCAGCGTTGGATCAAACGGGGTGACATATGGCACCATGCAGCGCTGATCTTCAGCCGATGATATTGATGTGGTCGGTTCTCCTTTGTCGTATGCACACAACATTGATGAGCGTATCACAGAAAGAGCCTGTGAAGCAAGGCGGGACCAGTAGCCCGCAGAGAACGATCACTTTTGACAGACCTCATCCACTCACACATGTCGAAACCAAGTGTCCATTCTTTGAAAAAAGCTCAGCAAAGAAAGATTACCGCCGTAGTTTTTATGCCTCGACTATTACAATTCGCCTGGGAGCCATGAATGTGTAATCCGCATAATCTCGTCCATAAGGCTCTTCTAAAATTGAATCTTCTTTGTCCCATCCCAGGCAGCTAAAAAATAGCCCGTCGATCAACTGAAGGCGCGTGGTCGCCTCGTTCCGCTGAGAGGCTCGTGTTGAATACCAATCGACTAATCGCTCGAGGTTCTTCCTACAGGTTTCATAGTCTGAAGTCATAATAGCACGGTGGTGTCTATTGGTACAAGCCCATCTGTGGGCTAGAAGGTAGGGAGTCCCATATGCAACACCTCAGTGATCTCCGGCAGTACGTCGCTGATATTTCCTCCATCCCGCGTCTCTCGCACGAGGAAGCTCATCACCTCACCTCCCGCCTGGCTGACGCACGGCAAGGGGCTTTGCCCTCTGATCTTGTGGAGCAAGCCAGACACCGGCTCATCGAAGGATATCTCTGGCTAGGCGTCTCGCTGGTCAAACGCTCTGGCGCGCGCCTCTGCACGCTCTCCCCGCTCGATCTCGTGCAGGAGGGTACCCTCGGCCTCTTGCGTGCCCTTGACCGCTCTTGAGCCAGGAGCAGAGGAGTAGCCGCGTGAAGAGGAGTACCACGCCGACCTTTCTGCTCGAATTGCCCCTGGTCGTCGATGCGGGGCAGGTCTTGCCCCGAAGCGTGGGTATCCCCCGCGCCAGAGCGCGTCTGCCCGAAAGTCTTGCCACGAACCGACTAGAGCTGGTCTACCGACGAGGCAGACTAGAAGCGTTGGGGTAGAAACGAGAACCTCCCGTGCTTGAACCGGGAGAGCGTCAGGGGTGGCGAAGTGAAGTAATCGGCTTTGGCAGGGAAGTTTGCAGCTGTTATTGCTTCCCCGGCTCTGAAAAAGTCCCAAATAGCCCAGAAAATACTAGTAGTAGCACGCTAAGCGTGCTATACTAGCCAGAGACTACAGCTTATTTTTCAAGCAGAAAATATTCTTGTCCTGCACAAGCACCTGTGCTTATGAGGTATGAAGCAGAATAGAGGAGAATCTTTGAAACATATGGAAGAGATACAAGAGGAAAAAAGCAACAATGCCAATGGAACCTTGCGACAGGCAGGTAATCCGGAAGAGCAAGCATGGACGGACAAAGGCAATGCAGCGGCCCAACGTGGCAATTTCGAAAGCGCGGTAGAAGCCTTTGAGCAAGCAGTTTTAATCAGTCCTGATGATGCCAGGGCGCGCTATAATCTGGCGCTGGCTCAGCAATATCTAGGGGATTCAGAGCTGGCCGTCGCTGGCTATCGCAGGGCAATTGACCTTGATCCACAACTCGTCGATGCATATATCAACCTTGGCAATCTCTATGGTGAATTGGGTTTGAACGAGGACTCTTTGGAGACATTTCAGCAAGCTCTCGAAGTGAATCCTGATAATGACGAATTGTACCTCAGCGTTGGTGATGCCTATCGTACGCAGAACCTGTACCAGGATGCAATTCAAGCGTATCGCCAGGCTCTCATTCTTAATCCCGGGAATACCAGTGCTGTCGATAATTTGCTCGATGTTCGCGAGCGCGTCGACGACCAGATGCGCCGTCACATGGAGCAAGAGCGGCGCATCGATGAAAACCCGAGTGATGCATCGCGTTATGCCGAACTGGCGAGCCTGTACCTTGATATGCGCCGCTACGATGAGGCTCTCTCGATTGCCAACCAGATGTTGGCCCTTGAACCCGCAAGCCGTACAGGCTATGATATGCTGGCTTCCGTCTACGAGCAGATGGGCGAGCGTGATCAGGCTGCCGAAGCCTATACCCGGATCGTTGAACTTTCGCCAGACGATGCTGACGCCTGGGAACACCTGGGAACGTGGCGCGCGCTTCAGGGAAATAGCAGCGATGCAATTGATGCCTATAATCGTTCGTTAGAACTTGATGCGGGACGCATTACCGCCAGATTCAGCCTGGCAGAGACATATCTTGAAGCTGAACGTTACGAAGAGGCTATGAGCGCCTATCAAACCCTGGTGCAGCAAGTTGAGGAACTGCAGGGTGGCGATGATCTCGCGGCCGCCTACGCCGGCCTTGCCGACACGTACAACTCACTGGGACGCTATGATGACGCTATCGCGACATCTAAAACACTATTGGAACAGTTTGATGATGATCCCGAGGGCTACTACCAGCTCGCCACTGCCTATGATGCCCTTCAACGTTACGACGAAGCCATTGACAACTACCAGAATGCAATCGACAGCGATCCTCTCAATGCTGATTATTACAACGACCTCGCCGATACGTTCCGTGAGATGAAACGCTATGACGAAGCCATTGAAGCAGCTCAACAGGCTATCGCGATGGACCCCTCTCTCATCGTCGCGTATGAAACTCTCGCGCAAACCTACGATGAGATGGGCCAACCGGAAGAGGCGGCAGTCGCCAGAGAGCAGGCCCATGCCCTCAACCTGGTGACCGAGTAAAAAGACCTGTAGCATATCGAAAAAGCTGGCACTTTCGAAAGTGCCAGCTTTTTCGATATGCTACCAACTACTAACTACCCTTGCTTCTCTTCCACTGTATCGGCAAACAGCTTCAAATCGTCCAGGCGTTGTTGTATATGGTCATAAAGCAGGTCGTGGGTAAGCGTAGCGGGATCGTGCAGCAGGGAGTCTCGCAGGTTCGTCAGAACTTCCAGGCGGTACGCTAACGCCTGCGGAATAATCTTTTGTGCAGCTACAATGCTCAGAAGTTCGTGATAGCCCTCTGGACGGCGTAAACCTAAAGAGGCTACCAGCATCCCACAGATGTGCAAGCACGCCTCGATAGCCAGTTGTAGATAGCGCTCTGCCAGGCCGTAGACGCGATAGTCGGCGATAAACTCTTCGCGTTGCGTTTCTCCCAGGCCGCGGAGAATCGCTACCGCTTCGCGCAACTGTTGCATATGTCGCTCAAGCAGCTCTTTGTCGATCGGCAACACCTGTCCATAGAGCCGGCGGCTCAAGGCCTCGTTCTGAATGTCATCGTATTTCTTGAAATCCAGGTAATCCATTACGGCCTTTGTTTCAAACATCACGCGCTGCTTTTCATCACGGCTATACAAGATCTGCCCATACTTGATCACCTGCAACTTGAGGAGCATGGATGCCTGGTTTAAAATCACCACATCGATGCTTTCAGACTCGAGCCGCCTGGCCAGCTCGCTAAAAAAGTACAGCTGGTAGTCAAGGAACTGGTCTGATTTGATCTGGTCCATCAGCAGGATCGCGATATCCACATCACTGAGGTGTCCAAATGAGGTACGGTTAGCAAGAGATCCGGCTAGATAAGCAGCATTGACAGGACTTTGCGTGAAAAGTTGGTTGAGGCGAGATTGCTTTTCGAATAGGTTCATCCACAACCTCCAAGGAAAAGGAATTACAGGAAGATGCGTCTATGCCAGGAACAAGAGACGCTCCCGTGGCCTTCCCTTTTTGATGGATAAGGAACAACCATTAATATTAACTATACCATATATTACGTTAACCTTCTACCCACTCTTCGCCGTCGGTGGCAACCTCTTTTTTCCAGATAGGGACGGTCGTCTTCAGCGTATCAATAATATAGCGGCATGCCTCAAAGGCTTCTGCCCGGTGTGGAGTAGCCACCACGATTATCACGCTCGCCTCGCCGATCTCCATGCGTCCAAAGCGATGCGCTACCGCGACATGCTCTACACCCCAACGCCGCGCGGCCTCGGCTACTATCACGCGAATCTGCTCTTCCGCCATCTCTGGGTAGGCGTCGTATTCGAGATAGCGCACCTGCTTGCCGCGCGCATTGTCGCGCACCACGCCCTCGAAGATGACAATGCCACCCGCGCTCGCGTGCGTAGCAGCCGCGACCAGGGCGTTTCTATCAAGAGGTTCGCGTGTAAGTTGAATAATCGGTTTCATAACACTCACAGTTCCTGCCTGCAACCGCCGCCCATGGGGGGAATGAACACCAGCTCGTCATCCTCGTGCAATGCCGTCTCAGCCGCTACATAGCCCCGGTTGACCGCGCATAGCGCGCGCTCCATCGCTGGCTGCAAGCGCGGATAACGCGTCAGGAGCAATACGCGAACATCGGCGATAGTGGCGCTTTCCTGCACTGCCAGGATTTCCTCATGCAGTCCCGTAATCTCACGGAATGCGGCAAAATAACGAATACGTATCTTCATAGTAAAAGTATAGCATATCGACATGGCATCACGGCCATTCTTCTGGCCAACGGCCCTGCTCTCGCAACAACTTCTCAATATACGGAGTCACGCCCCAAAATGCTTTCAACTCCTCATATTCCTGCAAGTACTTTTTATCACCCCTGCTCATCCGTTTTACCGCCCGGATCATCAAATTTCTATCGGTATGCTCGGTAGAGATAAACTCTATCACATCCGTTTTATAGCCCATGATACGCAGCGCCAGCGCCCGGAAGGCATCGGTCAGAATATCTGCCATGCGCTTTTTCAAAATACCGTGCTGCAAAACGGGATTGAACGGGGCCACAGCGTGAAGTTGCTGGCGCAATTCATGGTGGCAGCAGGGCGCGCACAATATCAAGCGCGCTTTTCCCAGTATTCCCTGCACAAGCGCCTCATCGCTCGCTGTGTCGCATGCATGCAAAGCCAGCACAATGTCGGGCGCTACCTCGGGCGCATAATCGATGATCTTCGACTGCTGAAAGCCCATCTTCGCGAAGCCCAATTCCAGGCTGTGCAGGCGGCTTTTCTCAACTAGCGCTCCATTTGTATCGATTCCCACCAGGTTGGCGGGAATCTCCCGTATTTCGTTCAAATAGTGATACGTAGCGAAACTGAGGTACGCCGAACCACAACCGCAGTCCAGGATGTTCAAAGGCGTCTTCTCGAAGCGTTCAAGTTCACCTGTATGTTCCAGCAACTTCAAAAACTCGTTGATCTGAGAAAACTTATCCTGCATAGATGGGATAACTTTTCCCTCTTTGCTCATGATACCGATGGCCTGTAAGAATGTGTCAGCTTTATCCACCGGCAGAGGTAATATTTTCTTTGCATCGTGGGCAAGGTCTGGTGATCTATCGCCGTGTGTAGCCTTACTGCGCGAGAAGATAGCGTTTCCCTCGTTATTTACCTGGATATGGACATCTTCTCGTGTTGTTTGGACCACGATGCTACTGAAGGGCAGCGCGAGTAGCTCAACTAACTTGACCATAGCCTCATTTCCCTGGTAGTTCTTTGTAATATCTTGCCTTGCATCAAAATATGAGAATTGCAGGCGCCTCGCCTGTTTGAGCAGCACTGGCCGCACGACCACCCTGCGCCATGGAATCTCTTGCCCGCGAATCTTCCCCTTGAGCGTCATGCGCAAGAAGGTCTCTTCGTCTAATACCAGTTTTTTTATTGACTCTTTATAATCGCTACTCATGCGACAAGGCGCCTCAGTGATTATTGATCCATGCGCGAGGCAAGCTCAGCGAGTGTGCGCACTGCCATGCCTGTTGCGCCCTTCTCCTGGTGAGGCTTCTTGCTATCTACATAGCTTGTGCCCGCGATATCCAGGTGCGCCCACTTTGCATCGCCCACGAAATGTTCCAGGATTTTTGCCGCCGTCACCGATCCTGCCGCGCGTCCGCCGGTTTGTTTGATGTCTGCAATCTCGCTCTTGATCTGCTCCCCGTAGTCCTCGTCCATTGGCATGGGCCAGAACTTCTCGCCTACGGCCTTTCCCGCGGCAACAATTTCCTCGCTGAGTACAGTGTCATTCGAGAACAATCCGGCCATGGTGTTACCTAGCGCAACGACCACAGCTCCTGTCAGCGTTGCCACGTCGATAATCGGCGACAACCCCTCTTTTGCAGCATAAGAGAGAGCATCTGCCAGCACGAGCCGTCCTTCCGCGTCTGTATTGACAATCTCGATCGTCTTGCCGTTCATGATGCGCAGGATATCTCCCGGGCGATAGGAAGTGCCGCCGGGCATATTCTCTGTCGTCGAGACCAGCGCGGTCACATTGACAGCCGGTTTCAGAGAAGCGATGGCCTGCATCGCGCCGATCACCGCTGCTGCTCCCGCCATGTCCCCTTTCATCTCGTCCATGCGCTCTGCTGGCTTGAGTGAAATACCCCCGGTATCAAAGGTGATGCCCTTACCAACAAGAGCCATCCCCTTCGCTGTGCTTTTTGTCGCAGCTCGATAGCGCAATATAATGAACTTTGGTGGTTCAGCGCTGCCTTGTGAGACAGCAAGCAAGCCGCCCATGCCCAGCTCTTGCATCTGAGGGCGATCCAATATCTCGCACTCCAGACCGAATTGGCTGGCCATTGCGCCGGAGCGGTTCGCTAACTCGGTTGGTGTGAGTATGTTTGGCGGCTCGTTTATCAGGTCGCGCGCAAAGTTCGTTGCCTCAGCCAGCGCGCTGCCACGGCGAATGGCCTCCGTCAATCCACCAGTATTTCCCTTACCGGCAGCGAGCCAGACCTTCTCCACGCCTTGTTCTTCATCTTTGTCGTCGGCGTGCTGGTACTTCTTGAATGTATACAATCCCAGGAGAGCACCCTCTACCTGCGCTTGCGCACCTGCATCTGTCGCAACAGCAGCGCCATGCTGAGCTAATGCCAGGGCGATATCGCGCGCGCCAGTATGCTGCAGGTGACGCGACGAGATTGCGCTGGCTCTGCGCAGTGCCTGTGCGCTCAATGCATCAATGGAACCCAGGCCAACCAGCAGGACGCGCTTTGCTGCCATCCTGCCCATGGTATACACCGTCGTCAACTCGCCCAGGTTGCCCTTGAACGCTCCGTCTGCACATATCTCTTTTAAGAGACCATCCAGGAGGTTATCCGCCTCTATCGCCATTTCAGAGAGCACTACGCCGTTGATGTTCTGCGCCGACTTCGAGCGAACTGCGCCCACAACGAGCGCATCACAGATCGCCTCTACTGTAGGTTATCATAGCAAATTTTGCCTGAAATAGCTATCTTTGTATGTTTCACCGGAAGATAGCTGAAGATATCTCAACTGTCTTTTAGCTCTGTGGCAACAGACGATCCACCACTTCCAACAGTTGACGCGGTTTGAAGGGCTTGGTCAGATATTCGTTACAGCCAATTTGCATCGCCGCCTCGTTCTCATCATTCAGGGCATAGGCCGTGACAGCGACAATTGGCACGTTTGCCAATGCCGGACGGGCCCGGATCAACTGCATCGTGCGATAGCCATCAAGAACCGGCATAGAGAGATCAGTGAGAATAAGGTCGACCCGTTGTTGGTCAAGTATCTCCAGCGCCTCTCGACCATTTGAGGCGGTCAGGCAGAAGTACCCACGGGTAGATAGAACCCTCTCTATCAGAATGCGGTTAGAGACCTCGTTTTCAACGACCAGTATGGTTGGCTGGACTCTGTCAGGCAGACGCGTATTCATAGACAGTACTCTTTTCAGTTGAAGCTTTTATGCTCAAACTCTAACGCGGCGAGGATGCCAGGGGTAAAGTAAATGAAAATGTAGAACCCTGTCCCAAAATACTTTCTACGGCAACCTCGCCACCTTGTAATTCAATTAACTTTCTGGCAATTGTCAGACCCAGGCCTGTGCCGCCGAAACGGCGCGTCGTACTTCCATCAGCCTGGCGAAACGCTTCAAAAATATACCCCAACGCTGCTGGTGAAATACCGATGCCGGTGTCATGGACAGAGACACGGAACATATCGTAATGCTCCAGGGGCATACAGTGGATCGTCACCCCACCTGTTTCCGTGAACTTTAGCGCATTCGAGACCAGGTTAATGACGATCTGGCGAATGCGATGACCATCTGCCATCACCAGGCGCCGTGGTCCAGCCATCTCGAGGGTCAGGTTTAGCCCCTTGGTGTTTGCCTGCGGTTTGAGTTCATTTAACACTTCTTTCAAACATGATTCCAGGGATAACGGTTCAACCTTGACTTCAAGCCGGTCAGCTTCAATTTTTGACAGATCAAGCATATCATCCACCAGGTGTGCAAGATCCTCGGCGCGTCTTACCATGAACTGGATATGCTCCTCCTGTTCAGTTGTAAGCTCTCCATCGAGGAAACCCTCTAAAATTAACGCACCATAGCTGATAATACTGTGTAACGGAGTACGTAATTCATGTGTAACTGTCGCCAGGAATTGTGACTTCAGGTGATTCACACGTTCAAGAGCCGCGTTCTTATCTTTTACTTCCGCGAATAGAAGCGCATTTTGAATAGCGATTGCCGCCTGCACTGCCGCGTTCTTCAGCAGGAAGGTATCTTCTCTCGTCACGTGATGTGGTTTATCCTCGTAGAGGATGAAGACGCCAATAGACTGTTCTTGAAACAGGAGGGGAACCGCCATCACCGAGCGGTAGCCGGCCTCAAGCGCCAAAAGCGTCCAGGCTTCGCCTCGCTCCTGGTAGATTTTGGCAATATCTTCCCCGTAGACAATTCTTTGTTTCTGCATCGTAATATGTGCCAGGTTCTGATCCAGTTCGCGCAGTGCCGGGCGCGGGATGCGAGGCCGCCGCTCTCCGTAGGGAATTGGTGTTTTTTGATTAGGTTTTGCTGCGCTGATAGCCCTGCGCTTATCACTGGACGTTCCAAGTCGTGCCGAAGGGATGGCCACCAATTTTGTCGTCACCGCCAACGTGATGTCACCATCGGGGTCAGCATGCACCGTTACCGCTCCCTCGTGCCTGAAAGGTTGGGCCTGATTATTAGTGGCGGGATTCTGAAGTGGCGCTTGATTTGACCAGCAGGCTACCGCCCAGGGTTCTAACATCTCACGTCCATAGAGCAGTAAAGCCACATTTTTTACCTGCGTAATCGTGCCGAGGCGGGATACGATTTCGCCCAGCAGGTGCTCCAGGTTAAGCGTCGAGATGAAAGCATCGCTCATAATCAATAAATCTCTCATCTGTTTTGTCATCGCCTGGCTTTCGCTCTCCTGGACAGAGAGCGATTCTGAGAGCAGATTAAAAGAGCGGGCCAGCATACTTAACTCATCACTTGTCAGCGATGGTATCTCTATACCCGCGTTACTGCTCTCTGCTACCAGAGACCTGACACTTGCTTGAATGCGCCGGATAGGGCGGATGAAGAATATGCGGGTAATAAATGTGTAAGCTATCACGCCAAGCGCAAATACGAATATTCCAATAAACACAAGAATTTGCGCATAGCGACCGGTATGTTCGTTCACAGTGTAAAGCGGCTCAACGTCCACGATCAGCAGCGAGGGCGAAGACTGCCATTGATTTTTTGCCTTAGCGGTTGTTGCAAGGGTCAAGTAATGCTGCGGTCCATCTATTACATTGACTTCACCGGGAGTACAGAGATCGTTTTCTGCTATATGTTTATCGAGGGCAAACCCTCTCGTCGTTGATCCCAGCACGCGCTTTCCCTGGCATAAGATCACGTTAAATCCCGTCTGCCGTACCATACTGAGCGCGAAATCATCATCGATGGTTTGTGCCGCAATAAGCACACCTATGGGCCTGTTGGTATGGTCCACGATCGGCACAGCTACATCTAGCATCCATTCGGACGACCCGGAGGCTGATGGAACTAATTGTAACGTTGAAGTCAGCTGTCCTTGCAACGCCTGCTCGATTACAGCCCGCGTCACAGGAGCATTGCTA